>Ga0210019_1000604_pt1 | contig 44675 bp, 39 predicted proteins | sample CryGeyCG2114_020_2_FD_183969 | JGI IMG/M metagenome (GOLD analysis project Ga0210019, IMG submission 183969) | Groundwater microbial communities from aquifer - Crystal Geyser CG11_big_fil_rev_8/21/14_0.20 (SPAdes) (version 2) | ecosystem: Environmental > Aquatic > Deep subsurface > Groundwater ...
ACATTTGAGCTGCCAGATCCTGAGCATCCCCCCGTCAATTATAACCGCACACTTCACAGAAATATCGACCTCCACCAGAAATAATGCAGACTCACTCTCTCTAAGTCAGTAAATTTTCTATTGAAAGAACCGATTAAGACAATCATTCTAGAGTCCTATATCTGTTTTTGGCCTGAAGAAAGTTGCCGGAGCGTCAATATTTATGTTCAAGAAGGTCTTTATTGTTTTACATTCGTCGTCAATCGGCGGGGCGGAAGTCAGGTTTAGCCAGGTCTGGCAAAGACTTAGCGCTACATATCCGAATATCTATCTGGTCTTATCTGAGCGCCTGGAGACCCTATTGAAAGCACGCGGCCTTTTGGACTGCTCGGAAAATAATATTATTGTTTTGAAAGGGCCTCGACTTAGAAATTATATAATCCCGTTAGTTAAGTTGAGCTTATTGAATATTGGCAGTTTGTTTCACTACCCTCTTGTATCGGTTGGATTTATCCACAGCCTTCTTGCGAGCCGCCTTGTCCAATCGTATACGAACAACTCACTATTTAAGGGTGAGCATGACCAAACAAAAATTAGATTCCTAGTGGCTTTAAATTTCTTATTTGCAAGAAGATTGGATATTCTGGATCCGTCAGTGTTTGAGAAATTTAGGCAGTGGAAACTTTTAAACCGTAAGATATCAAAAACAGAACTGAGCTTTGTAGATTATGCCAAATTTAGACCCTCGGATATCCGCCAAAATATCATTGTGTTTTCCGGTAGGATGACGTCAAACGCAAATAAGGGATTGCGAAGATTGATAGAACAAATGCCGGAAATTATTGAACGTCTAGACCGGAACTTATCTGAGTCTTACCGCTTCATATTTATGGGCGATGGTAGCTTGGTGGAGTCTATAGAAATGGAGTTTACTAACAATCCAAGGCTTAAAGATCGGATTCAAGTTTTTTATTCAAATCATCCAGAGAAAATCTTGAGCACATCCAAAGTTTTTCTATCACTTCAATCGCCTACGAATTACCCCTCACAGAGCCTATTGGAAGCTCTTTCTTGCGGAAACCTTGTCGTAATGACGGATGACGATCAAAGTCGAATAATGGCAACAAATGACATCGCGGAATTCATCCCCCATCGGTGGAGTGTGGAGGAAATATCTTCCGCATTAATAAGGTTGTGCAAGCTAGACTCAAAAGCCTTCAGTGAGAAATCCAATATGGCAGCTCAATTTGTTAGAGAAAAATTTGATATGAAAAGTCATATTGCCTATTATGCTAAGCTTTACAACGAAGTTTTAGATATTTAGGCGTGGCAGTTCACTCAGCGTTTTATTACGTGCCATACTGACCTCATTAACTCCTATACGGATATCGAAGATGATATGACCTCGAGTTTCAAGCTCGACATACGGCCTAAACTAAACTATTCAATACTTTTAAACCCTCCAATCAAAGGGGGAAGGTCAAAATGAGCAGTGCTTTGAATCCATATTTAGTTCAAATTAATCAAAACATGCCACGTATTCTTGCTTTGTTTGATACAGACCCAACGAGTCCCACATATGGAATAGGTGATCGCTTTCGATGGGGCTGGAAACTTATAGACTTCGGAAATGCAAGCTTTCAGGGCGCCGCCCACGGCTTTTCTAGATTGATTGATGCGGGAATTTTGCCCGGATACATTTCCCAGGATTCGATTCTTCGGCGGATAGATGAAATGTTTTTGGGCGCAAAGAAACTGACTCGCCCAAATGGCAGCCTGGAAGAGGCCTTTCCCTTTGAATCTTCCTTTTGTGTGACAGCACTTGTTGCTTTTGATTTGCTGAAGTCAATTGAACTATTGGGGGAGCATCTCACTGAAGCTAAGAGAATTGAATACCTTCAAATCATTGAACGATATATCTCATTTTTGAATCGCTCCAATGAAACGCATGCTTTTATTTCGAATCATTTGGCAACAGCTGCCGCGGCCCTCTTTGCCTGGAGTCGCCTAACCAAAGATCTAGTTTCCAAGAAGGGCCCCGCACTTCTCGATCAGATTCTTTTGAATCAATCTTCGGAGGGTTGGTTTCTCGAGTATGAAGGAGCCGATCCAGGTTATGAAAGCCTCTGTCTTTATTATTTGAACGATATATATCTCCATCATCATCAAAAGGAATTGGAGCTTGGATTGGATAGATCCGTTAAATTCTTATCACACTTCGTCCACCCTGATGGATCCTATGGCGGACTCTATGGAAGTCGAGGAACGAGAATCTATTGTCCCGCCGCCTTTGAAGCCTTGCGCGACAAATTTCCGCTGGCCAAAAGTATTGCGAATCGAATGAGAAAGTCAGTTGAAGAATTTAAGACCGTCACCCTCAGCGCGATCGATGAACCAAATCTCATTCCCTATTTCAATTCCTATGCCCTGGCGGCTGCAGAATTCGGAAAATGTGATCGGCCAACACCAAACCTCCCTCTTCCATGTGAAAAGTTAGGGGCGACCCAGAAGTACTTCAATGAGGCTGGACTTTTTATAGACGCTGGAGATAAGCATTACTCAATCATCTCTACACACAAAGGTGGTGTTGTTTACCACTTTTACAAGTCAGACGTTAGACTCAATCAAATAAATTGTGGAGTCACTGCTTATAATGACAAAAATGATTTCTTCACGACTCAATTGTATTGTCATCAAAATCAAATTTTCATTGAGGACAACCAAATTAATATCGTCGCAAAATTTAATAAAATGAACAAACGAATTCCTTCTCCGCTCGATTTTATATTGCTTCGAATTTTGAATATCAGCGTAATGCGAATTCCCTTCTTCAATTCTCTAATCAAAAGACTTCTCGTAAAGCTTTTAATCACAAACAAATCCTCGATCGGTATTGAAAATAGGCGGATCATCCGACTTGGCGAGAGCCTTTCCATAGAGGATAGCTTCGCTGGAACAACAGAGTATAAATATCTCAAGGAGATAAAGAAATTTTCTGGGATTCATATGGCAAGCTACGGGTACTGGCAGGTTCAAGATGATAGCTAGCCTTGGTTTCATCCTATGATAGCGCGCTTAAAACCAAGATTGGGACTTGCAGAGTTAAGCGCTAGCATGCGTTTTTGGTGTCAAAATGCCGTTCAAGATTTTGAAAAAGCATTCGCTAAGGAAGCCGGGCAAAAATTTGCCCTAGCGTTTCCCTACGGTCGAACAGGTCTCATGCTGACACTCAAGGCTCTTGAATTTCAGAATAAGGAAATCATTTGCCCCGCCTACACCTGTGTCGTTGTTGCCCACGCCATTGTCAAAAGCGGTAATCGCCCCGTGTTTGTAGACTGTGAAAAGGATTCCTACAATATGGACTTAGAAAAAGCAGAGGCTGCGATAACCGATAACACCGCCGCCATAATAGCCACGTCATTATTCGGTTACCCTGTAAACCTTGATCAACTTCAGGCCATTAACAGAAAGCATTCCCAGGTCAGGCTGATTCAAGATTGTGCTCATAGTTTTATGGCTCAGTTTAATGGTGTGGAGGTTCAAAAAGTGGGCACGGCCGCCATTTATGGCCTTAATATTAGTAAACTGATGACATCAATTTTTGGTGGAATGATTACGACGGACGATGAGGAGTTTTATAGGAAATTAAAAAACCTTCGAGCGACCAGTCTTCGCAAGTCTTCTATAGGGCGCAGTTTTAAGCGCTTTATTTATCTTAGCGCTGTTTCTATCGCTTTTTGGAATCCTGTTTATAGCTTTGTGAATTGGCTTGAGCGACTCGGATGGCTTAAGCGCTTTGTAAACTATTATGACGAATCTGCCATTGATATGCCTGCGGATTATCTTGTTATAATGAGTCCACTTGAAGCCCGTGTTGGCCTGGTACAACTTCGCAAACTGCGAGCCATCATTGACGACCGACGAAGGCATGCAAAATTATATATTGAAGCTCTACAAAATCTGAAGGGGTTAAAGTTAGCCCCTTTTAGGGAAGGTGCCACATACTCTCACTTTGTCATCGAAACCGAGACCAGAGATTCGTTGCTTCAATATTGCATAAAAAATGGAGTTCAGCTTGGTAAGCTAATTGAATACTCAATACCAGAGATGAAAGCCTATGTAGACTACTCTAGAAATCCTGAAGCTTTCAAGTATGCGCATCATTACAAGGATAGAATGATAAACTTGCCTATCTGGCACTCGGATAATCGCTCGACCTTCAAAATTATCGATTTGATGAAGAGCTTTAAGATTTGGGAAGGGAATAAAAAAAATGAAGCGGCTCCTCATAACAAGTAACGACAAAATTGGCCGCAAACTTATTGCCAGCTTAACATCTTCTCCTGAGCTGCATATCGCAATTGATGCTTCGTCAGATTTGAAACGCACCCTAAAACTTCTTAAACGAGGCAGTATTTCCATCCGCACACTTTTAAAAATGCTTTTGGCTGAACTGGCTCGTAAAAATTACAAGATCCAGAGCCTTCCCTTCATTCGATCTAACCAAGACCTGGCTTCTTATATAGCCGAACACGAAATTGAAGAAATTTATCTCTTTCGTGCGGGGCTGATCGTTAATAGAAAAGTATTAGAACTTGGAAAACCAATATTTAACCTCCATTGTGCACGCTTGCCTGATTATGGAGGCATTGGAGTTATCGACAGAGCTATTAGAGAGAAAGCCTTTTTACAAGAGGCGACTTTGCACAGAGTTGTTACCAGTATTGATAATGGCGAAGTGATAAAGACAAAGAAATATTCTCTGGATCCTAGAAAACCATACAGAGAAAATGAAAATCTGGCTTATGACGTCGGGCTAGCCTTACTAAAAGACGCGCTTGGCCCCGGAAAATAAGCCATTGAAAGCTTAAGTCTCACTGCGTTGACCTCTAAGAATTCTCGTGCTCCAGTTTTTGGGGTGGGGTCAGACGCATTGAGACTCAGGCCCCTCTTGCCAGAACTTCGGGGCCAAGCGCGGAGATAATTTAAATCTACTTTCATCTTGCTATCATTCAAACCCGACACGTTTAGGAAGATTAATTCTTTTGAACGGCAAATCTAATAATCAACGAAAGATCATAGGGAAACCTTCTGGCTGGCCAAGTTGTCAATTTAGAAAACCTACCGTAACTAGACAAGTTCGCCAGAATTTCATCGCACATATTCGGATGCTCCCAACAAACAATTTTTCGAATATCCAAACCATATCGCCGTTTCAATATTCCCTTTGAAGTCATCATTCGACCCAGAGCCCACCCGACTCCCCCTTCAGCCGGAATCGCGCCGATCAAATAACCCCCGGGCTTAACTTTAGAAAAAATTTCGTCCAGCCAAGCTTTTAGTGGATGAATATGCTCCAACGAATAAAAACTCACAAAACAATCTAGGCTCTCCGGCGGAAGTTCAATCACGGGATGGTCAGCCCGAACCTTCAAGGCGCTAAAATCTATCGATGCCTTCTCGCACTTTTCCGCTACAATAGGGAAAAACTCTTCACAAACATCAACAGCAACGTAGGACTTTGGCTTGCCATCGAAATAATCTATTGAATAGCCATTGCCCGGGCCAAGGTCGGCAACAACTTTGTCTGCCATAGCAAATCCATTTAGCACCTTGTAGCCAGCATTATTAATGAAGCGTTGAATGGAGCTTGATTTTTGAGTGCTAAAGTAAGCTGAAGTATAGACGGACTGCCACTTTTTCCAGTCAGTGTCATTTTCCATAGGCTTTTGGCCATACTTCGCCCGATCCCCAAACAACTCCTTATTTAAGACGGGCGGTAAATAATCTCGCAGCATTGTATAATGCTAACTTCCATACCTAAGCTAGACAAGTAATAAGCCCTTTAAACATTTAGAAGTCCGAGAAGATCGCGATCACGGCGTGAGATGGGGTTGCCTACATCAAAATGTTTTTCACTATACGAGCAGTTCAAGCGATAGCTCCATCACTCAACTCCAAAGATTTGTTAGCCCGATGATCCCCTTAATTCCGGCTCGGATATATTCCCTCTTGAATCAAAGAATCGTGCCCATCTTAGGATGATTCTCAAAGCGAAACTCTAATCGTAGCCCGACCAGATTTTGTCTGCTAGACTTTGAGGTGCTTGAAATGGAAAAACCTCGGTAAAGACACTGTTATCTATGGCTTGGGAGGAGCGCTATCGCGAGGCCTTGGATTTTTCCTCCTTCCGATCTATACCCGCATCTTTTCTACTGCGGAGTATGGCTCAATTGAAATGTTACTGTTGACCTCTAACCTTGTCTCGCTCGTCATCTCAGCCGCGACGGACTCAGGTCAGTCTTTTTTCTTTTTCAAAGAGAAAGAACATGGTCATGCTGCTCAGAAAGGAGTCGTCAATGCCGTGTTGCAGTGGCGCCTTATCTGGGGACTTTGCATCGTCGTACTAAGTTCTTTCTTAACGCCTATGATTAATGAGAGCTTCTTTAACTTCCAGTTAAGCAACTGGGAAATTGTACTTGTCATTGTAAGCGCGCTCTTTACTCAAATTTTGACTCAATGCTCTGGACTATTCCGATTAATCTTTCGTCCTAAGGGATATATTCTTTTGAGCTTATGCCAAACAACAGTGGCTGCAACAACCACTTTAAGTCTTGTATTTATTTTCGGAATGACGATCAAAGCCTACGTTATCGGCCTCGCTTCTGGAGCCTTAATAGGCTCCATAGTCGGAATTTGGAATATTCGAAGCTACCTGGATTTCTCGAAAAGTTACTTTAATCTTTGGCCAAGAATATTGAAATTTTCACTACCTTTAGTACCAGAGGCGCTTTTGTTTTACATCGTCACAACAGCAGACCGATGGGCCATTAAAGCCTACCTTGGTCAGGATGAACTGGGACTTTTTGCAGTCGCCACTAAATTTACGATGGTATTTGCAATGGCCCTTGAAGCCTGTCGTCAGGCCTGGCTTCCATACGGCCTGGCTGCCATGAACGACAAAGATGGCCCAAAATCCCTGAAAGCTGCTGCGACCATGTACTTTGGAATGGGGGTCATAGGAATCATTATCTTTAGTTTAGTATCGCCCCTCTTGATGTACTTTTTTACCGCTCCAGCCTATCATTCGAGCTTTCCCGTTCTTTGCATCTCAATCTGGCAAACCGTGCTTTATAACTTTTATGTCATTGTGAGTGTAGGAATCTGGAAATCGCAACGAACTGGGTTAAGCCTTGCACTTATGATACTCGTCGCACTATTGAATATAAATTTGAATTTCTATCTGGTACCTCTTCTCGGCATTTACGGAGCAGCCCTTTCAACCTCGATTTCCCATTTAGTTTGGATTGCCCTTACTATTTGGATAGCCGAGCGACTCTGGAGAGTTCATTACGAACTGAGAAAACTACTTACTCTTCTTGTTATGGGCTGTTCATTTGGAGGCGCGATTACCTACGCACATTTGATCAACTCTGCCCCCTATAATGCTTGGCTGCTGGCCGCCGGCGGAATCGCATGCGTCTTATTCGTACTAGCCCCAACCCTTAAGGGATTAAGAGAGTGATGATGCTTCGATACGCCAAACAGTTTGTGGAGCGCTATGGCTTAGGCTCATTGTTTCGACTACCGATTTATCCGATCGTCCTTCTTGTGACTACTCCAATACAGCTCACGAGAACTTTGTGGAATTGCCGAATCTTGTCCAAAGGAAGACTTCAGTTTTATCCTCATTTTAACGCAACATTCGCCATGTTATCTCCTTTTTATTGGACCGCAGCGATAAACATCTCTCGGCATGGGCGATCGGCCATCATTAAAACGATAGGACTTGGAAATTTTTCATCAGCCAATTGGTTTTTTTACAGTAAAGCTTCTCTTTTGTTTTTTTGGCGAGCCGGCGCCCTATGTCTATTAACTGGAATGTTCGGCTGGCTCTTCGCCCATTTGCTGTGGGTCCCTTTTGTAAGCATCAACTTCTTTATTCTTGTCCTACTTCTAATATTTTTTTCAACGAGTTTTTATGTCCTGACATTTGGCCGTCAAAATTACCATGTCATCGGCTGGATGTTTGCCCCCATTTTTCTGATTGGCATCCTCACTCACAATTACTGGTTGATGGCTACGGCCGCACTCTTGACCTCCTTTGGAAGCACAACCGCTGCTACATTCTTAATTTTTACAGGATTTTTGATGTGCCTTCTCGAGCTCGATTCCATAATGTTGTTGGCGCATGTGCCGGTCATCCTAAAGTTAGCCCTGCATCTACGCTATAGCAAAAATTCAACAGACTCCACCCATCCCTTTGTCAAAGTCATGCGACTTGTAGGCGCGATAAGATCCCAAACAAAATATAAGAGAAAATCAAACTATAGACTCGACCTTTGCAACATCCATTTTTTGTTCAGTCTACTTCTTATGGGGAGCTGTGTTTTATCAATTGAGGGCCTTCCTAAACTTCAACTTCTTACTCTTCTCGCGGGAGGTCTTTTGGTTCTTCTTGGTAATAACTATATTTGTCGCCTGTCCGATGAGCAAAATGTTTATATTTTTACGTGCAGCATCTTAATTGCTGTATCCATGTTTGCACAAAACTACTTCTTGCTCATCCCGCTGTGGATAGGCCTATCGCCTCTTCCAATTATTTTTTCCATTCCAATTGTCCCCCTTAAGTATTTTGATGTTCTGCCGGCGCTCAAGCCATTTGACATTCAGCCTCTACTCGCGGCGTTTGAAACATTCTTTCTGGATGTAAAGAAAGATGAGAGCGTGTTACTGGCCTTTAACAATCCAAACGGCAGCTACGAAGCTCTCTTTGACGGCTACCGCGCGCTCCTCGACATTCCTGCTTACGTGGCCTGTCAGAAGGAGTTTCTATTTATACCTTATTGGTGGGCCATTACTGAAGCCAATACACCAGACTCTCCAGAGTTTTGGGGGCGAGATCTTGAATCTGTAAAATCGAATGTCCAAAAATGGAAACTCGATTATGTCATCGTCTATCAAACAGATCAAAAACGCCTCGACAACATATGGGAGCTAAATGGATTTACATCTGTCTCCGAAATCGATTGGACAGAATTGGAAAAACTGGCCGGCACAATCGTACGGTGGCCCCAACCCTCTCCGAAATGGTGGCTCCTCAAAGTGCCGACTAAAGCTTCTTAAGCCTAAAACAAATCATAAACAGCAATTTTTGATCCAATAAGCGATGTAAAGATCTTGGCATATCGTGCCAGAGAGCTCGCTTTGGAAAGAAATGGTAGAACACTTCTTCGACTTTATAGTGCTGTTTTAAAATAACTTCAAACTCTGAGCGAGAGTAAGCAATCCCAAGTGGGTTATCGCTCCCATCGTATAATCTCACAATTTCCGACTCGGCATTTTCAGCCAACATAGTCTCGCGGCCACGCCCCTTCAAACCAACGCCAAACTTGCTTAGGAGCAAAAAAACTCCCTTAAGTTTAGAAAAGTTCCTAAGCAATATATTACGATAGTAAACCGATATCGTAGCGGAAGCTCCAGGCTTTAAGACTCGAGCGATTTCCGCGACAGCACGCTCAGGGTGAGGCGTATGATGGACGACACCCAAACAATTTACATGGTCAAAGCTTGCATCGGCAAAACTCAGAAGCTCGGCGTTCTCATTTCTGAAATTCGCCTTCAGGCCAGCCATTCCAATTCTCTCGCGAGCAAGTTCGAGAGATCTAAGCGAAAGATCCGCGCCCGTAACTGATTTATAATCTCTTTTACAAAACTGTTCCGTCCAAAATCCAATTCCACAACCAAGATCGAGAACGCTCAGCTCTTTGCTGCGCGGAAAAAAACGCTCATCAATGAGCCCCGGAAAGACATCTTCAAGATAAGTCTTTGTATGATCCTCAAAAAATTCTTTAGTCCCAGCACCATGATAGCTCTCACCCGTAAAGAGCGGCTGAGAATCCCAAAAACTCTTTACACTTTCTATCGAGACTGGATCGATTTTCGTCGGCATATTAGCACTAATCCTTCTATAAATAGCCCCATTGAGAAAGCAAAAATATAAAGGATCGGCCTTTAATCGCTTAGATCCCCGAGAACTTCATGATAGCTATTGGCCCAGCCATAGTCCCCACCCAGAGTATGGGGGTGCCATAGAAAATTGGCATGGGCAGCGGTTTTACGCGCTTCGGTTAGAATATTTTTCATTCTATGAATTGCAGTAGAAGCTTGCCCTATCGAATAGTCGTGAATATGGGAGTCCATCACAGCCAGTGGCGAGGAATACAAGGAAAGAGGGCCGGCCCTTTCAAAATCCCAAGGCTGAAAGCGAATGGCTGCTGAATTTCTAAAGCCCATCCGATCATTGAAGCCAAGGCTGGAGTCTTCCTGCAATCCGGCCGCCTCTTGAGCTCGCCATGTATCTGTCCACGAAAACCTAAGCCAATGCTGTCGACAATATGCAACTTTGCAATCTAAGATTTGTTCGAGATCTTGTTTTTGGCTCAAAATGTCTTGAACAGAGTTCCAGGAATCAAAAGATGGGTGTAGGCCCAAACGCCAGCCGGATTTTTGCAATGAATCTAAAATACCTAAATATTGCAAATCTTGGAGGCGATAGGCCGGATCAAATAGCCAGCTTTTTACACCTCGTCTATCAGCAGATGATCGAGAAAAGATATGGATTATCGGTTTAGGAATGCATAACCGCTCTGCTTCAATCATTTGATTTAGCCCGTTGTAAGAATCCCTGGACAATAAAAACCGGGAAGCTGCGTGAACCGACTCCCCAAAAACTCTAGTGTCAGCACGACTCAAGGCCTTCAACCCCTTAAAAAGGTTAAAGGCCGATTGTTTTAGAGCAATGCTCGTCGTCTTTTGAACAGCATCGAGATCATGAGTCATGACTAACTGTTGTTGAGGGAGATCCCCAAAAAGCTCAATTTCATTTCGGTGATTTTCCCTAGCGACATTCCGTCGAATAAAAAGCGCCATTCGATTAACCCAAGCGTACTCCCACAGCCTTGAATCCACGCCCTTCATTCGTATCGAATAAGAATGAATTGGGCCTTGCTCCTCCTCATGCCGGCGCTCGAGAATGCCGTTTAAGAGCAAGAAAATCTGCTCTATCCAGTCTATCTGCCGCCAATTGCTTTCTTGAGATTCCAAAACCAACATTTTGCCTTCGGGCGCCAAGTCAGCTGCCCATTCAGGGAATTCAACCCAGCGAACACTTAAGTCCTTCAAAGCAGCACGAACGGATCTTTGTTTATTCTCTAGGAATTTGCTTCGTAAAATTGTTTTAGCTTCTAGCCCCAAAAAACCAGACAATTGCTCACAGACATAGTCGAAGAGTCTTTCATCCGAGATTTTCAATAAGACTTGTTGAAGCTTGCTCATTTGTTAGCTCATCGATCTAAAAACTCTCGGCACCAGAGCTCAAGGCACAACGCTCCCCAGATTTGACGGTCAAAAGTAGCTTCGGTACTTAGCATCCTTTCCAACCCAGGCGTAAAAAAGATGCCCCGTTCTTTCGTGCGTGAATCAAGAAGAATATCTTTTATAAACCCCTTAACCGGATTTCTTTGTATCCATTTGTTTAGTGGAACTGGAAATCCCATTTTGTCTTTTCGATCCAAAATAACTTTAGGTACCCAATTCTTAGCGGCCTCTCTAAAAATATGTTTTGACTGTCCGCCGGCAAACTTTATGGCTGGTGGCATTGCCGCCACAAGCTCCACAATACGATGATCCAAAAGTGGAACTCGAGATTCGATCGAAGCGGCCATGCTAACGCGATCTTCTACTTGCAATAGAGCGGGCAAAAGAGTCTTTAAATCAAAACAACACATTTTATTGACATAGGAGCTTGTCTTTGGGGCGTTGAAAATTTCGCGAAAGCGTTCAATAAGATTCTCGTGATGAAGGCTCGATTTAAAATCATTGTTAAGCATCAAATGTAGATCGGGGCTGCGATCAATCATTCGAAAATACCGAAGGTCCATATCTTCAAATAAACCATCACGCCAAAAATTCTGCATCAAGCTTCCATATCGTCGAAGCAAAGGTAAATTGGGAACAATGGAGCTGAGACTGACAATATGCTGCCCTTCTTCTTGAGTTTGAAAAATGGCACCCTTCATGGCTTGCTCCAGATAAGCCACGAGATACCGAGCATAGCCGGCAAAAATCTCGTCACCGCCTTGCCCCCCTAATGCAACCTTGACGGACTTTGAGGCCAATTGACTAACAAAATACTGGGGAAAGAGTCCGGGCCCCGCAGCGGGCTCATCCATATGATAAACAAGTTTCGGCAAGGACTCTACAAAGTCCGCTTCCGTTGGCGTTACGACTTGAAGGTCAATTCTGTTAGCGTCGGCTACCGCCTTGGCATATTCATATTCATCAAACTCTGCACCCTCTTCAAAGCGCCCAATAAACGCCGTTAATTTTGAATCCGGCAAGGCGCGACGTGTCAAGGCGGCTACAGTACTTGAATCCAAACCACCCGACAAATAAGCTCCAACAGGAACGTCGCTTCGAACCTGCATTCGAATACTATCTTCTAAAAGCGATTGAAGTTTCTCAACCCACTGACTTTCTGTAATTCCAGAGTCTATCTCAAAGGCTAGATCCCAGTAGGATTTCTTTTCCTTTATCTCCGAGCCCTGACCCTTCATAAAAAAAGCCGGTTCAAGTTTATAGATATCCCTAAATAGCGTTTTTTCTCCCAATGAAAGTTGGAAGGTCAGGTATTCCTCAAGCCCCTCTTGATTAATTTGCGCGTTTAATTCTGGTCTAACAAGCAAGGCTTTAATTTCGGATGCAAAAAACAGGTCATCGCCTTGCTTTGAATAATACAAAGGCTTGATCCCCATCGGGTCCCTTGCCATTAGCCATTCCTGAGTTTGAGTATCGTAAAAGAAAAATGCAAACATTCCGACTAATTTAGGCAGAGCTCCAATGCTAAATCGAATTAGCATCTGCAACAAAACTTCGGAATCGGAAGCCGTTTCAAAGCGAGTGCCTTCTAACTGAAGCTGTTCTTTAAGTTCGATATAGTTGTATATCTCCCCATTGAAGACGATGACATATCGATTGTCTGACGAAAATTTGGGTTGATGCCCTAGCTTGACGTCAATGATGGAAAGTCGCTTGTGTCCGAGAGCAACGAATTTATCGCAAAAATATCCCTCGCCATCCGGCCCACGATGAGCAATACGCTCTGCCATTTGACGGATGGAAGCTTGTTTCTCGCTCTCACTGATACGCTTGCTGACAATGCCAACGATCCCACACATTTAATTGGACTCAGGCAGCTACCCGATGCAGGTTTCTGGACTTTGAACTTTCGCTCAATTGCTTTCGATAGCCTCGCCTCCAGCCCCCCCATGGCCAATGGTACAGAACAACCATCACCATATAACCAAATGTCGTAATACTTGAAACCATCTTGCTCGCACTAAGCTTCTGATCATATCGAAGCAAAAAGGGCACCTCGGAAAACTTCGCATTTAAAATTTTCAACTTAACAATCGTCTCCAAGGTTCCCGTAAAGCCCAAACCTTTCAGTTGAATAAAATTATTCCCGTAAAATTTAATAGCTCTCTTGATCAAAGAGGCACGATAGGCACGATAACCACAGGAATACTCACGAACCCCTGAAATCGGAAAAAATAATTTCATAAACAGATTAGCCAATCGGCTCATCAAAGCGCGATAGGCTGGAACCCCCATTTGACCACCCCCAGCTTGAAAGCGCGAAGCAATGACTACATCAAAGCCAACATCAATTCGTGCGACCATATCCAATATGAATTTAGGCTCGTGAGTATCATCACAGTCAAATCGTACAATATAGTCGTCGCCATCCGCAATCTCGGCCGCCCTTTCAAAGAGATCCCTTTCCGTCTCTCCGAGGCCACGATTAATTTTATGATTCAGAATTTCTATCGGATAGGTGGCGGCATAACTTTGGGAAAGTTCTAGCGTCCGATCGGAGCTTCCATCATTAGCAATTAGAATTTTGTATTCAACCGCTTGATTTTTGAAGGTATCAGCAATTTTAGGCAGCATTTGAGGTAGAGATTCTTCCTCATTAAAGGCTGGCAGTAAGACAAAAACACGCTTCATGAAAGCAAATAATAGCCGGGCCAAGGTCGCAGAGCAAACAATTGGTCACTAAGAGCGCGGTTTTTCAAGTTTCATCTAATTTTGTGCTTTGGGAAGGCTGATTCTTATCCACTGGCTTTTCCTCTTCAAAAATCTTATCCATTACTTTCGAAGAGCTCCTGGTTCCCATAAGAAGGTAGCCAACGACACAGGCCGCAATAATCGCAAAAACGGCCAGAATATAAAACTGAGAATCATCCGACATATTAAATCACCATTCCCGCGCCCACAGTATTGTGAGAGCCTTCGTCTATTAGAATAAAGCTACCCGTCGTGCGATTCTGACGATAGGAATCACAGAACAAGGGCTCGGTTGTCCTCAACTTGAGCCTCGCCACTTCATTGAGACCTAAAACTTTACTTTTGTTATCACAACTCAAGGTATTCACATCAATTTTGTATTGAATCTCTTTAACGATCGTTCGCGAAAAATGCGTCGTATGCAACAGAAAGATCGACTCAATGTCTCGACGCCACTGGAAGAATGCGAAAAGCGCGTCACGAGCTCCGACTAAAGCTTAGGCCAATTGCCTTTGACCCCTAATTCCGATACTGTGAATCCTAGTTTTCTGCACAAAAGTGTGGTGGTTTGTTATTAGGGGGAAGTTACGAAGCATGATTTCAATCTCTGGATTGGCCTTGATATTGAGCGTGCTGATCACCGGATCCCTCAGCTTCATTTTTCTTCATCAAGTTTTAGAAAAGGCGGGTCGCTGGGGTTTTGTCGACCGACCGAGTCTACGAAAAAAACGCCAAGCCCCTATTCCAAGACTTGGAGGACTCGTTTTATTTCCGGGCATATTGATCGGAGCGGCCATCACGCTCATTCTCAAAGGACAAACGGCAAAATTACTCGGTGGCTTGATCGCACCAATCGATCTTTGTTTTGCGGTGCTTGTCGGAAGCCTGTCGAATATGATTCTTGGCCTCATTGACGACCGAAAAGGTCTCCAAGCTCACGAAAAACTAGTCGTTCAAATGATAACTTCTTTTGTGTGTTTGCAAGCCATTCCCGTACCCTCCCATCTTTTTGGAGTAAGCCTCGATCCTGTGATCTTTCAGCTTTTCTTTTTCTTTTGGCTGATGATTATACCGAACTCTGTCAACCTCCTGGATGGTCTTGATGGTTTATCAACCCTGCTTTTCATTGGCTTCTTTCTTACGGTTTCCACCCTTTGGGCGGCACAAGGAGCAACATCGCCTCTATTGATTTCGGTGCCGATTCTGACAAGCCTTTTTGTTTTTATTCGATACAATTGGAACCCCGCCAAAATTTATTTGGGCGACTCTGGCAGTCAAAGTATTGGTTTCTTGATTGCTTATTTTAGTTTGATTTCAGGAATGGATGCTCATTTAGGCTCTATTACATTCAACCCAGCGATTACCTTCGTGCTCACCAGCATCTGGCTTCTGGATACGGCCATGGCCGTCGGACGACGTTTCTTTAGGTGGTTACCGAATCCTTCCGTATTTGTTGAATCGGGCGAGCTAGGCATGAAGCTAGTGAAACGCTCGATTTTGAATATCGTTAAAGGCGATTTATTGCATCTTCATCACAAACTTTTGCATCAAGGTTGGACCGTAAAACAATCCAGCATACTTATCGCCGTGGTTGCCTTCGGATGGATGTCGCTCAGCTTAACGATTGCTAGTGAAAACATTACGATCCAAAGTCTTGCCTGGATGATGTTTGTGATTTCGACCGGAGGTGTCTTGATGACCATGCATCGACATATGGATATTCAGCGCAGTCTTCGTCGCCGATCGCCCAAGAAATTCAAACGCTTGCCAAGCAAGTGATACCCTAAAAAATTAATCTTTGATGGCCCATAACTGTTCAGGCTAAGTTTTAACTTGGGATGTATGATATTTTTTATAAACTCTACTCTTACCAGCGCAACAAGAACCGCAAACTCCAAGCTTTCTACTATCGAAGTCGCGCCATCCTCAATAGACCCTGCCAAGAGATCCCCCTTTGCAGCTGGTGGAATCCTAAGTCCAAGCTTGATAGAAAACTCGCCTCTCTTCTGGCTCGTTCAGGGCCGCTTGACTCTCGTGATCTTAGCGATACAAAAATGCGGCGCCGTCTATTGCTATGGAAAAAATCCTGCCCGATGGATCCGGCCTTTTTTAGACATTTTTTGAAATGGGAAAAAGTCTGGCGTGAATATAGCCGATTTTCTCTCTGGGAATTCATGCAGTCGGCCGTGTTCAAATCCTGGTATCAAAAACGAAGCCGACTCAAGCGACGCAGTTACTTTGAGTTAGACGCTCCCTACCGAGCCTCTAAGGTGGAAGTTCTCAATGAGCGACTGGCCGTCAAAGCTCTCCTCCGAAGCCAGCCCTTACTGCGCTTCGAGGACCTCAAAGCCATGAAAATAAAAAATGCGCAGCTCATCATGAAGGGCCTGCCTGATCTCAAGAAACGCCGACTCGATTATCTCAAAAAACTCAAAGGACGCCAGCGCAGCTCCAAATAAGCCGACTCATTGCAATCAACATCTGAGTTGTTGTTTTTCATGATAATCAGCATTATACTTGTGGAGTGGCATACCTGGAAAGAAGACTCCCATTGACCCAACTTCTTAAGGACAAGTCTTTTTTCCTTTTTGGCCCTCGAGCGACCGGAAAATCCACGCTTATAGCTAAAAAACTCCCCGAAGCTATCCTGTACGATCTTCTAGACGCGGAAGTCTTCAAAAGACTTCTGGAGCGTCCCAAATTGCTCGCGGAAGAGAACCCCGACCGATCTCGCCTCATTATCATCGATGAAATTCAACGCCTTCCGGGTCTTCTCAACGAAGTTCATCGTCTGATAAGTAAAGAGAATCGTCGCTTTCTTCTTACAGGGAGCAGCGCGCGAAAATTGAGACAAGGCGGCGTCAATCTACTTGGGGGAAGAGCCTGGCGATGCGATTTATTCCCTCTGAGCTGGAGCGAGATTCCAAACTTCAACCTACTTCGCTACCTCAACCACGGCGGACTACCCGAGGTCTATTTGTCGGATAACTTTGAAGAAGAGCTTCGCGCTTATGTGGCTCTTTATTTGAGAGAGGAAATTCAAGCGGAGTCCCTCACTCGAAACCTTCAAAGCTTTTCGAGCTTTCTGGACGTTATCGCCTTGGCTAATGCCGAGGAGGTTAATTTTCAGTCTCTGGCCAGCGACTGCGGCGTGTCGACAGGAACTTTAAAGAATTATATTCAGATTCTTGAAGATACTCTTCTGGGATTTTCACTGAATGGCTTTACGAACACTCGCAAACGAAAAGCAGTTGGACGGATAAAACATTATCTTTTTGATATTGGGGTAACCAACAGTCTTGCCAAGCGAGGGATCTTGAAGCCAGGCTCGGAGCTCTTTGGTCGAGCTTTAGAACACTGGGCCGTATTGGAAATGAGAGCCTATCTAAGTTACACACGTTCAGCTCATGAAATGAGTTACTGGCGCTCTGTCTCACAATTTGAAGTGGACCTTCTCGTTGGAACAAATCTTGCGATCGAAATTAAAGCCACGGAACTCTCACAAGACAAACACCTTAAAGGCCTTCGTGCTCTAAAAGAAGAGAAGATTTTTGATACATATATCTTAGTCTCTATGGATCCAAAGCCCCGCAAAACGGAAGATGGGATCCATATTCTCCCATGGAATGTCTACGCAGAGAGACTTTGGGCGGGTAATCTTGTACCCAAGAACTAACGATTGTCGAATCCTTCAAGCACCGAGTAAGCCTAGAAATAGCTCATGATCCCTCTTCCAGAAAGACTACGTCCGCAGACGCTTGAAGACTGGCTTGGCCTGGAGTCCATGGGAGCGAGCCTCCAAAATCTTTTTGAAGCTATACGTAACGATTCTGTTTTTTCGTTCATTCTCTATGCGCCACCTGGAACAGGAAAAACCAGCCTAGCGCTATTAATTAAAAAGCATACGAAATCGAGGTTTTTTCAAATCAACGCTGTATCCAGCGGCGTCAAGGATCTTCGAGATATTTTTGAGCAAGCCCGCGCTTGGAAGCAACGTGCCGATCAGGATAGCGTTTTATTTGTTGACGAGATTCACCGATTTTCAAAATCGCAGCAAGATGCCTTACTGAGTGCGGTCGAAAAGGGTGAAGTAACTTTGATTGGAGCCACGACTGAGAATCCTTCATTTGAGTTGAATGCAGCCCTGCTATCTCGGGTAAAAATTATTTATTGGGATAGGCTCGGCTCTGAGTCTCTCCTGGAAATTCTTCAAAAGGGCTTTGAGTTGCTAAAAGCCGAGAATACTTCGACTGAAATAAAGCTGGATGAAGATTTCCTGAAGATCTTATCAGAATCCACAGATGGGGACGCGCGACAAGCTCTTCAAACTCTTGAACGTCTCTTCCCCACTCTCACACGAACGCGACTTGCTGATGAGCTTAAGAAAGCATTCTTAAAGCATGACAAAGACGCTGAACTTCATCACCAAATCGTATCGGCTTTTATAAAGTCCATGCGCGCCAATGAAACAGAAGCGGCTTTATATTATTTGGCCAGACTCTGGGAAGCCGGAGAGGATCCTCTGTATATTGTTAGACGAATGATGATTTTTGCGTCGGAAGATGTTGGGAATGCTGACCTTCGAGCTTTGGCCGCCATGAATGCGATTCGTTCAAGTGTCGAGTTTGTCGGGCGCCCAGAGTGTTATTATGCCCTAGCGCAAGGAACGATTTTACTTAGCGAAGCTAAAAAATCTCGAGAGGTAGGCGATCGCTTTCAAAAAGCTTTGGAAAAAGTTCGACGAGGCGGCAGTCTTCGCCCCCCTGCCTTTCTCACGAATGCCGTAACCAACTTCGATCGCAAATCAGGAAAAGGCCGCCCCCGAGAAGAAGGAGAATCTTACCTACCAGCGTAGGGGTCAGGGCGGTTAAGTGCCAGGTTAGCTAACCTGGCACTTAACCGCCCTGACCCCAATAGAGAGCTTTTGAAGCTTCTTTTTGATTTTTTTTACATTATATATGATACATAATAGGCAATAGTCCACCAAAGGATTTTAAACTCAAGAACGATATACGAGCATATATATTATTCTTTATAATATTATTTTATTATTCTTATAATTTGATTCAATCGAAAGATACTGTGAGCTAGGTTTGTAAGGGTAAATAGATTTATCAATCAAGATTCTTCTTAACTTCGCAGGATGAATTTGAACTCCAAAGAATGAATAAAGCGCCGAACTTAATTTTTTAATACTCGGTCCACGCATTAGAACAGATAGTTCTATAGACATTGTAATCAGCTTAATATCTAGCTTTGCAGGCGATTGTCGTTTTTTACGCTTCAGCTGAACTTCAGCCAATCTAATCCATCTGTAAACACTGTGGCGACTAACATTGAGCTGTCTGGCGATTTCTGTAATCTTTTTACCTGATTTCCAAAGCGAGATTGCCCCCGCTTTTTGGTCGGATTTTTTGTTTATCATTTTTCTTATTTTAATTTTATTTTCTTTGATTATATGCAACTTTTTTGTACTCACTCAAACCTCCTTGGCACTTCCTATTATCCCCCAAAATACCAATAAATATGTAGTTTTTAAAATGTATAAATAATTGAATATTAGTTCGCAAAATAATCTATTTTGCGAACTAATTGTTTTGGAGTGGTCGGGAGCCCACGACCGCCTAGGCGCCCGGTGTTGAAAGCCGTCGGCAGAAATCAGCCCTCTAGGCCCCCCCTAGGAGCCGATTAGGAAGCGTGCTAAAGATCCCTTCGATTGAAGAAGTATTGCATAAGAAAGCTTGTCACGACTCTAGGGCTGTTATCGATAAGCTCATGGAACCTCCTGGCTACTGAGATCCCACCGGAAAAACCCTGGGGGGAAACCTGCAGCAACTGGGTGCGGGGACTTCACCAAGGGGCCGTTTTTACGATAGAACGCGCTGTAGGGGGTGTGGATCCGAAGGGTCCTGTCGATCAACTACTCCATCCAAGATACCGGCTTCCAGCCCAACGTAAGAAAGCGGTTCTTGTAGCAATCTTGGGACTTAAGCCTTCTGGCGAAGCCCAAAGCATTTATGCGCAGCTTTTGAGCATCTTGAGAGATCGTCTTAGTGATAAGTTTTTCGAAAGCGATCGAATCAAAGCTTTCATCTCTCGGTCGGATAAGTTCCGTCCTTCTGAGAGTGAGCCACCTCCAGAAGTACGGAACGCTTCCAAGAGGTTGTTGAGATCAAAAACTTAGCTTCCTCACAAGCCCTACGAATTCCGGTGCTGAAGAAGGACGAGTTGGGCAAGTATTTTGGAGATTCAAAGAGAAAGATGTTTGGCATTGTCCTTAAGGATGCCGAAATCGTTGTGTCGAGAAGCAATTCTCCTGAAGGCGAAGTCTTAGAGGAAATTCGAACCTGGAACCTTGTCTTTCCGGATATAGGGGCTGAGCTAACTGCCGATATCAGCGAAACAGAGGCTGAATTCATGCGGGATTTTTTTGACAAACTTGGACATCGTCAAACCAGGATTGAAGCAGGAAGCGAAGTCTTGGGCATTCTAAAAAAACTTGCGCCCGAGCTTTTTTCCAAAATTGAAAACATTGGCAAAGGCGATCGAATTGAGATTTTAGATGCCAAAATTGAAAATATTTATTTACTGACCGATGCTAAATTGAGGCCAGTTCAGTACCCCCTCCGAAGCTTTACCAGATCTGATGATGATACGAGGCTGGTTGCCTACGTCGTTGGATCATTGACGATCTCGGGAGATTTTAGGATTTTTTCAAATCAAGAAACGATCGAGATTAAGGCCGCATCACTTCCTCTATTTGGTCTCCGCAAAACCGATAAATAATTCATTCGCTATAAGAATTTGATCCGCAGCCTATGCGATGACTATACTAAGCTATGAGCCCAAAATCTCGATCGCATAGGCGACTTTCTCATCGACATGTACGAGTCGGAATGAGCATGATGTTTCAAGAGGCTATTGGGCTTATCTTCAATCCTCTATTCCTGGGAGTAACCTTGGTGGGAAATTTAGTCGTCGTCATTGCGGCTTTATTGTTCTTTCATTTCGAACAGGGCATCAATCCCGCGGTTCATAGTCTTTTCGATGCTTTTTATTGGGCCATTACGACTGTAACGACAGTTGGCTATGGAGATATTCTCCCTCTCTCAATCGGAGGAAGACTGGCTGCCATGGGATTGATGATTCTGGGTACGGGATTGTTTTTGGCTTATATTGCAATGTTTTCCAATATTTTTATCAAACTTGAGTTGGCTGAAATTGAACGAGAAGTAAGAAGAATCGAAAGCCCGGACGCCACTCCTCCAACGGCAGAGCAACAATAAATGGCAAGTTTAAGTAAAGATAAGATCAAGTCGATTCAATATTCAAAAACCATTTTTATCAACAAACTAAGAAACGAAAAGCGTCTCATGGAATCTAGTCTCCTGGCTTACGAAAGTGAGATCGATTCTTTGATAAATCAAATCAGCTCGGGCGCCAGTGAAAATGATTTGCAAAAAGCCCTATCGAGTTTGGCTCCCGCAACCCATCGTCGCAAACTTTTAATCTGGAGGAGTTTTCTTAAGTCCTGCCCTGGACAACTTTCTCAGCTGCTAGAAGCGTCAGCCCAGCCTAAACTCCGCCAACGACAGCCGGATTTTTTGACTGAACATGAGGGTTTCAAATTGTTGTCGGCCTGTTTTAAAACAAAGAGATCCAATCGCGATCGCTTGCTGGTCTCACTCATGATGGAAATGGGCCTCCGTCTCTCTGAGACTCTTCAGCTGCGGTTTTCTAACTTTGAAGGCGAATGGCTTCGATTGATTCGAAAGGGCGATAAAGAGCAGCGCCTTCCGGTTCCACCCAGTATTTTGTCGGCCATCAAGTTCTTGAAAGACGAAAGAAAACCACTCTTGGAAGATTTTGTATTTGAAGGTCGAGCCAAGGAGCCTATGTCGTCAAGAAATGCTCAAAAGATTATCAGACATCTAGCGGAACTTGCTGCAATCAAGCGCCCGATTCATCCGCATATGTTGAGACATAGCTTTGCTACAAAGCTCGCGGCGCGAGGCGCCAACCTTGTGGCCATCAAAGAATTGCTTGGTCATCGGAGTTTGAAAACCACGGAGCGGTATTTGCATGTTCAGCCAGAACATCTCAAAGAAGCCATGGGTTTGATTCATTTGGGATCTAAGCCGATGGATTTAAACTGAAGCCAATCCCAGTAAAAAAAGTGAGGGGAGCCACTAGGCTCCCCTCACTTTGAGATATTGATACTTACAGAAAAACTACTGACAGCTGAACCCCGCTGCAATTAGGTTGGACTTAATTTTCTCAGCCATTTTGTCGCAATAGGAAAGATCAGCCTTGGCGTCGGCAACAACTCTAGTCTCACCAGCTTTAGTATAAGCCACTTCGCATCCAGCTCCCGAACGACGATTTTCAATACTTCGCTTGTCGGCGCCATTTACACACATCATAGCACCTGCGGATGCTGACTCAGCAGGAACACTCGCCGATTTTTTTACCTTTGATGTCTTGGAACGATGATGCTTCTCTGATTTGTGAGCGGCCTTACAACCGACCATTAAAGTCATTGCTAGAATCCCTAAAAACACTAATTGCTTGCTCATGAAAAATCACCTCTATAAGGAGAGTTTAAAGCCTATAGCTACTTTTTCAAAAAACTTATCTGTAAATTCCACTGGCTCTGTGTCAAGTTCTGGCGCAAATGGAAAAAGCTAAGCATCAAATTGATACTTCTGTTCAACGCTGCGGTTGGTTAAACAAAGATCCGCTTTATATCGCCTATCACGATGACGAATGGGGTGTCCCCGTTTGGGATGATCGCAAGCTGTTTGAATTTTTGGTTTTAGAGTCGGCACAGGCAGGCTTGAGTTGGTTTACGATACTTCGTCGACGAGAAGCTTATCGCCGTGCGTATTTCGATTTTGATCCGGAAAAAATTGCGAAGTTTGATTCCAAAGACGTAGAAAGACTGCTTCAAGACGCGAGCATCATTCGTAATCGTGCCAAGATTGAGGCGAGCCTACGCAATGCCCAAAAATTTTTGGAAGTTCAAGATGAGTTTGGAAGTTTTGCTCGCTACAGCTGGAGCTTCGTCGGCGGCCACCCTATCGCTAATCGCCGGAAATCTTTAAAGCAACTTCCCCCGACAACTCCTGACTCGGATGCTTTGGCCAAAGATATGAAATCTAGAGGCTTTGGATTTTTAGGTTCAACCATACTCTATGCTCATATGCAAGCCGTTGGAATGGTCAACGACCACACAATCGACTGTTTCCGCCACGCTGAGATTGAAAGTCTCCATCGCACTATGATAGGAGAACTATGGGTCGTTAGCTCAGCTGGTAGAGCAGGAGACTCTTAATCTCTTGGTCGAGGGTTCGATTCCCTCACGGCCTACCACAAGCCTGCAGAAGGTAATAACAAGCAATGATTTGGACAGAGCAAAGACCTTGGGGTCGATTTAAGAATCTTTTTGAAAACGAAATCACCAAAGTAAAATTGATCGAGGTCGATCAAGAGAAGCGCCTTAGTTACCAATCTCACCGAAACAGACAAGAACACTGGATGATTTTAAAGGGAAAGGCGCTCGTAACGCTCGATGGTCGAGATGTTGAGCTGAACACTGGGCAGGCTTTTGATATTCCCCAGGAAGCCAAGCATCGAATTCAAAATATCGGTCAAGAAAGTCTTCAATTGATTGAAATTCAGATCGGCTCAAGTTTTGACGAGAAGGATATTACTCGCTATGAAGACGACTTTGGTCGTTCCTAGGTGCTTATGTTTAGAAAGTCTTTAATAGTTCTGATCCTTGTGATTCGTCCGCTGTTTGCTCAAAACTACCATGAGCATCTCTATATGATACCGCGCGTTGAGGACTGGGCTGTCGAAGCTGGATCCGAAATTCGAGCGGCCTTTGCTTCCTTGCGATTAAGCGAAGTTGTTTATCCAAAAGGACTAGAAAAGACCGTCTATAGAGAAATTTTTAATATCGAACCCGAACAAGGAGAACGCCTGACTTTGTTAGACCTCTGCTTGCAACTCGGCAGAGCGAATTTCAATAAAGGCTTGGAGCGACTATTATCCATGCCTAGTGACGGCGACTTTTCTCTGGCAATAAGGAGAGAATTGTATTTGGCGAATTCATCCATTCGTTATTACCTCTTTCACAAATTAAATACAGATGGCGTATCAGAAGTCTTCTCGCACTATTTTAAAGCCAATCCTAGTCACAACGGCTCGCTGATCGACGCAACTGCATTCTTTCGGGATCTTGAGGAGTGGTCATGGCTGGTGCCAAATCGACGCTCGCGCATAAAACTTGCGAAAGTTATGCTAATAGCCAGACAACATGGAATTCAAATCAGATATTTCGCAGGTTTTCACAGAGAATTTCTGGATGAATTTCAGATTGGCGTGCCTTCTGCCCTTTTGGATCTTGAAAAATCGCCGGATATGGACCCTAAGAACGGCCTTATCAATGGCATTGATATTACGGGAAGTATCTTTGACGATCCGTATGCCAATGACATTCTCTTTGACGATACAGCGGTTGAACGAGTCCTTTCGGCCCTTAAAACTCTTGCAAGTTTTTGCTATATGCATGAATTACATCTGCGCCTCCACGCGTTTGAAGCCAGTGCTCAAGCTCCCTTTCACGAAGCCGTCGCTCGTCTTGTTGAGGAGCTGAAAATCCCAGCTATCATTCGAATTGGACACGCCGCTGCCTTAAACCCTTATTGGATGTCCCGTTTGCAAGCTCCTCTGAGAGCCAAAGTGTTTGTTGAAATGAATCCTCGCTCAAATGAAAATCTATTTGGGACGCCAATTGATCAATTAAGAGATATCGCCCTTGAGCTAAATCGCCGCGAGATCCCCTTGTTGGTGGGGGCTGACGAAATTGGAATTTTTGAAAATGCTGCGCCTGACCTTAATAAAGCGCGTCTTCAAGAAACCTGCAAAATCCATTTTGCCGATTTGGTTCTTCCTTAGGTTTAGGCAAAATCATTAACTTCTTTGGGCTCAATCTTATCGAGTTCAAAAGCTTTATGAAGAACCTTTACGGCTTCTTTACTCTTCTGCTCGTCGATGACACAGCTGATTTTGATCTCTGAAGTGGAAATCATCTGAATACTGATACCGGCATCGGCAAGTACCTTAAACATCTTAGCGGCCACTCCAGAATGCGACCGCATCCCGTTCCCGATAACTGAAACCTTCGAAATATGCGGATCACCTTTGCAGCGCTCCTGCTTTAAACTATTTCGATGGCTCTCAACAACCTCCATGGCTTTAGACAAATCATCGCGTGGAACCGTAAAAGAAATATCTGTCGTTCCATCCTTACTAACGTTTTGAACAATCACATCAACGACGACACCCGCCTCACCCAAAAGACTAAAAAGCTCCGCAGCCAAGCCAATCCGATCCGGCATACTTTCAACCACAACTTTAGCTTCGTTTTTTGTATAGGTTATTCCAGACACAACTAAGGCTTCCATAGGATCTACCTTTTCCACCACCCATGTTCCGGGTACCAATTTGAATGTACTCCGAACATGAATCGGCATATTATATTTTTTTGCGAACTCTACCGAACGCGTTTGTAAAACTTTAGCCCCTAGTGAGGCCAACTCAAGCATTTCATCATAGGTAATTTTTGATAATTTCTTGGCTAATGGTTCAACATTGGGATCCGTCGTATACACGCCTTCGATATCTGTAAAAATTTCGCAAAGATCTGCTTTCAAAGCAGCGGCCACAGCTACAGCGGACGTATCACTTCCTCCCCTGCCCAAAGTCGTAAGGTCACCATCATCCGATACGCCTTGAAATCCAGGAATCAAGACAATAGAACCCCCCTCCAAAGCCTTTCGTATTTTTGTATCCGAAATTTCTTCGATCCGCGCTCGTGTATGATCGATATCCGTTCGAATCGGTATTTGAGATCCTAAAAAACTTACGGCCTTTTGAAGTCGACTCTGCAAACAGATGGACATAAGTGCGACGGATTTTTGCTCACCGGTACAAAGTAATACATCTAACTCGCGCTCCGAAGGCTGATGGGTGAAATGTCGAGCACTCTGAAGTAATGCATCCGTCTCGCCGGACATCGCCGACAGCACGGCAACGACCTGATGCTTCTTGGCTCGTTCAATTAAAATATCGGCAACATGTTCCATTCGCTTGAGCGAGCCCACACTCGTTCCACCAAATTTTAAAACATGAAGTCCCACTAAATAATTTCTTTTCCGTGAATCTCTATTCGGACATCTCTTCGATCCGAACCGTCAATCTGAAAAATCTCCACATCTATATCAAATTTCAGAGCCGTCCGCTTAAGATTTTCGGGCCATTCGATGGCCACGATATCTGATCGCAACTCGTCCCAATCCCATGGAATTTCATCCTTTTCGTTCAGACGAAAGGCATCGATATGCGTGAAACCCGCATGGCTCAGATCATAACGAATCACTAAAGGATAGCTAGGGGAAGCAACGTGCTCCTCATAACCCAGGTGACGTAAAAGGGCCCTAACCAGGCTGGTCTTTCCTGCGCCTAAAGGGCCGCGTAGACTTATTCGCACGCCCTTACAGAGATGAGGCGCGAGTATCTCGGCCACTTTATCCCAATCTTCCAATGTCGATATTCGCATCAATGGAGCACATCCTTTTAAGTTCGCAAGCTCGTAAAGGCCTTTGAAAACAGCCTCAACTGATCGGAGCTTATAGCCGCCTCACTCTCTCTAAGCTCCTCGCCAACAGCCTCCTGAAAGATCAACGAAGAGATTACGGCCCTTTTAAAATCCTTTGGCCTTCTGGCACAGAAACCCCCGAGGATCCCTGCTAGCACATCCCCACTTCCGGCTCTCGCAAAAGCTGGGTTAATAGACATGTTTACATAATATAACGGCCTTTGGATATGAAATTCATCGCGAAAGCCTAAAATCGCAGGACAGGTTTTAAGATAGACACTCTGCCTGGTCACTCGAATCAACTTACCCACAGCTTCGACCGAATTCTCAACCACCTCTTTTACTGTCCAGCCCAATAAATATGCGGCCTCACCAGGATGGGGGGTGAGAAGACGATCTGCTTTCTCTTTCAGACTTTGAGATTTGAAATTTCGAAGCGCACGAGCATCCAAGATTTGCGGACAGGAAACCGAATCTAGGAACGACAGATTGTTCGGGCTACCACCTGGCCCGACAACCAAGGAATCAAAAGTTTCGAGATCTTTTGAACTCCATTGAGTTTTGTATAAAAACGATGATGATTTGAGATCTATTGAAATTCGCTTTTGGCTTTCAGCGAGTAACAAACTTACATAACCGCATCCGACTCGATGAGCCGCCTCCGCAGCAAGATAAGCAGCGCCAGGCGTAGCTGAAGATCCCGCAATAACACCACAGTGTCCCTTCTTGTGCGCCGTACGCAAAAGAGAAGGAATCCAAAAATCGGAGGGCTCTAACATCCAAAGCTTAGACCTTGAATCGGTTGGCACAAAGCCTGGGTCGATAACGATAATTCTGCCCAGTTTTTCGGCAACGTCTTTGCAGAGAAAACTGGTTTTGGGATAGCCAACAACAAAAGTCTCGTCAGCATAAAAGCTATTTCGGTGAACTCGCATTTTTCGTGAATCAATGCCCGTCGGAATATCCAGAGCAATACGATGGGATTTCCAAGAGTTTATAGTTTTTAAAGTCTTGGCGAGTTCGATGCTCATTTCTGCCCTACCTGAACTTCCAAATACAGCATCGATCACAAGATCGTAGTTTTTGGAGGCTTTCAAGTTAAGTCGAGAGGTGCAGCTTCCCTCGGCCCACTTGGCAGCAGCACGACAATCCGCCGACAGAGGCTCAAACAAAGGATAAAAAGTTACCCGATATCCAAACTCTCGCAAATAGCCCCCCAGACAGTAGCCATCACCGCCGTTGTTTCCCGGGCCGCACAAAATGAGAATGTCTGAATTTTTTTTCGTGAATTTTTGTCGGATCAGATTGGCCATGTCTTTTGCCACAGCCTTCATTAATTCGAAGGATGACCAAGATCTCTTACGCATCGTCTTTCGATCGAGCGCTTGCATCTGATCGATATCGACAAAGGCACGCATGTCCTAAAATGAATCAGTTTGAGCTCTTAGGGAAGTCTGAACTGCTCTCGCCGTGGTATTTTGTTGAATCCTGTAAGGAAAACTTCCAAACTCTGATCTGACCTCAAACTTGAATCATTCAACTCCATAATAAGCTGACCCTGCTCATTAGTAAGGCCACGACCGATCTGAATATCGCCCTTCATAACGGCCACAGAAATTCCAGGCTCTAAAACGCCCAGTGCAATTTTCCATCTATTCGATTCGACCTCGTAGGGTAAAAAGGAATTGAGATTAATCGCCTGGGGTGTTCGAGTTCGAATTTGCAAACTCGAGTCTCCAAAAATATGCCATGTCTCAAAAGTTTGGTCAGCGGACGTGCTCTTATCTTCTAGGACAGCAATAGATCCGTTAAAGAAAAGTGATCCGATACTGTTGTTTTTGTTTTCGGTCATGAGTTCAACGATTCTCTTTTGACCCACCGTTGGAGGAACCCAAGATTGATTGGTTGAACTAGCAAAAATCGAAACTGCACCTCGAGGATCTTCCTCTGTACCAGCTTTTAGCCAGGCCTCGGCAAAACTATCGCCGTAGTCGTAAGCAAAGTGACCATTTACACAGGCCACACTTACAATAAACGGCCATCGACCCGAATTCTGTAAGCCAAGAACATCATTGTTATCAAAGTTTGATGTTACCCAACCACTTTCCCATCCATGCCCGATGTAGTTAAGAAATCCGCGACCTTCGTTAATAGCGTCTCGCAAATTAATTTTGGAAGCTGACGGATCGTAAACTTGATCAACCGCGGAGTAATGCCAACCCAAAAGCAAGCCTCGCAGCAATTCGACTCGCTCCGAGTCCTTAAGCCCAGACCAAGCGCCTTCGTCACTACCAATACCAACAGCTTTGGAATACCAATCCGTTCCAAGTTCAGGTCGACTTTCATAATCAATGCTTTTCCGAAGAACAGTCCTAAGTTCAGAAACTTCTTCAACGGAAATCCGAGATACAAATAGATCGGGATAATTATCATTGCCATCTACGGTCGCGTAAAGCGGATCCGCTTCGTTACCGGCAGCATTCCCTGATACACCCTCTTTATAGGGCATGTCTTCGGCGTCTCCAATCAAAAGCACATTGGACGCCGATCGAGCCTGGTAATCGTCCTTAATTTTGTTTGCGATAAAATCAGATCTGAGTTCATCGGTCCCTAAGTATTCTACGCTAACATCAAAGCCACGCTGTTTTTTCCAACGTATAAATTCATCAAGCTCTCCATAGAACTTAAGAGGCGAAAGTATAAGCAATCGCCCGTTGTCCAATAGCGCCTCTTCTTCCGAATCAAACCTAAGCGATGCCGGAAAGTTGATCACATGATCGCGGTAGAGATTCGCGAATTGATAGTTCATATATTTACTATGGCCTAACCACTGCTTCACTCGCGAATGCTTAAACTTGAGCCTTAACTTTAAATGTTTCAACTGAATCAGTTCATTCGTCGCAAAATCAAATCGAACAGGATATAGACGCAAATTGGACAATTTAATATCCCGCATCTTTACGATATTGCCAACTTCGTACCATGCTGAAGGATAAACTTCGCGCGATCTGTAAACAGAGGAGAATTTAAATGGAATTCGGCTCACATCTTGATTGCGCATAAGAGATCCGCGGCTTGGCGCGGGTGGCCGACTAGAGATTCGCTGTTCCATTATGGAGATGATTTCGACACTTACGTCCTCACTAGAAATGGGAACCATAATATCCTGAGCAATTCGAGGAATAGCGGGCATTCCTTCGATGTCTTGAGTCGTTGCACCTTGAACAAAGATCTCGGGATACAGTTCCCCATAAATCTCAATATAGCTTTGCAAATATTTTTCTAGAGTAAAATCGATGACGATTTCGTCTAATTGAGATTTTTCAACTTTGATTTGGTAATCGACATCCCAATAATCTTGTCGAGCATAAATTGTTTGAATTTTTAAAATTATGACAACTGCAAGCATCCAGTTAATTTTGAAAAGATTCCGACTGTACATAAATTACCCCCCGAAGAACCCAGATGGAAAAACCTATGTAATAATTATATAGGGAATAAATTTATGACATCTAAGCGTCGATCTTACGGCGCAGTGCACTCGTCGCGGATGATTAAGTTAGTGCGTTAAATATTTTGAAAAACAGATGAATGCTTCGAGGCAAACTTCAGCGTTGAATATGAGTTTTCATTTCACGAACGGCAGCTTCTAAACCCATAAGAAGAGAGCGCGCAACGATTGAGTGTCCGATATTAAACTCAGTAATTTCAGAGATTTCACAAAGATGTGAAACATTTTGAATCGTCAATCCATGGCCTGCTTTCACTTCTATCTTTGCATTATCAGCGGCACGCGAAGCTTCGATCAGTCTTTGAATCTGATGACGCAAGGAATTGTTATCGCGCCCACGCAAACTCATCTCAAAAGCTTCTGAATAGGGGCCTGTATGAAATTCTACTCCATCCAAATTCAATTCTTGCGCCAAACTAACTTGCGAAAGATCCGGATCGATAAAACCAACTACTCTCAAACTTTCTCTAAGCTTTGAAAGAGAGCTCAGATTCTTTTGAAGACAACTCAAATCTAGCCCCGACTCGGTCGTCATTTCTTCTCGCCTCTCTGGAACAAGCGTAACACTGTGAGGCCGCCACTTAAGAGCCCTCTCAATCATCTCTTCCGTAAACGCCATCTCAAGATTCACCGGCAAAAGGCTACATTCTAAGAGTCGTTCCACATCTAAATCTTGTATATGCCTTCTATCTTCACGAAGATGCACTGTAATTTGATCAGCTCCCCCACGCTCACATAGATGCATAGCCTCAACGACATCCGGATAGCGCGCCTTACGCACTTCGCGCAAAGTCGCCACATGATCGATGTTAACCCCTAAACGTATGGGTTTAAGCGCCACCATCAACTCCCCAATTCCTTTTGGACAATTTTAATAAGCGAACTCAAATCACTCTCAACTTCGGCTAAATTAGGGCCTTCAAGCATGACTCGAATCATCGCTTGGGTTCCGCTATAACGCACATTCACTCTACCAGTTCCTTCATAACGAATCTCTAAATCACGAATGGCCTGGTTTAAAATAGGGACGTCTTCAAGAGGACGCTTCTCTCTTACGGGCAAGCTCACCAAACGCTGAGGAAAGCGTTCAAAGCTTTTCCGAAGCCTGGACGCCTTCCAAGAACGTGTTCGCAAAAGAGCCAGGACTTCAAGTGCCGAAAACAAACCATCCGCACAGGTGTTTTGATCTAAAAAGATGATATGCCCAGAGTTCTCGCCTCCCAAAACAGCTCCTTTTTCCTTCAGAGCTTGGGTCACATACCGATCGCCTACTTGGGTTTGCAGGCAGTCTATTGAATTTGATTTCAAAGCTTTTTCTAAGGCTTGATTCGACATGGAGGTCGTGACGACTAAGTTCGTAGCCAATCGATTCGCTTTCTTTAAAAACATTCCCAACTCAAAAAGAAGATGTTCCCCGGAAATCAATTCGCCCGTTTCATCAACAACCATCAATCGATCAGCATCACCGTCGACAGCAATACCAATGTCAGCAGAATGCTTACGCACAAGATCTCCCATAATTTTAGGATCTTCCTGAGCGCAGTTCTTATTTATGTTAAAACCATCGGGCTCACAGGCCTGGCGAATTACCTCAGCGCCCAATTCTTCAAAAAGTCGCCGACCACATTCATAGGCCGCTCCGTTGGCCCCATCAAAAACTATCTTAAGACCATTGAGATCAAAATCGTGCCGAAAAATCGTTTTTAAACTAGCCAAATAGCGTCCCATCGCATCATCCACTCGCTCGGCCCGACCCAATTGCTCAGGACTCGGACGCTGACTTTCGATTTCATCTGGATCGAACATGATGGCTTCAAGGCGTGCTTCCGCTTCATCCGAAAGTTTAAACCCATCCTCCTGAAAAACCTTGAGGCCATTGTCTTCAAATGGATTATGGCTGGCTGAAATCATTACGCCGGCTTGTGCTCGAAGACCTCGAATGTGATAGGCAACCGCGGGTGTCGGCAAAGGACCGAGGAGATAAGCTTTACCTCCCATACTCGTAATTCCCGCCGTTAAAGCGTATTCGAGCATATACCCAGATCGACGCGTATCTTTTCCAATAATTATTCGAGGATTTTTATGAAAACGCTTGAGTTCTATGGTCAAGGCACGTCCCAGGGCCATCGCCACATCCGCTGTCATGGGATGCTGATTTGCCAAGCCGCGAATCCCATCGGTACCAAATAAACTACGAGAAGTTCCGGTCATATAAGCCTCTTACTAACTTAATCTAAAATTTCTACTATAAAACTCTCGGGATCTATTCGCGGCAAAGTGGTCGACTCTTGGTTCAGATTCCCCCGAAGTCTATAACGGCCCTTTTGTAGACCTTCCGCCGAAACCTCCACCCTTAACTTATCCTTGAGGCTTTCTACATCACCATTGGTCCCCTCAAGAATGACTTTAGCAGTTTCAGGCGTGATTTTAGCTTTTAATTGAGGATCCAAGCCCTTTAAAATCACTGGTACAGATTCAAGAACAATTTCGACATTGAGTCGTGAGACTTCGACTTCGACAAAGACACTATCCACAGTTTTAACGCCTGGGAGCTTTGGGTCCACAAGCAATGAAGTCGAAAAGCTTTCGGATCGATTGGATACGTCCAATTCCAAAGGAATTCTATTTATTTGATCCAGAACCCCCGCCGCTCCAACGAGCTGAAGCGGATCGGGTGTCACATGGATTTTTGAAATGGAATAACCCTCTGCCAAATCGCCTTTTTTAATGATTTCAATTGGAACTTCTTTTTTCTTCAACTCCTCCAGTTCAATATCGATGCGCCGAGGATTAGGCGCCAAGGCTCGCACATCAAAGGGTAATCGAAAATTGCTCGATTCAATTTCGAAACTCTGAAGACCTGCACGAAGGTTCGACAAATCAATTACATAGGCGCTCGCTTCGCGATCAATCGACCGAATACGATGTAGAGGTCCAATTAAAGTTACCTGAACTTCTTTAGGGCCCTCCTTCTTTAAGACAAGAGAGTTCGGTAAATTTTGATAATCCAAAGGGAATCGCATTCGCTGCCGAACGGTTTGACCGGACTGAACGGAAATCCACGCAACGAAAGCCAAAAAAACGGCAACTAGCTGCATTCGTCCTGACTTGAAAAACCAATCTTTAATTTTTGAAAATTCTATCATGCCTACCTTTAGAGCATCTCCGTTAGCATTCGTCGCAACTGCGCCGCATCCAAATCATGAGTGATTTTTCCGCTAGCCGCGACCGATATCGTTCCTTTTTCTTCCGAAACCACAATGCAAAGAGAATCCGTTTCCTCTGTAATTCCCAGTGCGGCTCGATGCCTGGTCCCTAATGCCTTAGACACTAATGGGTTTAAACTTAGAGGCAAAAAACACCCCGCCAAAGCAATGCGTCCATTCCGAACTAACAAAGCACCATCGTGAAGTGGAGATACGGGTAAGAAAAATGAAGTAATCGCCTCTTTTGATAAGACACAATCTAACTCTACGCCTGCTTCGACAAACTCACCGATATCCGCCTCGCGCTCAATTACAATCAAGGCTCCAATCTTTTTTCCTGCCAAAGAAACACAGCTCCTAATAATTTCCTCAATAATTTGACTTTGCTGGCTCTTATTAGATGTCGAAATAAAGGAAGCGCGTCCAAACTGGGATAAGGCCCGCCGAATATCTTGATGAAACAGCAAAATCAAAATCAAGATCCAATTGTCGAACACACTTCCCAGCACAGCCCGCAAGGTCAAAAGTTCAAATCGATCGGATAGCCAATAAAAGATAAATAATATCGCCAAGCCACTCAGCGTTTGAATGGCTCGAGTTCCACGCATCAATTGAAGAAGCTGAAAAATAAGAAAGGCCACGACCGCAATATCAAAGAGGTCAGACCAACCTAAATTCTGAGAAATAACCGTCCAGTATTCTTGGATAAAATCGAACACGCTACATTTAAGACTAAGCTAGGCCATAGAACCAATAGATTTTTATTAGGCCGCTCCGGCACCTACAAGATTGCTCCCAATGACTTCGTCAATTTGTGAGCCATCGAGGGTCTCGCGCTCCGTAAGCGCCGTAGCTAAGCGCCGTAGCTTGTCGGCATTGTCTTTAAGAAGCTGCCTAGCCCGACGATAATTTTCTGTAAGTATTCTCTTAACCTCTTCGTCAATCATTTTGGCCGTATCTTCGCTAATCTCACGAGACTTTCCAAAATCCTTACCCAAAAATACATGTTCTTCCTTATTGGACAGATTGATCGGACCCACGAGCGGCGACATACCCCATTCTGTAACCATCTTGCGAGCCAGTTCGGTCGCTCTTTCGATATCATTGCCAGCTCCGGTTGTGACTTCGGAAAACATAATTTCCTCCGCCACTCTACCGCCCATCAAGATCGCTATGGCATCATTAGCAGATTTTGATGTCATACTATGTCGATCCTCCTCTGGCAGTTGCATCGTAAGCCCCAAAGCTAAACCACGAGGAATAATGGTGACCTTATGAACAGGATCAGTCCCAGGAATCAACTTAGCCACAAGAGTATGCCCGGCCTCGTGTACCGCAGTTGTTTCCTTCTCTTTCGAGTTCATAACAACGCTTCGTCGCTCGGCACCCATAATCACCTTATCTTTGGCTTCTTCAAAGTCTGACATCTCAATCTTATCTTTGTCTTTTCGAGCCGCGTTGAGCGCCGCCTCGTTGCAAAGATTTTCTAAGTCAGCTCCTACAAAACCAGGAGTTCCTCTGGCTATTACAGACAAATCAACATCTTCGCCCATTTTAAGCTTGGCCGCATGTACTCTCAAAATATCTTCTCGACCCTTTAGCTCAGGACGCGGAACAACAATTCGACGATCGAAGCGACCTGGTCTCAGTAAGGCTGGATCCAAAACATCTGGTCGATTGGTCGCCGCTATCATAATCACGCCTTCTTTGCCCTCAAAACCATCCATCTCTACCAAAAGCTGATTCAAGGTTTGTTCACGCTCATCGTGCCCGCCGCCTAAACCTGCGCCACGATGGCGACCGACGGCATCGATCTCATCAATAAAAATCAAACATGGCGCGGCTTTTCGCGCCTGAGTAAAAAGATCCCGGACTCGCGAAGCACCGACACCTACAAACATTTCGACAAAGTCACTTCCACTAATTGTGAAGAAAGGAACATTGGCTTCACCAGCGATCGCTTTCGCAATCAAAGTTTTTCCCGTTCCGGGCGCTCCCATCAGAAGAACACCCTTAGGAATTCGGCCACCCAGTTTTTGAAATCGCTTAGGATCCCGCAAAAACTCCACAATTTCTTGCAACTCCTCTTTAGCCTCTGGCAATCCCGCCACATCTTTAAATGTCACCTTACCACGATCCTCGTCTTTTAAGAGCCGAGCGCGGCTCTTGCCAAAACTCAAAGCCTTTCCGCCGCCAACTTGTAAATTTCGCATGAAAATAATCAAAAGAATCCCAACCAAGATCATCGGTATCCAAGGCAAAACAGAATCCAACAACCCATCATCCTTGAGAGGTAGAAACTTATACTCAGTCACCCCAAGGTCTTTAAGTTTTTGCGAAAAATTTGTATCCAACTCTGGACCCGTAGTTGAAAAGCGCTCGACTTTACCGTCTTCAAGCAAACGTTCGCCCTCTATTTCCTTGCCACGAATCGTTAGTTTTTGAATTTTTTTATCTTCAAGATTGCGCTCAAACTCCGAGTATGGAACCTCGGTCACACTTACCCGCCACTGATTACCCATTCGAATAATCAGAACAACAGCAAGGAATAGTACTCCCCAAAGCAAAAGCGTCTTAAATCCGGAATTCATAAGATATTTCAACTATAATACGCTTCCTGAAAATGTCACCTGGATTAGACTAAAAGTCTTGGAATTCCCTGGTTTTTTGCCACTGGCGGTGCTTCCAAATCAATTCGTCCATCTTTCTGCGCTGCTCTAAGGACCCAATTCTTGGGTGCGTTAAAATTGAAGTCCATCTTTGATTCGATAAGGCGACTAAGCTCCAATATCTTCTCTCGGCTCCAACGAAGCTTCCACCTTTTATCTATCATTTCGTGAAGCACTCTATGCCGAAAAGCCCTTGGTAAAAGTCGCAATCCCTCAAGGTCCCAACTTTCATCATCCGAAATCTGGTCCACGATTTTCGGTATCTCTGCACACCACCATTCATGTTCCTCTTCAATCTGATCCTGTAGTCGAGAAACGGAAGTTGTATAATGGGGATATTTTTCCTCAATCGATTTCAATAGCTCCAGCCGAATCCAGTTGCGACTGTATAAAGTTTCGAGATTTGTTTTATCCTGCCTAAAGGCCAGAGCTTCTTCGTTGGCATAATCCAGCAAAGCCTCCTTGCGAACGCTAAGCAAAGGTCGCCATATCCAACGCCCCTCTCGATACGAGACGATTTTTAGGGGCCTCAATCCAGACAATCCCGTGCCGCGAAGCAATCGGAAGAAAAAAGTCTCAATCTGATCGTCAAGGTGATGAGCTTCGATCCAATCCGAATCAAAATCCAAACTTCGACTCAGCTTCAGTCTTTCTTCTCGAGCTTGTTCCTGAATCGACGCCTCCTTATCGATAGAAGCCTTATGAATGACAAGTGGAACATTCTCTTCTGCACAGAGTTGTTGAACAAAAACTTCATCCTGGTTGGAATCCTCCCCGCGCAATCGGTAATTTATATGCAGGACAGATAGCTCAAAAGCAAACTGCCTTCGCAAGCGGCAAAGGAGATGAAACAAAACTCTAGAGTCCAAGCCCCCACTAAGACAAAGAATCATCTTCTTGGGGCGCCGCCCCTCGAGTTCTAAGTTCTCAGCAACTCGGTCCAAAAGTAGCATAACCACTGATTTTCCCAGTTTAATGACGTTGTCAACTATTAGCCTCAGACCGCTTTATGCTACAATTAAGCAAGGGAAAACCGCTGTTGTGCAGGAAGCCGTCTTAGAGCTCGAAGTTCTTATCAAGTTTGGTCGTCAGTCCGAAGTGATGGACGAAGTCTATGTCGTTTCCATTGAAGATGCCGAGAGCGTCATTACGGACGAAAAGCATGGAATGGCATTCGAGCTCCTACGCTACGAATGGGCTCAAGTCTTGGATCCCAAAAATAAAGTCGCACGTTACTATAGTTGGCAAAAGGGTAAATTTGTTCGAGATCGAGGCTGGGAATTGGCTCTTAATCCAACCTCGGCCAAAACAAAATTCAAAGATTACGAGATCACCGCCAAAGGCGCCGATGATCAGCACTTACTAAAGATCAAAGTGAGCGGTGAAAAACTTGCCGACGCCATGAAACAAGCACGTAGCATCTCAAAAGCATTCCTCGAGTTTCGCAGTTCAGGAACAGTCCAAGATTTGGAATATGCTGGAGTGGCTGAGGAAGATAGCCAAGAAGGCCTCAAAGATCTCAGTCTGGATCCAAGTCCTCGAATGAAAGATACGACTCATGAAGTCTTACGTCAGGCAAGAATGTTTTTTGAAAAATCTCGATATGTTCAAGCCCTAGAGCTTTTTGAGGTCGCGCTACCAAGCGCAGAGGAAAGCATGAGCGACCTTCTAATGGCCTCCAAAGCGGCTCTCGAAAGCAAGCGCTATCCGGTTGCTGAAAGGTACGCCAATAAGATCTTAGCTAGACAAGCGCGAAACACTGAAGCCCTCGTCATAAAGGGGATGATTTATAACGCCTGGCAAAGTTTCGATGCGGCCGTCAGTTATTGGGAAAAGGCCCTAGATTTGCAACCCGATGATAATTATATCCAGAAATGTTATCAGGAATGCCGAGCCAAATTCATGAAAGACAATAAGCGCAGCATTGCTCACGAAAATATGAGTGAAGAGCTACGCGACGATCATGAGAAACGCTCATGGATGCGACGAAGTTGCGACCTTCCTATTCTGATTAAAACGGATCCTAGCTCGGAAGGCATCCGCCATCGTATTTTGTCCCTCTCTGCGGGAGGCGCTCTTCTAAAAAAAGAAAGCTCGACGCCTTTTCCTGATCGATTTCTATTTTTTATTAGCTTCCCCAATTTTCAGGGTGTGATGGGGGTCGGCGAAAAAGCCTACGAAACTTCAAGCCAGCAGGTAGGCATCAAATTCCAGCTTCTCTCCCCTAAGGATCGCGAATTTATTAATGATCAAGTGATTAAGATTCAGGCTTAGTCGTTTCGCTTCGTAATTTTCCAGTTTTCAACCGGATGATCTCCGAACCACTGACTCAGAGCTTCGTTCAATAATCCTTCGTCTTTTAGAAGCCAATTGGACCATAGGGTTTTAGGAGCCAAGGCTTCAAAGCTTAAGGGATACCGATAAGAATAGCGCTCTCGCAGGATGCGCGCGTAGCGTTCTGCGACCGCAACAGAACCATGATAGAGATGTGCCAACATCAATTGAAAATAATCCTCCGGTTTTGAAGGCTTCGATTGTGCGCCAATAAGTTCAAGGCAAGCCTGCTCCAACGAAAAACGTAGGCCCGGATCCTGGGCATCCGATCGAACCGCCAAATAAAAGAAGTGAATGGAAAGGTCCAGGCGCTTATGCTCATGCTGGCACACCATTCCCAAATTAAAAAACAGATCCGATTTCTGTGGAACAATCTGGGCGAGCTCTAACGTCTTTTCGACCAATTCCTCGCCGGAATAGAGTCGCTCATAAATATATGAAAGATATTGGGTCACCTCGAAAGCAAGATCGTCGCGATGGACAAGGGCCTTAAATAGCGGAACCGCTCGTTCGAATTCACTTCTTTCAAAGAGTATCTTGGCAAGTTCAAACTGAGTCGAGTCCGAGGCTTTGTTACTTTGCTGAACTTGCTCTAAGCACCAAAGTCCCCACTGGTTGGCCTCCGGCAAGGAGAGTGCGGTTCGCAGGCGAACTTGAAAATGCAAGGCGCTACTAGCAGCGCCAGCATCTAAGCGAATAGCCCGACTATAACTCCTCTTGGCCTCGTCAAAAGATTTGTCTTCAAAAGCTCTTAGACTCATCCCATAAAGACTGGGCGTATGGGCCAAATTCTTTTGAAGAGCCATTTGGCAATATCTTTTTACGTCTTTAAACTCGTGCAAAAGATCAAAGCAAACCGCCAATTCATATAGATCCTCTGAAGACAGGGCCGCATTGCGGTTTAGAAGCATTTGAATGTACATATGCGGATTTTTTTGAAGAGCTGGTCGACGCTCCTTCTTTACCCAGTAAATCATAGATAGAATTTCGGAATATTTTCATAAGATTAGAGCTAAATCCTCGCCGCTCCGAATAATTGCGGGAAAACTCAAATACATGCGAAGTTCTCGAATTTGCGTCAGTTTTTTGATATTTGATATCGACTCTGCGGCAGAGCTAGGATATTTCTTTGTGGATTATGGGCCGCTAGCTCAGTCGGTAGAGCAACTGGCTTTTAACCAGTGGGTCCCCAGTTCGAGTCTGGGGCGGCTCAGAATTTTATTTTTGCGATTTGGGCCGCTGCGGGCACAAATTACTAAGACTAAGACAAGCGACTTAAACCTCGAGGCCGGCGCAGCAGGATAAACATGCCCATCAAAGCAAGCCATAGACCAAAACCCGTCAAGACAGGATGGCGAGAGGAGTTCGTAGCCAGAGCGCAGGAAGCGCCCTTTCCTGCGCCTGGATCTTCAAGCAAAAAATTGCGATTAGCTAAACTGGGGTCATCCCCTGTGGCCATGAGAACAGCTCGATAGGTATTTAACCGACCGCCACTTAGGACTTCATTTTCTGCATCGGGCAAACGATCAACTGAGGCAAGGAGAATGCTCTTTACTTGAGTCGCGGTTAACTCCGGGTTGGCCCCCCAAACCAGTAGCGCTGCTCCGGCTACATGCGGAGCGGCCTGAGAAGTTCCAGACTTCTCCTGATAGGTTGCCAGATAATCCTGGCCTTGAAACTTTCCGATCACCGCTCCCAATACTCCAACTCCTGGAGCTAAGAGATCCACACTCTGCTTTCCATAGTTTGAAAATCCTGCTCGATAATCCTGAGAGTCGCTGGCAGCAACGCAAATGAGATTGGCTACTTCATAGTTACACGGCCAATAAGCCTTTTGATCATTGTCGTTGGCGTCGTTTCCAGCCGAAGCAACAAGCACAATATCATTTCCTGAAAAGTTTTGGAGCGCCTCTTTCAAGGCATTGGAATACTCTGGACTACCAAATGACATATTGACGACAGCACGGGCGTCGGGATTGTCCTTTTTGATATCTTCAAATTTTTGACGAGCCGCATTGAGGGCTTCGACCGCTTTACTTGTATTGCCTTTATTATCCTTATCTAAGAATTTTACTGAAAATACTTTTACCTCTGGATCAGGCGCGACACCGATCATGCCGTATTGATTTTCAGCTGCGGTGACAACCGAGGTCACATGAGTGCCATGACCATTCTCATCCGTCGGGTCAGAGCTAGGGTCGTAGGCATTGAAGCCTCCTTCATACTTCCCATCCAATTCTGGCTGATTGATATCCAAACCACTGTCGACGACAAAGAGATAGCCTCTTCCTTTCGGCAGAGACTTCTTTGCTAAATGCGAAAAAGCCCTTGGCAAATCAATATCGCCTCCGCCTAAATTCGATGACTCACTAACTATGGGATTGTATAAAGACCACTGTGAACTAAACAATGGCTCTTCTTCCAACAGACTCAAATCAATATTCTCGGAAACGATATCAGCCTTGAATTCAACTTCTGGCTCCCAATCGAAGCCAGCCGCCACGACCTCATTGAGCTGTAGCGCTAAATCTTCATTAGCATCGTAGTAAATGCTTATCGCTTCCCAACTTGAACTTTGAGACAACTCAGCCGATGCGGCTGCTAGTTCTGAAGAAGTGGAAATCTTACGAACAAGAATATTGAATTCTTTTGTGGCCGCGTGAAGGCCGCTATGATCTATAGCCAGTAACCAGAGCAGGCTAAAAATTCCAGGCCATGATTTGATTATGAGAGTCCCCTCCTCTTTCATAGAGTCTCTAGCTCTTCAACATTTATGCCGTTCTAAGTCGTTAATATTACTTCAATTTAAAGATCGACATTGGGGCATCGATGGAACGAGTGGGATCTGGTTTCGCGTTTTTTCTAATCCTGTGCTAGACAGCTCGGTTCATGCACGCTTCAAAATGTTGGCAAATTTGCTGCTTGTTGATTCTGTTTGCTTTTATGCTTCCGGCTCGGGCGCAAGAAGACCGAAAGCTCTCTGAACTCTCAGATGAAGATTTGCTCGTGCTGGAATCTCAACTCGTTCTTTACCTTGAAACCCTAGACGACGTAATCGCTCAAAATGATAGGCGGACTGAACTTCAATATGGAGCGCCCTTAAGAGCCGATTTTTCAAGTTCGGACTGGTCAAAAAGATTCTTAGAAAAGCTGCTTGAAAACCGGCAGCTCTATGAAAATTTTAAAAGCAAACAAAAGTTTTTCGAGGATTCCAATATCGATCTCCTTTTTCAAGCTTGGGAAGAGCTTCTTTATAGTTTGGAATTTGTGGGAACCGAGCTAGGCAAATCTAAAAACTTTTACGGATCGTCAGTCATTAAGGCTAGAGCCTTGCTCGAAATAAGCTCTGTTCATCTTGCCAGCTGGTTCAGCCTCTTCGAACTATATTTTTCAGACGAGCTAGAGCGATTGCCTGTCATGCAGAACTTTTTGGAGCTTGAAGCCTTACGAAAGGAAATTGGTGTCAATTCCGGCTTTTTGGATGATCCGATCGGAGCAAAACTCGCGGACACACAAATTTCGGAAAAGGAAGCAGATGTATATTCTGCCCTATCGGGACTTGCGGCGATTGGCATTTTTGACCTTGCTCGACGAATTTTCAGGTCTAGTAAATTTAGATTGTGGAGAACCGGTCTCTTGAATAGACAATCGTCTCATCCCCTTAAAAAATGTGTGTCATTTGTCGAGGGACTGTCCCAAAAACTTCAGACCCATAAGCGAAAAATTCGCCTAGGTTTCATGCTGAGCTTTGGATTTCTTGGAGGTGTCTACGGTTATCGGCAGGCTTCGATGAACGACGAGCTTGAACAAGCTCAGTACCAAATGGACGCGGACAGAAAACTTCTATTGATGATTCTGAGCTTTCATAGACATAATCGTACTCGAACCGAGGTAATTCTTGAGACCTATCTTGAGTTCCAAAACGAGTGGCGCAACCATCTTGCCCAGACCTGGGTCCATATGCTTTTCCAGCCCGCTTTTACAGCCGAAAAAAAGTTATTGCAGCGCTGGGATAATTTGGAATCAGCACGAAATGCCCATATGACTCAATTACAACGAGTTCATATGGAGATAGAGAGAAGAAATTAGTACTTGCCAGAAAACAAGTTGCTCCCGCCTTTGATATTATGTTAGCTAAAACGAACAAGGAGGATTATATGAAAACTAAAGCCGTCACTCTTCTTACTTTCTTCTCTATATGTCTGATAAAAGTTTCGTTTCTTTCAGCGGGTTCCTTGGAAGAGCTTCAAGATTCCGTGTCGAGCTATTTTGCTATAGACCTTTCGGAAGATTCGATTTCTCGCGACCTGAAAGTCTTACGCGCACAAGGTGACAAGATTGGCGCAAGTGTTTTCTCAGGCAACCGTCAGCTCATATTGGAAAAGATCTCCGAACTTCCGCAAATGGCGGCTGGGGAATTTCTGAGGAAGGATTCCGGCGATGCTAAGGAAGTTCTTCGATTTATGATTTTGGACAACTCTGTTCAAAATCAGCTACGCGTTTTTAACGACAACCTTCGTAAGGAAAAGAGAAATTGGAAGATCGGTACAGCCTTAGCATTTGCGGGTCTTGGGACGCTGGCGGGCGCTATTATCTTTAAACGATTGGACGGTCCAGACTGGCAAGGATTTAAGGCCCTTATATTAGGAGCTGGCGTTGGAATAGCCACAACATCCGCTGGCCTGATGGCGAGCGATGCTGTGATTGACCGAATAGCGCATTTTAGAAGCTTGGACGGCGAGAGTTTTCGTTTCGACATTGTCGAAAGTGCTTTGCAAGGGAAGGGCTGGGAGTTTCCAAGCTCGACCAGCATCATCACTTCATTCTTAGCAGGCGAACTTAGTCTGGGTGAGGTTAGCAAGAGCCTTCTTGGCGACACCGATGATGAAATCGGAAACTTTCTCGAGAAATGGCCAAGCCTTCTTAAAGAAATGGAAACCTACATTAAGTCCCTGTCGGATGAGCAAAAATTAGTGGCGATCGTGCGAGCCCTTGAGTTTCAGTCTATGGTGGGAGAAAGAATTGAGAGCTACAATTGGTCGCAAAGAGATAGCCGATTTTTGAAAAAAATAATCGGAGCTGCGAGCGGAGCCGCTTTAGGTATGGGTATTTGTGCGGTTAAGGGGGTCGGAAAAGAGGCTTTTGTTATGGTCGTGGTAGGCCTTGGTGGAGCAGCTCTTGGTTACTATAGCGTTCCTTTTGTATGGAACGCACTTGACGGCAAAGACGAACATCTTGGCGCCAAAGATTTTTCCGTTCTCGATTTGGATTTAATTCTCGAGTGACGGCGCCTGCTCGTTTGTACTGCTGATTCGCAAAAAGTTTCTGTAATGATTACTCGGAATCACAGTATCCCAATCGGCTGCCCTTAACTATATGGGCCTTAACGGCCGGAGCACCAATGCAAATTTCGTGAGACTGGGACGGGTTGCCCGGGGGGACATGACATACAAGTACTTTCAATTGTGAGGCGTTATTTCCACACGACACAATTACATCCTCAGATGAATCATCAGATGAATCATCAGATGAATCATCTTTGACGATAATGTCGGGAATTTTATCACCATCACCATCACATACTCCCGTATCCGGCTTCGAATCTAAATTCATGTCGAATACGTAACAATCTTTGTCAGTAAGATCAGGATCATCGATAGAAAGTTCTTCAGGCGAAATAGGAATGAGAGGCGTATCTGAAATTCTATCACCGTTGACATCGACAGAATCAAGATTCCCGTCTCCATCCTCGTCAATAAAAGCCACGTCAATAAGCTCATCCTTATCAAAATCAACGGGGTTATAAGATGGAATCAACGTATTTGATGGATCTGTATTTTGGTCCAATGCTTCACTCGTCGCTTGAGAAACATCAAATCCACCAGCACAAGAAGACAGATAGAAGCCACTCAATACAACATACTTTGTAATAAGGATAATTTTTGACATCTGGATCATGGGTACGCCTCCATAGATTTGAATATCCATTGCCTGGGGGGGCCAAGATAATATCCATGCTTGATTTTGCAATTTTTAGACCAGCGTAAAACCTAAATAGTCGTGTCTGAAAAAGTCGTAAGTGCTTGAAGTTTTTAGAGCATTTCTTCAAATGGGGTGATAAAAAAACACCAGGTGATCAGGGAATCCATTAAAAATCTGGAGTTTTTATGCGGCCACAAAGT
>Ga0210019_1000605_pt1 | contig 44626 bp, 43 predicted proteins | sample CryGeyCG2114_020_2_FD_183969 | JGI IMG/M metagenome (GOLD analysis project Ga0210019, IMG submission 183969) | Groundwater microbial communities from aquifer - Crystal Geyser CG11_big_fil_rev_8/21/14_0.20 (SPAdes) (version 2) | ecosystem: Environmental > Aquatic > Deep subsurface > Groundwater ...
TTATATACAGGCTTGGTTTAACCAGCCTAAGATACCGTACAGTTTATAGTGCGTGGGGAAGTGGTCTTAATCTGGGCATCAGGCTTATTAACCTTGGCCTGGTCACAAGATCTCACTTCCCTTTACTAAGCGTCCTTAGTAAATTCTCTTTATTTCAGAGAACACGTCAACATATAAGGCCTGGTGGTTTTTAAGCGAGTTTTGACTATCAAAATCTGGGGTCTGTCCCGGGATCTGATCAAAATCTGGGGTCTGTCCCGGGGTCTGATCAAAATCTGGGGTCTGTCCCGGGGTCTGTGGGGTCTGTCCCCAAACCCTAAAATTTTGCCCAGGCCTGGGCATTTTTTAGTTGGAAAGTGGGGGGAGGGATTCCAGTTCCCATCTGGGGTGGCAGGCGAAGTTGAGGTCTGAGCTTTGGCTTGCGGCGAGGCGTTGTGCGCCTGCATAGGCGATCATGGCGCCATTGTCGGTGCAGAATTCGAGTCTTGGGTAAAAGGCTTGGCCTTGACGGCTTTCCATGAGTTTTGTGAGTTTGCTGCGTATGACTTGGTTGGCACTGACGCCACCGGATACCACGAGACGGTTTAATCCGGTTTGGTCTAGTGCGCGTTTGCATTTGATTTTTAAGGTGTCGGCAACGGCTAATTCAAAGGCGCGGCAAATGTCGGCTTTGGTTTGTTCACTTTCATCGCCTGCTTCTTTGGCTTTTAGCCAGGTGTTTAGGCTATAGGTTTTTAAGCCGCTGAAACTCATGTCTAGCCCCGGGCGATCGACCATTGGCCTGGGAAAACGATAACGGTCTGGGTTGCCGGTTAGGGCTCTTTTTGAAATTTCCGGGCCGCCGGGATAGCCAAGCCCGAGCATTTTGGCGGTTTTGTCGAAGGCTTCGCCTGCGGCATCGTCTAAGGTGTCGCCCAATCGTTGATAGCGACCGATGCCATCGACTCGGATGATCATGGTGTGGCCGCCAGAGATTAATAGACAGACAAAGGGGAATGCCGGAGGGCTTTCTTCTAGCATGGGGGCGAGTAGATGGCCTTCTAAATGATGCACGCCCACTGCGGGAATTTTCCAAGCAAAGGCAAGGCTTCTGGCAACCGATGCGCCGGATAACAGTGCACCCATTAGGCCGGGGCCGGCAGTGTAGGCAATGCCACTAATATCGGTTGTTGCGATATTGGCCTTTTCAAGGGTTTCGCGGATGAGGGGCACAATCCTATGAATATGGTCTCTTGAGGCTAGTTCAGGAACGACTCCCCCATATTCGGCGTGTAATGGGATTTGGCTGTAGAGGCTGTGTGCTAATAGGCCTTTTTGTGAGTGATAGAGGGCAATGCCGGTTTCATCGCAGGAGGTTTCAATACCGAGGGTAATTTGCGCGCGTGTAGAGGGGGTGGGTTGCATGATTTCAGTAACTGTTTTTATCGTAAAGCCGAATTTTAACAAAAACTTTGGAAAGGTCTGAAGTTTTGTTTGCAAAATAAAGGACTTAATTTTATAATCCACGCTTTATGATTTTCCGACCGGGAATCAAAACAAATTTTTAACCTAAAGAGTAGATTTATGCCAAGCGTAAAAGTAAGAGATTCTGAACCATTTGACGTTGCCTTACGTCGTTTTAAACGTACTTGTGAAAAAGCCGGTGTTTTAACCGAATCGCGTAAACGTGAGTATTATGAAAAGCCAACTTGGGCTAAAAAGCGTATGAAAGCCGCTGCGGTTAAGCGTTTAGCGAAGCGTTTATCTCGTGAAACTCGTCGTACATCACGTTTATATTAAGTTAAATACAATAAAGTAGGTTTGATCAATGTCAAGTGAATTAAAAGCGCAGCTGACTTCAGAAATGAAGGTGGCCATGAAAGCTAAAGAGAAGGCGCGCCTTGGTGTTATTCGATCGATGTTGGCAGCCATAAAGCAAGTTGAAATAGATTCACAAGCAACTTTAGAAGACGACGCAGCTGTTTTGGCTATTTTAGATAAAATGCTTAAGCAGCGTCGAGATTCTCAAAAGCAATATGAAGATGCTGGCCGGCCGGAGCTGGCAGAGCAAGAAGCTTATGAAATCACCGTAATTCAAGACTTTTTGCCGCAACCTTTAACCGATGCAGAAGTGTCAGAATTAGTTGAAGCTGCGATTGAAGCCGTTTCGGCTGCTTCAATGCAAGACATGGGTAAAGTGATGGCGATTCTAAAGCCTAAAATGCAGGGTCGTGCTGATATGGCTGTGGTGAGTAAAATTATTAAAGCCAAATTATCTTAAAACGCAGATTGCCCTTACATTGAGAGCGGTTGAAACCCATTGGTGAGAAATCATCAATGGGTTTTTTGCGTTTTAGCGTCTGTGTATTATGTTGTGTGTAAGCTGTGAATAATTAATGGAATTAACTGTTTTAAGGGATTTTAGTGGCACAATTTTCTACCCCTTCATCCGCTCAAAAAACACCTAAGGGTTCGATTCCACGGTCTTTTATAGAAGATTTGTTGTCGCGTTCTGATTTGGTGCAAATCATTAATCAGCGTGTTCCGCTTAAAAAAGCAGGCAGCAGTTATAAGGCTTGCTGTCCTTTTCATGATGAAAAAACTCCTTCTTTTAATGTCAATGCACAAAAGCAGTTTTACCACTGCTTTGGCTGCGGTGCCAGCGGTGATGCGCTGAAGTTTTTAATGGATTATGACGGCTTAAGTTTTGTTGAGGCAGTAGAAACCTTGGCGGCATTGAATGGCTTGGAAGTCCCGAGGGAGCAGCTTTCTCCTAAGGCAGAACAGCAACAGCAGCAAAAGCGTAATCTTTATGATGTGATGGTGACGGTTGCAAAATATTATCGCCAGCAGTTAAAGCAACATCCTGTGTCCGATGAGGCTAAACAATACCTTAAACAACGTGGTGTCACCGCTGAAATTGCCAAACAGTTTGTGATTGGTTTTGCACCACCGGGTTGGGACAGTTTAGTTTCAGGCTTAAAGGCCGATAACGCCTTAAAGCAACAGTTAATTGAAACAGGCATGCTGATTGATAAGTCAGGGGGGAAAACTTATGACCGTTTTCGCCACCGAATTATGTTCCCAATACGAGATGGAAGAGGACGAGTGGTTGCATTTGGTGGGCGAGTGCTTCGAGCAGAGGATCTGCCTAAGTATTTAAATTCTCCTGAAACCACTTTGTTTCACAAAACCGATACTTTATATGGCCTTTATGAACTTAGGCAGTCCCGCCAAGCCTTTAATCAAATATTGGTGGTTGAAGGGTATATGGATGTGGTGTCTTTGGCGCAATTTGGTGTGCATAATGCGGTTGCAACCCTGGGAACTGCGATCACCGAATCTCACTTAAATAGGTTGTTTCAGCAGGTTAATGAGGTGGTTTTTTGTTTTGACGGCGATGAAGCCGGCAAAAAAGCCGCTTGGAAAGCAATGGAATTGTCATTGCCGAAAATTCAGGGAACACAATCGGTTCGATTTTTATTTCTGGCGGCGGGCGAAGACCCGGATTCTACCATTCGAAAAGAAGGGGTGGCCGGGTTTCAGGCACGAGTGAATCATGCCTTAACCTTATCGGACTTTTTATTTAAAGGTTTGATAGGGCAGTTGCCGATGCCGGTGTCAACAGTGGAGGGGCAACAGCAGCTTATTGCACTGGCAAAACCTTACATTATCTCTGCAACCGGCGCAATGCCGGATTTGTTGACTAAGGTATTGTCGGACTATGTGGAATTGCCCGTTTGGCGGCTAGGGCAAATAATGGGGATTCGTGTTTCATCCACAAAGCGTGAGAAGACAGCACAGACGGATGCACAGGTCGTCACTAAAGTAACCAGTTTGGTGTTGAAGATTATTAAATTGATTTTAATGCGTCCTCGGTGGAGTGAGGTTTTTTCAGCGGTTTTATTGGAAGATTTATCGCAATCTGAGAAGGCGGAATATCGGTTTTTAGCCCAGTTTATTCAAGTGCTTTCACAAAACAACTTTATTGTAGAAGCAGCCGAAGCGTGGATATCCGAACCGAATAAAAAGCACTTATGGCAAAAAATTGATGCCATTGTGATTCAACAAGATGATGTCTTTATTCAAAAAGAATTTGAAGCCTGTATGTTGCAAGTGGGCAAAGAGCTTAAAAAAGAGCAGGAAATCAAGAAAATTAGATCAGAAGTTCTTAGTTAAAATTCAAACTGTTATTAAAATTTTAGTATAATACGCGGTTCTATTTTTGGGAGGGGCGCCTTCCATGGAACCAAAGTTGAGGCAAAGATGACGAGAGTAGAAAGAAAGCAGCAATTAATCGATTTAATTGAAAGAGCTAAAGACCTAGGTTATTTAACTTTCTCGGATGTGAATGATGTTCTTCCTGATGACATTGAAGAAGACCAGTTAGGTCAGGTTTTAACCATCCTAAAAGATTTTGGTATTCAGTTGTTTGAATCCGCTCCGGATGCCGATGAATTGCTGACCAAAGAAGGTGAAACTTTTGATGATGCGGCTGCAGAAGCAGCTATCTTAGCCTTGGCCGAAGTGGATGCAGAATTTGGCCGTACCACTGATCCGGTGCGTATGTACATGCGTGAAATGGGTTCTGTGGAGTTATTAACCCGTCAGGGCGAAGTTGAAATTGCTAAGCGAATTGAATATGGCATTCGTGACATGCTTCAAGCCATGGCGAAATACCCTCAAGTGGCAACAGAATTATTAGCCTCGTTTAACCGGATTGAAGACGGTGTTGGCAAAACGGCTGATTTGATTCAAGGTTTTGTGCGTCCTGCGGATCTAGTGGATATCCCCATTGAAGAACTTTCACCAGACAGTGATTCCAACGAACCAAAAGAAGACGGTATTAATCCAGAAGAATTAGCTGAATTTTTAATCAAGCTGCAAAAGGTCAATACCGCTGTCTTAAAGGCGGAAGAAAAAAATGGATATAGCGATCCAAAGTCGGTTAAAAAACGTGAAGAAATTATTGCGTTATTAGCGTCGGTTAAGTTGTCTCCTGTTTTTGTGAATCGCATGATTAAAGGTGTGAAGTTACGCATTAATGCGATACGTGATCAAGAGCGCAATATTGTCAACATTATCATGCGTCAAATTGGTATCCCCAGACCGCAATTTTTGAAAATTTTTGTGGGTTCTGAAACAGATTACCAAGTTTTGGATCGTTTTAAAGAGGCTTTCCCTGACAAGGCTGATCAACTGGAAGCGGTCAGAGGAGATGTAAAACGGGCTCAAAAGCGTTTGGTGATGATCGAAAAAGCTGAGAAGATGCCCGTTAAAGCTTATAAAGAAATTTATAAAAACCTCAGCAAAGCTGAAAGCACTGCGCGAGTGGCAAAACGCGAAATGATTGAAGCCAATTTGAGACTGGTTATCTCAATCGCCAAAAAATATACCAATCGCGGCCTGCAATTTCTCGACCTGATTCAAGAAGGGAATATCGGCTTAATGAAAGCTGTTGAAAAGTTTGAATACCGTCGTGGTTACAAATTTTCAACTTACGCCACCTGGTGGATTCGTCAGGCCATTACCCGTTCGATTGCCGACCAGGCTCGTACCATTCGTATTCCGGTTCACATGATTGAAACCATTAATAAACTGAATCGAATTCAGCGCCAGTTGTTACAAAAAATGGGTCGTGAACCGACGCCGGAAGAATTGGCTGAAGAAATGGAAATGCCGGAAGATAAGGTTCGTAAGGTGATGAAAATTGCCAAGGAACCGATTTCAATGGAAACGCCGGTGGGAGATGATGAAGATTCTTCATTAGGCGACTTTATTGAAGACTCCAATATTCTGTCACCACAAGATTCAGCAGATTTAGAAGGGATGGGGGAAACCGTTCGTGAAATGCTCAGCACGCTTACGCCACGTGAAGCCAAAGTGCTACGGATGCGTTTTGGGCTGGGCATGAATACCGATCACACTTTAGAAGAAGTGGGCAAACAGTTTGACGTAACCCGTGAGCGGATTCGTCAAATCGAAGCCAAAGCATTGCGTAAATTGCGCCATCCAAGTCGTGCAGAACGCTTGAAAAGCTTCTTGGATTAATGAGGGGTTAAAGATTTCATATTAATCTATTGTTAGGCTGAAAAAGCCCTGCAAAAACTTTAAAATTCCCTATAATAACCATCCAAAAACCACCAGGCCTGGTGGTTTTTGGTGCTGGTTTTTTTCTATTGCCTCCTTAGCTCAGTTGGTTAGAGCACCCGACTCATAATCGGTAGGTCCTGTGTTCAAGTCACAGAGGAGGCACCATTCTGACTGATATCTAATCTTGTTATGCTTCTGTCGTTTCTGTTCTTCCTTTTGTGGAGTTTTGCCTTAAACTTATTTGTGCACAGTGTTGTGTGGTTTGACGTTGTATTTTTGGCGAATGAGGTAAGGAGATGGCTTGGTAATGTCTGTAAAGTTTAAACTGGTATTGGTATTACTTAGCTTTGGTGGTTTGGTGTTTGCTGCGATGCTGTGGAGTAGTCAGTATTTGTTGAATAATACCGTTATTCAGTATATTGATAAGCGTGAAGAGTTGCGCTTGGAGCGTTTAAAAAATAATCTGCAAGTTTATATGGATGAAGAAGCGGTGCTGGATGCTGAGTGGGTCTCCGAGGATGTGTGGCAGCGCCTGTTAACAGCTTCTTATCGCATTGATTTAACCCAAACTTATATTCCTATGGATATTTTATTGGAACGTCAATATCCTCAAATGCTGAGAATTCATCCAGACGAATTTGAACGCAAAGTGAGTTTGTTTAATCGCAATGGTGATTTTTTAAGGGGCGGGGATGTCCGTTCTAATAAAATGATGTCGGCGATTTATGTGGATCGAGAAGTCGCGGGTTGGGTGGCTTATCCGCATCAACAGGTTTTAACTGAAAAGGCCGATATTGAGTTTACAGAAAGTCAGTCATTATTTTTTGTTTGGGCGGCTGTTTTATTAACGATTTGTATTATTTTATTATTGATCGTGTTTGCGAATCATTTTATGTCGCCAATGCGCCAGTTAACACAGGGCATGAGGCGGTTGTCTCAGGGGAATTTTGAGACGCGTTTAAGGATTGATCGTCAAGATGAATTTGGTCAGTTGCAGCGTGATTTTAATCATCTTGCGGCCTGTTTGGAAAAAAACCGCAACAGTCGTAATCAGTGGATTGCGGATATCTCTCATGAGCTGAGAACACCCTTAACGATTTTGCATGGGAGTTTGGAGGCGATTGAGGATGGTATTCGAGCGGCGAGCTCAGAAAATTTGCATAAAATTCATGAAGAAGTCACATTGTTGACTCGGTTGGTCGATGATTTTTATCAGATTGCTTTGAATGATATTGGTGGATTGAGTTATAAAATGCACTCTTTGGATTTTCAGACGCTGGTTTCAAGGTCTATCGAGTCTTTGGAAGGGGTGGCTTTGGAAAAAGGATTGAAGTTAGAGTATTCTGTGGCCACTGGTCGTTATATGCTTAATGGCGATGAAGCCAGATTGGGGCAGATGGTGACCAACCTGTTAATTAATAGTTTGTCCTATACAGATGCTGATTCCGGTGATGAAGCCGGACGCGTAGAGGTGTTGTTATATAATCAAGCGGGTCATATTGTTTTGGAAATGAATGATTCTGAACCGGGTGTCTCCGAAAAAGAAATGGGGCAGCTGTTTGACAGGCTATATCGAACTGAAATGTCTCGTAATAGACGACATGGAGGGGCTGGTTTAGGCTTGTCGATCGTTCGTCAAATTGTTGAGGCGCACTCTGGCAAAATTATCGCTCAGGCATCTCGTTTGGGTGGGTTGAGCTTGGTTGTTAAATTGCCCCTTTGATATGAGAGCAAAATGAAATGTCTTATCGAATATTGATTGTTGAAGATGAAGTAAAGATTGCTGAGATTGTAGAAGATTATTTGCATAATTGTGGGTTTGAAACGGTTTGGATGCAATCGGGTACAGGCGTGGTCGATTGGCTGAAAACGAATACCGTTGATTTGGTAATATTGGATATTATGTTGCCGGGTGTTGATGGGTTACAGTTATGCCAACATATTCGTGTTTTTAGCCAGGTGCCGATTATGCTGCTCACAGCTAAAGTAGAAGAGTCAGATCGAATTTTTGGCCTAGAGCAAGGTGCGGATGATTATCTTTGTAAGCCGTTTAGTCCAAAAGAAATGGTTGCAAGGGTTAAAGCGTTATTGAGGCGAAGCACCACTCCCAAAGAGGTTTTAACAGGTTGGCAGCTTGATGTTTCTCGTTTTAAAGTCGTTTATGAAGGGCGAAGCGCTCAGCTTTCAATGGTTGAGTTTGCCATTTTAAAATTATTAAGTAGTTCTCCGGGTCAGGTATTTTCTCGGAATCAGTTGATTCGTCAAATCTATCCGGACAATCGTATTGTTTCGGATAGAACGATTGATAGTCATATTAAAAAGCTCCGTCACAAATTGGCTGAAGAACTGTCCTCTAAAGAATTTATTTATTCGGTTTATGGTGCGGGTTATAAATTTGAAGTGCCTGGAGAAAATTATTAAATTATGGGTTGTGTTTAGATTTAAACTCATTATAATGATAACCATCTTGATTTGATAAAGCTAAATTCGTCGCGAGGCGAAGACAGAAAGCCACGGGTCTCTATGAGATGGCCGGGTTGCCTTATTAACGACCTTGATGTTCGTTTTTATTGATTCCTTTCTGTTTTCGATTCCTTGATCTTATTTCTAGATCGTTTTAGCCTTATTAAATTTTGTCCTTGTTCAGAGTGCAACCGTTTTCTTCTTCCCATTTCTGACGTGGGATCCACACAGGAAGAAAACTTTTAGGGGCTTCTTTCACTGATCGAAGCCCTTTTTTTTTCAAAAAAAACCTATTTGCATCGCTTTGATTGATGGTTGAATCGATGTGTATGACTCGTCAATATCTAGTATAATGCCTTCAAAATTAGCCAGGCCTGGCCATTTTTCTCATCATTTTTGACTTTAAAAGGCACGATATGTCGCTCCAGCTTGAAACCAATCGAAGACGCACCTTTGCAATTATTTCTCACCCGGATGCGGGTAAAACCACGGTTACGGAAAAGTTGCTGCTTTATGGGGGCGCCATTCAGATGGCGGGTGCAGTTAAAAGTCGGAAAACAGATCGTGCAGCGACATCTGATTGGATGAAAATGGAGCAGGAAAGAGGCATCTCTGTTGCCTCGTCGGTGATGCAGTTTCCCTATAAAGAGGTGATGATTAATTTATTGGACACGCCCGGCCATGAAGACTTTTCAGAAGATACCTATCGAACCTTAACCGCAGTTGACTCTGCTTTGATGGTTATTGATGTTGCGAAAGGGGTTGAGGATCGTACCATTAAATTAATGGAAGTTTGTCGTTTAAGGGATACGCCTATTCTAACGTTTATTAATAAATTGGATAGAGAGGGTAAAGAGCCGATTGAGTTACTGGATGAGGTTGAATCGGTTCTGAATATTGCCTGTGCGCCAATGACTTGGCCGATTGGTATGGGCAAGCGTTTTAAAGGGATTTATCATCTATTGAATGATAGGATTCGACTATTTGAATCGGCAGATGGTTTAAATGCCTCTGCGGGGGAAATAATTCAAGGGATTGATAACCCTGAATTGGATGAAAAAATCGGTTCAGGTTTGGCGAGTGAATTAAGGGATGAAATCGAGCTGGTAAAAGGGGCGAGTCATACTTTTGATTTGGATGCTTTTCTTAAGGGGGAACTGACCCCGGTCTTTTTCGGTTCAGCGGTGAATAACTTTGGGTTGCAAGAGTTATTAGATGGTTTTGCAGATTACGCGCCGGCTCCTGTTGGGCGTGAGGCGAAACAGCGGTTTGTCTCGGCAAACGAGCCTAAGTTAACCGGGTTTATTTTTAAAATTCAAGCAAATATGGATCCGAAACATCGAGATAGAGTCGCGTTTATGCGCATTGTTTCCGGGCAGTATCAAAAGGGCATGACCTTAAAACATGTTCGCATTGGTAAGGATGTCAAAATTTCTAAAGCGATTACTTTTTTGGCGAATAGACGCGACCAAGCTGAGCAAGCCTTTCCTGGAGATATTATTGGCTTGCACAATCATGGCACCATCAAAATTGGGGATACTTTTTCAGAAGACGAGGTGTTAAAGTTTGTTGGTATTCCCAACTTTGCACCTGAATTATTTCGCCGTGCGCAATTGAAAGACCCCATGAAAATGAAAGCCCTTCAGAAAGGCTTGACACAGCTGTCTGAAGAAGGGGCTACGCAATTGTTTCGCCCTATTAGTAATAATGATTTGATTTTGGGGGCGGTGGGCATTTTGCAGTTTGAAGTGGTCGCGCAACGTTTAAAGGACGAATACAATGTGAGTTGTTTTTTCGAGCCGGTGAATGTCAGTACCGCCCGTTGGGTTTTAGGCGACTCAGCAGAAATTGATCAATTTTTGTCAAAAGTTAAAGATAATGTGGCTTATGATGCGGCTGACCAGTTGGTTTATATTGCGCCAACTCGGGTGAATTTAAGTTTAATGGAGGAAAGGTGGCCTAAATTACAGTTTGTTGCGATTCGCGAACATTAATTTAGATGCCTCTTAGTCTATTAAGTCCTTGTTTATGAGGCCTTTTGATTATTGATAAAATTAGTGGTAGAGTAGTACCCCAATTCATTAAAGAAATATGATGTTTTGAATCATTCATGATTAGTCTGGTTCATTGTGTCGCTATAAATTCTATAAGATAGGGTTCTCCGCCATCATGAAGTTAAAACGCAGACAAGAAGATATTTTTCGAACGTCCAAAAAATCGGGTTCGAAATTTTTATTAGGATTGATGATCGTGTTAGTAGGTGTTGTCACTTATGCTTATGTTGTTGACCCGTCTTTGATTCAAATCCTTTAAAGCCTTAGACTTTTAAAATAATCGTGGCAAGCCCTAAAAAGACAAAGAATCCCAAGGAATCCGTGACGGTTGTGAGCATTAAGCCAGAGGCTAACGCGGGATCGATTTTCATTTTGTTTAAAAACAGGGGTATCATCGCGCCAGCTAAGGCCGCTGCTATTAGATTGATTAACATCGCCGTTCCAAAAATCAATCCTAGAGAACTATCCTGAAACCATAGCCATGCAGCCAAACTGGTCATGATGGCCCATAAAATTCCATTTAAAACCCCTACGGTAGTCTCTTTATAAATCAATTTATAACTGTTTTTTGAGCCTAGTTTACCTGTTGCGATGGCGCGAATAACAATGGTTGCGGTTTGTGTGCCCGCAATACCGCCCATACTGGCGACGATCGGCATTAGAATCGCTAAGGCAACAATTTGCTCAATGGTTGCTTCAAAAAAGCCAATTACAATGGAGGCAAAAATCGCTGTAAACAAGTTAATGCCTAACCAAAATGAGCGTCTTTTTGCAGATCTTAAAGGGGGGGCGAATAAGTCTTCTTCATCATCTAAACCGGCGCTGAGCATTTGGCTACGTTCTGCATCTTCACGAATAATATCAACGACATCATCAATGGTGATTCGACCTAACACCAGGTTATTTTCATCAACGACGGCAACCGAAATCAAATCGTTTTTTTCAAAAATATGCGCCACTTCCTTGTCTGACGTGAGAGCTTTAATCGCAAATCGATTAGGGTCGACTAGATTCGCAACCAAGGTGTCTTCATCGTTAACCAGCAGGTCATTAAGTTTAATAGTCCCCTGATAGAAACCGTCACGGTCACGTACAATTAAATCAACCATATCATTGGGCAGGGAACCAATCTTGCGAAGGAGTCGCATAACGACTTCAATGGTTACATCTGAACGAACGGCAATGAAGTCTGTACTCATTAACCCCCCTGCGGTATCTTCCGGGTAGGAGAGCGCAGTTTGTACGGCTTCTCGATCTTGCTCAGGCAGTTTTTCGAGCATGCCTGCTTTATCAGATTCGGGTAAAGATTGGATAATATCGGCAATATCGTCCGTTTCTAATGTTTCAGTCAGTTCAATGATTTCGTTTTGATTGAGTAGGCTCAGTAAATGTGAGCGCACTTCATCATTGGTGTGACCGAGGATTTCACCTTGTGTTTCAGGTGGGAGTTGAGTCCAAAGAATATTTCGTTCTTTAGGCGGGGTCGCTTCAAGTATTTCAGCGATTTCTTCCGCCACTAACCCTTGAAGCAACTCTTGAATATAGGGTGCATTCTGCTCGTGTAAAGCCGTATAGAGTTGTTCTGTAATGTGTCGTTTGTCTGATGAAGTGTGAATTTGCGACATTAGCTACTCTTTAAATTGAGTTAAAAACAAAACAAAAGGGTTCTTTGTTACGGGGTTAATTATGAGAGCTTTGCACGAGATCAATGAAAGTATCAAATGGTTGAAAATCAGCCAATATTTATCTGATTTTTCCATCGCGCTTTACTCGTGAAAAACGCTCAGTTTGTTTTTCATCGTAAGTTGAAGGAATTGTATGTTAAGCCGTTATGGAATGCTAGTTTAGCAAACGACACTAGCGAAAAAAAAGGGCTAACCAGCCCCTTTTTTATAGAGATAGGGGTTAAGCTTCTTCCTCGTTAGTCATGTTTTTTACCCCACCTGATTTTTTGTGGTGGTTACCAATTTTTTCTTTGTGTTTAATGATTTGTCGGTCAAGTTTGTCTACTAAAGCATCAATCGATGCATACATATCATCACAAGTATGTTCTGCAAAAAGGTCTTTCCCTGAAGTATGGACTGTTGCTTCGGCTTGTTGTTGTTGTTTTTCAACAGTTAAGATGACATGAGAATTTGTTACATGATCAAAATGACGGGTGAGTTTTTGCATTTTTTCTGTCACATATTCACGAAGAGGTTCAGTTACTTCAATGTGGTGTCCAGTGATGTTGATTTGCATTTTATCGCTCCTTTAATTGGTTTTCTCTGCGACGATAGGGAGGGAGTTATTTGAAAAAACCCAAATAGGGTTTTAATTAAAATTATAACATAACCGCTAATTTTAGACGGGCATTTTACTTGAAATTGTCTCCAAGATATACCCGTTTTACATCAGGATTTGCGAGGATTTCATGGGGGGCGCCATGTGCTAAAATGGTTCCTGCATGCAGGATGTAGGCTTGGTCACACACGCCTAAAGTCTCTCGTACATTATGATCTGTGATCAACACACCAATACCTTTCATTTTGAGGTGAAGGATGATGCTTTGAATGTCTTTTACCGAAATGGGGTCAACGCCCGCAAAGGGTTCATCAAGCAAAATAAAGTTTGGCTCCATCGCTAAAGCACGGGCAATTTCAACACGGCGGCGTTCTCCACCAGACAGGGCTTGACCTAGTTGAGTTGTAATGTGAGAAATTTGTAGGTCATCAACAAGGGACTCATAGTGTTGCCACTTTTCAGCTTCGTTTATATCATCACGCATTTCTAATATGGCTAAGATATTTTGCTTGACGGTGAGCTTACGAAAAACTGAAGCTTCTTGTGGTAAGTAGCCAATCCCCATTTTGGCTCTTTGATCGATGGTTTTTTGGCTGATCTCTTCGTCATCTAAGTAGATTTCTCCGGCATCATTTTTTACCAGGCCTGTCATCATGTAAAAGGTGGTGGTTTTGCCTGCCCCATTGGGGCCAAGCAAGCCGACAACTTGCCCGCTTTCAACATCTAGATCCACAGAGCTAACGACAGGACGACGTTTGTAGCTTTTAGCGAGGTTTCGGGCATAAAAATGTGCCATTTATTAAGGCACCTTTTGCTTGTTAGAAGAGGGTTTTTCGGTTTCGGTTTCGGTTTTGGGTTCTGGCTGAAAAGTGACCGTAATTCTTTTTTTATCGGTTTCCGTGCCTTTAGCCGATAAGGTTTTGTCGGTCAGGTTGTATATTATTTCAGGGCCAGAAATACTGTTTTTGTCGGCTTGGTTAATTTGGGCATCGCCTTCTAGAATAACGATTTTATCTATTGTATGGTAAGTGATCTTATCCGCTTGTCCATTCACCCAAGTTTGATCGTCGTCGTTGAATTTTTTAAAGGTTGCAGGTTTTCCAAGAATAATGGCTCTATCAACCTGTCTATTTGGGTGAAAGATGGTAACGGTTTCACCGATAATTTCAGTTTTCCCTTGGGTGATAATAACATTACCTTGGTAGGTGCTTTCACCGATACTATCTTGGGCAATTAAACTGTCGGCTTTTATTTCTATGGGTAAGTTTTCTTCAGCTGTATTGGTTTCTTTGGCATAGGTTTGATTCAAGCCCGCTGATAGAAAAAAGCTGATGACGCAAAAGGTCAATGAGTGTCGAGTAAAGAGGGCGATCATTCGGCTATTGGTGTTCCTGATTGTGGTGCGTTTGCTTAGGTTGGTATCGTGTTTTGACATCGGAAATAAATTCTATTGTACCTAAACCATTATCGGCTTTAAAGCCAGTGCCACTGATTGTTAAGTTTGCTTGGGTCATTTGGGTAAATACTTGACTGGTGATTTTTTTGGTTAAAGTATTATAAGAAATCTCTTCAGACGTTAAGGTTTTATTTTCTTGGCTATCATTTTTATTTCGAACCAATACCTTAACATTACCATTGAAAATAAGGGTTTGATCATCGAGGCTTTTACCCAGTTGGCTTGACAGAGAGGTGCGATTGTCGATGCGGTCGTCAATAATAAATGGGGATTTGAAAAAACTTTGCTGAGTTTTTTTGTGGTATTGAATTTCATTGGCATAGACAGCCGTTTGCTGTTTTTGTCCGTTAGAGGGTGCAGGAATTTGCCAGCTGGTGGTTTCATAAAGTTGCCAAGTGGGTTTTATAGGCGTCGCTTGAGAGAGGATCGCTGTGTCCGTTGTTTCGTGTTGAGTTTGTTTGAAGGCAATAAGTAAGGCGGTCACCGATAAAAGAAATAATAAAATAGCGGGTAGTCTCTTTTTCATTGGGTTCCCTTAATCGATCTGCTTAGGCGTAACACCGTTAAAATGATTTATCTTAAATAAAAATCCAAATGAGCTTGCCATAAATTTTGAGATTTTAAGATCAATTCACAAATGTCTCTTACGCAACCCCGACCCCCGGAAAATCGAGAAACATAATCCACTCTTGGAATGATTTCAATGTCCGAGTCTTTTGGGCAGGCCGACAGTCCGACGCGCGACAAAATGGGCAAATCGAGAATGTCATCTCCCACATAAGCAATTTGTTGCATCTCTAAATTTAACTTTTCTGCCAGTGCGAGAAAGGTTGGTAGTTTATCTGGAACGCCTTGATAAAGGTGTTTGACCTTTAAATCTTGCATGCGCTTTTCCGTTAAAGGAGATTTGCGGCCGGTGATGATACCAATATCAATGCCACTCTTTTGAAGCATAACCATGCCGTGTCCATCCCGTGTAAAAAAAGCCTTGTATTCCTGACCATTATCGCCATAAAACAGCTGATTTTCAGTGAGAACACCATCGACATCTAGAAGGAGTAATTTTATTAAACTGGCTTTTTGGGTGATTTCAGTTTCAAAGGACATAACGCTTAACCATTAATAGAACGGAAATATAATAGTAACATGTACGAGATGAAACTGATGACTAAAAGGCTGCCTTCAAATTTGGTGATAATCGCATTTCCTTTGCGTGGCAATGCCACTAGCAGCATGGCGACTGTCAGGGCAAGCATAATTGGATAGTCAATGATCAGGGTGGTGTTTTCTATTAACGAAGGCGCAATCAAAGCCGGCATCGCCATAACAGCCAACAAGTTAAATAAGTTTGATCCAATAATGTTCCCAATCATCAGATCTGCCTCTCTTTTTCGAGCAGCACTAATCGCAGCAGCCAGCTCAGGCAAACTGGTTCCTATGGCAATAATTGTTAAACCAATAATCATTTCAGGCACTTGGAAAAAGTGAGCAATTTCGACAGCACCCCAAACCATCATTTTGGCACTAATGATTAAAATGATTAAGCCAGTAATGAGTAAAACCCAAGATTTTGATAAGCTCATTTTGGGGTGTTCTTTGAGTTCTACCAGTGTTTCTTCAGATATAGGGTCTACTGGGCTGATGGTTCGGTTCGCATGTATCATCCAAGTCATAACTACCATTAACAATAGGATAAGGATGTAGCCATCAAAAACATCTAAGTCATTGTCGAGCATGAGTAGAATACCAATGACCGAGATGATTAAAAGGATTGGAAACTCTCGTTTTAATAATGACGATTTAATAACGATGGGAGATACTATTGCAGTAACCCCTAAGATGAGCCCTATATTAGCAATATTTGAGCCCACTACATTACCGATAGCGAGTCCTGGGCTGCCTTCTAAAGAGGCTAAAATGGCAACCAGCATTTCAGGGGATGAGGTACCAAACCCTAAAACAACCACACCAATGATTAGGGGAGCAATATTTAGGTGCTGAGCAACACTAGCGGCACTGTCAATGAAAATGTCTGAACTCCAGACTAATAGGGCAAGCCCCAAAAGCAGGATGGTTAGTGGTAGAATTATTGGTAAAAACATAAACTGAGCGCCACCTAAAAAAATGTGCCAATATTAAAAAATAGGGGTCGTATTGTATATTTATTTATAGAGAAAATAAATATTGTTTATAAGTGAACGGTTGGTTATAGGCGTATGAAGGTGGTTATTTATCAAACAAGGTGGCTTGGGTGGATGAGAATTTAAGCATAGGAACGCGTGGCTGGATAAGTAAAGCATGGCAAGCGTTTTATCCTGAGGGGTTACCAAGTGATTGGCAGTTGGATTATTACAGTCAATATTTTAATGGTGTCTTAGTGCCTGAAAATCAGTGGCGTGCCTGGACAGATGATCAAATGATAGATTTTGCTGAAGCCTTGGATGGAGAAGGGTTTGCGTTCTTTTTTGAAGTTGAGCACCGCTTGGATCATGAAGGTTGCCAGCGCTTGATTCAGATAAAATCTATTTTGAAAACCCTGGCCGTTGGCCTTTTGTTAAAGGGCGAATCTCAATCTTTGCCGGAGACATTAGACGATTATCATGTAACTTTGTTTTCAGAAACGAATTTTCTCCCCGGGTGGCATTGGCAGTTCGATGGGCAGATTTGTTCCGGGTATCCGTTAGGGTATCTGTTGAACTTGCCCTCAGAGGGTAAGCTTCAGGCAAGTTGTTTACAATCTTTAATGGATTCGCTTTCATCCTCTAAGCAACAAAAGGCGTATTTGTTTATTGGAGATGATCAGGTTTCAATTGAGTCGATTCAAAATCTAAAGATTATTTCTGAAGTCATGGGGTTTTAAGTTAAAATCTGTTAAAATCCTTCGGCTAATTTAACTGTGGTTTTAGTGTCCATTTGCATGATGAATTGATCCGTGCGAGCATTCCTTGAATTCAGTTGGTTTTTTAGCTGCATGATCTTGTTTTGTTGATAAGGAAAATGATTTGATCGAAAAAAACCAAACACCGCTCATTGAAATTAAAGACCTCTCTTTTGCTAGAGGGGCGCGTAAAATTTTTGATGGATTGAATCTGTCGATTCCTAAAGGGCAGGTGACGGCAATAATGGGGCCAAGCGGGACAGGGAAAACGACGTTACTAAAGCTTATTGCCGGGCAATTAAAGCCGGATCAAGGTGAAATTTGGGTGGCAGGTGAGAATATCCATAAATTGCGTCGTAACAAGCTATATCAAATGCGTCGAAAAATGGGGATGCTCTTTCAAAGTGGTGCTTTGTTAACGGATTTGAATGTATTTGATAATGTTGCCTTTCCGATTCGAGAACATACAAAATTGCCTGAAGAAATTATTCGACCATTGGTTTTAATGAAATTACAAGCTGTCGGTTTAAGAGGGGCCAAAGATTTAATGAGCTCAGAGTTGTCTGGCGGCATGTCGAGAAGAGTTGCTTTGGCGAGAGGGATTGCCCTAGACCCGGAAATGATTTTTTATGATGAACCTTTTGTGGGACAAGATCCGATCACAATGGGCGTGCTGATAGAGTTAATTCGTAAGCTAAATGATAACCTGAGTTTAACCAGTGTTGTCGTTTCTCATGATGTAAACGAGGTGTTGTCCATTGCAGATTATGCTTGTGTTTTATCAGAAGGGAAAGTGGTAGCAGAAGGTTCAGCAGAATCCTTGCTCGCCTCTACTTCAGAATATGTTCAGCAGTTCTTAAAAGGGCTTCCTGATGGCCCGGTACCTTATGATTACCCCACAGGATCTTATCGGCAGGATTTAATAAGATGAATGCGTTTACAAGTTTCCTAGCCAAACTAGGACAAGGCACACTGGATTTAACCAGTCAATTCGGACGCGGCACTTTTTTTATAGCGTCTTTGGTGCCGGCCGTGCCGTTTGCCTTTTTGCGCTTGGAGTTATTGATTAAGCAAATGTATTTTGCCGGGGTTTTATCCTTGCCAATTATCTTAACGGCCGGACTTTTTGTCGGTATGGTCTTGAGTTTACAAGGTTACAATGTCTTGGTGGATTACAATTCCGAAGAGGCTGTCGGTACTATGACGGCTTTGTCATTATTACGAGAGTTGGGGCCGGTGGTGGCGGCATTGTTATTTGCGGGGCGGGCTGGTTCTGCATTAACCGCAGAGATTGGCTTAATGAAATCAACTGAGCAGCTCTCAGCACTAGAAATGATGGCCGTTGACCCTTTAAAATTTGTTTTTGCCCCCCGCTTTTGTGCGGCCATTTTAATTTTACCGATGCTGTCATTGATGTTTATTGCCATGGGGATCTTGGGCGGATACTTAGTGGGTGTGGGTTGGTTGGGAATTGATGAAGGCGCTTTTTGGTCGCAAATGCAACAAAGTGTGGATTGGCAAGACGATGTGATGAATGGCGTTATTAAGTCAATTGCATTTGCCATTTTAATTGCCATGATTTCTTTGTATCAAGGCTATGATGCGACACCGACTTCTGAAGGGGTGAGTAGTGCGACTACCAAAACAGTGGTGCATTCTTCTTTAGGCGTCCTAGGGCTAGATTTTGTATTAACGGCATTGATGTTTAATTAGAATTAAGAGCGATAGTTAGGGAATAAAAATGACTCGTCAAAAAATAGTAGAAGTATGGGTAGGCGGTTTTGTCTTGTTTGCATTGGCTTCTTTAGTGGTCATTGCGTTAAAGGTGAGTAATTTTGAAGGCTTATCCGATAAGCCTACCTATCAAGTTAATGCACTTTTTAGCAATATTGGCGGCTTGAAAGAGCGCTCTCCTGTTAAAATCAGTGGTGTCGTGGTGGGGCGGGTTGAAAAGATTACCGTGGATCCAGTGACTTATCAGGCAAGGGTTACGATGAACATTGACACCGAGTTTAATGAGTTGCCAATTGATACTTCCGCCTCTATTTTAACCTCCGGATTGTTAGGGGATCAGTATATTGGTCTAACCCCGGGTGCGGATGACCTTTATCTAACGGAAGGCTCTCAGATAGATTTGGTACAACCCGCTTTGGTATTAGAAGAGCTTATTGGTCAATTTATTACTAAGTTTTCAAATAGTGGAGAGTAAGGATGCTTTTTAAAGGCCAACGAGTTATTCAACAGATGGTGTTGTTGTTGCTGTTATATTCAGCATCAACCCTGGCGGTTAACATTCCACAGGATGATCCGAAAAGATTGGTTCATGAGTTATCGCAATCGCTAGTTGATGCGATTGATGCCAATCGTCAAAAGTTTGAAGAAAATCCAAGTGAGATTAAGCGGTTTGCGGATGAGAATGTATTGCCTTATATTGATACCCCAAAAATGGCTCGCTATGTGATGGCGCAATTCTGGAAGCAAGCCTCGGAAGAACAGCAAAATGCTTTTGTTGAAGCTTTTACCAATACCTTATTACGCTCCTATTCAACCAGTATTTTAAAACTTAAAGTATCTAGGATGGTTGTATTGAATGCAATTGAAACGCATAAAGGGCGCGTATCGGTAGCAACCGAGGTGACTCAGAATGACGGTAATGTCACTAAAGTGGTCTATCGATTGTTTTTGAATGGCGATGACCAGAAATGGTATCTTTATGATGTGTCGATTGAGGGCGTCAGTATGCTGTTAAATTACCGTAAATCCTATGCTTCAGAATTTCAAAAGAAAGGCATTGATAACGTCATTGCTGCATTGCAAGAAAAAAATAGACAGTCTAATTTGATCGTCGGTGAGGAGTAAAGTTGTTCGTCGTCAACTTATCAACTGAGACAGCGGCTATTGTTGAAGGCTCTTTATTAAAGCTTTCGGGGAGTATCGGTATGGATTCGGTCGCTGGTCTGTATCGCCAAGGGCTGACTTCATTGGAGGATCCAATAGAGAAGGTGGATTGCCGAGCGATTACCTCTGGGGATTCTGCTTGCCTGGCTTTGCTATTGTTTCTTCAGTCAAAAATTGACACGCCTTTGATTCTCATTGGATTGCCACCGTCACTCAAGGTGTTGGTCGATTTGTATTGTTTGTCCGAATTGTTCTCATTTTCCGAAGACACAGCGTTATCAGCCTCTCATTAAGCTTTAAATCAGCATTAAAGCGCTTTTTAGTATCCGTTAAGGTTTTTATAAATTATGCATACCCCGGCCGTATCTTTTCAATCTGTTCATAAACAATATGGTGAGTTATCGGCGTTAAAGTCGATTTCTTTTGATGTCAGGCCTGGTTGTTTTTTTGGGCTTTTAGGCCCGAATGGAGCAGGAAAGTCGACTTTAATCAATACCATGGCAGGATTGGTTAAGCCGACTTCCGGCACGATTCAAGTTAATGGTCATGATGTGGTTAAAGATTATCGTCAGGCAAGGCGAACCTTGGGCGTTGTGCCTCAAGAACTTATTTCAGATCCCTTTTTTTCCATTCAAGATTTATTAACCATTCAAGGTGGTTATTTTGGATTAAAAGGGCGGGCGCAAGCCAAATGGATTGATGAGTTGCTGTCCCGCTTGGCTTTGTCAGACAAACGCAATGCATTAACGCATGAATTATCTGGCGGAATGAAGCGCCGAGTCTTGATTGCAATGGCGTTGGTGCACCAGCCACAGGTATTGGTGTTGGATGAACCAACCGCCGGGGTGGATGTTGACCTACGCAAAACGCTCTGGGAATTTACCAAAGATCTCCATAAAAAAGGCCATACCATTATTTTGACAACCCATTATTTAGAGGAAGCCGAAGCGTTATGTGAAGAGGTGGCCATTCTGAAGTCCGGTAATTTAAAAGCATTGGAAACCACCTCGGAATTAATTTCTCGCCATCAGTATCGTTATCTAAGAGTGATACCGTCTGCAACCCATCAATTTTTGGTCAATCAGCTTCCGGTTGTTTTGCAGCAGCGGTATGTCGAGCAGGATGTGAATGGCGTATTGTTTAGGTTGGAAAAGGACATGCCGTTGAATTCGATGTTAGGGTGGTTATCCGATGCGGGGTTTGATGTTCAAGATTTAACCAGTCGAAACGCCACCCTTGAAGAAGTGTTCTTAGACTTAACGGGCGAGGTGGAATAATGCAAATGAATTGGGTTGGTTGTTGGGCGCTCTTTATGAAAGAAGTTCGACGTTTTTACTCGGTCGCTGTACAAACCATTTTTGCTCCAGTGGTAGCTTCTTTATTGTATTTATTGATTTTTGGACAAGTCATAGAAGCTCGTATGGATGTTTATACGGGGTTAAGTTATAGTCAGTTCATTATCCCCGGTTTGGTGATGATGACGATTTTACAAAACGCCTTCTCAAATACATCGTCGAGTTTAATTCAATCGAAAATGCATGGTAATTTGACGTTTGTGATGCTCAGCCCAATTTCGCCTTTAGAACTGTATTTAGCCTTTGTGAGTGCATCCATCGTCCGTGGATTGGCTGTTGGATTGGGGGTTCTCGTTGTGGGTATTTGGGGGTTCGATATTGTATGGCAATCGCCGATGTGGATTTTGTTATTCGCTGTTTTAAGCGCTGCGGTGATGGGGGGCGTGGGGATGACCGCGGGTATTCTTGCTGATAAATATGATCATTTAGCCGCCTTTCAAAATTTTATTATCATTCCACTAACCTTTTTGAGTGGTGTGTTTTATTCAATTCACGCTTTGCCTGAGTTTTGGCAAGTATTTTCGCACTTTAATCCATTTTTCTATATGGTGGATGGTTTTCGGTTTGGGTTTTTTAATCAATCTGACGTGTCTGTGTTGTTCAGTTTAGCCATAACGGTATTGTTCTTGGTCGCAGTAACCGTGATTAACCTGATTTTATTATATAAAGGCGTTAAAATACGCCATTAAAAACAATAGTAGAGTTTTATTATGTCTCCAGAAAAAATTAAAGCCATGATTCAGGCGCAAATTAAAGATGCTCAAGTCGTCACGAGTGGTGAAGACTGTAATTTTGCAATTGAAGTCATCAGTTCTGATTTTGAAGGCAAAAGCCCACTACAGTGCCATCGTATGGTGAATGATATTTTTAAAGCGGAGCTTGAGTCCGGCGCATTGCATGCGTTATCCATCAAAACCCGATTGCCTGAGTCGTCTAAATAATGGATAAATTAGTCATTAAAGGCCCTTGCCAACTTTCAGGTGGGGTTCATATTTCTGGGGCTAAAAATGCTGCGTTGCCGATTTTGATGGGATGTTTATTAGCCGAAACGCCAGTCACCTTGTCAAATGTCCCCCACTTAAAAGATGTGACCACCACCATTCAGCTTTTGGCCACTATGGGTGTGGAAGTGATGTTTGATGAGTCGTTGAATATTGAAATTGATGCCTCAAACATTATCACTAAAGAAGCGCCTTATGAGTTGGTTAAAACCATGCGTGCTTCCATTTTGGCGATGGGGCCTTTATTAGCCAGATTTGGTGAGGCCAGAGTATCCTTGCCAGGTGGGTGTGCGATTGGTTCTCGCCCTGTTAATATTCATATTAAAGGTATGGAAATGATGGGCGCAGAAATTGAAGTGGAGCAAGGATATATTATTGCCAAAGCAGAGCGGCTAAGAGGTGCGGATATCACCATGGAGCCTGTGACCGTCACCGGAACTGAAAACCTGTTGATGGCCGCAGTGTTAGCCGAAGGCGAAACCATTTTAAGAAATTCGGCGATGGAACCGGAAGTATCTGATTTGGCGAATTTTTTGAATGCAATGGGCGCCAAAATATCAGGGATTGGATCCCCTACCTTGGTGATTGAAGGCGTGAAGCGGTTAGAAGGGGTTTCTTATCGGGTGATTCCTGACCGAATTGAGGCGGGTACCTATCTTGCCGCGGCGGCCTTAACAGCAAGTAAAGTCACCGTTAAGAGTGTGATTCCTGAGCATTTGAGTGCGGTGTTAGATAAGTTTTCTGAAGCGGGTGCTTTGATTGAAACAACCGAAGATACGATTACTCTGGATATGCGTGGCAGGAAACTGAAACCGGTGGATATCGTCACGGCTCCCTATCCAGGTTTTCCTACAGACATGCAGGCTCAGTTTGTGGTAATGAATTGTTTGGCAGAAGGTGAGGCCACAGTGGAAGAGACGATTTTTGAAAATCGTTTTATGCACGTTTCCGAATTGATTCGCATGGGCGCTTTGATTGATGTCGAAGGCAATACCGCCACAACCCATGGTGTGGATCAATTGATCGGTGCGCCAGTGATGGCTACGGATTTAAGAGCCTCTGCAAGTTTGATTTTAGCGGGCTTGGTTGCTGAGGGTGAGACGGTTGTTAGTCGCATTTATCATATTGATCGGGGGTATGAACTGATTGAAGAGAAATTCCATAAACTGGGCGCCCATATTTACCGAGCAAATTAATCCCTGAAACCAAATAAAATGAAGATTGAATCATGACAGACCAACTGACCATTGCTTTATCAAAAGGGCGGATTTATCAAGATACCTTACCGTTATTAGAAGCGGCAGGTATTTTGCCTTTAGAAGATCCCAATAAGTGTCGAAAATTAATTATTGCGACCAATCATCCCCATATTCGATTGCTCATCGTACGGGCAACCGATGCACCAACTTATGTTGCGCATGGCGCTGCAGATTTAGGTGTCGCGGGTAAAGATGTGTTGATGGAAGCGTCTTCTGATAATTTGAATGAATTGCTGGATTTGCAAATTGCTAAATGTCGATTGATGGTTGCAGGGCCGAAAGAAAATAAGCCGCATGGACATCGCTTGAAAATAGCGACCAAGTATATTCAGTCAGCCAAATCCTATTACGCAGCAAAAGGCGAGCAGGTTGATTTGGTAAAATTATATGGTTCGATGGAAATCGCGCCTTTAATTGAGTTAGCCGATAAAATTGTTGACTTAGTGGATACAGGCAATACGCTTAAGGCGAATGGCTTAGTGCCGGAAGAGCATATTGCCGATATCAGTTCTCGGTTGATTGTGAATGAGCATGCCTATAAGACCAAGTTTCATCAAATAAATGAGATTGTTGAAAAACTTAGATCGGCGATCTGACGGTATAGAGGAATAAAAAGATGTTAAATATTAAAAAAATTTCTGCCAATGCAGAGGGCTTTGAAGCGCAATTAGATACCCTATTGGCTTGGGAAACCGTTTCCAATGAATCGGTCAATGTTATTGTTAAAGAAATCCTAAAAGCAGTCCGTGAAAAAGGGGATGCCGCATTATTAGAGTATACGGCTAAATTCGATCGTTTAACGCTAACGAGTGCAGACCAGTTAGAGATACCACAGGCTGAATTGAAAGCTGCATTAGCACGCATTCCTGAAGATCAACGCAATGGCCTTGAGTTTTCTGCCGAACGGGTGAAAGCTTATCACCAAAGACAGGTTTCGCAATCTTGGTCTTATGTTGAAGCGGATGGAACTTTATTAGGTCAACAGGTGACGTGTTTGGATCGTGTCGGGCTTTATGTTCCGGGTGGCAAAGCCGCCTATCCATCTTCCGTGATTATGAATGCCATGCCTGCAAAAGTAGCCGGTGTTAAAGAGTTGATTATGGTTGTCCCAACGCCTGATGGAGAAGTCAATGATATGGTCTTGGCTGCCGCTGCGATTTGTGGTGTTGACCGTGTGTTTACATTGGGCGGCGCACAAGCGGTTGCTGCATTGGCTTACGGTACAGAAACCGTGCCGGCGGTTGATAAAATTGTGGGGCCTGGTAATATTTTTGTGGCGACAGCGAAAAGAGAAGTTTTTGGAACCGTGGGCATTGATATGATTGCGGGGCCTTCTGAAATCTTAGTTTATTGTGATGGACAAACAAACCCGGACTGGATTGCTATGGACTTATTCTCGCAGGCGGAGCATGATGAGGACGCGCAATCCATTTTGGTGACTGAAAATGAAGTCTTTGCAGATCAAGTTATTGATAGTATGAATCGTCTTATCACCACTTTACCTCGTGCAGATATTATTGCCAAAGCCATTAATGATCGGGGTGCGGTGATTGTGGTTCAAGATGAAGCGCAAGCGATAGACATGATTAATAAGATTGCCCCGGAGCATTTAGAGCTATCAATAGAAGATCCCGAAGCTTTATTGCCTAAAATTCGTCATGCCGGTGCGATTTTTATGGGGCGCTATACCGCTGAAGCCTTGGGGGACTATTGTGCAGGGCCCAATCACGTATTACCAACATCACGAACCGCTCGCTTTTCTTCACCATTAGGTGTGCCTGATTTTCAAAAGCGATCTAGCTTGATTATGTGTTCTGCTGAAGGAGCCAACGGCTTAGGAACAGTGGCCGGTGTTTTGGCCGATGGAGAAGGTTTGCACGCGCATGCCGCTTCAGCGCGTTATCGTGTTAAGCCGTAAGATTGATCGGTTGAATCATAAACCCATAAAAAATGACCAGGCCTGGTCATTTTTTTTACCTAAAGACCTTAGGAGAAAGGATGCAGATTGACGCACTCGTTAAATATTTAAATGATTTTTTACAGGTTGCAGCGTTTAAAGATTATACCCCGAATGGCTTGCAAGTTTCGGGCAAACAAGATGTGCATACAATTGTCACTGGCGTGACGGCTTGCCAAGCTTTGATTGATGCGGCTATTGAGCAGGATGCAGATGCAATGATTGTTCATCATGGCTTTTTCTGGAAAAATGAACCGCTCCCGATCGTTGGAATGAAGCAAAAACGCATTAAAAGCCTGTTGATGAATGACATAAACTTGTTGGGTTATCACTTGCCGTTGGATGCGCATCCACAAGTCGGAAATAATGCCCAGTTGGCTAAGCAATGGGGGCTTGAAGATATCACGCCGGATTCTGGTTTGATTCGCTTAGGGAAGCTGGTTGAGCCAGTGACAATAGACCGTTTTATTCGACGCGTTGAACACACATTACAGCGGCCTCCTTTGCATCTTCCGGGCGGCCCAGAGAAGATCAATACCGTGGCTTGGTGTAGTGGCGGGGCACAAGGTGGAATACAAACGGCAATCGATTGGCAAGCAGATGTTTATATTAGTGGAGAAGTGTCAGAGCAAACAACTCACCTAGCAACGGAAAGCGGAATTCATTATTTGGCTGCCGGTCATCATGCAACGGAAACCTTTGGTGTTGAAGCGCTTGGGCAGCATTTGGCACAAAAGTTTTCATTAGATGTAAAATTTATCAATATTCCCAACCCCGTTTAGTACTTTAAATCAGGGCTTATTGGTTTAGAAGAATAACAACATATTTTATTTAGGTTATTGATAATAAAGTGTTTATTTTTTACTTATGGCTGCTTATAAAATATTTTTTAAGGTATGGGAAAAAATATTGATGTTTTCCGTTAGAAGCCTTTGGTATGATGTTTAGCCTGAATTTACCAATAAAAACCAATGCTGGTGAAATTGCTTAGGTAATCAGTGTCAATCTTGATTAATTAAAAAAATAATATTAGACAAAAGAGGAAGTCTCTATGTCGTCCAATGAGCAACAAGACGTGAAAAATTTAACCCGCCGCAAGGTTCTAACGGCTGCCACTGGTGTGGTCGGTGCAGCGGGAGCAACTTTTTTGGCCGTTCCGTTCGTGAGTTCGTGGCAGCCAAGTGAAAAAGCAAAAGCAGCAGGTGCTCCTGTTGAAGCTGACTTGAGCCAAATGCAACCCGGGCAGATGTTAACTGTTTCATGGAGAGGCAAGCCTGTTTGGATTGTCAAGCGGACATCAAGAATGTTGGAACTATTGCCAACGCTGAATGCAAACTTGCGTGATCCTCAATCCGAATCATCTGATCAGCCTGCTTATTGTAAAAATACGTTCCGCTCTACCAAAGAGGAGTATCTCGTCGTCATTGGGATTTGTACTCACCTTGGTTGTGCGCCTTTATACCGACCTGCGGAAAAGTCGGCAGACATGGGCGATGATTGGAAAGGGGGGTTTTTCTGTCCCTGCCATGGTTCAACTTACGATCTAGCTGGACGTGTGTTCCAAGGGGTTCCTGCACCTAAGAATTTGGAAATTCCACCATATCGTTATTTATCTGACTCGGTTATTCGCATCGGCGAAGACCCTGAAGAAGGAGTGGCTTAATGCAAACCCAGGAAAATAAACCACAAAATTCATTGTTGGCTTGGATTGATGCACGTTACCCATTAGTCAGCACGTGGAATCTACATGTCGGCCAATATTATGCACCCAAAAACTTTAACTTTTGGTATTTCTTTGGATCACTTGCGCTGTTGGTTTTAGTGAACCAGATATTGACAGGTGTTTGGCTTACCATGAGCTTCAAACCTAGTGCAGTAGAGGCTTTTAACTCAGTCGAATATATCATGCGAGATGTCGAATGGGGATGGTTGATTCGATATTTGCATTCAACGGGCGCTTCTGCTTTCTTTATTGTAATTTATTTACATATGATGCGTGGCTTGCTCTATGGATCCTATAAAAACCCAAGAGAACTCATCTGGCTGATTGGGATGTTATTGTTCTTAGTATTGATGGCTGAAGCCTTTATGGGGTATTTATTACCTTGGGGTCAAATGTCCTTCTGGGGGGCTCAGGTTATTATCTCGCTGTTTGGTGCCATTCCTGTGATTGGACCGGACTTGGCGGTGTGGATTCGTGGCGATTTTGTTATCTCAGATGCCACGCTTAACCGCTTCTTTGCCTTACACGTTATTGCACTGCCTTTAGTGCTTATTATTTTAGTCTTTATGCATATCGTGGCGCTTCATCAAGTAGGTTCGAATAACCCGGATGGTGTTGAGATTAAAAAGTATAAGAATGATCAAGGACTACCGATTGATGGTATTCCATTTCACCCTTACTACTCGGTGAAGGATTTATTTGGAACCTCTGTTTTCTTGTTCTTCTTTGCGGTGGTGGTCTTTTATATGCCGGAAGGGGGCGGTTATTTCCTGGAAAAACCTAACTTTGAACCTGCTAATCCATTGAAAACACCTGATCATATTGCGCCTGTTTGGTATTTCACACCTTTCTACGCCATTTTAAGAGCCGTGCCTGATAAATTATTAGGGGTTGCTGCAATGGGGGGCGCCATCGCGGTATTGTTTGCAATGCCTTGGTTAGATCGTTGTAAAGTTAAATCCATTCGTTATAGAGGGGTTTCTTACAAGATCTTATTGACTATGTTGGTGGTGAGTTTTGTTGTTTTAGGGTGGCTGGGAACGCAACCCGCTACGCCTGAATTAACTAAGTTAGCCCGTATCTTTACGGCAGCTTATTTCTTATTTTTTATTATTCTGCCATTTACATCTGTAAGTGAAAGAACCAAACCTGTACCAGAGAGGGTGAGCTAAATGAAAAGATTCTTTTCGATTTTAACACTTCTAATTGCACTTCCTGGGGTGGTATTTGCATCGGGTGGCCATCAGCCGGAATTGGAAAAAGCGAATAATAGCTTAGCGGATAAGGACTCATTACAACGTGGTGCCGTGTTGTTTTCAAATTATTGTATGGCGTGTCATTCGGTGAAATATATGCGTTATAACCGAATAGCTCGTGACATTGGTTGGGATGATGATACCGTGGTCGCTAAGATGTCCAAAGGTACTGCTAGAGTCGTTGATAATGTTGAAACCAGAATGATGCCCGGTGTGGGACAGCAAGTTTTGGGTAAAACCCCGCCAGACTTGTCTTTGATGGCGCGATTAAGAGGCACAGATTATATTTACAGTTTCTTAAGAGGGTTTGAATTAGATGAAACCACCGGTGAATGGGACAATAAGCTCCTTCAGGGGACATCTATGCCACATGTTTTAGAAAACATGCAACGTCATTTCAAGCCAGAAGACTATGTGCAGTCTACCCGTGATATTGCGAACTTCCTTGAGTATGTTGGTGAGCCTGCCAAACTACAGCGTTATGATTTAGGTTGGAAGGTGTTAGCCTTTTTATTCCTATTAATTATCTTGACGTATCTATTGAAAAAAGAATATTGGCGTGATGTTAAGCATTAATAGTCAATTAAATTAAATAATAAAGCCCGCTTTGCGGGCTTTTTTGTTGGAAAAGACCATGGCAAAAAAATCGAAATCGGCTTATGTTTGCACGGAATGTGGTGCAGATTACGCCCAATGGCAAGGTCAATGTATGGCCTGTGGGGAATGGAATACGCTTAAAGAATTCAAAGTATCCTCCAACAAGGCAAGTTCGAGGCAAAAAACGAGCGGCTATAGTGGTGCTTCAGAAAAAAAGGTGTATTCTGTTCGTGACGTTTCATTATCTGAAGTCCCCAGAATTGATTCAGGTTTGGATGAATTGGATCGTGTTTTAGGCGGTGGAATTGTCCCTGGTTCGGTTGTTTTGGTTGGTGGCGACCCGGGGGTTGGAAAGTCGTCGTTGCTGTTGCAGGTATCGTGTTTATTAAGCCAACGACATCCGGTTTTATATGTGACGGGGGAAGAGTCCTTGCAACAAGTCGCCATGCGTGCAAAACGTATGGAATTGCCTGATGATGCCTTAAGGTTGTTAACAGAGACCGATGTTGAGTCGATCGTTGTGGCGGCAGAAAATGAAAAGCCAAAGGTGATGATTATTGATTCCATTCAAACAATGCAGTTGGCCGAAGTGTCTAGTGCAGCGGGAGGCGTTTCACAAGTAAGGGAATCAACGGCTTATTTAACACGTTTTGCCAAACAAAATAATGTGATGATCTTTTTAGTTGGTCATGTTACCAAGTCGGGTGAAGTTGCCGGGCCAAGAGTTTTGGAGCATATTGTCGATTCGGTGTTATTTTTAGAAGGTCAATCCGATAGCCGCTTTAGAACCTTAAGAGCGATAAAAAACCGATTTGGTGCGGTTAACGAACTGGGTGTGTTTGCCATGACCGATAAGGGCATGAAGCAGATAAAAAACCCGTCGGCCATTTTTTTATCACGCGCGGAAGCACCCTCTCCAGGATCGGTGGTCATGGTTTTATGGGAAGGATCCAGACCACTTTTGGTGGAAATTCAAGCATTAGTGGATGAATCCCCCTATGGGGCACCGAAAAGAGTGACGGTTGGTTTGGATTATAATCGTATGGCCATGTTGCTGGCCGTGTTGCATCGGCATGCGGGTGTTCAGGCGAATGACCAGGATGTCTATGTTAATGTGGTGGGCGGCGTTAAGGTTTCGGAAACCAGCGCAGATCTAGCTGTATTGTGTGCTGTTATATCGAGTTTGAAAAACAAATTGCTTGCTCAGGATTTAATTGTTTTTGGCGAAGTGGGTTTATCGGGTGAAATTCGCCCGGTTTCCAGCGGGCAAGAGCGTATTTTTGAAGCGGTTAAGCATGGCTTTAAACGTGCCATTGTCCCTATGGCAAATGTTCCAAAGGGTGGGGTTCCCGGGATGGCGATACAAGGCGTAACAACCTTACATCAGGTATTAAGTCTGCTGTAGTTTTTTAACCAGGCCTGGTTAAATTGGCTTAGGATTTTTCGATATTGTTGAGATATTGCCGCCAAGCTTTAAATAGCCTTGGCGTGGTTGCGGCAACAGCCGATCTTTTTGAAATGTCATTGCAAAAAACAGCATCCCCCTCTAGGCTGCTACTTTGCCCGCCGGCTTCTTCTAAAATGAGCCAGCCAGCTGCATAATCCCAAATATTTTGTGCACCATGGCAATAGACCTGACCGCGACCTGTGGCAATCCAGCACCAGTCTAACGCCACCGACCCCACACTTCTTTGCGAGGCATAGGGTGGGTGTTCTATCAGTTTTTGTGCGAGGGGTAATTTCAAACGCTTAAAATCGATAATGCCAATACATTGTTTAAGCTCAGATTGCCAACAACTGGCAGCCAGTGGCTGATCATTTAGTTCAGCGCCCAAACCTTGACGAGCAGCAAACAGCTCTTCCCGCACCGGATCATAAATAAGGCCGGCGACCACTTTGCCGTTAATAATGAGGGCTAAAGAAACACTGAAAAATGGGATGCCGCTGGCAAAGTTGCTGGTGCCATCCACTGGGTCTAATATCCAACAGCCTTGTTGAGCATGTAGGGCTGCTTTCTGTGTTTGTATTGGGGATTCTTCTCCGAGAAAACTGAATGCTGGCCACTGTTGCTGTAGAAATGCTTGAGTTGCTTTTTGCATTTCAGTGTCAGCTTCAGTTAATAAGCTACCATCTGCTTTTCTTTCGGCGGTGATTTTTTCAAATCGGGACAACACCTCTCGTTTGGCAAGTCTTATCATGCCTTGTTTAAGGGTTTGCCACTGCGTTTCTTGGGTGAAAATAGACATGCCTAACCTTTTATTTAAATCGAAGGGACGGATCAATCTCTTTAAGTTTTATCTGTTCAATGGCGTGATTCGATGTTTCTACGACTTCTATTGTATAGTTGCCAATTTTGAGGCAGGTGCCTTCAGCCGGAAGGGTCTCAAGTTCTTCTTGAATCAAACCGTTTAATGTTTTCGGGCCATCCGTGGGTAGGTCAAACTGATAGGTTTTATTCACATCACGAATGAATTCAGAGGCATCAAAGGTAATTGAGCCGTCTTTGTGCGTTTTAATGGTGTTAAAAATCTTTTCACGGTTATCCGTCGTGAACTTGCCAACGATTTCTTCCAAAAGGTCTTCCAGTGTCAGTAGCCCTTGAAGATTGCCGTATTCATCAACAATTAAAGCCATATGTCGTTTATGTTTATTAAATTTAGATAGCTGAATATTCAAAGTGGTCGTTTCCGGAATAAAATAGCCAGGCCTGGTCGCTTTTATAATGTCCTTTAAGGAGAGATTAGGTTTCGTTAATATGGGTAGCATTTTGCGTAAATTAATGATGCCAATCAGTTCATCATCCATATTGTCACGGTAAACCGGAATGCGCGTAAATGGCGATTTCATAATGCGTTTTACGATCGTATCCAGTGGCTCATTGACATCAATACCGTAAATATCTTGTTTTGGAATCATCACATCTTCAACGGTAATGGTTTCAAGTTGCATAATACCCGTCAGCATGCTGCGATAATGTTTTGGCAGTCGACCCGTGGCTTCATTGATTAAGGTTTGTAGTTCCTCTTTGCTTAAAGCATGTTGATCGCTGTCTTGATGTTTGACCTTGACACCAAAAAGTCGTAGAAAATTATTGGCGAAAAAGTTCACAAACCAAACCAGTGGTGACAGAAGCTTTAACAGCGGATCAAGCACATAGGCGGCAGGAAAGGCAATTTTTTCAGGGTAGAGTGCCGCTAAGGTTTTCGGCGCCACCTCAGCAAAAATTAAAATAACCAAGGTCAATATCCCGGCGGCCAGTGCAATACCCGCTTCACCCATCAGGCGCATGGCGATAATGGTGGCAATAGAAGATGCAAAGATATTGACAAAATTATTACCCAGTAAAATAACCCCGAGTAAGCGGTCGGGCTTTTTAAGGAGTTTTTGCGCTTTGATGGCACCTTTATGACCTTGTTTCACTTTGTGTTTAAGGCGGTACTTATTTAGCGCCATCATTCCAGTTTCGGAACTGGAAAATAAGGCAGATAAAATCACCATCAAACCAAGGATGATAAAGAGTACAGAAATAGGCAGACTGTTCAAAATGACATTTTTATAGAGTGAATCGAAAGAGAATTATAACGATAAAACCTCTGCGCCGCAAAGTTTTGGCACAGCCAATGAATGGCTAGTGACCTCTTAAAGTAGAATCAGAATCGCTTCGGTTCCGATATAGCTTAAGATTAGGAGAAAATAAGCCCACAGAATGTAATAAGCCGCTTTTTGTCCTCGCCAACCAAAACGGAAGTGCCCGAACAGTAATAGCCCATAAGTCAACCAGGCAAGGATGGCAAAAAAAGTTTTATGGACGAGGTGCTGAGCAAATATATCTTCTAGAAAAAACACCCCGCTGAGTAAGGCAAAACTTAAAAAGATAAAGCCGATTAATACCATTTGAATTAAGGTTTTTTCCATGACCTGTAATGGCGGCAGGTTTTTGAATAGGGTGGTCAGTTGGCGTTTTTGAAAACGCCTTTCTTGAACGGCATAGAGGGCTGCCTGAGCCGCAGCCAACCCCATAATGCTGTAAGCCGTGATCGAAATGAGTACATGGCTGCCTAAGGCATAAGGGAGTGGATGGCCTTCAAAACCTAATATTGGCGCCAAGGTCGTGACTGCTGACATAGGGAAAATAAAAATTCCCAGGTTCTCAGTCGCTTTATTAATATTGGTAATTAATAACACCATAACGGCAATCCAACTAATTAACGATAAGCCCATCCCTAAGTTAAAACTAATCGTGTTTTCAATGATTAGGTTATGAGAAAAGGAGAACAGGTGAAACGTTGCTGCTGCAATAGCTAAAATCAATAAGTTGGAACGATTGAATGTTTGCTCAGATTGTGGGGAACGATCTTGTTTGAATCTTTGCCATAAAAGTCGGGTTGTAAAAAGATACAACAAACATGAAATAATCGCAGCGAGTGTGCTAATGACCATCTTAATCCTTTAACCAAAGTTGAAAATACTGAATATAACCGCAAACGGTCAAGCTTTGTCAGACGATTCTTAAAAGAATTTTGGCGTCCTTTAGCTATTTAAATCATAAAGACTTATAATATCGAAAATTCAAAGTAAATGAAATGAAATTAACGGAAACATCAGGCTTTACCTTGTAAAGTCTGGGGGAAATTGTGTAGGAATAAATATGTTTGATAGTTTATCGGATCGTTTGACGAAATCATTTAAAGCCATAACCGGTCAGGGGCGTCTAACTGAAGCCAATATCAAGGATGCGTTAAGAGATGTTCGTCGAGCACTGTTAGAAGCAGATGTGGCTTTAAGCGTGGTAAAAACCTTTATTGACCAAGTCCAACAAAGAGCCATTGGTCAGGAAGTTTCAACCAGCTTAAATCCCGGCCAAGCCTTTATCAAAATCGTCCGTGAACAATTAACCCAAGTAATGGGTGAAGAAGCGGCACCGCTTAATTTTAATGTGGAACCGCCAGCGATTATTATGGTGGCAGGTTTGCAAGGTGCGGGTAAAACCACCTCGGTTGCGAAGCTAGCACGTTGGCTACAAGCGCATGACAAGAAAAAAGTGATGGTCGTTTCCGCAGATGTTTATCGGCCTGCTGCGATTAAGCAGCTTGAAACGCTTGCGAGCCAAGTGGATGTTAAGTTCTTCCCGTCGTCAGCAGACCAGGATCCAGTCGAAATTGCCAAATCCGCTCATGCTGAAGCGAAAAGACAATTTATGGATGTGCTGATTTTAGATACAGCGGGACGCATGCACATTGATGAAGATATGATGCAAGAAATCAAGCGTTTGCACCAGGCCATCAAGCCGATTGAAACGCTATTTGTGGTCGATGCGATGACTGGGCAAGATGCCGCCAATACCGCGAAAGTATTCAACAATGTCTTGCCACTCACCGGGGTGATCTTAACGAAGACGGACGGGGATGCACGAGGGGGGGCAGCCTTGTCTATTCGTCAAATTACCGGTAAGCCGATTAAGTTTATCGGTGCGGGTGAAAAAACCGATGCATTGGAATCTTTCCACCCGGATCGTATGGCCGGGCGGATTTTGGGGATGGGCGATGTTCTCAGTTTGATTGAGGAAGCTGAAAGTAAAATCGACCAAAAGAAAGCTCAAAAATTTGCCAAGAAAATCCAAAAATCGGGTCAGTTTGATTTGGAGGATTTTTTGGAACAATTGCAGCAAATCAATAGCATGGGCGGCGTCAGCGGCCTAATCGGTAAAATGCCTGGAATGGGACAGATGAAAGGACAGATTAACGATCAGGCAGTTGAAAAAGACTTTAAACGATTAGAAGCAATTATTTATTCGATGACCCGACAGGAAAGAGCCCATCCAGCCATTATAAAAGGGTCGCGTAAAAAACGGATTGCCAATGGTTCTGGTACCCAAGTGCAAGATATTAATAAGCTGATGAAACAATTCACGCAAATGCAAAAAATGATGAAGAAGGTTTCAAAAGGCGGTATGAAAAATATGATGCGAGGCATGGCTGGCAAAATGCCCGGTATGGGTGGAATGCTACCACCCGGCATGAAGTAAAGACTCGCGAAACCCCGTTAAAACCGCCCAGGCCTGGGCGGTTTTTTGTTTTAAGTGGGCTAAATATCTCTAAAAGAGGTTTCAGTCCAATGCTTTATTTGACCATGAGCCAGTAAAGCGTCATCTGCATCAACCATCACCGGATTCGTTACCAGCTCTAGCAGCGGGATGTCATTATGCGAATCCGAATAAAAATAGCTGTCTTTTAAATCTAATGGCTGATGGGCTAGCCATTCTTGTAGTCGAGTCACTTTGCCGTGTTGAAATGACGGCGTGCCAACCACTTCGCCGGTAAAGCGATTGTCTTTAATTTCAGGATCGGTGCCAATCAGCGCATCGATGCCATACAGATCGGCAATAGGGCGAGTTACAAAAGAATTGGTGGCAGTGATGATTAGCAGTTGATCGCCTTGCCGTCTATGTTGATCAACAATCGATTGTGCTTTGTTCTGATAAATAGGCAGGATATATTGGTGCATAAAGGTTTTGCGCCAAGCGATCAGTGTTTCCATCGGGTGAGAGGTTAAAGGCGCGAGTGAAAACCGTTGATACGCCATAATGTCCAAAGTTCCCGCTTGGTAGTCGGCATAGAAGGCATCATTGCATTTTTCAAAGTGCTCTGCATCCACTGCATGTTGTTCAATTAAAAATTTCCCCCAAAGATAATCACTGTCGCCGTGGATTAAAGTATTATCCAAATCAAAAATTGCTAACGCCATGCTATTCCTTTCCAATCGCTGTCAAAATAATAGATAGTTTACCTGAGCACTTAGCCAGGAAATGAGGATTTCATAACAGTTTTTTTAGTTTTTTAAGTTTATTTTCGGTTTAATTGGAAAAGAGATTGAAAGAAAAGCCTATTTTTTGCAATAATTATAATAATTAAAGCGAATATTTAAAGGCTCAATATGAAGAACACTGAACTGAAAAAGGGACAGGTGTGATTGATGAAAATGGGTATCGGCCAAATGTCGGTATTATTATTGTCAATAAAGAGGGCAAGCTCTTTTGGGGGAAACGAATCTATCAAGATGCTTGGCAATTCCCCCAAGGCGGCATGCGTGAAAACGAAACTCCGCAACAAGCTGTTTTTAGAGAACTGAAAGAAGAGGTCGGCTTAGACCCCTCCGATGTTCGAGTCTTAGGTCGCACTGAAGATTGGGTGACCTATGATTTGCCGAAACATTTAATCCGCCATTACAGCGAACCGGTATGTGTCGGACAAAAGCAAATTTGGTTTTTGCTGGGCTTGCTGTCGGACGACAGTAAGATTGACCTGAACTGTCATGAAACCCCTGAATTTGAAGGGTGGAGATGGGTGGAATACTGGATTCCCGTCCAAAAAGTGGTTTCCTTTAAACAAGCGGTTTACCACCAAGCCCTAACCGAATTAGAAGACTATTTGCATAAGTTTTGGTTAAAAAACCTGACTTAACACCAATCTGTTAAGCTTTTGGGACACAACACTCAATTTAAGCCTTGCTTGGATTTGGGTAGTGCACCTATTGCTGTAAACTGCTATAAACGGTTTCATTTTCTTTCTGTTGCGCCCGCCAAAAAGCCTGCTTTGTTGGGCAAACCAAACAAAAAATGTTATTATGCGTCAGCATTTAATGAACTCAGAAGGTAAGTGGAATCCTTTGTTTGCACTCTGCCGGGTTCTAACGTTTTGGAAATACTAAGTAGCTGGAAACCAGAGCTGTTATGTCGGCGACAGTGGTAAGAACTACTCGCTGTTGAATGACTTTAGGGAAACCCAGCCCCTGAAGCAGGCTTGAACCAACCAAAGAGGTTAAATTTATGAACGATAAGTTCGTTGATCAAGATCCACAAGAAACACAAGAGTGGCTTGATGCCCTAGAAGCGATAGTCTCCTATGAAGGCTCCGACAAGGCGCAACATATCATTAGCACCTTAATCGAAAAAGCGCGTGTCCATGGTATCGATATTCCCTATTCTGCAAATACCCCATACATCAACACCATTGCCCCTGAAGAACAGGCGAACTATCCCGGAAATGTGGATATTGAACGAAGAATGCGTGCGCTATTACGTTGGAATGCGATGGCAATGGTTTCAAGAGCCAATAAATACACCAGCGTGGGTGGGCACATCGCATCCTATGCATCGAGTTGTACGCTTTATGAAGTGGGTATGAATCACTTTTTTAAAGGGCCGAAGCATGAGCAAGGCGCTGATATGGTATTTTTCCAAGGCCATACTGCGCCTGGCATGTATTCACGTTCTTATATGGAAGGGCGTTTAGAAGCGGATCAACTGAGAAATTACCGTCAAGAAGTCGATGGTAACGGCTTATCCTCCTATCCACATCCTTGGTTAATGTCTGATTATTGGCAATTCCCGACCGTTTCAATGGGGTTGGGGCCGCTAATGGCGATTTACCAAGCGCGCTTTATGAAATACATGAATGCACGTGGTTTAGCGTCAACGGAAGGTCGTAAAGTTTGGGCTTTCTTAGGCGATGGCGAAATGGATGAGCCGGAATCTCGCGGTGCTTTACAATTGGCGAAGCGTGAAAAACTCGATAACCTGATTTTTGTGATCAACTGTAATCTGCAACGTTTAGATGGCCCTGTTCGGGGTAATGACAAAATCATTCAAGAATTAGAAGGCGTGTTCCGTGGTGCGGGCTGGAATGTCATCAAAGTGATTTGGGGTTCCGGTTGGGATCGCTTACTCTCAAAAGATATCACCGGCAAGCTGATTGAGCGTATGGGTGAAGTGGTTGATGGTGAATATCAAGCCTATAAAGCCAAAGACGGTGCCTTCGTTCGTAAACACTTCTTCGGCAAATACCCGGAAACGGCCGAACTGGTCGCTGACATGACCGATGATGAGATTTTTCGTCTGACTCGTGGTGGTCATTCACCGCGTAAGATTTACAATGCCTATAAGCGTGCTTCTGAAACCAAAGGTCAACCAACCGTCATTTTAGCCAAAACGGTAAAAGGTTATGGCATGGGGCAATATGGAGAAGCGGCTAACACCGCGCACCAACAGAAAAAATTAGACCTAGATGGCTTGAAATACTTCCGAGATCGTTTTTCAGTGCCGATTTCTGATGAAGAACTGGAGAAAGACATTCCGTTTCACCGTCCTGAAGAAGGTTCCGATATCGCGGTTTATATGAAAGAACGTCGCGAAGCCTTGGGCGGTAGCCTGCCTTCTCGTAGTGATCATGCAGAGCCGTTACCTGTGCCGGATTTATCGGCTTTCAAAATGCTGACAGAAGGTACGGAAGACCGTGAAATGTCAACGACGATGGCGTTTGTTCGTATTATCTCAATCTTATTAAGAGATAAAAAAATTGGGCCGCGTTGTGTACCGATTATCCCCGATGAAGCGCGTACTTTCGGCATGGAAGGGCTATTCCGCCAAGTGGGTATTTATGACCCGGCCGGTCAGCTTTATGAACCAATGGATTCAGACCAATTGATGTGGTACAAAGAATCTGCTAACGGTCAAGTTTTCCAAGAAGGGATTAACGAAGCCGGTGCCATGTCCAACTGGATCGCCGCTGCAACTGCCTATGCCAATTATGGTGTGAGCATGGTGCCTTTCTATATTTACTACTCGATGTTTGGTTATCAGCGTATCGGGGATTTAGCCTGGGCAGCCGGGGATTCTCGCGCACGTGGTTTCTTAATGGGTGGAACAGCAGGTCGTACCACGCTAGAAGGGGAAGGACTACAGCATCAAGATGGTCATAACTTAATCCAGTTTGACCATGTGCCAAACTGTCTTTCTTATGACCCAACCTTTGCTTATGAAATGGCGGTGATTATTCGTGATGGTATTAAACGGATGTTTAATGAAAAAGAAGACGTTTATTATTACATCACCTGTATGAATGAAAACTATTCGCACCCTGCGATGCCGGAAGGCTCGGAAGAAGGGATTCTAAAAGGCCTTTATGCCTTTAAGAAATCCACTGCGAAGCATAAAAACAAAGTGCAGTTGATGGGCTCCGGTACGATTTTCCGTGAAGTGATTGCCGCAGCAGAACTGTTGGAATCTGATTGGAAAGTGGCTGCTGATATTTGGGCGGCACCGAGTTTCAATCTATTGCGTCGTGATGGCATTGAAACCAACCGTTGGAATATGATGCACCCAACTGAAAAACCAAAAGTATCCTATTGTGAGGCGACTTTATCCGGTGCAAAAGGCCCTTTTATCGCTGCGACCGATTATATTCGCGACTATCCAAACCGGATTCGTGAATATGTTCCCGGTGAATTCTATGTGCTAGGGACGGATGGCTTTGGCCGTTCGGATACCCGTGAGCAATTGCGTAAGTTCTTTGAAGTGAACCGTTATTATGTGGTCGTTCAAGCGTTAAAAGCCTTGGCAGATGCTGGCAGCATTAAAGCGGAAGTGGTTCAGCAAGCCATTGAAAAATATGATTTGGATGCTGAAAAAACCTATCCCGTTCATGCTTAAATAGGACAAATCAATAATTACCTAACTTCGCTACCGCTAATCGGTAGCGTCAGAATTTACATTCAACTTGGCACAAAAAGTCAGGTTGAAGTTTAACAAGGAATGAAATGACATGGCTAACCAGCAAATTAATATCCCGGATATCGGTGATTTTGATGCAGTCGAAGTTATTGAAGTTTTAGTCGCTGTCGGCGACGAAGTCGCGGTTGACGATTCATTGCTCACGCTAGAATCAGACAAAGCAACCATGGAAATTCCAGCACCTTATGCTGGTAAGATTACCAAAGTCATGGTTAATGTCGGCGACAAAGTCAGTGAAGGCACCACGGTTTTTGAAATTGAAGCCGCAGAAGCATCTGCCGAAGCCGAGCCAGCCGAAAGCGCTGCGCCAGCTGAACCGAAACAGGAATCTGCCCCATCGGCGGCGCCTCAGCCAAAAGCTGAGCAGCCTGCGCCAGCCCCAATGCCTTCGCCAACCGCGCAAGCCTTAACCAAACCGATTAATGCCCAATCAATGGGTGCAACGTCTCATGCATCGCCATCGGTCAGAGCCTTTGCCCGTAGATTGGGTGTCGATTTAACCTCAGTAACGGGGTCTGGTCCAAAAGGGCGTATTCAGCAAACGGATGTCGAAGCGGCCATTAAAGCCGTTATGCAAGGCAATGCGGGTGCCGCATCTGCTCAAGGCGGTATGGGCATTCCATCCGTGCCCGAAATCGACTTCAGCCAGTTTGGTGAAACCGAAACGGTTGAATTGGGTCGTATCAAGAAAATCTCCGGTAAGTTCCTACAAACCAGTTGGTTGAACGTGCCACATGTTACCCAGTTTGATGAATGTGACATTACCGAAATGGACGCCTTCCGTAAGAGCATGAAAGCCCAAGCGGAAAAAGCAGGGGTCAAACTCACGCCATTGGTGTTTGTGATGAAGGCTGTCGTCAAAGCACTGCAAGACTTCCCAAATTTCAACAGTTCATTATCACCCGACAGTCAGTCGCTAATTAAAAAGCACTACTACAATATCGGCGTTGCCGTTGATACGCCAAATGGCTTGGTTGTTCCCGTGTTCCGGGATGTCGATAAAAAAGGCATTTATGAATTGTCGCGCGAATTAATGGAAATCTCCGGCAAAGCGCGTGATGGTAAATTAACGCCCAAAGATATGTCAGGCGGCACCTTTACCATTTCCAGCTTAGGCGGTATTGGTGGCACCCAGTTCACGCCCATTGTCAATGCGCCGGAAGTTGCGATTATGGGGCTTTCAAAAGCCAAAATGCAACCGGTTTGGAATGGCTCAGAGTTTGAACCCCGTTTGGTGATGCCATTCAGCGTTTCTTATGATCACCGTGTGGTCGATGGCGCTGAGGGTGTTCGTTTTACCACCACGGTCGGTCAGTATTTAACTGATCTACGTCAATTGATTCTGTAATCGGAGAAGTGTATGAGTAAGATTGTTGACATCCTGATTCCAGATATCGGTGATTTTGCCGAAGTGGATGTAATCGAAGTTTTAGTCTCTGCGGGTGAAGAAGTCATTCAAGATGACTCGCTACTGACCTTAGAATCAGATAAAGCCACGATGGAAATTCCAGCACCCTATACCGGTCGTATTGTCGAAATGGGCATCACCGTGGGCGATAAGGTTAAAGAAGGCTCTATCGTTGGTAAAATCGAAATTGCCGATGTTGAAACCGTTTCATCCAATGTCGAAAAAAGCGTTACCCCAGAACCGACGCCTGAAAAATCAACCGAAACACCTGCACCGCAAGCCGTTTCAGCAGCCGACTTGCCGGATGCCGATATGCAATGCGACGTGTTAGTGCTTGGCTCGGGGCCTGGCGGCTATACCGCCGCTTTCCGCGCAGCCGATTTGGGCAAAAAAGTGGTGATGATCGAACGCTATGAAAATATCGGCGGTGTCTGTTTAAATGTGGGCTGTATTCCATCCAAAGCCTTATTGCACATGTCTGTGGTGTTAAACGAAACCCGTGAAATGGGTGCGCACGGCATTACCTTTGCCGAGCCGGAAATCGACACCAATAAAATACGCGCCTTTAAAGACTCTGTTGTTGGCAAACTAACGGGCGGCCTAGCCGGTCTGGCAAAAGCGCGTAAAGTAGAAATCGTGCAAGGCTACGGTAAATTTAGTTCAGCGAACACCGTTACTGTAGAGGCAGCTGATGGGTCGACCAAAACCATTGCCTTTGAAAATGCCATTATTGCTGCCGGTTCACGTGTGGTGAAATTACCGTTTATTCCACATGACGATCCACGTGTTATGGACTCAACCGATGCATTGGAATTGGAAGAAGTGCCAAAACGCATGTTGGTGATCGGCGGGGGGATTATCGGTCTGGAAATGGCACAAGTATACAATTCACTCGGTGCCAGCATTACCGTGGTGGAATTGGGCGACACCATTATTCCCGGGGCAGATAAAGACATCTCAAAACCGCTTTTAAATAAGATCAAAAAACAGTACGAAAACATCTACCTGAAATCCAAAGTGACCAATGTCGAAGCCAAAAAAGAAGGCCTAGTGGTGACGTTTGAAGGCAAGGATTGTCCAGAAACCGATACCTTTGACCGCATTCTCGTCGCCGTTGGACGCGCACCCAATGGCAAATTAATTGATGCCGAAAAAGCGGGTGTGGCAGTTAACGATTGGGGCTTTATCGAAGTTGATGAGCGTCAAAAAACCAATGTCGATCACATCTATGCGATTGGCGACATTGTCGGTCAACCCATGCTGGCACACAAAGCCGCACACGAAGGTAAAGTGGCGGCAGAAGTGATTGCCGGCATGCCAAGCGCCTTTACGCCAATGGGCATTCCATCCGTTGCCTATACCGACCCGGAAGTGGCTTGGGCGGGTAAAACCGAGGCCGAACTCAAAGCCGAAGGCATTGCCTATGAAAAAGGCTCTTTCCCTTGGGCAGCCTCTGGGCGTAGTTTAAGTCTTGGACGTGACGAAGGTCTGACCAAAGCCTTGTTCTGTGCTGAAACGCATCGTTTACTCGGTTGTGGTATTGTCGGGCCAAATGCCGGTGAACTGATTGCCGAAGCCATGCTCGCCATCGAAATGGGCGCAGACATGCAAGACATCGGTCTCACCATCCATCCGCATCCAACGCTGTCAGAAACCTTGTGTTTTGCAGCCGAAATGGCGGAAGGCACGATTACCGATCTCATGCCCCCCAAGAAGAAAAAATAGCCAGGCCTGGTTGTTTTTAAGCATAAAAACCCGCTTTTGCGGGTTTTTTTATGGCGCTCGATAAGTTTTCTAAAGGACTCATCTCATCAGTAACGGCGTTTAAGGGTCGAAAAAGATATTCCGGCTCGGAAACACCTATTTCCAAGCAAGGGTCTTGTTTACATTTGGGTATTTTTGTTCCAAGGCATTAGATAAAAATACCTCAACATGGTCATTAGGATGTCTAAATATCGTTAAGCCTCAGTTTGGATCTGTTGTAATAGCATGGTATCCATGCTATTGTATTCGCATGATTGTTTCATTCAAAAATCAAGCCTCAGAAGATATATTTAATGGCAAAGCGACCAAGGCAGCTCGCAAGGCCTGTCCCCAAGCCATTTGGCACGTTGCTAGTAGAAAGCTTGATCAACTGGATTCTGTAATCGCCCTCGAAGAACTTAGAGTTCCACCAGGCAATCGGCTGGAGCAACTTTCAGGTGACAGGAAAGGGCAGAACAGTATCCGAATTAATGAGCAATACAGGATCTGTTTCGTTTGGACTGAGTCTGGACCTGATAGAGTAGAAATTACAGATTATCATTAGAGGTGCACTATGGTTCGTATACCTACAAACAGAGAACCAACTCATCCAGGAGAAATGCTGTTTGAGGAGTTCTTATTGCCAATGGAAATAACACAGCGAGAGCTAGCAGATGCTATTCATGTTCCCTATCAAAGAGTCAATGAGTTAGTAAACAAAAAGAGAGGTATTACGCCAAGCACGGCTCTACGTCTTGCTCGCTTTTTTGGTGTATCTGCTGATTTTTGGTTGAATCTACAAATGCGCTGGGATCTTTATAAAGCTCAGCAAGTAGAGAAGACCGAGTTATTAAAGATCAAAGACTACCATCATGTTAGAAAGATGGCTTAACAAACAAATTCAGCCGACGCAAAAAACGCGCGGCTGATTTTCATATTAGAATAAGGGTGCAAAGCCATTTTTGTAATGTTCGCCATTGAAATGGGCGCAGACATGCAAGACATCGGTCTCACCATCCATCTACACCCAACGCTCAGCGAAACCTTGTGTTTTGCAGCCGAAATGGCGGAAGGCACGATTACCGATCTCATGCCCCCCAAGAAGAAAAAATAGCCAGGCCTGGTTGTTTTTGATAAATTAAACCCGCTATATGCGGGTTTTTAATATTTTTTATTACGTATTATTGTGGTGTATGATGATTGATAAGTTTTAGGTGTGATCTAATTTGGAGAAAAGTAGATGTCGCAAATAAAAGCAGGAGAAACACCATTTGGAGAATTATTTGAATTCTTAGGGTTTAATTCAGAAGAGGAATTTTTTCAGCGGCAATCTAGCAGCCTGTCGGACTTCGCTACCACCAGCAAATCAAATCCGACAACATTGAAACGGTGATGCTCGAAATTAACGGAAATAACTCGTTTTTGCCCCGGCTTTTTCTTGTTGAGCTGTTCTGACACCGAAAAAAAGAGTGCCCGCGGGTTTTATGCCGCCAGAACGTGTAACCGCTTCAGATTCCAGGCAATGCAGACCAGATTCCATTCGCCACGGACGGACTCTACCCCGCGTAGCAGGAACTGGCGGAAGCCCAACACCGCTTTAATGATGCCAAAGACCGGTTCAACGGTACATTTTCGTTGGGCGTAAATGGCACGGCC
>Ga0210019_1000606_pt1 | contig 44584 bp, 40 predicted proteins | sample CryGeyCG2114_020_2_FD_183969 | JGI IMG/M metagenome (GOLD analysis project Ga0210019, IMG submission 183969) | Groundwater microbial communities from aquifer - Crystal Geyser CG11_big_fil_rev_8/21/14_0.20 (SPAdes) (version 2) | ecosystem: Environmental > Aquatic > Deep subsurface > Groundwater ...
TTTTGATACATAATTGATCAATGATTCTTCATGGCTTGTTTGATGAAGCCTTGAACTGATAAATCAGAAATAATACCTTTTAAAATCAATGATCTGCATCTTTCAACAACCACCTTTAGCAAATTTTTATTTACTACGTTTCAGATCCTGCACTTCCAACGATGGTCTTACCGGTTCTGCTTTTCAGGACAAAAAAAAACCCGGCGGGATAACCCGCCGGGTTTCAATTCTACCTGTTATGATTAGAACTTAACATCCATCATGATGTATGCCCAATCAGCGTCATCATTGACTGTTGATGTCGCAGACAGATTACCCAGCAATTCGTTTCCGAGACTAGCCGCAAAGAAATGCGAGTATCCGAAAACGATGTTGGTGCTTGCGCTGTATTTATGGATCACGGTCAGGTCAACTTCCTCACCCAAGTGATTCTTGTTGTCATTGCTCTTTCCATTTGCCAATGTCGTTGCTACCGCACCAGTTGCTCCGACTGTGTCAGCCGCAGTATACGAATCTTCAGCTGTGTAGAAAGAATGTGCATCTACTTTTGCAGTCCACTGTGAATTCACGGTGTAACCGAGTTTCAAAGCATAGTCCTGCAAACCCAAACCTTTGACGTTGTCAGACTGAACGCTACCACCAGCAGTTCGAGAAGTTGTACCGATCGTCAGAAAACGATCCATCAAACCGTAAAACTTATGACCTGTGTCAAACACAGTATCAAATGATCCCACTTTGTTACTATCGATATCTTTCTCATCGGTACCAGAAAGATAGTCATACCACAGGGTTGCACTCAAAGGGCCGAATTTCTTGCCAATTCGTGCGCCGATCATGAATGCCGATCGATCCCAACTACCTGCTTTAATCGTTTGTTGTGCAGCAGCACCATCAGCAGCACCGAACTGGTAGTAGAACTCACCTCGGTAATCGAAGCCTGCAAGGGTACCAGCTTGACGAAAACCTACCGTGTGGAAATCATTATCACTGAATGTAGAACCTGCATTCAAAACGTTGTCATTGATATCAGCAAGGATGTAATAGAGAGACAATGCGCCGCCGCCAATACCCTTGAAATTACCCCAGAAGATATGAGCACTGAAATCGGTTTTATTGTTACCAGCATCCGTACCACCCTCTTGAACAGCACTCCAAACGTAAGCTAACGTATGATCGCCGGCAGAATGAGTCACTCGGATCGCGTCGTGCGCTTGCATACCGAGAGTCCAAACGGTGTTACCGAGCAATCGATGACCGTCCAAGATTACTTCCTGACGACCCACTTGAACATCAACGGGCAGTTCATAGAAATTTTTCAAGGTAAAATAGGCCTGATGGAAACCAACGTCTGCCAGTCCGTCACTTGCTGCCGCACCACCACGATTCAAACCACTCGGGTTTGCGTTGGTTGGTGTTGTTGCCGCCGTATCACCCCAGACACCTGCACTTTGCAATTGAAGGAACGCGCTTGTTTTCTCATCAATATTTGCCGTAGCATTCAATCGAATACGAGAACCAACTTGACTGTCAATCGCAGTTGAGTCATTGAAATCTCGACCCAATGCTTCGTAACGCGCCATTGCCGAACCACTGAATTTAATATCTGCCGCCTTGGCTACATCCGCACCCAAGAACGTCCCGGCCACCAACATGGCCCCTACCAGTAAAAAGTTTTTCCTCATGCTCGTCTCCTCCAAGAAGATAGGTCTTTTAAAATTCTACTCGTTTTTACTAAAATCGTTTTATACAAAACCTTGATTAAAAAGGACAAAGATCAATTTTAGGGATTATTCTACCCTTAACCGCAAGCAGAAATCAACAAAATTCTTACCCTTTCATTAAAAAAAATTCACCTTTAGACAGGCGAACCTTCAAACTCACTCACTTTCCCAATTTAATTCATCAAATCCACTCATACCATCTGACATGATTTTGACAGGAAAGTCACTGAATTCGCTCACTTATTCCAGCTATACACAACCACTGAACTGATTCCATCTGTACCCCGACCGGCTTTTTCCACAGAGCCGATATACACCACATCACCCAACCCCTGCCCTTTAACAATCTGATACGAGGCCTGATAGCCTTTTTGCTTTCGGGTCTCGAAATATCTTTCTACGCCATCTCTTTCAATGGATTGGATCACCAGGCTATTGCTATTCACAATTACCAAACGGTCAAAAAGGGAACCTCCCATCATATGGTTCTTGGGGAGAACAATGAAACGTTCCTTGTTATGCAGAACCAACCCGATTCTTCCCTTATACTTTACCGTTTCACCCTCGCGAACAAGGCCGGTAGCATCTTCGTGAATCCCCAGAGCAATCACACGTGGATCTTGCCCGTAATACTCCTCCGACTTATAAACTATACGACCGTCCGCGGAATATACCTTCAAATGAAAGTCCTTGTCAAGCGTTATTGTATCATCTTGTTTTTTATTTGAGAAGTCGCCTTGAGCGAATCCATAAAGTATGAATTCCACGCCATATTTCTCGGGTATTTTTAAGGCTGGACCGATTTGATACTTCCCGCCTTCAAATTTAACGGTTTCTATCGGGCCGTTGAAGGGATCCTGATATCCCGGAGTTTGTGTCATCATAACCGGAGCGTCACCAAAAGAACGCATGACGCGGAAGTACCTATTCACATCGCTCCATATAGGTTGAAATCGTCTGTCGTTGACTTCCAAAACAAAAGATGCCAAACGACTATCACCCTCCCTGCAAGTAACAAAAATCTCGTCTTTGCCATTGCCATTGAGGTCTAGCACATCTACGGAAATAAATTCCAAATTATCTGCGCGTGGCTTGTACTGGGCTATGCCCTTTAGTTTTCCATCTTCTTGCAGACGATAAACCATCACTCGATTTTCATTGATGAGGATGAGTTCTTTTTTACCATCACCCGTGACATCGCCTACGTCCAGATCTACCAACGTAAATTTAAATTCCTGTTTGGTGATGAGTTCAAAGGGGCCATCGTCACGCTGTTCCCTATTGCTACGCTTGTTTGAAGCGACACGGTTATTCTCCGCTGCAGACGCTTCCGGCAATCGTTCTGCCAACAGACGCGCATTCTTCTTGCTGGCACCGTCAACCGCTGAATACAAGTTATAGCCGAGTACTGTTTTCCCCTTAACCGTCTTGACTTCCGGGGCCAGTATAAAGTTGACGGAAATATCTTTCTGCAACCGTGCAAGGCTTTCGGGATTGAGCAGTCTTGCGAGATCAAGATCGTTCTCCAGCATCCACAAACCCAGATCGAACGTGGGCACCTTGAATCGGGCGCGTTCTCCCAGGCTCTGCTGTAGATTGGCTTGCAGTTGTTGTGCATCAATTTTCTTTTGGCTGTTGATCTGAGGCGGGGCTACTAAAAGAGTGATTTGCTTGAATGGCAGTCGAACACCATCGCCGACTTGCACCGCTGTATCAGGTGTCAACGCGCGGGCGATTGTGAAGTCGGGTCGAACCTCGATCACTTCGACCTCTCCCATATCGGTTTCCTTGCGTCCTATTTTTTCCTTACTGACAGGGTGGATGATATCTTCACCGTAGCGAATCAATTTGAAATGATCCCCTTTGGATATATTCTGACCTTGCTTCAAATCCAGAAAAAGTTTATCGCCTTCTACAGAAACCACATAGCCTTCCAGCAAGGGGAACAAGGATTCGATTTGAGCGGATATCTTATCCACCGTCGCGTTTTCCTGCGCAAGAGACAAGCTAGAAAAAAAGAAAATCCCTATTAATGGCAGGATCGCGTACGCAGAGAAAACCTGCGTCAGGAATTTAAAATTTATTCTCAGGAACTCTGCGATGGGGTCAAATCTTGATTTCATTTATATTCAACATTCGATGTATTTTAAAATGTCAGTATTTTTGACTTGGCTTTATCAACATCCATCCGATATTTCTGGCGCAAAGAATCATCAAGATAAATTTTAAGCAACTTAGAACAATCTTTAACAAATGCGCAACACGTTGCACTGTTTCACGCATGTTTTCTCTGATGCGGATAACTACCTCTTCATTGCCTGCTCAAAAAGTTTTCGTATGCGGTCACTATCCAGAAATTCGTAACCTTGTTCTGAGACTATGGCAATGGTAGGGAAAATATCGTCTTCGGGTCTGGCTTTACCTGTAGCTGAATCGAATTGTGCGGCGGTTTGCAGGAGACGGATCGCTAGCTGGGCGGCTTCGTCCTGATTCCTTTCTCGCAAAGGTTTCGCACCCCACAGGTCTTCGTGCTCGAAAATACCACGAATCATTCCAGAGCCTGAGCCGGTAGCGGTGTGTGTTTTTATTTGAAACTCGGCTCCCAATATATCGTAAAAATAAATCAGGGGCCGCTTTGCTTGCAAGTCGTATGTCGCAAAAATAGGGCTTACAGCACCGATACCTTGCAAAGCCATGCCTGCGTTGTCTTTCAGCAGGCGTGAAAGGGATCTTACTTTGCCTTCGGCACTCATGGATTGTAATTGCGAGCGTCGGAAAAATTCAAAATTATGTGACATGATGCGTGCCATTTCAAACGCCGTTGCGGGCACGCCTGCGATTGCCATGAGTGAATAATCGTCCACGGGAATCACTTTGTCGCAACGTTCGTACATGATGGCGTTCCCGGCTGTTGCCCGGCGATCACCTGCCATGAGGATGCCTCCATCAAAATGAAATGCCATGACGGTGGTTCCCTGTGTCAATACAGTCTGAGAACCTGCGTGGGTTTGTATTCTATCGCGCCAGCGATAGCCGGACTGCTCCAGTAATCCCAGAAAATCACAGGAGGGGCGAGGCATTTCTTTTCGTTCCATCATTGGCCGGTGCGCTGTTTGTAGTTTTCTGATTGTTTTGGATCCACACGCTTCATGCGCTTGAGGATATTGTCGCGTCCGGGTCGAGCCGAATCGGGTGACTTCGGTCCGCTATCGGATTTATCTGGTTTCGGTGCGTCACGTTCTTCCCGACGCAGGGGATCGTTCATTTCCATTGCCATTGCTCCTTGTTATCGTTGATCCACGTATCTACTTCAGCAGATTTGATCACGGAGGTCAAGTCCAGAACGTTGCCGTCCTTCAGTTTGATCCCCGTCCAGTGGATGGATTGTATGTCGTTGCCATAATATTTAACCATCTGCCCACGAATCCAGGCTCGGGTTCCCACGGGTGGTGTTTCGATTGCCGACTCGATTTCACTCCCTTTGAACAATTCCAGCACCTGGCCTTCTTGTTCCAGAGCTCTGTAGAGTCCGCGTTCGGGATCCAGATTATGATACTCCAGATCGAGGCTTTGTAGCCAGGGGTCTTCCCAGCCTATATTCTCAGCCTCCATGAACTGTCGATACAGTTTCTGCTTGATGGCCCAGTCGATGCGGTCGGAAAGTTTTTCAGGATCTTGCTGAAAATCGTTCAAAGTCCGGTTCCATTCGCTGAGCACCCAGTTGCATTCTTCATTGTGTCCCAACCAGATTTTCTGCGCTTGCTCAAGATATGCAAACTGTATATCGAGTGCGCTGATTGTCTTCCCGTTTGTTTGCTTCAACGGTACATGCGGATCGCGTGAAATTCGGGGCACGTCAGCAACGGGATTTTCCAATTCGAAAAGGGGTGCGGAACCTCTGGCGATGAGACCGAGCGCCAACCGGGTCGTCCCGACTTTAAGAGCAGTAGCGTAGGCCGACATGTTGGCGTCGCCGAGTATCAAATGCAATCTCCGGTAGTCCTTACTGCTTGCGTGCGGCTCGTCACGGGTATTGATGATCGGCCGCTGAGTCATGGTTTCGATACTCAATACGGTTTCTACAAAATCCGCTCGTTGCGATAACTGCAAACCCTGGAACGGCACACCGCCGCCTTCATAACCCACCTTCCCTGCGCCTGCATACAATTGTCGGGTCACTAGAAAGGGAACCAGAGCGGTGACGATGTCATCGAATGGAATTTCGCGTGCAATGAGATAGTTGTCATGCGTTCCATAACTGTGACCGATGTAGTCGGTGTTATTTTTGAACAACTGCACATGCGAGCCCCCGAGATCCTGATTGCGCAATTTCGCGGCACGGGCCACGATATGCTCTCCCGCAACATCATGGGCGACGAGCTGAAACAGATCGTTGCATTCGGGAGAGCTGTATTCGGGATGGGTGTGGTCGTTATAAAACCGGGCTCCATTGGTCAGAACCCGATCGCATTTCATTTCCAGATAACTGTAGGGTCGTTTGCGGTCTTCTGCGCAGAACGCGTCTTCTTCTTCATCCTGCGCCAATGAGCCGACGCGGAATCCACGCAGATCGAGGTGACTGTTTTCTCGACCGTACGACCAGGCCCCGTACACACTCGGCGCATCGCAACGTTTCAGCAATTCCATCGATTCTTCGACGGGATCGGAATGTTGCGCCGATTCGCGAATGATCCCATATTCGGTTTCAATTCCCATCAAGGGCGGCAATTCGATCATATGATGGACCGGTTGAGGGTAGACTGTGCGGCCTGATCGCTTTCACTCGGACGACGCACACGGGCCACGTGACGCGGGTCCACATCGAGTAGTCTCAGCCAGTCTTCCATATTTGATTCTGCGGGCAACAACTGGCTCTCTGTAAATTCTGTCTTCAGGGATTCCAGCAAGTCATCGACACGCACGACCAGTTTTTCGCCTTCAATCGCTCGCTCAACGGCCTTCTCTTTGGCGCGCTTGACAATACTTTCAATGACCGCGCCCGAGATGAAATCCTTCCAATACAGTTTTTTGAATCCGCCACTTTTCAAAGTCATGACCAGTGTTTCCTGATCGCTGGTTTTTTTGAACAGTTGATCCAAGAAGGGCTCCGCCATTTCATCAAAGGTTGCAAACTCTCGCGGAAGTGTTTCTTTGAGGTAAACGCGCAAAATCGATTTGCAACTCTCGCGGTCGGGTCGACCCACTTTGACTTTGCGGTCGATTCTCCCCGGTCGCAAAATGGCGGGGTCGATGAGATCGGGCCGATTGGTGGCCAAAATCACAACGGTGTCGTTGAGTGATTCGATGCCGTCCATCTCGGCGCAAAACATCGGCACGAGCGTATTTGAAATATTGTTTCCGCGCCATGCCTGGCGCGTTCCAAGAACCGATTCGGCTTCATCAATAAAGATGAAGGGAACGTGTCCTTTTTCTTTATAGTCACGGGCCCGGGCAAAAATTTCCCGGACTTTGCGTTCGGACTCACCCAACCACATGTTCAGAATTTCTGGACCTTTGACGTGGATGAATCGACCCTCCAGTGTGCGATTGGAATCTTCTCCCATGCGTTTAATAACCTCGGTGAGGATGGCTTTGCCTATAAGGGTTTTGCCGCAACCGGGAGGTCCATAAAACAGAAAACCTTTGGGCAGTTGAAATTCCATCTCGGCGATGAGCTCTTTATGCAGGATGGGATACTCGATGACCTTGCGAACTTCTTCGATCACTTTTTCCTGTCCGCCCACTTGCGTCCAATCCGTTTGGACAAAATCGTCCTGCACGAAAGATTTTGATTCGCGTTTCGGCAAACGGTTCAGAATCACTTTCTGACTCGGGTCCAGTAAAACCTCATCGCCTTCACGCAGGGCAGAAACATCGAGTCCCGGCCGTGCCTGCACCATGGTCTCCGATCCCGTCGTACCGCCAGATGAGACCAGCCAGCTACCGTCGGCAAGGCGTGTGCTGATGCGTGACAACACTCCACTGCCCGCCTGATCCAGTTTGGCAATGGCAACGAAGCCCTCGTTCAGAGCGACCTGATCTCCGGGTTCGAGAACATCCTTTTCCAATACATCGGGAGCCACTTGCGCCTGGTACTCCGTACCGCCGATATTGATGCGATACAATTCACCCTGTCCCCTGCCCAGCACGGTACCCACCCGATGAGCGGGTGATTTTAATTTGTCGATGGCTTCTTCAAGCGTTTTGATCTTCGCTTCAAATTGTCCTGCGATTTGCTGAGCCTGATACAAGGCGTCGCGCAAGTCGTATATTTTTTCCTGAAGGTTCGGGCGATCTGCCGTTTCCTCAAGTACCTGATCGATCAATTCTATAATGTGAATGGGATCTCCCATTGGTAACCCTTATTTTAAAGCGCAATCTTCGCGCTTGTTTGTGTTTGAACAGCCCGTCTTATTCTAAAAGCTGAACGGTGACTTGTTCGCCTTCTGCCAGATCGGTTGCTTCCAGAGGGAAAATCATGAGGCTGTTGGCCTGTGCGGCAGATTTCAGTATGCCGGAACCTTGCGCGCCCTCAGGTGTAACGATGTAGCCATCCTTTTCCCAAACCGTTCGGGCACTCAGGAAATGTTGTCGTCCGGCTTTTTTACTGACCGAATGAGTGAGTTTCGCCTGCACGCATGTGCTGAGCAAATCGTCTCGACCTGTCATCTTGCGAATCGAAGGTCGTACAAATTGCTCGAATGAAACGAAAGAGGATACCGGATTACCGGGGAGTCCAAAAATCGGAGTGTCCCCGATTTGTCCAAACGCCAGAGGCTTGCCGGGTTTCATCGCAACCTTCCAGAACAACATCTCTTGCCCGATTTTTTTCAGGCTGGCTTTGACGAGATCGTAGTCACCAACCGAAACACCACCCGATGAAACGATGAGATCGCATTGCAATGCCCAGCGAAATTTCTCCATCAAATCTTCTTCGGTATCACGTGCGATGCCCAGATAATGAGGAATGCCGCCTGCGGAACGGATCTGCGCGGACAGCATATAACCGTTGCTATTGTAGATGCAGGGCCCTTCGGGTTGGTCATCCAAATCGAGGATTTCGTCGCCTGTGGACAATACGGCTACAGTCGGACGACGGCCGACAAAAATTTGCGAGCGACCCACAGTCGCCATCATGCCAATATGAGCAGGGCGAATGACGGTTCCCTTGGGAACAACCAACTCACCGACTTTGACATCCTCACCGGCTTCACGAATATTTTCGTCCACCTCTGCCATGTCTTTGACCAGCAATCGGTCGCCATCGCGTTCGGTGTCTTCCTGCATGATGACGGCATTGGCGCCGGGCGGAATGGGGGCTCCCGTCATGATGCGCAGGGCTTGACCCGACTTCAAAGGCTCGCCTGTCGCGGTATAACCGGCGGCGACTTCGCCGACGACCTGCAAAATAACGGGATTTTCCGGGCTTGCGGTTTTGACATCTTCTGCAATCAAAGCGTAACCATCCATCGCTGAGTTGTCCATGGGCGGGTTGTTGCGCCGCGCGATGATGTCTTCGCACAAAACTCTTCCGAGTGTTTCTGTGAGGGGTATCTTCTCAGCTCCCATAAACTGGATTCTGGACAGGATGATTTCTCGTGCTTCGTCAACTTTAATCAGACTCATTCTATTTCGTTCTCCTGTTCCCGTCGGGTGCGGGCATACTCATACTCATCGGGAGTATTGGCGTTCATGAAATGGGATCGGGAATCGGGCGCGATGCCGACTTCCTGAAATGGCAATTCGTTGATGATACGCTTCAGGGACAGTTCCCTGCGCGACATGGCTTTGTATAAGGGTGAAATGAATTTGGGCTCGTAGATCGCACACATCGGTTCGGAACCCAGCCGTCCCTTCTGGACGTAACAGGTTCCATAGCGGAGCGGATCACGCTGGCGAATGATGGTCTCAAAACTCTCTCGCGTCAACAACGGCATATCGCAAGCAACGATCATCCAGGCCCGGTCGGGGTAACGCCCCATCAATGTGGCCAATCCTCCAACGGGTCCCATGCCGATATGTTCGTCGTTGATGCGTTCAATGCCCTGCAAATGATTCAAGGATTCTGTATCCAGATCGGAACGCGAGGAGAAACAGGTTTTTTCACAAAATTCCTGCAGAAGCCCTGCCATTCGCTCGGCTTCGGAAGTCCCATTGTAGGTCAATGAGAATTTTGGTCGTCCCATCCTTTTACTTTGCCCGCCAATGAACACGCCGCCAAACAGCGGGGCCGATCGCGCCCTGAAAAGATCTCTCACAAAAACGTAAATTTCATCAATGGAATCGCGGTGAAACTGGGGAACCTGAAGAGCCGGGTTTGTGCTGGGGACGCCTTGATGAATCACGGCCTTGATATTCTCACTGTCCTCGGGAATGGGCATTGCGCCTCTTTCATCGAGAAATACTATTTTATCGTAAGGGGACTTTTTGTAACCTTCGATCAATATGCAGTCGCATTGTTCCAGCGCGTGGGTGATGGTTTGTTGCTTGAACGCATCGTGCGCGACCACCGCAAAATGCCGGGGATCATTGATGGCGATGATGCCGGCTCCTGCCTTGAAACAACGTTCCGTGTCCTTGCCCTGTTTGTCCATGCTGAATCGATGGGCATCGTGCTTGTAATAACCGACACGCGTCGCATCTGCGGAAAAGCGTAGAATCAGCTTCTCAAGCAGGGTCGTTTTCCCAACACCCGAAAAACCAGCGAAGCAAAGAAACGGCGTTTTGAACTGAACCCAATAACTGTCCATAGGATCGATCGCGGAGAGAAAATAAAAACTCTCTTAAATGGTTTAAAAATAAACGATTGAGTTATTATTTCTGAACCCAAAACGAGTGTCAAGCTCTGTATTGCCTGCACCTACCTGCGCAAATAGAATCTGGATATTTTAAATTCTTGATTCAAAAATCAACCAGACACAGGCCAGGAGATTAAAAACCAGCAGAACCCGTATCCACAAGGGGGGATATTGCGTGGTCGGGGGCAAGACAGGAGTCTCATTGGAAACACCTGTAGCTTCGATGGATTTTCTCAACGCCAACTTTTCCCGCTCAAGTTTCTCTATGACCTGTTCCAGCTTTTGGTTTTTTGCCTGTAACTTTTCGATGTCGTCGCGCAGTTTCAGACGTTCGACTTTAAGAGATTTCGACTTTTGGATCTCGCGAAAAAGGGCTTCTTCCGGCCCCAGGGTAAGACCGTCATCTTCTGGAATGTCTTGCCATTCAGAATTCAAAGAGAAACCACCGGAAAATGGGCCTTTCAACTTGCATTCGGTCCCTTTTTATCTTCTGCAACGACTGATGTCGTCTCCTCATCTTCGGTTTCCTCATCGTCTTCATCGTCGCTGGTCCTGCAGATAACAAAAAAACCAATGATCATGAGCACGCTGGCAATTGCGGTGAGAATGATGTCCATTGCGCCCGACCTCAGAAGGGTTTGACTGTAGCCAAATAAATCATTGCGCCTGCGATCAAAAAGATACCAATATGGACCATCATCGCATACTTCTTTGGCAAGCTGTCTTTTTCGATTTGCCTGCCATTTTGAAAACCAAGCGCGATCAAAACAACCAGCAATCCCAATTTGGGTCCCAGCCATGCGCCGTGGGCAAACGCTTCGGTCTTGACAGCCAAATAAGCACCGGAAAACAGGGTGACCACCAAAATTGGATAGTAAATGAATTTATGAATGCGTTTCTGAATTTTCCTGACCCCAACCACTTCGTCATGGGATTTCAAGCGCAAACGAAAAACAACGGTCAAAGACTGTAAAAAAAGGGTCCCTACCACCAGACACATCGACAACATGTGCAGGGTCAAAAAAAAATTTTTCATGAACTATATATTTCCTTCCCAGCAAACCCTAAAAGGCTCAATGGGCAATGCGTTAAAATAAAAGTATTCTTTCAAGGGTTGAATGCAAGCCTGAGATTTATTGCTCCTCGACACATTCCTCTGCGAACTTTTCCGCTTTACTGCTTGCCTTCCAGTAGATTCGGCTGGAAACCAGCAAGGCCGCTCCAATGCCACAATAGATGGCGGCAACAACAACATAGCCTCCGAGATATTCATTGAAATGTCTCATCGCAAATCCCGCACACATCATCAGAAAAATAAAACCGTAAAAAGGTTTGGCCAGCATTTGGTGCCATTGGACCGGAGCGGTCAATCCCTCAATGCGCTTCATGTTGCGCTGTGCTGTTTTGGTCAACACAAAATTACCTTTGGCCCAACCGATGGCCAAGCCCAGAACAAGCGATAAAATAATGGCCGACTGGGTCGCATTTTGTTCGCTTTGCGCCAGAAAATAAAGATTTCCTCCGCGAATAACGAGGAAAGCTCCGATCACCACCCAAAGACTTCCTGCATATTTTATTAACTGGTTATTTTCCAAAATCTTATCTCCCTATACCTGAATAAAATTCAATCACTTGATTATTGGATGCTGTCTGGCACCATTGCGTTTCTACCGAAAGAGCAAAAATAATATTTTCCCGGCAACCTCTGTGTACAGGAACCGACCGAAACGGAGCTCTCTGATGGACGTTCTAACCTTTTCGCACTGGACGGGCGGCCATTCTTCCCGTTTTGCTTTTATAAAGTTCGCGGGACTCTCCGTCACGAAAATCAAAAATAAATCCATCGTGACCGCCGCCATCATCTTTTAGCCAAATGGTCGGGAGACAGCCTTCGGGGAAAATAGGATGCAAATTGATGACTGTGCCATATTTGTCACTGTTCTCCCAATCAGGAGAATACAGGGTTTTCACTTCATCCACATAGGAGAGCCTCCAATCCTGAAAACCTGCAAGGCGTATATAATTCATATGCTTGGCGTATTCAATCGCTTCATCCCAAGAAAACCATTTGCCATCGACTTGCCAGGAATCTTGGCGAGCCCACATCAAGCCACTGACGTTATCGGTTATGGAGCCGTCTCCATTATCAGTAAATCGTTCAACAGGTGCGGTCATTATTCAGCCTCTATGGATGGGGTGAGTTGTATTCTCTCTAAACGCGCTACCAAGCTCTGCCTCTGAAATGGAGGGGGAGAATTCAACTCGGGTGCCTTGAGTATGTCATCAAAAGACTGCTGTAAAAGGAAATTTGAATATGCAATCAACGGGGTTCGCCGTAATATTCTACGGACAGTGGCGCGAGAAATTTTTACCGGAGCGTCGGAGCTGAGAAGATTTTTATTGTTGTGCAGGGTTGCAACGGTTTCGACAGCCATCCAAAGCGGCCAAATGCAAAACAGACGCAATCGTATCTCGTTTCTGGGAATCGCCAAAGTGTATTTCAAGGCATCGCGCAAATGACCGGTCGTTTTGAGAAGAATCTTTTCGATGACCTCCAGATTTTTGACAGGATTGCTTCCCGACTGAAATTCCTCCAGCGTCATCCCTGTCTCTTCGATATAACTTCTGGGGATATAAGACCAGCCGCGACTTTGATCGACAATAACGTCCTTGGAAATATTCGTCATCTGCAATCCCAGACCAAAAGAAACCGCGCAGTTTCTCATCGTTTCCCGGCCCTCAGCAGATAAATTGGGCAGACAAGCAATCATCAATTCACACAACATTTCCCCAACGACGCCGGCAACAAAATAACAATATTCTTCCAGCTCCTGCTCGTTCTCAAGAGGTGTCAGCCCTTCGGATGTGAATTTCTTTTGGAAATGTGCCATTCCCAGAGCCATTCGGCTCACAGATTCGGCAATGGGCGTTTGATGCGCGGGGGCAAGGGTGTCGTACACGCGAAAGACGCGGTCAATGTTTTTAAGCAGGTCCAAATCGTTGACAGTGCCATCGACAATGGAGCACGCTGAAACCCATTTTTGCAATCGATGCGAACGGTCGGTGGACTGAATGAGGGGTACAAATTCTGTCAGCAGATTTATTTTTGCCTGGGGGTCAAGCTTGGCGGCATCTTCAACGGTATCAACGGTTCTGCAAAACAGATATGCCACCAGGATACTGCGATGCAAATCGCCCTTCAGAACAGATATATTCAGCGCAAAGGTGCGGGATACTTTGGGCAGAGTAGAAACACAGTAATTCCAATCGTCCATTTGCAAAGTGCTCTTCAGTTGGAAACCGATTCGGGTTCTACTCCAGCATTCATTTCTTTAGCGATCACCAGAATCTCGGCATGAACCTGATTGATAACATATTCCGGGGTACTGGTACCTGCGGTGATGCCAACGTGTTTTTTATCGTAAAACCAGGATTTCTCCAATTCTGAATGCGATTCGATATGGTGCGATTCGATGTTTTTTTCGTCGCAGACCTGAACCAGTTTTTTGGTATTGGATGAATTGTAACCGCCAACCACAATCATGAGATCCACTTGTTCCGCCAGGTCGTGCACGGCAATCTGGCGGTCGCGTGTCGGTTGGCAAATGGTATTTACAAAGGAAACTTCATCAACGCAATCCATGGCTCTGATTTTTCCCACCAGAGTCTCCACTTTTTCAACCTGCAAGGTCGTCTGGCTGACAATGCCCAGCTTCCTTTTGCCTGATTGGCGGATTTTGTCCAGATCGGTATCCTGACTCACCACCAGAAATTCTTCCAGATCACCGACAATGCCTCGTACTTCGACATGGTCTTGCTGACCGATGACCACGGGAAAATAATTTTTGGCGACCATGGATTTGATCGTGTTGTGCACTCGCATAACGAGAGGACAACTGGCATCGTACACAATGAAACCGGCTTCGTGGAGTTTCTGCTTGGTTTTTTCAGCGGCTCCATGAGCAGTGATCATTACCTTTTTGGTTTTGATCTCGCTGATCTCTTCTATTCCCTTGACCAGAGAAACTCCTTTTTCCTTCAAGGATTTATTGACCTGCGAATTGTGAACCAGCTGTCCCACAATGGTCAAATCTGAGCTGAATTCGGGACTCATCGCCAAATTGATGGCGTCTTGCACTCCAAAACACGTGCCCATAGCACTGGCGAGCGATACTTTCATATATCAAATCCTTAAAGGAGGAATTCAAAGGTGGTGGATCTGGTGCTGATCCCATTATGCCTTAGAATGAGCAGACTGGGGTGTATATTTTTCAGGCGGGAGCAACAAGAAACCTTATTTGTCGCCAGAGCCTGTTTCACGCTCAGTTTGACATTCAGGCTTCATAATAACAAAACCCCGGGGGCAATCAAATAAAATTCCCGTACTCTTATTTTTGAAAGATGTTTTTAATCGCCTGAAGGGTCGTCTGCCTTCCTATATCGGCAATGGACTCGGTCAATGGAATGTTCTTCGGACAAACTTCGACGCAGACCTGAGCATTCCCGCAATCGGTGATTCCTCCTTCGCCCATGACCGCTTCCAATCGTTCTTCGGTATGCATCGCGCCTGTGGGATGGAGATTGAACAAGCGGACCTGACTGAAAGTTGCGGCTCCCATGAATTTATTATCGAGAGAAAACTGCGGACACGCTTCCAGACAACACCCACAAGACATGCATTCGGAAAGCACGTAGCGTTGCGCTCGTGTCTGATCTGAAATCACAGGGCCTTCGCCTTGATCATGCGTCCCGTCAATGGGCACCCAGGCCTTGACCTTTTTCAAATTTTCAAAAATCCGGCTCCGGTCCACCTGCAAATCTCTTTGCGTTGGAAACTTCGACATCGGCTCAAGGTAAATAGGCAACTCCAGCTGATCGATCAAAGCCGTGCAAGCCTGTCTGACTTTGCCGTTGATGACCATGGTGCAGGAACCACAAACTTCCTCCAGACAATTACAATCCCAGGCAACCGGGTTCACCTCCTTGCCTTCTGCGGTCACAGGGCGGCATTGAATATCCTGCAGACAGGAAATGATGTTCGCATGCGGCTTCCAGGGGATATCAAAGCTTTCCCAATACGATTCCGCACTGGGTGCGTTTTGTCTTTTGACAGTCAGACGCACAGATTTGTGGGTGCTCATTCTCTAACCTCAATCGTATTTTCTGGGACGGGGTGTCAGAATAGAGGTATCAATATCCTCGTAACTGATCTCCGGCTCGTTGTTTTTGTATTCTGCAATGGTTGACTTCAACCATTTTTTATTATTTTCTTCGAATTTCTGCATGTATTCCAAATGGCCTTCGGGATAATTTGAAAGCTCTTCACGGTTTTCCTTGCGCTCCAGATAATCGATGTACTCATACGGATCAAAATTTTTCGGCTGGTTGAGATCAAATTCGGGTTTGAAATGCGCACCGCGAAATTCGTCACGCAACAATGCACCTTTGGCAATGATCTTTGATAACTCGATCATACACGAAAGCTGATTGATAAAACTGGGCACGGGGTTGGCCCAGTTGCTGGTATCGACACATTTCACGTCTTTGAATCTCACCTCAATGTCTTTGATCGAAGCGATGGTTTTTTCCAGCGTCTTGTTATCACGAACAATCAGCGCACCGGCCATCATCGCATCGCCCAGTTCCTTATGTAACTTGTACGGATTCTCGGAACCATTCATTTGCTTGATTTCTTTGAATCGGCTGACCCATTGCGACTCCGCCTGATCGAAAACGGTGCTCGACACATCGGTATATGATTTTTTGAGGTTGTCTGAAAAGTTGATGACCGCACGGGACATCATCAATCCGGTATAAATACAACTCAGCAGGGAATTCGCGCCCAGTCGATTGGCCCCGTGGTATTGATAATCAGCCTCGCCCGCCGCATAAAGCCCTGGAATGGATGTACTCTGATTGCGCGGTGAACCATGATCTATGAAACCGGCACTGTCGCGCTGGTAATCGGTCCAGAGTCCGCCCATCGAATAATGCACGGCGGGGAAAATACGCATGGGAACTTTTTTGGGATCAACACCTGTGAATTTTCGATAAATATCGAGGATGCCACCCAATCGGTCTTGCAGGTATTCTTCCGATTTATGCGTCAAATCCAGATAGACCATTGGCTCGCCGCCAATGCCCATGGACTTGCTGTAGACCACTTCGTAAATTTCGCGGGACGCAACATCACGCGGAACGAGGTTGCCATAAAGCGGATAGTTTTCTTCCAGAAAATAATAGCGTTCGGATTCAGGTATTTTCATCGGATCGCGGTTATCGCCTGCCTTGCGAGGAACCCACACACGTCCCCCTTCGCCACGTGCCGATTCGCTCATGAGGCGCAGTTTGTCCTGACCGGGTATCGCGGTGGGATGAATCTGGATGAATTCACCATTGCCGTACTTTGCGCCCTGCAAATAAGCCGTGGTCGCCGCCGCTCCTGTATTGACAACGGAATTCGTTGAGCGTACATACACTTGCCCGGGGCCACCGGTCGCAAGGATGACCGCATCGCCTTTTACCGAAAATATTTTATTCGTTCTCAGGTCTTGTAAAACCGCTCCACGGCAGATTCCTTCTTCGTCAATGATCGCAGAGAGATATTCATGCCACTCCAACCGCTCTACCATGCCGTCGTGTTCGTAGCGGCGAACTTGTTCGTCCAGTGAATACACCAATTGCTGGCCGGTGGTGGCACCTGCAAATGCAGTACGGGAATAGAGTGTTCCACCAAATCTGCGGAAAGCCAGACGCCCTTCTTCGGTTCGGTTGAAAGCAACGCCTATTCGGTCGAGCAGATGAATGATGGCCGGGGCTTGATGACACATATCGCGAACCAGAGGCTGATGCGCAAGAAAATCGCCGCCCTTGATGGTGTCATAAAAATGTTTTTCGGGAGTGTCGCCTTCATTTTTGGCATCCACGGCGGCATTGATACCCCCTTGCGCGCAAACCGAGTGCGAGCGTTTGAGGTTTTGAAATGAAACAATGACAACGTCGGCATTTCTCTCGCACAGCTTCATGGCGGCTGACAATCCCGCCAGCCCACCCCCGATAATGATTATTTTTTTTCTGCGTTGCGGCATGAGGACTTTCTATCGAAATAGGACCAATCGTTTATTAACTCAAAGGAACCTCTAAAAATTGCTTCCGATCTGGATCGCTACTTAATAAAACCAGGTGTTTGTGAGTTGCGCCCATCCATGAGTCACCAAAGCAAGCGAGATTATCGCACTACACTCCAGGAACTGTCGGGCTCACTTCAATCGGGTTCAACGAAAATTCAGCAACAGTCGCAAATCCCATGAACATCAACACCAAACCAAACAACATGAACAAAATGCTCGCATTGCGTTGTGCGTTTTTCCCAACAATAACTCCCCAGGACATGCAAAAACCCCAAAGTCCATTCGCGAAATGAAATGACGCCGAAGCAATGCCAACGATATAAATCAAACGAACCAACCAGGACTCGAACTCGGTATTCATTATGCCGATCAAATACGGCGCGGCTTCAAAATGTTCTTTCCCGTTGAACAACTTGGGCACAACCGTTGTTCCCAAATGATAAAGGATAAAAACAAACACGACTGCGCCCGACAAACGTTGCAGAGTATAAAGCCCATTTCGGGGATAACGGTACACGTTGACATTGCGTGTTCCGGTTTTGAGAATATAGAATCCGACAGCGGAATGAAAAAGCAGGGGGATGTAAATGAAACCGATTTCTATCCAGATAAGGAAGGGGAGGTTGTTGATGAGATCAATGCTCAACTGATATTGCCAAACACCTACTGTGCGCAAGGAATTGACAAATAGATGCAAAACCAGAAACGCGCCAACGGGTACCAATCCAGTAAGCGAATGGGTCTTCAGGACAAGATAGTGAATTTGATCCCTAGTCAACCAGTTCATGACAACATTTTGGCGAAACTTTCATATAAACACAAGATTTTTTATTTTTCAGCAAACTACAGAAGAAAAATGACAGATGTATTTTATTAAGTTTCCTGGAAAACGGAAAATTCACTTTCTCATAAGGGCTTCCTTCAAATCTTCTGAGATCGGATGAGAACCAACCCACTGTTCGATCAAGGCCTCCATCAATCCCGGACCGGGGTCTGCAAATAGAAGCTTTTCGTTTAGAAACAAACTCGTCGCTTCCCCAGGGAGATACATAAATATTAAAACGTCACCTTCCTCCAGACTCAAAAACCCTTTTTGGAATCGGCGGAAAGCTTTATCTATGATTTCCGGCTTGATGGTTTCTCTCCAAACATCCGGCATATGATCGGGAAGCATTGAGGTCAAAACCTCTACGCGTATGGCAACCGGATTTTCGAGTTTCGTAAGATCCAGGGACTCGAACGGTTTGCCCTTGTCGGGGAAATAAAGCGCGCATTGATAGATATCCACGAAGTTGTAAGAACGAATTCCTGATGAATGGTGAATCCAGGAGACGTTGTTTAATTTTAAATGGGCGGGTGAACTGACATTCGCGGAAGCGGGGGCCAATTCTCCCAAAAAAATACTCATAAGAATCAGGATGCGAATGAAATAAGTAGATGTCATCACCGTCCTCTTGCACCTTTCCTAACAATAGCTGTAATCCAGCAGGAACTCCCGGGAATTGGAAATATACACAAGAGGTCAGAGGTTGAATTCACCCGAACCTAAACCAGTGCGATGCTGGACCCAAACTTGACTGAAAGATGTCCAACGGGCACTCCAGCAAGGTGCCCCGGACTTTTTCAATTCTACAAACAAATCATCGCTCGCATCTTAGCACCCCGATTGTCTGCAAACCGACCCGAGCTCAATCGAAGTGAACGAGAGAATGAACCGGAACGTCTTTGAATTTTTCACGACCGTTCAGAAAATCCAGTTCGACTATAAACGCTGCTTCTACAATCTCCGCATCAAAATTTTCCCGTATCAAATCCAGCGTTGCCGCCATCGTCCCGCCTGTGGCCAGCAAATCGTCAATCAAAACCAAACGTTGACCGGGCCAAATGGCATCCTGATGAATTTGGATGGTGTCCTCACCGTACTCCAGACTGTAAGTTTTCTGAAAGGTTTTATAAGGAAGCTTGCCCGGCTTGCGAACCATAACAAACCCCGTTCCCAAAGCATAAGCCAACGCGGTTCCAAAAATAAAGCCTCTGGATTCCACACCCACTATCGTCTGAACGTTTTTATCAACGTAACGATCTCTAAAAATATCGATCGTTTTTTTAAGCGTTTCACTGTTCGCCAGAAGAGGCGAAATATCTTTGAACATGATTCCCTTCTTGGGAAAGTCGGGAATATCTCGAATAACGTTTTTTATAGACTCCATAATTTTCCTTTCTTAAAAGCGGTCTGTTGAATTCAATGAAAACTTAAATGCTGACTCATCTTATTGCGGGTAAATAGTGCAGTGGGTTTCTAGGGCGCGATTTTTCTCTCACCTCAAAATGCAAATGAGGCCCGGATGAACGTCCCGTACTGCCTACCAAAGCAATGCCCTGCCCTTGCACAACAAGGTCTCCTTCTTTCACCAAATTCGTATTATTATGGGCGTACAAAGTCATCAGTTTCGATTCATGCTTGACGATCACCATTCGCCCATAACCTGTTGGCCCCCAACCGCTAAAAACAACCTGACCCTTGGCGGCTGAAACAATGCGCGTTCCCTTTTCCGCGCCAATGTCTATACCATCGTGTTTCCTTCCATCTCTGATTCCAAAGCCAGAGGTCAAAACGCCTTTGAGAGGCCAGATGAATGCGAATTTTTTCGCCTCTCCTGCCGACGGGATTTCACTGCCTTTTTTCTGAACGGATGCAGGACTTTTTGCTTCCGCCGACTCCGATTCCGATTCGCCGGGAACGGGAACATCCAACACACGATAAACATCCGGAATCCACAAACGGGTTCCTACTTGCAATCGCTTGGGATCACTGATGCCATTCAATCTGGCAAGATATTCAGGATTCTTGCCGTAGGCCTGGGCAATGCTAAAAAGGGTCTGCCCCTTTTGCACACTGTGATAAACCCCAATTCCGGTCTCTGAAAAAATATCGCCGAGATTCGCCAGTCCCTGACAAGCCGAAAGAAACAAAAATGATAAGAGAACAACATAACGCATGAGGACAAAGGACAGGAGGAGAGAATCTGTCAGAAATGTTGGAAACTGCGGATACTTGCCCAGAAAAAATCAAAGAGCTTCTTTTAAACGCTGATCACCGTAACAAATACCCTCCAATCGACAGTCCTGTCACAGGATCAGTAACCACCACGCAGGTGATATACAATGTCATCAGCCGCTTCCTTGAATAAAGCGTCTTCAGAGCGAAGACCGTCTTTAAGCCAGGATTCAACCGCCCAGCCACCCACCAGTTTCCCTTTATTGTACAAGGCAACTTTGACCGTCAATTTGCTTTTCGCAGACTCCAGCAAACCCATGGTAGCAAGACGCATTCCCCGACTTCCCTTAGTGTATTCAAGGATTTTGTATTTCAACTGATATTGGCCCTCATCTGTAGAAAGAACAAAGCTGGTATGAGCCAACAATGAATCTTCCAACGCATTCATCAGAGCCGGTCCCGAATCTTTGAAAGCCAAATCACTGGGCGTCAAGTCCTGTAAAACGAGGGTATTTTCCTTATTGACCCAGTTTTTCTTGACCACCGTTTCCGCGCCAGAACAAGCAGACACCAAAAACAGAATACAAATAAGATAGATGATTGGTCTGTTCATAATAAATGTTCCCAGTTAAAAAACATTCGAGCGATTATTCTAACAAAGTTTTTACAAAAAATTCAAACACTTAAATAGGTCAAATTCAAGGAGAAAACGATTTGCAATCACAACGCATACTCTTGAAACGACGCTTGTACAGCACGAGTCCTCACCCACTTCTTCATGGTTATTTGAACCAATGGAGAACCGACTCTTCAAACTCACTGAACCAGAGTTGCACCTCAATGGGTATGAGGCTGTTGACATACGTCATATAACCCATTGCCAGAGCGTAGCCCAAGGCTACGAGCAAAATACCACTCGCAACATTGGTTGTGTGGAGAAAAAAAGTACGTCCTGCAACCTTAACATCCCAGCCCTTGCCGCGTAAAATACGCCAGAACAAATGCCCCTTCGACAACCGACTGCAAAAGGTAGCGATGACAATGAGTGGCAAACCAAGCCCCATCGCATAAAAGAATAACAGAAGCGCACCTTGCATAACGGTTCGATCGGAAGCCGCCAAAAGGAGAATGCCGGAAAGCACGGGCCCCACACAAGGGGTCCAACCTAAAGCAAACGCGGCTCCAAATAGATAATAACCCAGAAAACTGGAGGCCGGTCGGCCTTGAAACGTCGCTCCGGAAAACCCTTTTCCAAAAAAGGTCATGACACCAAAAATAGCAATCAAGGCTCCGCTGAACTGGGTGATCGAAAAGATATAGTCCCGCAAAAACTGGCCCAGGAAACTCGCAGATGCGCCCATCAAAACAAACAAGGTTGCCAAACCACAAAAGAAAGCCACCGACATCAAACTCATCCGAGCTCGTTCTGCCTGTGCGGTGATCGCAAAATAAGCCGGTAAGATCGGCAAGGTGCAGGGCGAAAGAAAACTGAACAAACCCGCGACAAAAGAAAGAATGATCACCGCCATGAGACTCGATGGCAAATTCGACTTGGCTTGAAAAGGATTGCCTGTAGCAGAAGTAGATTTCAGTGACGTCCCGGCTTGCCCACCATCCACCGATTTCTCCGTAACATCAATGTTCGGTTTGCCAAGTGTTGGCGCAGGCTTTTTAGCCATTTCGGCCAAAGCCTGCGACTTGCTCATTTGCGCGGGCATCTCATTGCTCACGCATCGGAAGCCGACATCTTCGCTCGAACTTTCGGGATCGGCGTATTGTCGAAACCCTGCTCGCGCAAATTTTTCGAGCGCACGCAGATAGAGCGGACCCGGGAAATGACCGATGTCAGAAGCAGAAGCTCCGCGCAAGGTTTTATAACCCGCACCGAAGTCTGGACTTGTAAAGGCACTGCCCTTATAAGCCTGATAATCGTCCGCCGTCCATTCCCAGACATTGCCCACCAGATCATGAATTCCCAGCGGTGTCGCCGACCTGGGAAAAGAACCGACCGACACGGGCAACGTTTTACTGCCGGCCTTGGAAGGTAAATTTGCAAGGCCCGTCTGAAATTCATTGCCCCAGGGGTATTCTCGGCCCTCTTTCCCGCGTGCGGCCTTGGCCCATTGTTTTTCGGTCGGCAATTCTTTTCCTGCCCATTGGCAGAAATTCGCCGCATCGAACCAGGTCACCCCTGTCACAGGAAAGTCCCCCTGGCCCTCAGGATAATCGGTTCCATTCCAACCCTTGGGCGGTATCTTGCTGTAAACCTCATCCACAAAAACTTTGAATCTCTTATTCGTCGTTTCGAAACGGTCGATGTAAAAACTTTTGAGAAATGCCGTCTGCTCTGGCCCTTCATCAACGTACCAGGGCTTGGGAATTCCCATCGAAAGGGCTTCCGCCTCATCGTCCGTCTTGTTGGTCCCAAATTTGAAGGGTCCTGCGGCAATGAGCACCATGTCCCCTTCCAGAGCCAGATTCTTAGGTGACTCCTGTTGAGCTAATGCAGACGAAGCCACGCAGGCTCCCAAAAGGATTGCTCCCAAAATTCCAGCAAAGTTTCGAGCGTGGAATTTATTCGAAATAATTTTAATCACAGGCATTTAAATTTCTACATTCAGAAAGTGGGTGGGGTGAGAAGCAACTAACTGCGAGCCAATAATTCCTCAAAGTACTTCAGAGTGGACGGCTCATCCCAATTTTCTGCACCATAAAGGGCACCAATGATACGACCCTGTGGATCAATCAGGTAAGTGGTCGGCAAACTGACAACTCCATAGTCGGAACTTGCCCGCATTTTCTGATCCAATAAAATAGTAAAGCTCAATCGGTTGGCTTTAATATAAGGAACCACAACACGAGCACCAAACATGTCGTTGGAAACCGCAACCACTTCTAAATTTTTGGACTTGAAACGCTGATGCAGTCGTTCCAGCGAAGGCATTTCCATTTTACAAGGTCCACACCAGGTGGCCCAGAAATTCAAAAGAACGTACTTCCCACGATATTGTTGAAGAGAAACTTCTCTCCCATCCAGCGCGTTCAAGGACAGATCGGGAGCCCATACTTCTTCCTGCTGCTCGGCAAATGCTGAGGACAGAGGCACCAGTAGAAAAAAGACCGCAACAAACACACACAACGTTTTACGAAAAAAGTTCATTATCATATTTTCCACCTGAAAGAGCAGACGAAGCCTGCAATGTTTTTTTAATGATGCACGTCAGGCTCATCGTTTCGCTGAAACCACCAAAGCTAAAACTAATAAAATCCCTTATTTCATATTAACTTAAAGTTCAACCGCATTACAAGCATTCACAGAAACCCGGCCTTCCCTCCCAACCTTCGGCACTTCAACCGCAAACCATCACTTCCCGCACAGAAAAATAAATTTAAAATATTATTTATTTTAGTATATTTATAAATAACTAGTAAAATAATCACTGAAACAATATCTCTAAGTCATTGATTTTATTGAAAGTTTTTGGTTTAATATTGCCATATTATTGTTTTAATTGGATTTATAGAGTTCTAAGGGGCACGTGGGTCTGGATTCAATCCCGTGGACTTTTTATTTCTGCCCCTAAAAGCTAAAGATTTTTTCCAGTTTTTACGAAACCTATTGAATAACAAATAATTACCGACAGATCACTCACACAGAAGCTTTTGTTCTGAGATCTGTGTCCTTTTTTGGAGAACGCCATGCTCACCCTAACACCTGTCGCCTCACCCGAAGCGGAAGAACTGGAACAGCAAAAACAGACTTTACTCTCCCTTGAAAAGGAATTGACGGAAAAGGAACTGGAACTTTCCACCGTTCATAGCGAAATGCATTTTTTTGAAAAGCGTTACCAGAATGTCGTCGGCATCAAATACGCCGAGCTGGATGCTTTAAAAGCCCAGATTTTCAATTTCGCCTCACAGATCTATCCTAAATCAGACGAGTTTCGCGCTCACGCGGAAAATGCTCAGGAACAGGCACGTCAATCTGAATTCTCCGCACATGATTCAGAAGAATCAGAAACTGGGACGGAGGAATCGGCAAAAGATTTCAAGCCCTCCGAAGATCTTAAAAAACTGTTCCGTCACGTCGCCAGAAAAATTCACCCGGATCTTGCGTCGGATCCCAGCGAAAGAGAACGCCGCCACGAATTGATGGCCAAACTCAACAAGGCTTACGATTGTCAGGACGACGATAGCATTCGCGCCATTCTCGTTGAATGGGAAGCGGGCGAACCGGCAGAAAATCTGACCCTCGGGCAACAATTGATGCGCACCTTGAAGCAAGTCGCTCAGGTTCGAAAACGTTTGAATTCGATTGAATGGGAACTGGACAAACTTTTCAACTCGCCCATGTTCATCTTAAAAGAAAAGGCCGCTCAGGGCGACAAAGTCGGCAAGGATGTGCTCTACGAATTGATGACCAATGTGGAAGAAAAAATCCTGCGCATCAAAGCACGGGTACGCGACCTGACAGAAGATCTTTAAAAACAAATCTTCTATTAAATAACAAATACCGAGACTCCTGAAATCTCAACGTATATCTATGAGACACAGCCAGATAGACACACTCTCATCACCCGGCCAATCCTCAAATCCCGCTCAAACCGCCCTGACGCGCCGAAGCCTTGAGTTTCTCGCAAAAAACAATCTGGACTCAAATCAAAAGAATCTCGATTACCGGAACAGCGACGGCAATCGACGTTCTATCAGTCTGCGCGAAGTCGCACGCTGGGCCAAAGAAGCCGAACGTGGCAAACCGTTTGCTCAATACAATTTGGGAGTCATGTATTTTCAGGGTGTGGGTGTCGAAAAAAATCCCAACGAAGCTTTCAAATGGTTCAAAAAAGCCGCAGATCAGGGCTCTCCCAATGCCGGCGGATTCCTTGGTATTCTTTATGAAAATGGTATTGGAACCTCTGAAAATTTTGAATTGGCCGCAGAATTTTACGAAGAAGCCGCACGACAAGGCAACACCACCGCTCAATTCAATCTGGGTCGTTTGTATTTTCAAGGCAAGGGAGTCCAGCGCGATCCCGTGAAAGCGGCGCACTGGTTCCGTAAAGTGGCCGAGCAAGGCAACGCCATGGCGCAAAATCATCTGGGTGTGCTGTACGAAAATGGCGATGGCATTGAAAAAAATTACAGTATCGCCCGCGAATGGTATCTCAAAGCCGCACGCCAGGACGACCCCGAAGGTCTGTACAATTTAGGGACTCTCTACGAGTGGGGCAAGGGGGTTGAGCGCAATGAAAACACCGCCTACGAACTGTACCGTCGTTCCGCAGAATTGGGGCTTGATCTGGCTCAATTCAAACTGGCGACACTGCACTACACAGGTGACACCGTTGCGCAATCCTCACGCGAAGCCCTCAAATGGCTTTGCAAATCGGCCGAGCAAGGCAACGAAATGGCGCAATACTTCCTGGAGACAACAGGAAATAATTTCGTACCCAACGGCGACGAACTCTTTGAAAAAGGAAATTACTTTTTCAAACGAAACGAAATCGAAGATTCTTTTCAATGGTACCGCTGGGCCGCTCAAAAAAATCATATCGAAGCGCAGTACCGCACCGGAGTCTTTCTGGACAACGGTCGCTGGATAGAACCTCGTCCCGAAGAAGCTACGCAATGGTTCCGCAAAGCAGGAACCGCGGGTCATTCCGGGGCCTGTTATCAATTGGGACTGCTCTGCTTCCTCGGTGAAGGGGTTGAGCAGGACGATGCACAGGCTTTCTTCTGGTTGAATCTCGCCGCTCAAAACGATGTTGCCGGGGCTCAGCTTTTCCTTGGTGTTTTGTTCGAACGCGGTCAGGGGACACAGGAAAATCATCCAATGGCCTTGGAATGGTACAGTAAAGCCTCCATGAAAGGCGATGCCTTTGCGCAATACCACTTGGCCCGCATGCATTATCACGGCAAAGGCACTCCCCGAGATTTCATCAAAGCCGTGGACTGGTATCGAAAATCGGCTGAGCAGGGCAACGATTTGGCGCAATACAATCTCGGACGCATGTACCTGAACGGCGAGGGGATGGAAGAGGATTGCAAACTGGCGGAATTCTGGTTTCGTCAAGCAGGCGAAAAGGGCCACGACTTCGCGCAATACAGTCTGGCTAAAATGTTCTTTTACGGCAGAGGAACCGCTCGCGATTTTAATCAAGCTCTTTTCTGGGCCGAACGCTCGGCAGAGCAGGGCAATGCGCTCGCGCAAAATCTGTTGGGAGTTCTCTATGAAAACGCTTATGGCGGATTCCTCGATTACAGCAAAGCCGTGCAATGGTATCGAAAATCGGCCGAACAGGGTTGCGCCGAAGCTCAGAACAATCTAGGCATCCTTTATTTTGTCGGCAAAGGTGTGGAACAAAGTTACGAAACCGCCGCGCACTGGTATCGACGGGCAGGGAAAAATAAAAAAAATGAAGCGGATCAATCCACGCGCTCTCTGGACTGGCTCAGGAATGCCGCTCGCGAAGGTTCTGCACCCGCTCAATTGCAATTGGGAATGTATTACGAGTCGCTCGATTCGGATCGATTTTCCATCCTTGAAAGTAAAAAATGGTACCGTCTGGCGGCCAATAAAAACTGCGATACCGCACAGTTTCGACTCGCGCAACTCATCGCCAAAGAAAGAGGCATTGAGGGAAGTCTGCATTGGCTCATCAAATCTGCCACGGCTGGAAATCCTTCTGCGCAAAGAGAATTGGGGCTTTATCACCGTAAAAACCCCGGAGCGGAAAATGATTTTTCCGAAGCGGCTCTCTGGTTGCGGCGCGCCGCAGAACAGGGCGACCGCAAGGCGCAACTGGAACTGGGCAGACTTTTAAAAATGGGCAAAGGTGGAAAAACCGAGGAAGCGTATCGCTGGTTTCGACGTGCCGCAGAACAAGACTGCCTCATCGCACTGGCTTACCTGCACAAACTTTCTGCGGACGAAATTTCTCATTGGCACCCCACTCCCCGGGAGAGCGAACAGCTTAAAAATAAATAATTCATGCCTTCTCCCTTGAATACGAACGCCAAGACCTCTACACCTCCCACCCTTGCTATCATTGGCGGAAGCGGTGCCTACCATCTGCTTGCCGACGGCGTTCTGGGCGAGGAAAAAGATTGCCAAACCATTTCCACTCCCTTTGGCGACAGCGCACCGGTCCATTATTTCTCACAAGGTGAATTCGATTACCTGTTCCTGTCGCGACATGGCGAAAACGATTATTCTCTCACCGCACCCTACGTCAACTACCGCGCCAACATCTACGCACTGAAAGCTTGCGGGATCAAGCAAATCATCGCATGGTCCGGACCCGGCATCATCGATCCGCGCTTCAAGCCCGGTGAATTTGCCTTGCCGCACGATGTGCTTGACGAAACACAGGGTCGCGAAAGCACCTTCTTCAAAAATTGCGGATGGGGATTCATCCGGCAAAGTCAGCCCTTCTGCGCCACGCTCCGCGCAAGCCTGCACGATACCTTGCATGAAAAGGGATTGATCCACGACGACCGGGCCGTGTACGTCTGCACCCAGGGTCCGCGACTGGAAACACCGGCGGAGATTCGTAAATTCCGATTACTCGGTGCTGATCTGGTGGGGATGACACTCATTCCAGAAACCTTCCTCGCCCGCGAGTTGGAAATGTGTTACGCCGCGATTTGTTATCTCACCAATTACGCCGAAGGGGTCGAACCGCGCGCTTTTCAAAAGGGCACGTTGTTTGAGGGAATGCAAAACGATGAGGAACGCAACCGGGTCGAGCAAGCCATCCGCCATTTCCCGTCACTGATGGAAGGAGCCTTCCATCGTTTGCCCCAGACAGAGCTTTCCTGTCATTGTCAAAACTCCATGCAACGCTACAAGGACAAAGGCATGATCGGCGAAGACTGGCGGCAATGGATCGGACCCGCCTGAGTAGCTGTCTCTACGGACACCCCCTCGTTTAAAATCAAATGTTCGTTCCCCAATCCTTCATTTCAAGCGTGATTCCATTGCGATCAGCAGGCGCGACAACAGCAGTGTGAGTGCAAGGTAGGTGAGCGCGACATAGGTGTAGGTTTCAAAATAATTGAAATGTTTGGTCGCGTATTCGTTGCCCACGCGCAGGATATCGCTGATCGCCAACACCGAAACCAGACTGGTATCTTTGAGCATGCCCAGGGTTTGATTGCCGACGGCGGGCAGAATGGTTTTCATCGCCTGCGGGAAAACAATCTGTTGCAAAGCCTGCGCCTGTGTCATGCCCAGACTACGCGCCGCCTCTTCCTGTTCTTTGGGGATCGCCTCGATTCCGGCGCGAAACACATCGGCCATATACGCTCCGTAACAAAATCCGAAACCCAACACGGCAGATACCAGTGCGGGAATTTTAAGGAACTCGCCCAGCGCGTAATAAATATAAAACAACAAAACCAGCAGAGGAACTCCGCGTAAAATCTCGGTATAGAAGGAAGACAGACGATTGAGTACCGGGCGTGACGACATTTTCCCGAGCGCAACAATCATCCCGACAAAAATCGCGGACACGCTTCCCAGAAATGTAACGACCAGTGTGTAACCGATACCCGCAGGCAGAAGACGCGCAAGTGTGAGGTAATCGCCCTGCTCTCCGCCATTGAAGGCATCGCGCGCGGGCAAAAAGATCAGAAAAAAAAGACTGAATCCCACGGCAAGATTCCAGGCCCACTGACTGTGCGAAATTTTTTTCATTTCTGAATCCCAGAGGCAGGGGGAACTTTAGAGGAGGCTCCCAGTTCCCATTTTTCATGCAAACGAGAAACGGTGCCATCGCGCAGTAACCCGTCAAGCAGGGTGTTGATCTTCTCCAGTCGCGCGGTATCTTCTTTGCGCAATACAATGCCGTAATTTTCTTCTGTCATGATTTCGCCAACCATCTTTATTTTTTTAAAATAATCTTCCTTTTGATTTTTTATGTACAAGGTCGCACTGCTTTCGCCAAGAACCGCATCCAGTTCGCCATTGATGAGATCGGTGATCGCGTGACCATAAACCTGATAGCCTTTTATGCGCAATCCGTTCTGCTTTTCCAGATAGAAAAATGCGGTGGTCCCGGTTTGCGCTCCCACTTGCAATTGCTTGGCTCGCACATCTGCCATCGAATGAATGTCATTGCGATCCTTGCGCACCACCAATGCCAGACCGCTCGTAAGGTAAGGAATACTGAACGCCATTTTCTGCTGGCGCTCTTCCAGTATCGTGACCGAGCTGATGACCATGTCAAACTTTCCGGTGAGCAGACCACCAAACAATCCCGGCCATTCGACCGATACGATCTCGATGTTCGCACCCGCACGTTCTGCAATTTTCTCAATCAATTCGATCTCAAAACCATCGTAAGCATTTTTATCGTTCACAAAAGACATGGGGATGAGCGTGGTGTCGGTCGCTACAATCCACAATTCTTTGCCCGCAGGTGATTTTTTCTGCAAAGACGGTTCGTCGCAGGACATCAACCCAATCAGCGCGATCAGACCAATCAAAAAAACGAGAACAGATTTCATCGTTCAATACGCCTTTTCAGGAACGGCAAAGACTTGCACCTGTCTGGGATCGTAATAAAGTTTTATCGCATCCCCCATCGGCCCTATCGTCCCGTCCAAATTTCCGCGTTGCAGTCGAATTTTGACACACACCTCATGGGCAAGCTCGACACGCAGTACCAAACAATCGCCCAAAAATTCCTGCCCCATCAGTTTTCCTTCCAGATACAGGGCATCGGGTTGATGCGGTGTGAGAAACAAGCGTTCGGGTCGGAGAAAACAAGCCACCTCCTGACGCAATTCAAAGTGGCTCTCAGTCTCACATTCCAAGGCTTGCCCTAAATTCAACACCACAACAATGCGCCCGCCTTCGCGGCGCAGGACTCCGCCTTCCAGACGATTGGCATCACCCAGAAACTCAAGCGCATCTGGAGAGTTGGGCCGATCGTATAGTTCTTCCGGCGTTCCCGCTTGCAGTAAGACCCCGTCTTTCATGATCGCCATGCGCGTTGCCAGACTCATCGCCTCCTCCTGATCGTGCGTCACAAACAAAAAAGTGGTTTGTAAAATTTGTTGCAACTCCACCAACTCATGACGCAGGGACTGGCGCAATTCAAGATCCAGTGCCGAGAGCGGTTCGTCCAGCAGGAGCACTTTCGGTTGATTGGCAATGGCGCGGGCGATGGCCGCTCGTTGCGATTCACCACCGCTCAGGCGACCGGGATAGGCGTCGCGCAAATCCATCAGACGCATCGTTTCCAAAAGCGTGTTCACCTTCTGCGCGACCTCTTGCTCGGAGAACCCTTTCAAACGCGGTCCGACCGCAATGTTGTCGAAAATCGACATGTGCGGGAACAGGGCATAATTTTGAAAAATGAAACCGACGGGACGTTTCTCAACGGGAAGATTCGTGACCTCTTCACCTTCGATCCAAATCTTCCCGGAAGAAGGTTTTTCAAATCCGGCGATCAATCTCAGCAAGGTGGTCTTGCCACATCCGCTCTGTCCCAAAAGAACAAAACGTTCTCCAGCCTTGATCTCCAGAAAAAAATCACTGAGAACGGTCTTGCCATCAAAGGATTTGGAAAGTGCTTCAATACGAATCATTCAGAATACCTTCACAGATAAAAAATATGGAATCGGCTTCACTATCATACAACAACCCCCTGCATCTCTGGGTCTCCGGGAAAAACTTGCATCCGTGCGGCATTTTATATAAATTCTGATCGGTATCATACCCCTCATTATTTCAACCCAACAACAAGGCAGGAAAAGAGTATGCAGATATTAGTGATCGGCAGTGGCGGACGCGAACATGCCCTGGTCTGGAAAATCGCACAAAGTCCACGGGTGAAAAAAATATTCTGCGCTCCCGGCAACGCAGGCACAAGCGATCAGGCCGAAAACATTCCCATTCCCGCCGACGACATTCAGGCTCTGCTTGAATTCGCATTGACGAACCAGATCGACCTGACCGTGGTCGGCCCCGAACAGGCTTTGGTGCTGGGCATTGTCGATCTCTTCGAGTCCAAAGGACTGCGCGTTTTTGGACCCAGTCGCCTTGCGGCAGAGTTGGAAGGAAGCAAAGCCTTCTCCAAGAACCTGATGAAAAAATACGGCATCCCCACCGCCGACTACGAAGTGTTCGACGCACTGGAACCCGCACTGGAATACGTTGATAAAAAATCAGGTCCACAGGTTGTCAAAGCCGATGGACTTGCCGCTGGCAAAGGCGTGATTTTATGCAGTAGCCCGGCAGAGGCGCGCGATGCGATCCAAAGCATCATGAAAGAAAAAAGCTTTGGTTCGGCGGGAGAACGCATCGTTGTTGAAGAATTTCTGGTCGGAGAAGAAATCTCTGTGCTGGCATTCGCCGACGGCAAGAACGTGCTGGCTCTCGACTCGGCGCAGGATCACAAGGCCGCTTACGATGGCGATCGCGGCCCCAATACCGGCGGAATGGGAGCTTATTCTCCCGCACCTTTGTTGACCCCGGCTTTGAAAGAACAGGTCATGCGCGAAATCCTGCAACCCGCTGTCGATGCAATGGCCAAAGAAGGCCGTCTGTTTCGAGGGATTCTCTACGCAGGACTGATGCTGACCGCAAACGGCCCCAAAACTCTCGAATTCAACGTGCGCTGGGGCGATCCCGAAACGCAACCGTTACTGGCTCGACTCAAAACCGACCTCATCGATTTGATGAATGCCTCCATCGACGGCACCCTCGACAAAATCAGCGCGGAGTGGGCACAAGAAACCGCTGTCTGTGTGGTGATGGCCGCGAAAGGTTATCCCGAATCCTACGAAAAGGGCAAAATCATCTCTGGTATTGAAAATGCTGATAAAGAAATCGGAGTCAAGGTCTTTCACGCGGGAACAAAATCAGTTTCGGGAAACATCCTCACTAACGGGGGGCGCGTACTCGGCGTGACCGCTCTGGGAGCCGATCGCGATACCGCAATCCAAAACGCTTACAAGGCGGTTGAAAAAATCACTTGGGATGGCATCCACTACCGCAAGGACATTGGTCAGCGTCCATCCAGCTGAGACATCGGACGGACTGCGTTTTACGAAATCACATTGAGCAGGGAGCCCAACTGAAAAGAATCGCTCTCGGAAAACGCCTGCCGGAAAGCCGATGAGACTTGAGTCTTTACAGCTTGATCGCGTTTCGTATCCTTTTCTTTAGAATCAGAAGGATCTTCATTTTCAACCTTTGGCCCGGATTTCAGCGCAGAAGTGCTGGCAGAAGGATCGGCTATGGAGGAAGCGGGATTTGCAGTCTGGGAGGACAACCCACCGAGCGTAGCCGATCCCTCTCCTTTAATATCTTGAAGTTTTTGAGTTTGCTCTTCAGCGCGTTGTTTCTGCAATTCCTTACGGGCTTCGGCTTCCAGTCGCGAGGCCTGAGCCGCAACCGCACGATCTTGTGAAGAGGGATTTTGGGGCGCGTTGGCCGCACGCCGAATGGTTTGGGCTTTCTGGATGGTGGCACTGGGATTGTTTGCCACCGGTGACACATCGATAGAGACTTCGCCGCCCACTGCGTAGCGTTTGCCATCGGGTCCGGTCTGGTACTGATAAGTCGGGGCACCGTTGGCATAGGGTCCGGCCGCACCTTTGTGTGCCGCCTCATGCGCCCTCACCTCCTGATCGCGCGCCTTTAAGTCCTGAACGACCTGCCGTTCTTCCTCCGTGAGTTGCAAATCTCCCGCCGGAGCCGCCTGACTTGCAGGTTTTCCTTCTTTACCATCAGGCGTTGCAGAAGTTTTTCCCGTCGAGGTAGATTCGTTGAGACTGGCCACCAGTTCTTTCGATTTTTGCGAAAGGCTGATGCGGTCCTCCAGCGTCGGAGTTCCCCCGCTCTTCAGCCCTTCCTCTTTCTTACAATTTTTGCACCCCGTAGAAACAACAACCGGAGCGGCTTGGACAATTGCAACCATAGGACTGTCTGCCAAAAAAATTAAAAGATACAACAAGCCGTATCTTCCCTAACGTCCGATTGCGCCAATACTTTAATTTTTATTTTATTTTTTTAAACGATCTATGACGGAAGGCTGTGCTGAGAAATGAATAATGAATGGGGAAAGTCCTTTGAAGAGAACTTTCGGGCTCCTGAATATTAAAACTCAGGAGCCCGAAACTCATTGAAGAACCCGCAAATCAAGCGGAATGCCCTTTGTCCTTGTTGTAATCGTAGGACTTGGTCTCGTGAATGAAATCAAATTTCTTGTGTTTTCCATCCACTTTCATAGTTGCAGACGATCTCTTGGAAGATTTTTGGGACTGCGAAATTTTAGAGTCCGATCGATCCATGTGGCCTTTCTGATAAATGCCAGAATGGCCAGCCCGATTGGTCCACACTGCATTGCGATCCAGTGGATTTGTTTTAGAGGTATGTGCCAGTACATTTCCCGCACTTAAAATGCAGAGGGCCATCGCAATCAATACTGTCTTTTTCATAACCAACCTCCTTTAAGTAGAGGATTAATAATTGACGGATGCTGTTTGACAAACAGATCGACCTTACTGATGGGAAAAGTATGGCAAATATTTGAATTACGATCCATTGGTTCCAAACAACATCTGCCTCAAAAAACGTTATAAAATAAATATAAAATCTAAAATCCATTCGTCAATATTTCTAAAAAAATTTTAATATATCGTTAATATATTTTTAATTTTCTTTAGAATTTCTCACCGCAACACGCCCTCCCATCGACCTGCCGCTTGCCCTGGAGCATCCAGCTTTGAGTCTGCCTTGCTCAATTTTTAAAGACATGCATTTTTCGCTAAGCCTTTTTTGCGCGAAAACCGTTAAAGCCTATGAACAGGATAACTATTTTGGCTCTTTAAATAAAAATACGGAGATTGCAATGAACATCGCTCGCACTGAAAAAATCAACAAAAAGACACAGACCGATCCCGCCATCCCTTATATGCTGGATGCGACGCTTCAATCGAGCTTGTCCAGTGTACTGCTTTCAGCAAGAGGCAATCCCTATAAGTTGTTGAGCCAGACCCTTCTGGAAAAATTGAATTCCCAATTTGGATACACACTGGAAGAACCAAAAAGCAAAGAAATCGATAAAAGCAACCCAACACCAGAAGCTTTTGCAACGGATATGGCACTCATGATGTCTGATTTTTTGGTCAAATTTTCCCGGAACAGGGATGATAGAAATTCGCAATATTGTGCCAACGAATTTTTAGTTCAGGCTCTGCATGCCGTCAATGAGGGTTTCTGCGAAACCAAGGAGATCCTTTCCACCTTTGGGTCCATCCCCTCGCAGTTTTCAAACGATATGGAAAAAATTTATGAGCATCTGATGGGGAAAATAGATTTGGCACTGAACGGTTCCCAACTTGGCAAGCCGGTCTCTTGAATCAGGGATGGAGTAAGCCGCAGATCACAGCTTCAGACTGGACCAGGCCATGCTGCGATTGGCACCACCGGCATAATCGGTTTGCGTGACAAGAATAATACCGAACGCCGTATCCTCATCAAACCAGGATAGAGTTTCTTCCAGCACCTCTGTCGCGGAAGCCCCCTTCTCTATCAATTGCCAGGCGCGAAAAGCTGTCATCCTCAATGTGATCGCTTCCCCGCTCCCTGTGCAGGCCACGGCCCCCTTCGCGCCCGCATAAAGGCCGCATCCAATGAGTGGCACATCGCCCACACGACCGGGCGGAGACAAATGCGTTCCTCCCGAGCTGAGTCCTGCAACAAATTCATTGCCATCATAAGCCACGCAACCGACAGTATCTTCCAACGAAAAATCAATCCCGGTATGTTGCGGCGCATCCAATGGGTATGGTGCGCAATTCCACTCTTTCGCAAAATCCCCTGCCCCACGACCGCATAGTAGATTATTAGGAGAATCCAAAAGTTTTCGAGCGACGCAAATTGGATTCTTAAAATTCTCCAGACATGCAACCGCACCGAATCGTCCCCGGCTGTCCATCAGAGCGGCATCCATTTGCACGGAGCCATCGGAACGGGCATGAGATCCTGTTCCCGCATTGAAATGCGGACAATCCTCAAGAACCGAAACCGCCAGACAGACCGTATCCGTGAGCGACATTCCATTTTCCCATGCCGCCACGGCCTCATTTACAGCACTATCGGTGCCTGTACGATGTTCATTTTTGGAACCGGCACCGCCATGGGTCAAAATTATCATCACAACCCCTTTAATTGCATTTGAAAAAAATCAAAATACTGATAAATAGCATCTGATTTTATCATAACCACTTCAACACCAATAAAACACTGCCATTTGACTCTAATCAATGAATCCATATCTCAGCCGTCGACAGCACAAATCTGGAATAACTTTCGGCTCGGCAGTTTAAAAAAAATCACATTGTTTTGGTAATTTTTCCAGACATCGCTCGACCTAATTGACTTTTATCCAGAGATTGTTTAGGCTTCTTTCAATGAACTCTCAGCTCGAAGATACTTGCATAAAAATTAAGGATTCCCTAACCTCCGAAGGACTTTTTTCACTTCCAGGAGGGCCCGGTGATACCGGAGAAAAGGTCAACTCATGGCGTGTTTCGCCCTGCCCTTTTTACATCTCTCCCGAAGATCGTGACTTTTTTGTGGATCTCGGTCCGCATCTTCTTAAATTTTACAAAACCCTCAATCAATTTTACTTCGACAGCATGAGCGGGAAGTTGGCCCCCTGGTTTGCCGAATATCTGAATCGTGGCAAACCGGCGGATTTACTTAATTTTTCCCGCATGAAACGATTTCGCAATCACTTGCCCGGCATCATCCGGCCCGATGTGATCCCGACCGAAAACGGTTTTGCTGTGACCGAGCTGGATTCGGTTCCCGGTGGCTTTGGTTTGACAGCCGCTTTGGCGGCCTTGTACAGCAATGTTGAAATCGAAAATATCATTGGCTCTGAGAATGGCGGCATTGTCAGTCTTTTTTACAAAATGCTCGAAAGCGTTGCGCGTAAAAAAGACTGTGTCGTGGCATTGATCGTATCCGACGAAGCAGAAGATTATCGTAGTGAAATGCAGTACCTCGGACGGGTTCTGAGAAAAGCAGGCCATCCTGTTTACGTCAAACATCCGCGAGAACTTGTTTTTCGAGAATCCGGTTTATATCTTGAAGAAGATGGCGTTGAAATTGCAGTCTCTGCGGTTTACCGATTTTATGAATTGTTTGATTTGCTCAACATTCCCAAGGCCGAATTGATCCAATACGCCATTAAAAAGGGAACCGTTTCCGTTTCTCCACCTTACAAGCCCTTTCTTGAAGAAAAGCTGGTATTTTCTCTCTTTCATCATCCCGCTCTGCACACTTTATGGAAAAAAGAACTGGGGTCTGAAACTTTTGAGATTCTAGCTCATCTAATTCCCAAGACCTGGACTCTGGACAATCGCGAATTACCCCCTCATGGCGTGATCCCTGATTTGAAAGTAAAAGGAACTCCCGTTCAGAATTGGGGAGTGTTGAATGACTTAACGCAGAAAGAACGGCAATTGGTATTGAAACCTTCTGGATTTTCTCCGCTATCATGGGGAAGTCGGGGAGTGACCGTAGGACACGATGTTTCTTCTGAAGAGTGGAAGTTTGCTCTTAAGGAGGGCTTGGAAAATTTTTCCCAAAACCCGTCTATCCTGCAGGATTTTCACAAAGGCAAACAGTACCCTGTCCCTTTTTGGGACTGGAAATCAAGTACCCTGAAAGAAATGCAAGGGAGAGTTCGATTGACACCTTATTATTTCGTGGTGGAAGATCAGGCCCGGCTGGGAGGCATCCTCGCTACTATATGTCCCAGTGACAAAAAGAAAATTCATGGCATGACCACTGCTATTATGGTTCCATGTGCCGTAAAACTTACCCCTGATAAAGATCTTCAATGACCATGGGAACACTCATACTTTATAACATCGACGGTTGTGGTTATTGCGCCATGGTACGCAATGAATTGAAACGTTTGAATCTTGATTACGAAACAATAGATGTCCCCTGGTCGCACAGCCAAAGAACAGAGGTCTTCGAAATCTCTGGTCAAACCACAGTCCCTGTACTGGTCGACGGTGAAATTATTCTCGACGACGAGTACGACATCATCGATCATTTGAAAAAAAACTATTCGCCGAAGACCTCTTAATGACTTTATCGTTTTCACTGAAAAGTGTTCATAGACCTTTGGCCTAAACCTTATATCTGATACTTATTAAAGGCAAATCAATGCAAGAATGGCAAAAACTTTTAAGCAGTAGCGTGGTAAAAGTTGAAGACTTACCTTTTATCCCAGATTCAGAGGAATACCGGGAACGTTTGAGAAAAGTTGCAGAAGTTTTTCCCATTCGAATCAACTCTTATTTTCTCGACCAAATAAAGAGCGCGGATGACCCATTGTGGAAACAAGTGGTTCCCACAATGCAAGAGCTGGACGACTTTTTTGACGAAGAAGAACAACTCACCGCCGATCCTCTCAATGAAGAAGGCGATATGCCCGTACCGGAGCTGGTGCATCGTTATCCCGACCGGGTTCTACTGATGCTCAACAACCAGTGTCCGATCATCTGCCGGTTTTGCACACGCAAACGAAAAATAGGATTCCCCGGCATTGTCACACGTGAGACTTTGCGTCAAGGCATCGAGTACATCCGCAATCACCCGGAAGTCCGCGATGTCATCATGTCGGGCGGTGACCCTCTATTGGTACCCGATAATGAACTGGACCGTATCCTCGGCGATTTGCACGCCATTCCGCATCTCGAAATCATTCGCATCGGGACTCGTGTCCCGGGTACGCTTCCACAAAGGATCACCGAAGAGCTTTGTGCCATTCTGAAAAAATACTCGCCTCTGTTTTTCAACATTCATTTCAATCACCCTGCAGAAATCACTCCCGAAGTGGAAAAAGCTCTGGGTATGCTGGCGGATACAGGAATCCCTCTGGGCAGTCAAACGGTATTGCTCAAAGGTGTCAATGATGACTCCGCTATCATGAAGGAACTGTTTCAGAAACTTTTGAAAAACCGAGTGAAACCTTATTATCTGTTCCAGGCCGATATGACCTTGGGAAGCAACCACTTCCGCACAATGGTGCAAAAGGGTCTGGACATCATTCGCGATCTTCAGGGCCATACCTCCGGCATGGGCGTACCTGCCTTTGTTGTCGATACACCCGGCGGTGGTGGCAAAGTACGTTTGCTTCCCGATTCGGTCGTTGAATTTAACGATAAAGAGGTACTGTTGAGAAATTACGACGGCAAAGTGTATCGCTATCCTCAACCCACAACAGACGCTTCAGACAAAATAGCTTCCAACGAGGACAATATCTGCAGAATGACCGCTTGACCTCTACGATGTCATATAATACTCTGCGTCTATGAAACGCGTCACTCTCCAACTAATAAGAGAATGTGTTCTTTTATTTTTAGTTGGAATCTGCCTGAGCATTGCTCAATTTTTAATGATTCGCGACTTTGTCGCCATCCTTTATGGCGAAGAAGTCGTTATCGTTTTAGTCACTGCGGCCTTCTTCACAGGACTTTCCATTGGCTATGTATTGTCACGGCGATTGTCCCGTTCCGTTTTCAAATATCTGTTTCTCGCCTCAATTTTCATACACCTCAGCTTTCCCTTTTCTTATAGATACTTAGCTGTCTTTATCAGCAATAACGGCGATTCCGGTGCCGCTTATATGGGATTGATGTTCGTTTACGCACTGTTATTCAGTTCCATGTTCGCCTGTTTTCTACCGCAACTGGTTCACGGCGAAGACGATGGTGCGGATTCCCGACAAAGATTGAAAATTTTTTACTCGGTAGAATTGTCTGGATTTGTGGTCGGTTTCATCATCATAGGCTGGAGCTGGAATAAAGTATTGAGCCCTTTATTGATGGTCTACTGGACTTTTCTTACGGTGATTTTGTACCTGGCTCTGAAAAACAGGATTTTGACCGGATTGTTTGCCGCCCTCGCCATCGGGGCTTCCTTCGGTCTTGATGCCAGGGATATGAAAAGCACCGAACTCTTGTACCAGTACAAACACGGTCAAGATGATATCGCACTCTTGTATTCCATCAATTCCCCTTATCAAAAAGTGGAAGTGTTGCAAAAGCCCAATGGTGGCAAATATTTGTACCTGGATGGTCTACAAAACCTGAACTCCAGCGACCTCGAAGTATTGAATTATTACATCGCCAAAGTTCCCGCCAAACTGACTCAGCCTGAACGAGCACTCATCATCGGCAACGGAACCTTGTCCTCCGTATCCAAAGTTTACCCCTATACCAGAAAACTGACCTCGGTGGAACTGGACTCCGGCGTATTAAAAGCGGGGCAACTATTTTTCACTCCGCCAGAGACCCTGCAAGGATTGGATCGATGGGACCTTATCATCGACGACGGCAAGCATTTCCTGAAAACAAGCAAGGAAAAGTTTGACCTCGTCATCATGGACATCCCCTCTCCCCTTACAGTGCAGGAAGCCATATTGCACACCGCAGAGTTCTACAAGCTGGTGCGTAGCCGCATGGATGAAAAGGGGGTGATCGCTGTGCAATTGAGTGGCCCCCTGCAACAAAACAATCGCACTCCCGCACGGGTAACGGCGGCTCTTGCCATGGCATTCAAAGAAGTGATGGTTTTAGACAGCGAAGAAGGCGACCGCAGTTTTGCTTACGCTTCAGACAAACTGCCATTCACAGTCGCCGATGTACGACGCATAGCCGCATCTTTTGAAGATGAAGACAGTTTGAAAATCATTCCCCCTGGCGATATCCCCTTTTACCTTGTCAAAGCAGAAGCCCTGCAAATCGACACCCTCGATCTTGTCTTGCGCCGAGGTTGGGAACGGTTTATGGGACGCTATTTTGAGGATTAAGATGATCAAACTCAAACTCTCTCTCACCGCATTTTTTACCGGATGGTTTTTTGCCGTACTGCAATTCGGATTCCTGATGTTATTACAGATAAACATCTCGTCGGCATACCTGACTTACATGGTCATAACCCTCTCGTGGATGACGGGAACGGTCTCCGGACTCTGGATTCCCCGATTGAGCATGCCTCTGGGAGTGGGTCTGGGCACCATAAGTTATTATATTGTATACACATTGGTCTCCTACAATCCTTTTTCCCCTCTCACCCTGCCCGTTGCCAGCATCGGAGTGGCCATTTCTGGATTATGGGCCGGTCATTTCTTTGTGACCATGCTTGACAAATCCATGCCCACCGACAGCATTTTCTTCCATGAAAACAATGGCTTCATAGTAGGGCTGGTTACTTTTTTCGCAGGTTTCACTCAAATCGGCCGCCCTTTCCTTCTGTATGTCCCGCTGGCTTTGGCGTTGGGTCTGCTCATCTCTTCCCGCCTAAAAAAGACCTCCTGATTCTCTGTTTTTCAAGCACCCCCCTTTGTCTAAAAACAACAATTTTATATTTTTTCACACAAATGTATCTTTTTATTTGCTTTTTCCCCCACAAGCCTTAACATAGATAATAAGCAAAAGGGTCATAGGAGATCTCTGGAGGGAGTTCCCTTTTTGCCCCTTTCAAACATTACATTTACAGCTTTGGGTGTTGCATATTACTAAATTGAAAAACACCCCCACCCTGCAAACAAAAGATTTCACAACGTTTGCGATCAAATAAAAAAATCCAGGTTCCTCTATCAGTAAGAAGTTTTGCCTTATGAAAGGTAAAACTTCTTATGATTTTTTGTTTTTGCAGTACCCCTTTGTAAACTTTAGATTTTTAAATGGAGAGAGAAATGCTAAAGAAATTAATTTCAACCCTCGCTGTGTTCGCATTATTTTTTGCATCCACGGCCTACGCCGGAGTGTCGATCCAGCATCGTTACCTGGGAGAGACCCCTTCGGGCGACCAAACCGTGGTCAGCCTGGAAGTGAGCGTGACCAACACCGGGACGGGAGATTTGACCGGTGTTGAACTGATCGCCACAGGCCCTATTTATGTTCCTGCGGCTTCCACCCACGCCTTGTCCGTTGGTTCTCTGACGGCAGGAGCGACAGCAACAGCAAACTGGGATTTGCCAACAGGCGCAAGCCCGCAAATCGGAGCGATGCTATCCGGTGATCTTTATGTTTCCGTCGTAGCCACGGACGGTTCTGGATCAACGGTTGTCAGTACCGCAACGAGTACCGCAGGAGGTGCCGAATGAAACATTTAAACCTGTTGAAGAAGAAGACTCTTTTTATTTCTTTCATGGCCTTGTTGATCGTTGGTTTCTTCACCAACATGGCATCCGCTGAAGTTTTTTTGAAAGGCAACTATGTAGAAGTTGGTATTCATAATTCGGCGTCTTTCGGAACGTCCGGTTCCGCACCTGCGGGATATCATCCCCGAGCTTGTTGCCGTCTGGGCTTTGTGGCCGACTACGGTCGCGATGGCTGGGGCGTTGGAACTCCCGCTTATTCGGGCGACTTCTTTGTTCCCGGTTCGCCTGAAGAGGGTTGGGCTGTTGAATGGACCACCACCAGTGAGAAGAATTTCGGCAACTTTGGATTGAGCGGTTCCTTCCAGGTTCCCGTTTCCAGCCTCACCAAAACCAGTTCGGGAGCCACCGAACAGGCCGTTTGGCAAGGCACCGCAAGCTCTGGTCCGGACCAACTGCAAATCACCAAGACAATCACGCTGAACCAGAATGACCTGTACTTCGTCATCAACGTGGTCATGACCAACGTTGGTAGCACGACTTTGAACTCACTGGAATACATGCGTAATGTCGATCCCGATCAAGGGCAACCTTGGGGATATGGATATTCAACATACAACTTTGTTCAATTCCAGCCTCCCCGTCCCGCTTCCGGTCCCCGGGTTAACCTGGCCGCACGTCCGGCAGGAAATCTCGACAAGGCTCTATCAATAGCCATCGCAAAACGATCGGGCTACAATGATTTGACCCTTGGATTGGGAACCATCGATCCACGAGCCGTTGTCGCGGCATCCCATGGCTTTGCAAACCGTGACACGGACTCTATATTGAACAATCCGAACCAACCTGCATCTCTTAACTATGCCGATGCCGCCATCGTATTGGCTTACGATCTCGGTTCGCTGGCTCCGGGTCAGTCCACTTCCATAGACTACGCCTACATCCTTGATGCGGGAGATTTGACCAGCGCGTTAGGGTCTCTGGCGGCAGTGACTATCCTTCAACCCACCGGTACCGTATCGGGTACGGGCATCATTTTTCAGGCAACTACGGACGATATTCCAAACACGACGAAGATTGACTTCTATGTGAATGGTGTCTTCGTAGGAACCGACACCAGCCCGGATGCAGGCGGAGTCTTCCAGACCACGTTTGATTCACGTCCTTTGGCAAATGGCCCGGTTACATTGAAGGCCATTGCACGTTTTTCCAGTGGTCAATCCATTGAGAAAACCTCAAATGTAACGGTTGATAACGCAGGGCCTCCCATGTCCTTCAGCACTCCTGCCAACGGCACGGCGTTCTCTGGAACAGGCATCCCGATCGGTATCAACATTCTGGACTCGGGCAATCCTCCTGTAACAGTCAGCTTCTTCAGAGAATCTGCAAGCTCTGGATCGACTGCATTGGGAACCGACTCTTCGGCTCCATTCACTTCATCGTTTGGAGTGACGGATCTCGCCGATGGTGAAACGGTCGTCATCAAAGCCGTGGGCCGAAACGCCTTTGGCCGAACCACGACCATCACCCTTTCGGGCTCTGTCGTCTTGAATCAGGCTCCAACAGCGGATGCCGGTCCCAATCAAACGGTAGAGCAACAGGGCCCTCCAGGATCCAGCGTCACATTGAATGGAACAGGTTCCTCCGATCCGGACGGCGATCCTCTGACTTACTCATGGATAGGCCCCTTTGGAACAGCAAGTGGAGCGACACCAACGGTGTTGATCCCTGCGGGAGTCCATACAATCCAACTGACTGTGAGTGATGGCCTGGTTAGTTCTCCACTTGACACCACCACGGTTACAGTGCGAGACACAACAGCACCGGTCCTCACGGTTCCAGCTGACATAACAACTGAAGCCACCGGTCCAGCAACTCTGGTTCACACAGGTTTCGCAACGGCGACTGACGTGGTAAGCGGTTCTTTGCCTACCACCAATGACTCTCCAGGAACCTTCCCTGTGGGAACCACCGTGGTCACCCACTCGGCAACCGATGGGGCGGGCAACACATCAACCGGTACGCAAAACGTGACCGTAACCGATACCACGCCTCCCGTAGTGACCGCTCCGGCGAACATCACCCAGGAAGCGACAGCGGCCTTGAGTCCGATCCCTCTGGGGACAGCCTCGGCAGTTGATCTGGTGGATGGCCCCTTGACACCTACGCCCGACAACGTAGGTCCTTTCCCGGGTGGAACAACAACAATCACCTGGAGTGTGACCGATGCTAACGGCAATACCGGTACAGCCACACAAACGGTGACCGTAACCGATACCACACCTCCGGTCCTCACGGTTCCGGCAGATGTGACGGTTGAAGCCACTAGTGCGGCGACTGCAGTTGCGATTGGTACCGCAACGGCCATTGACGCAGTAGATGGTGCTGTGACGCCAACCAATGACGCTCCGGCGACATTCCCTGTGGGAACCACCGTGGTCAACTACTCTGTAACGGATGCGGCGGGTAACACATCAACCGGCACGCAAAACGTAACGGTTACGGATACCACCGCTCCGGTCATCACCGCTCCGGCGGATGTAACGACGGAAGCGACCGGTCCACAAACGGCTGTCGCTATCGGTTCCGCTACGGCGACCGACGCGGTTGGCGTTGTTTCTATCTCCAGTGACGCTCCTGCGAATTACACCGCGAGCACCACGACGGTAGTTACATGGACCGCTTGTGACGCGGCGGGCAACTGCTCATCCGCTACACAAAACGTCACCATCGTTGACACCACCGCTCCAGTTGTAACAGCTCCGGCGGATGTAACGACGGAAGCAACCGG
>Ga0210019_1000607_pt1 | contig 44573 bp, 42 predicted proteins | sample CryGeyCG2114_020_2_FD_183969 | JGI IMG/M metagenome (GOLD analysis project Ga0210019, IMG submission 183969) | Groundwater microbial communities from aquifer - Crystal Geyser CG11_big_fil_rev_8/21/14_0.20 (SPAdes) (version 2) | ecosystem: Environmental > Aquatic > Deep subsurface > Groundwater ...
CGGAACATCAGCAAAAATAGATTGTCAAAAAAAATACATCGGAAAAAGAGCCTACGTCATAATCCTAAAAAAATAACACCATTTTCACCACAAAAACCAACCCACCCAATAATTTATACGCAAAGCCGTAAGAGATTGTATTTCATCAATATTACTTTTTGGCAATTCAATATCAAGATTTCCTTTCGATATTTTATTTACCTTTTCATTAAGTTCCACAAGCGGCTTTGAAATAGATTTTGAAATAAAATAAAGCCCTATTATAAGTACTAAAATTCCTATAAGCAATATTTCTGTTTGGGTTGTAAATAAATTGTTGTTTGTGGCGAAAACGCTTTCTTTATCTTGGTCATAAATTATTGTAAAATATGCAAATTTTTTGTATGTAATAAGCTCTTCTTTCCCTGAGCTATCTGTAAAAGTTGCGCTGCCTTCCTGACTTGTTTTAAGTTTTTCAATTACTTGCAATTCTTCTTCATTAATTTCATTTTTTTCGTTTGTCCTGAATATTTCCTGGTCATATCGGTCCAATAATATAATGTAACTATCTGATTCGAATTTATCTAACCTGTATTTGAGTTCATTAATGCTGATTATTGCAAGTGTATATCCAACGATTTTGCGGTCAGTATTTTTGATTGGAGTACTGACGCCAATAACTTTTTCATTTGTTGCCGCACTGATAAAGCTTTCAGAAATGTATGCGCTGTTACTTTTTCTTACCCCTATACAATAGTCTCTTGTTGAAAAATCCTGACCAATTATATTAGTTGCTCTTTCTCCTGTGTATTTTAATATGCAGGAAGTATCAAAAATTCCTATATTTTCAATATTTTGGTTATTTGAAATTGCTTTATCAATAGTATTCCTCAATTCTTGTACTGAATTCACATCAGATGATTTAAGTGAAGATATAGTTTTTGGATCATTTGCAATACTTTCAACAATTGATTTTGTATTGCTAAAATAAAGGTCAGTAAATTCGCCTATTTCATCTACCTTTTGTTGGGCAGCACCAATTTCTTTATTTTTTATTGCAGAATCAGTAATGTAAAAGGAATAAGCTGTAAGAAGTATAAAAATGGATATAACACTTACCAGTGTATTAACCATAACTTTGTTTGCGATTTTCATTAAAAACACTTTAAAATTTTATCCGGTTATTTTTTTGATTTCCTGTATTTGTGAAACAAAATAAAGTGGTTTCCCATTCTTATCCTTAACCATTGATACAGTAAGGGTTATCCAGATAATTTTACCGTCTTTTTTTATGTAACGTTTATCCATTGAGTAATTTGATATTTTTCCATTAATCATGTTTTTTACATTGTTAAGATCTTCTTCAAGATCATCTTTGTGGGTTATTTCCTGGAATGTTTTTTTTGTAAGTTCATCCTTGCTATACTGAAGCATTTTGCACAGGGAATTATTCACTTCTACAAATTTTCCCTCTGGTGAAACAATTGTCATTCCTATTTCAGAATTTTCAAAAAATCCCTTGAATTTTTCCTCATTTTCCCTGAGTTTTTCAATTGTGATTTTTCTTTCTTTTATATCTCTTATAATATTAACACTTCCTATAATTTTACTGTCTGAATAAATTGATGCTGCATTTACTTCTCCGACAAAAATTGACCCGTCTTTTTTAATTACTTTCATTTCAAAAGGAATTATTTTTTTTCCCCTGTATATATCGGCATATCTTTGCAGTGTAATTGGCAAGGAGGAAACATCAATAATGCCAAGATTGGCAAAGTATTTTCCTATAAAAAAATCCTTGGAGTATCCAGTTTCCTCCAAAACTCTATGGTTAACATCAATGATTATACCTTTTTCATCAAGTACTACTATTGGGTCGATTGCATTTTCAAAAATATTCTTGTATTTTTCCTCGGCTTTTTCTTTTGCTTCAATTATTTTCCCTATCCCAACATCTTCTTTTGAAACTCCTGTTCTCATTATCGCAAGTTTCATGCTTACAAGGATTCCCTTTACTGAATCGGCAAGATCCTCTATTTCATCATCCGTTTTTATTTCAATGTGCCTGCTTAAATTTCCTGCACGTATTTCATTAAGATCCTTAGTCAATTTTTTAATAGGTGCAGTAATGGAATATTCGAGAATAATTCCTATTACCCAGAAACTTAGTACTGTAAAAAACAACAATCCAAGGGTCATTGGTTCCGAAAGTGTTCTAACATACAATGTAGTGGTTGTATATATGATGCTGGCAAGGCCAACAGCAATCATGAATCTGAATTTTATATCCATTATTATCTTTTCCCCTGTTTTTTTGTAGTGCTAAAAAACCAACCTATGCCAATTGCAAGGGTGAATACAAATCCGAATGCAAATGACAGGTGAACAAGACCCAGCCTCACAAGAGACGGGGTGAAGAACAGCAGTATCCCTTCAAGTATAAATCCTTCAACAATAAGCATTCTGCCTATTTTTGGAATATCCTTTCCGAATAAGTAGAAATAATATCCTGAAATTATAAGTGCAGTTCCTGTAGTTGCAAGAGTGATTATCATTGCAGGTGCATTCGCCAGCTCAGAATTCAATCCGCCTAAAACAAAGGTATCATAGTATGAAATCAGAATTGAAAATAAAATTATTGCCTCAGTTGCTTTGTATTCTCTTATCCACTTAACTCCTATTGAATGGAGTGCCTCGAATATAACTGCCGATCCAAGTGTCAATGTTAATACGTGGAAAAAATAGAATATTAATTCTCCTGTAAAAATGGTTGTAATCCTGAATATCCCCTGTAATGCAAAAAGTAAAAAGAAAGCTGAAAAATAAAGGGCTATCTTGCTCCTGTTTTTTGTATATGCCCAGAAAATAAATCCTGAAATAAAAATTCTTGCAAAAGAAATCAATAAAATTGCGTATTCGGCCAAAGTTAATTCCATTTTCTTTTCCCCCCTATACCCTAAATGCCTCATTAAGCTTATTTTCCGGACTGATGCTATCTTTTGTATTTTTATACCTGAATTCTGTTTCAAGCACGGCAAGTTTCATTGTTTTCATTATCCTGTCCAGCGCCCTTCCGAGCATATTTATTTCCTCTATGCTTGTTTTGCTGTCAATTTCCACATTAAAATTGCCTTTGCTTATTTCCTCAACATTTTCTGTTATGTGCCTTATTCCGCCTGAAATAGAATGGGAAATAAGTATTCCAAGTGCTATTGAAATAAGCAATGTGAATATCATGAGGTTGTAAATGATATTATTTTTGTCACTTACAATTGCTTCAATTTCCGCAGTTTTTGCAGAAATTGCTTTGTGTCTTTCCTGTTGAACCTGTTGGTTAAGCAATATAAGTTCATCAATTTTATCTTGCCTTATTTTTTCAATATTTTTTTGTGATACAACAATATTTCCATAAGTTGATACAATTTCCTTGTACTCAGTAAGAATTTCTATTGCAGAATCTTTTTCAACTTGAGTAATGTCGGATTCTTTTACCTCTGTTGTTACTGAATCAATTTTATCAAGCCACTTTGAAAATGAGTCCTTGTTTTTGTAGTTGTATAGTGTTTGTTTTGAAAGCAAACCAATTTTTGCAATATCTGTTTCCAGCCCATCATTTCCATGACTTGAAAGTAATATTACAAGTTTTTCATATTGGGTTTCTTCAAGTTCCTGTCCTTTTACAAGCACTTCTCCATGATTCAAAAACTGTTTATGCGCTTCAATTAGTTCAGATGAAATAATGCTGAATTTATCAGTCTGCGAATCATGTGCAATAATATCAAAATAATTTTCCTCGCTAATTTTGCTATGCTCTTGCATGAATGAATTTTCTTCTGTTTCAAATGCTTTTTTTTGTGTTTCAAATTCCTCTATTGTTTTGGTATTTACTAACTTCACCATTTTTGGAGTAAACTGATTAAATTTTTCAATATGCTCTGAAACATTATGCAATTCAGTGTATTTATTCTGTATTTCCTGAATTGAAAGAGTTCCAAAAATTCCAATAGCAAGCAGTATTATGCCCATGAAAAGAAAAGATCCCGCCATCAGTGTGCTTAGTTTCATAATATCCCTAGTTTTTAATGCTTTTCAGTTTAATATTTTTTCTATTTTGGATTTGAATTCAACTTGTTCTCTTTTTGTTATAATTCCCTGGTTTTCAAGTATTTTTATATCGCTTAGCACTTCAACTCTATCCGTTGGATTGTTAAGGAATTTAAACCTGTTCTCACCCATCGGGCCAAGCAATTTTACATATTCCTCTTTAATTGCAATTTTCTTTTCATTCTCGGATTTTTTCAGGCTGTAGGCGGATTCTAATTTAGCTAACATTTCATCGGCGGTAGTTTTTGGAATTATGCTGTTTTCCATGAGTTCTTTAATATAATCCTTAATCTGCGCTTGTCTGAGTCCCTTTTCTTTTAACCTAATATACTCACTTTCTCCTATTGGCCCAAGGTAAGATAGGAAAATCTGTTTTATTTTTTCATCAATATTGCTCTTATTTGAAAAAAGAATTTTTATAGGTTTAATTTCACTGATTGGCTTCAATGGCAAGGTAAAGAAAAATACTGCTCCTTTTCCATGCTTGCTTTCAACCCAAAGGCTTCCATTTTGAGATTCAACTATGCCTTTACATATTGCTAATCCAAGTCCTGTGCCCTGATGTTCCCGATATATTGTCTGTTCTGCCTGGAAAAAAGGTTCAAAAATTCTTATTCTGTTCTCAGGTTCTATCCCTATGCCTTCATCCTTAACATAGAACTCAATATATTCTTCTTTGATTTGTGCCCCGACTGTTATGGTGCTTTTTTCCGGTGAAAATTTTATTGCATTATTGAGTAGATTTCTAAATACCTGGCTTACTCTGTTAGGATCGCACATAATATTAGGCAGTTTTTCTGATTTGTTTATAATCTTTATTTTTTTCTCTTTCATGAAACCAGACATTGTATCAATTGTTTCTTCAATTATTTTGTTTAGATTGGTATTCACAAAATGGAATTTAAGTCTCGCCGCTTCAATCCTTGAAATTTCTAGGAAATCCTGGATTATGTGGTCAAGGTGTTCGGCATTTTTTAAAATTAATTCCACACTTTTACTTTGCTTGGCATTAAGTTTTCCGAAGTACCCGTGTTCCAGCATTTGGAGCTGTGCCTTCATGGGCGTCATAGGGCTTCTGAGTTCATGAGAGGTGATGCTTATAAACTCGGTTTTTGCCTTATCAATTTCTTCTCTTTGTTTTTCTGATTTAAGGAGCATTTCATTTGTTTTATTGAATGTTTCAGTCAGTTCATCAAATTCATCATTTGTACCCGGCTTTTTTACTTTGAAATAAAAGTTTCCTTTTTCAATTTCTTTTATTCCTTCATAAAGATTTTTTACTGGTTTGGAAATAGATTCTGAAAGGTAGAATGAACTGCCGAAAATAAAAATAAACAGAATAATAATAATTGCAAAATAGGTTAACTGGAAATTTGTGAGCGGACTCAAAATATCCTTTTTGTTTTGTGCGGAGACAATAATAAATGCTTTGCTTGGGTCATCAGAACTATAATATATGCGTTCTGCATTTATTACAACTTCATCTGTGACAACACTTACTATGTTCTGTGAAAACAAAGCAGTAAGTTCAGGCATATCCTCGAACATATTGTAGTCCTTTCCCAGATCAAATCCGAAATTTTTTATTATATCCTGGTGGTTAAGGTATCCGCCTGAATTATTTGCAAGGAAAATCTGTTCGCCGTATTTTTTGGTTTTTTCAAGCAATTGTTTTGCATCAATGTTTATTACAATCAGGCCTACAGTTTTTCCTTCTTCATTATTTACTTTTGAAATAAACCTCATTGTGGGCACATAAGGGATTTCTATCCTGCTGTTTTCAACATTTAAATTTAGATTTGAAATGTAATTTGCTGTTTTAGGAAGCGCCATCGTATCAATAAAATAATTCCTGTTTCCCTTGTATTGCAGGCCTTCTGCGGGCACGGCATACGCATCACCCTGTTTCGAATTCACTCTCACAAGCTCATAACCTTTTTCATCAAGCAACCTTATTTGCAGGTAGTCTTTCTTATTTTGTGCCATTACAAGGAATTGTGTTTCAAGTTCATTTATTGCCTGTTCAAGCGTTTTTCCTGTGATCGGATCAATGTCCTTATTGTCTTTTGCTCTAAGAACAGATTTTGTTGTATGTAAATTGCTGAGTATAATAGCATCATCAATTTGGATTTTAATGTACAATTGCAGTTCATTTTTAGTGTTTTCAACCACTGAAAGATTCTGTGAAAGCGCATTGTCAAAAATGTAATCATTTACTGAGACAAAACTGAAATAAGTTGTGATAAGAATTGGCCCCAAAGATATTAACAGAAATGCAATAAACAGTTTTTTTTGTATGCTGTTGAAAAACATTTCTCCAAAATCAGTTTTTTTTCTCATGTAATACCTTTTTTAGTTATATATTTGCAGGTTATTTGAATGTAACTATTTTATCAGCAAATAGCTTGGCTTCACGCACAATTGTATCCTGCTCAGCTGATTTCATTGCATAAATTATTCCAGTTCCATCAATTGTCTTTACTCTTGTTGAAATGCTTGAAACAAACTTGCTTACCGTGTTCTGATTTTCATAAACAAGCAGGTTCGTAAGTGAATCCATTATAAAAAAATTATACCCTTTTTTCATTGCCTTAGAAATTGCAATTGAAATTTCAGTAAATGCTGTAGGGTGGCTCACAAAAATGCAATCTTCAGTATTTCTTGCAGAAAGAACGCTTTTTGTAATACAATCAATGAACAAAAAATTATCTGTTTTAACCTTGTTTTTTTCAAAAATTTCTTTAATCGCCTTAGCTGTTTTGTTCAGTGTAAGATAAAGTACCGTTTCACCAGAAACCTGTTTTGCTATTGCAGGGATGCTATGGTTATATGTTTCAGGGTCATCAAAAAAGACAAGAAGCATGTTCTCGCCTTTAAGTTCTTCAAGTACATTCATTTTAATTACCCGTTAACTCTTTTACTTTTGCAAGCAGTTCATTAATATCAAATGGTTTTTGTATAAATGAAACAACATTCTTTTTCATGAGCTTCTCCATTTCCGCTTCAGTTGTTTTTACAACACTGAAATAAGCTATTTTTGTTCCCGTTATCTTCTCCACAACTTCCCTTACCGGAGTTCCTGGCATCATTATATCCATTAGAATAAGATCCGGTTTGCCTTTTGCAATTTTTTTAAGACAGTCATCACCATTCTTTGCCAGAATAACCTTGTAACTATTTGCTTCCAACAGGGTTTTCACCGATTCCCTGATATCTTCCTCATCATCTACTACCATTATTGTTTTCAACAAAACACACCTTCTTTTAGAAAAAGTTTCAGTATATATAACTTTTTAACATTTAAAATACTTGTCTAATACTGTAAAAGCCATTATGTTGTGTTTAATGGCAGAAATTACACTTAATTTTCAACTTGCCGCGATTTTCTGCATTTTCATTATCTTTAAATAAGATTAATTCTTATATTCTCCATGAAATTATGCATAATAAACTGCAGCTTCAGTTCAACAAGCAGAACAAGAGTGCTTGCAATGCGATTTTTAAAAATACTGAAAAAAACTCATAAAAATGTTGATTTTGTTGATCTTTCAAAAATCCAACTGCCTATATGTGATGGCAATAAATGTTATGAAAACAAAAATGTCAAAATTCTCACAAAAAAACTTTCATCAGCTCAAGGAATTGTTATTGCATCTCCAATTTACAATTATGATTTAAATGCTGCTGCAAAAAATCTTGTCGAGCTTACAGGAAGTGCATGGAAGGACAAAATAATTGGTTTTTTGTGTACTGCGGGCGGTTCAAAGAGCTACATGTCAGTAATGCCCTTTGCCAACAGCCTGATGCTGGATTACCGCTGCCATATTTTGCCTAGATTTGTTTATGCTGAAGAAAATGCCTTTCGAGGAAATGAGGTTGCTGATGAAAAAATTATTGAACGCCTTGAAGAACTTGCAAAATCCTTTGTTAGGGTTACAAAAGCGCTTTCAAAATAATTGTATTGTTATTTTACTGTTTAATAAATTCCTTTACTGCATACGCCCATCCCTTCGGACCAATTCCTTTTGCTTTCAGAAAGACGTCTGATGCATAACTTCCATCAGGTCTCATGACAAGATAACCATTATCCGCGGCTTTAAGCATTCCAAAATCATTCGTGCTGTCTCCGACTGCAATTGATTTCACATTTCCAAATTCTATTCTAAAAATTTCAACAAGTTTTTTCACTGCTTTTCCTTTGCTGTGATTTTTCATTATATGGTGGAACCTTCCACCTTTAGTGTATTCAAAACCAATAGATTTTATTTCATTTTCAAGTTCTTTTGAATCAGCTTCGCTCACAAAACACTCCTCAAATTCCCGTTCCCTTGCAAGTGCAGCCATGTTCTTATCCAGATTAGTTATCTTACAAACTTCCTCAAGAGACATTTCATTTAGACATTTAATCTCAAAACCATTTTCTCTTATTTTTGAAATACCTTTTCGAATTTCATTAATTCCAGGTGAAAATTTTATCGCATAATATTTGCCTTCCTTTTCGGCTCCGATTATATTTTTTGAAAAATATTTTTCTGGAAAAAAAATTGCCGCTCCATTTTCACAAACAAAAGGATCCTTTATTCCAATTCTTTTTTGCCATTCCTCTATCTCTGCTCTTGTTTTGCTTGAAACAATTATAATTGGAATTTTTTTTGCTTTTACTTGCTTAATTGCTTCCTGTGCATCCTTGAATGAATAAGTTTCATGGTCAAGCAAAGTCGAATCAAGATCAGTGAAAATAATTTTCATGCTTCCAACCACGATGGAAATTTTTTGAACTTTTTTCTATACTCAGTAATAGTTATTATAGGTGGTCTTTGTATTTCAGTAATTGGTTTTTTTCTCAAAGTATAACTTATTTTGCTTTTTTCCTTTTTGGATTCAATTACTCTATACGTTTTTTTTATTTTCTGAACCTGAATAAGCTTTCCAAGGGTATTGGCTCTTCTTGCAAAAACCTGCAAAATTCCAAATGACATGTTGCTCAGATTCTGCAATGACTGGTTTCGGTGAATTCTTTTAATCAAATCTACTTGTGCCATTTTTTCAAGACCAAATTTTTTTTCAATATCAATTAACATTGCAGTTTCCACTCCGTACCCTGTGAAAAAAGGTATTTTTTCAAGTATTTCACGCCTGCCAGCATATTCTCCGCTAAGTGGCTGAATAAAACCAGAAAGCTGTGGGAAATACATGTTGAAAAGTGGCCTTATCAGGAGCTCTGTAACTCTTCCACCTCCAAGAGGTCTTAATTCTTTTCCGACTTTTATAGGCCTTTGGTAAAATGCCTTAGTGAAACTAATTTTTTTATTTGTAAGCAATGGACCCACAAGACCATAAATGAACTTTGGACTCATATTCTTGATATCCGCATCAACCCATACAATAATGTCTCCTTTTGCAACGTAAAGGCTTTTCCAGAGGTTTTCTCCTTTGCCGCGCTTGAAACCGTATTTGTTCATTATTTTTCCGGAATTATAAAAAATTGCACCAGCTTTTTCAGCCTCTTCTTTTGTATTATCAGTTGATCCTGAATCAACAACTATTATTTCATCAAGCAATTTTTTTTTCTTATTATCAATAAGTTTTGATTTCAGTTCAGAAACCACTTTTCCAATTGTTTCCGCTTCATTAAGTGTAGGTATTATACAAGAAATAATTTTTTTTTGGTCATTTTTTAGTTTAACAAGTTTTTTAACATCTGAAAAGCTGTCTGCCTTATACCTGTTCTTGCCAAACCATTCATCCACATTCACAGTTATCTCTAAAATCAAACCCCCAAATTCCTTATAATACCCTTGGAATTTACCCTGATTTTTCGGTTTTTAGTAATATTTTTATTAACCTCGTCAGCAATCTTCTAGGGTTTAGAATGAGTGTTTTAGATTTAATGCTATCAAAAAAAATCGAACAGAAAAAATCAATCGGAATATGTATTCCGGATCATGCAAAATCGTTAGAGCAAATGAAAAAAAATGAGCATTCAAATGAATTGCAAATTGAGAAAAAAGACGGCTCATTTATCCTTGAAGGCATTTATGAGCTTGGCAAAGAAATGACCTTTACAGGAGAAGTTTTTTCAGGTTGTATTTACCCTGATTCAAAACTCATTTTAGGTGAAACTGCCTTGCCTTTGAAGGAAATTCTTTTACACGGAAGATTCGTTGAAAAGCTCTCTTCAGGACAGCGCGGAGCAATTACCATTTGCCCTGAACATTACATTAGAATTTCAGCAGGACAATTATTGGAATTCAAAAAATAATTTCATTTTTTTAACAAATTTTTTTAACGGAGTGTGATTTGATTTGGTGAAAATAGGCGAAAAAGTAGAAAATTTTGAAGTGCTTGCCTTTCATGAGGAAGCTGAAAAAAAAGTGAAACTTTCAGATTATTCCGGAAAGTGGATTGTAATGCTTTTCTATCCGGCAGATTTCACATTTGTCTGCCCGACAGAACTGGAGGAAGCGGCAATGCTTCACGAGGATTTTAAAAAACTTGGTGCGGAAATATTAAGTGTAAGTACTGATACAGTATTTGTCCACAAAGCATGGCATGATAATTCGGAAGCAATAAAAAAAATCAAATACCCTATGCTTGCAGATCCGACAGGAAAACTATGCAAAATGTTCGGAACTTATATTGAAGAAGAAGGTATGTCACTTAGAGCAAGTTTCATAATTGATCCTGATGGTGTTCTAAAATCAATAGAAATCCATGATAATAGTATAGGGCGAAGTGCACAGGAAACTCTGAGAAAACTTCAGGCTGCAAAGTTTGTGAGGGAAAACAAAGGCCTTGTGTGTCCGGCTTCATGGAGACCAGGGCAAAAAACACTCAAACCAGGTCTTGATTTGGTCGGAAAAATCTGATTAATTGGATTTTTCCCTTAAAATGGTTGCGGTGATAAATTCCGCATGGCTCCAAGCCAGCGGAACACCAAACCTAATGTATGGCCTTTTGTGATTTTTATAATTTGACCTGATTTTTCTGTACGATCTTGCCATAAAATAAAGTTCGTTCGCAATCCTGTCAAAATCCACTTTATCAAGAAGTATTTCTTTATTAAATTCCTTTTCAAAATCCATTCCTGTAAGCCATTCTTTTTTCCAGAAATCATCAAAACTTTCCTTTGATGCAACATGCTCAGGCAAAAAACCATTATTGCTCCTGAATTTTTCAATATGCGAAAGCGTCTCTTCGCCTTTCTTTTTTTTACCTGCTTTAAAATAACACTGAGCAAGCATCGCAGAGTACTGTATCCAAGGGCCTATTCCTGCATGATTATGCATGAAAGAATCTCCAATTTCACTTTCAAATCTGTAAAGCAAACCAAGTTTTTTATCCCAAAGTTTTTTCCTCATAAATTCAATTGTTGATTCGCATTTTTTTGCATCAAAAAGACCAAAATACAGCGGACTCATTAGAGTTATGTCAGCCCTCATATCCTTAGCCTTATTTTTATACAATCTCGCAATGAATCTACCTTCATCAAAAAGATTTTTTGTAATATTTTTTTTCAATTCATCTGCTTTTTCAGAAACAAATTTTCCTTCCTTTGCATTTCCATATTTGCCTGAAATTTTTTTCATCTGCTCCATGGCATCAAGATATGAACAATTAGTCCAGAGGGTGAATCCGGTTTCAATTGCAAATTCATGTATAGATGTAGTTGAACAGAAAAGTCCTGTTTCATTATCAAAATAATCTTTTATTGCAGCATTAAGTGCCTTCATACATTGTTTGAAAATCTTTTTTCCATCTTTAGGTTTTTTTTCAACAGATTCAATGGCAAGAAGATAATTGCATAAAAATGAAATGCCGTGTGCAGTATTATCCTCTTGCTTGTAAATTGAAAGATCTTTTGCATGTATACTGTAACGCTGATTCCAATGCCCGTTTTTACCTTGAATATTCATTAAAAGCCTTGAAGTATGCTCTAATATTTTGATGCATGCCTGTTCAAAATGCCCTTCCTCAACAACAACCCTAAGTGCCCTTGCAATTGCCGCAGCATCCCTTGGGTAAAAATGAGGGTAACGGCTGCTTTTATACGTTGCAATAAGCACCATGCCTTTCTGGCACTCATGAGTACAATTCTTTATAACCCTGAGATTTCTCTCTAAAATCTTGTGCAAATTGCCTTTTTCCATGCATAAAATAAGAACTTAAAATTAATAATGGTTGCCTGAAAATACGGCTAAATTATTGTATTTTCGCACTGGCAATCTGGTTCCGAAATGTACTAATGCACTTTATTTGTTTTTTTATATGGCTAATGTAAAACGATTTTTTGATACAGTGGCGCCTCAAAACCCTAAACATTTGAATAAATTCAATACTTGGCTAAAGGAAGGTTTTTATTAATTCGTATATTGAATTGTCTTTAGGGCACTATCGAGAACCTAGCTTGATAGTTTGACCGCCCTATTCTATTGCAGGAGTACCAAAGCGGTCAAATGGACCAGACGTGAATGAGCTTTATGTTTGGCATAATTTTCCTTGCGGGTCTGACTCAAGATCTGGGGACTTAGTGTCTTCGGAGGTTCGAATCCTCCCTCCTGCAATTACTTTTTTTTAATTAGATTTATGCATTAGGACACAATTGCGTCAATTTTTTCAATTATTTTAAGTGTATCTGACATTAGGTCCATGTCGCATTGCGCGCCGATTTCCATGATTTCATTGCTATTGGTTCCAATGCTTATTCTGAGTGTTTTTGTAGGCGCATCAGCAACACAAATGCGTGTATCCTCTTCTGAAAGCCCGAAGAAGTTCGTGCCGATTATAAATTCCTTAATGTTTTCCAATTCCTGTGTGCTTATGCGTTTTTCCTCAAGCGAAACCGTGCCATCATCACCAAACCCTTTTGTTATCTCAATAGTGATGCGTCCATCGTCATAAATCTTTATTTCCTTTACCTCATAAAATTCCACAGGGACAAATCCCGGCACATCTGTCTTTACTATAATTGGTTGAGAATCTTCTGTTGGAATGTCTCCGTATAGGCAATCAGGGAACTCACAGAAAGGTGCTTCTCTTCCAACCACAGTACCGTTAGCACAGAGTTTTGCTTCTTCAGTACAAGCAATATTTTCCATGGATTGCCATCCAAGTTTGTTCATTTTTTCAGAATCTGTTGAGTCAACAAGAACCGCTACCTTATCCCCTCTTGCACAGGAACATGCTTTACAAACACCTTCATAGATTTGTTTTGATGCAAAATCATAAACTTTAATTCCATTTACTTTTTCAAACCAAGCTTTAATTATAGTGGATTCTGCGTTTATTGTATTGTATCTTATTCTATTGTATTCAGAATCAGTTGAAGCCCATTGTTCCCAAGGGTTTCCGTCGCACTGTACAGGCTCAATAGAAAACCATTCTTTTTCGCCAAAAACAGGGTTTGATCTTTCTTTTTTAATATCCAGATAATAATGGTCTGTTGGTTCAGCTCCGATTGCTCCTGTTTGTGAAGTTTCCTTTGTCCAGATTCCTTCTAAAATAATTTCTTCATTTATTTTAATTGAATCAAAATCACAGTCTTTTCCCGCAACCTGAATAGAGTAATTATTTTTTCCATTAAAATCTTTTTCAAAGTACTCCGCAGAATCAAAAAATTCGGATGAACATACATTACAGCACTGGTTCTCGCTCTGGCAGGCCATTAATGTACATCTTGCTCCACTCATAATGCCTTTAACCTTTATTTTCTGGTTCAGAAATTGATCCTGATTTGCAGTAAGATCAGAAGGTTTCAGTATTCCTGAATCAGATGATTCATAAACAATTATTTTTGCAGTTTTTTCAGCGGCGTTTATTGAAACCAATTTTATATTAATATTGAATTTTTCGACAAACACTTCAGAAGATAATTTTTCGCCAAGATAAATTTCTGCAGCTGGATTAAGTTCGCACATTGCATCTTTAGGGCAAACAGAATTTAACAAAAGTCTAACTTTTTGTTCTCCTTCCCATACGCACTGAACTCCGTCCATGCACCTTGAATCATAAAAAGAATCAACATTTATCCATAGTTTATTGTTGCTTTCTAAATAATAATTGCCTTCAGTTATGGTAAATTGTTTTCCAAATTCAAATATGTTTCCATCTTGTTGTACACAACCTGAAATAGCGAAAAGTGCAAGCGCCAAAAAAGCAAATAAAGTATTTTGTTTCATGTTCATATATGGTGCTTTTCGGTTTAAATTAGTTATGTGATTGTTAGGCTTTTTGCTTAATCCAAAATCTCGCAAGACCTTTTGATGCAATCACGCTTGCAACGTACGCAATTGCCGCTCCAACAAGAATCACAAACCAGTCCTCTAAACCAAGAGGTATTGTCTGGAAAAGCAATGAGAGCGGAGTGTAAAGCACGAGTAATTGCAGAACCATTGAAAGCACAAGCGCATAAATCAGCCATTTGTTTGAAAACATACTAAGTTCATCCTGTTCCCTGATTACAACAACCCTCACAAACTCAAATACAATAAGTGAAGTAAAAACCATAGTCTGTGCAATTACAATTCCTCTTGGCAGGTACATAAAGAAAATTGCAAGTATAATTACAGTTAAAATTGCTGCAATAATAAGCATAAGAACACCTAGCTCTTTGGTAATAATCTGTTCTTTGGAGCTTCTTGGGGGTTCATTCATTATTCTTGGTTTAGGTGGATCGGCTCCAAGTGCAAGTGCAGGCATACCATCAGTAAGCAGATTAATCCATAAAATTTGCACAGGAGTTATAGGCAAATACCCAGGCAAAGATGCAATGAAAATGATTGCAACTTCTGCAAGATTGTTGGACATAAGGTAGTTAACAAATTTTCTTATATTGTCAAAAACAGACCTGCCGTATTTGATTGCCTCAATTATGGTTGCAAAATTATCATCCAATAAAATGATGTCTGATGCTTCTTTTGCGACATCACTTCCCCTTATACCCATTGCTATGCCTACATCGGCCTGTTTTAATGCAGGTGCATCATTTACTCCATCTCCAGTCATTGCAACGCTATAACCTTTTGCTTTAAGCGCGCGCATTATGCCAAGTTTTTGTTCAGGGCTTACTCTTGCAAAAATATCATACTCTAATACTGCTTTATTGAATTCCTGTTCTGATAATTTGGCAAGATCCCTAGAATCAATTATTTTTCCTTCAAATCCAATTTGTTTACCAATTGCCTTTGCAGTAAGCATGTTGTCGCCTGTAAGCATCAAAACTTTTATTCCTGCCTGCCTGGCTGTTTCAAGAGCCGATTTTATTTCCTTTCTTGGAGGATCAATCATTCCTTGTAATCCAAGGAAAACAAGATTTGATTCAATGTCTTTTGTATTTTCTATTTCTTTGTAAGCAAAACCAAGAACCCTTAATGCCTTTGATGCAAATTCATCGTTCTTTGCAAGTATATCTTGTCTCATTTTTTCAGTAAGCGCTTTTTTCTTACCCTCAATAAAAACATGCGTGCACGAATCAAGAATCACTTCAGGTGCACCTTTTGAATACGCGATTTTTACCGCGCCATAATCAACAGCAATAGTCATTTTTTTTCTTTCAGAACTGAATGGAACATCGCTTATTCTTTGCATTCCTTCAAGAACAAGGCCTGCTTTGAGTGCAGAAACAGTAAGTGCTATTTCAGTAGGATCCCCGATAAAAATATGCTCTTTATTGGTTACTTTTGTTATCGTGTCATTGCATGCAAGGCCGCACAAAAGAATTTTTTCAAGTTCTCCGGAATTAATTTTTTTTCCATTCAAAAAAAAGTTTCCTGTAATGCTTCTGCCTGTACCTGTAATAGTATAATTTTTGTTATTGTAAAAAATTTCCTGTACCGTCATGCTATTCTCTGTAAGTGTGCCCGTTTTGTCCGTGCAGATAACATCAACCGAACCAAGAGTTTCAATTACAGGAAGTTTTCTCACAAGGCTCTTTTTTTTCAGCATTTTTTGCGTAGCAAGTGCAAGCGATAAGGTGACAACCGCAGGCAATCCCTCAGGTATTGCGGCAACAGCAACGCTTATTGCAGTGATAAAAACATCAATAATGTCGGCGTTGTGAATATAAAACATTGTTCCCGCAATAACGAAAAGCAAAACAAGTATCCCTAAACTTATTTTTTTGCTCAAATCATCAATTTCAACATGGAACCTTGTTGGCTCTTCATGAATGCTTTCCAATTGATCTGCAATTTTTCCAACCTCTGTTCCAGGTCCTGTTCCGACAACTATTGCCATTCCTTTTCCCTTAACCACAAGGGTATTCATGAAAATCATGTTTCGTCGGTCTGCAAGCGCGGTATCCGCAGGAAGTGACTCGGTTATTTTTGAAACAGGAACGCTTTCTCCTGTTAACAATGATTCATCAACAGTCAAACCTTCCTTTCGAATAACTCTTGCGTCGGCACTTATTTTCATGCCTTCCTGCAGAATAAGTATATCTCCTGGAACAATTTCTTTTGATTCAATTTCCCTGAATTCACCAGCCCTTAATACAAGCGCTTTTGGAGAGCCGAGCTTTTTCAGTGCCTCAATGCTTTTCTCTGCGTTAAAATTCTGTACGAAGCCAAAAATGCCGTTTGCAATTACAATTGCAAAAATAAGGAAACTGTCAATTTCCTTTCCAAAATAAAATGAAATGAATGCGGAAAAAATTAGTATAAGTACAAGTGGAGAAGTGAACTGTTCCGCAAGCAAAGACAATAAAGATATTTTTTTGCCGAATTCAATCTGGTTCGGACCATACTTTTCAAAGTGTTCCCTTGCCTGAGTCTCTGATAAACCAGATTCTTTCGAATTGAATCTTTTTAGTAATTCTGCTTTTGAAAGAGAATGCCATTCAACCATTTTCAACCTTTATTAGTATAATTATTAATTTTAATAATCCCTTGCTTTAGCCCAAATGTGTGATTTTAAATAAATATATTACTTAACTAGTAACATGTCTACAACAAGAATCGCATCAGCGAGAAAAGCATTCAAAACAAAAGACCTTACCGCAATGAAAGCGGCACATTCACATGAAGCTTTTGATGCTGAACAAAACAAGCCAAGCCACAGCGAATATCTTGGGGACATGGTTTATGGTGCACTGGATGGCATTGTAACCACCTTTGCAGTTGTAGCAGGAGCCGCAGGAGCAAGCCTTTCCCCTTCTGTTATAATAATTCTCGGATTTGCAAACCTTCTTGCAGATGGCCTCTCAATGGCTGTTGGCAATTATCTCTCGATGAAATCCGATCAGGAATACTACACAAAAGAAAGGCAACGCGAAGAATGGGAAGTTGACCATTACCCTGAAGGCGAAAAAGAAGAAATACGCCAAATATACTTGAAAAAGGGATTTGCAGGTAAAAACCTTGAAAAAATTGTGGAATTAATTACATCAAAAAAATCCGTTTGGGTTGACATAATGATGACCGAGGAACTTGGAATGGCTGTTGAAAACAAAAGCCCAATAAAAGCAGGGCTTTACACTTACTTTGCATTCATAATAGCAGGATTTATACCATTAGTTATTTTTGTTATTTCATTTTTCAATCCGATTCCAAGTGAAATTGCATTCCCTATTGCGCTTGCACTAACTTTTGTAACAATTTTTATAGTTGGTTCATTGCGTTCATTGGTTATTGCAAAGAGTTGGCTTGCTGCTGGAATTGAAATGCTTCTAATTGGCGGGCTTACAGCAGTAGTTTCTTATGGGATAGGATTCTTGCTCGGAAGCATGGTTGGATTGACGTAATTATTTTAACCATTTGAAAAACTCTTTTTTTTCCATTTTTAAGTCTCGTTTAATGATTTTTGTTAAAAGTCCAATTCCAATAAGTTCATTGCCGTGAATTGGAATAGTTGTTTTTCTGCCATCGGGGTGAACAAATCTGTGGTGGCTTCCTCGAATCCTGGTTTCCTTAAAACCAATTTTTTCCAGAACCTTCACTATTTTCGAAGGCAAAACCTGTTTTGGTAAGGTTACACCTCTATTCTTTGAATGCCTACAAATCGTGTTTTTATTCCAACTTCTAAATCTTCATCCAAACATAATTGAATTGCTTCTTTTGTCCGTTCCATTAATTTATCCATAGTTTTAGCTTGGGTATGACACCCTTGGATTTCTGGGACATCAGCGATTAGCCAACCATTCTCATCTTTTTCAATTATTACCGTATAAATTTTTTTCATTTCCTCACTATAATACATGGTAATCAACTCCTTAAAAAACTTTTTTTTGGGAACTCATCTGAATTCCCCGTATTCCTCTTGCAGACGCAGCATCCTGTCATGGTAGTTCTCTGCCCTTGTTTTTCTCAGATCTCTTATAATCCTGTCCATTCTTTCTTCACTCACTAAAAATCACCTCAAAAAACTTGTATTACCATTGAGATTTTTGAGTAGAAGTAGTTTTTGAAACGGAGTAGATTGCCGGTGCGGAACTGCGCTCGGTTCTGGAGCGTACCATCTTCGCAATGCTCGATGGAACTTACCCTAAAACTAGCCTTTCAGCCACTCAACGAGTTCAGAATCAATCTGTGTGTTCACAAGCATTGCAGTTCCGTGCCCTGTATTCCTGAGTTTTTTGAATTCCGAATTTGCTATTTCAGTTTCAAGTTTTCCTGATGAACCAAATGAATAAGAGTCCTCTTCGCTTGCAACAATAAGCACCATTGCATTAGTTTTCATTGCTGCGTCCTCTGTTGTAACTCCTCTGTAATCCAGTCCTGGTGAAAGCAGAACAACTTTTTCAATTGCAGAATTATCTGCAGAATAATTCAATGCAACATTTGCGCCTATGCTTGCACCTACAACTTTCTTGAGCTTAAATCCTTCGGCGGTTAAAAAATCATTTGCCCCTTCAGCATCCAGAATCATTTCATTGAATTCACTTGGCTTAAAATCATTCCAGTTTTTCCTGAACGTTTTTTGCTGAAGACTCTCTCCATGTCCTCTGAAATCAATTGCGAGCACGGTAAAACCTGCCTTGTTCAGTTTCTCCGCAAAATTAGTGTAACTTTCCTTGTTACTGTTCAGCATATGTAAAAGTAATACTGCTTCCTCTCCGCCGCGAAAAAGATTTCCCTTAATCACAAACCCATCGCTTGTTTTGAAATCAATTTGTTCAAAAACCATTGTAATATCACCTTCCTTTTTTTCAACAGAAATACACCCGGATAAAAAAAGAAAAATCAAAACCAACGCAAATGCAGCAGCTTTCATTTTTTCACTCGCCATACTTTTTCTTTACTTGCTCAATTTTTTTGTCGATTTTTTTCTCAGATTCAAGCCTCTCAAGGCCGATTTCCCTTCGATCAATAAATTTCATATGTTCAACAAGTCTTGGATGCACTTTATTAACTTCATCAAACATTTTCAGAACAATTCTCCTGTAATCAGGGTGCCCATGTATTGTTGAACGCAGTTCAACAAGATGATATAGTTCCCTAAGGTTCAGGTAATTGCTCCACCTTATTCTGTACGCAAAAGGAACAACATATTGGCTTTGTTTTGGCATTTCCGATTTGATTTTTTCGTTAGTTTTTTTTGCAAGTAACATTTTTTCCGAAAACTCTTTGTCAATACCAAGTTCCTTCATTTCAGGTGGCAAGTCAAACCCAAGGGTTGTTCCAAGATCCTGCCTCTGCTGTGTCAGAACCCTGTGCCTGTGCAAATCACGATAGGATGCATAATTGCATGCCAAATCAAATTCATAAAAAGTATGCTCAAAGCCTCTTCCTGGTTTGTGGCGTCTATTCTCCCTTTTTCCTATATACTCGTTTATTACTGCAATTTTTTCCTCTTTGTCCATTGCCTTTACCTTTTTTTTTATTGTCTCAAATGAAACATCTGTAAAAGGATAAAGTGCCGCGGCAATAACTTTGTTTTCAGCATCTTTGTCATAATCAGTAAGCGTAACTTCTTCGGAAAATGGTGAGTTTTCACCTGAAAAAAGTTTTTCTGAAAGTGTACCCATGCCAATTTTTGTTTTTGCAAGGAAATTTATTGTAGGATCTCCATATTTTCCGGTAGCCCTTTTCACAAAAGAAGGCATTACTTTCATTAACTCAGTTTGCATTTCTTTGGCAACATCCCTTGCTTCCGCAAGCTCGCTTGAATGCATTTTAATAATCAAAAATTCAAGGCTTCTTCCATTACCAAATAATCCCACATTGGTTTTTGTTGAAGCGGGCAGAAAGCCCCTTAAAATATCACAAGCCTTTGCCCTGATTGTTGAACCATATGCCCTGTCACTTGTTTCCGAATCCTGTGGAAACTTTTCCATTAACCATTTTTTTGTTGGCTCAATTAACCTTGAATAAGAATCAAAAAGAGAATCGCATGTTTCAATGTACTCATCAGCATACTTTGATTCCATTATACCTGGTTCGCGCACATAAAGATATTCCCCTTCAATTTTCTTATCAAAATAAACATACCTAGTGCTTTTCTCAAGTGGTGAAATTCCTATCCTTGAATCCTCAAGTATCTTTGAAACAATATTGCTCACATTCTCGCATGCGATGTGCGCTCCGCCTAATTCGGCAACAGAATCATCACCATAACCAACCAAAACTCGATCATAAAATTCTTCTGCCTTTTGCGTGGCAACAACCTGATCATAACCCATTTTTTCCGAAAATGCAACAATTTCCTTAAAACCCATTTTTTCATCATTAATGAATTCATCTAAAAGAAGCCGCCTAATGCTTTTTGCTGTTCTGCTGTACCGTGAAAAAAGAGCACCCTTTACAACTTCAGGTAGATTAACAAGAACAAAAATATCCTTATCTAAATTAGAAAAAAACGGTTTAAGAATCTCCGCTTCCTCATTGGTAAATTTATCCATCAAAACCCCTATAGGAATAGAATTGTTTTGATTTTAAAATGAACGGTCAAATCCCGCAAATCTGATTTTTTTTAAAAAATAGGAAATAGTCCCCTTCAGGGGACTACTATTTGAATTATGAACATGTTCCTACTAATGGTTTATTTCCTGTGACTTTTGCACCTGACAAACCACCTGTAGTGTTATAGGTTATTACCACATCATAGTTGTATGAATCACCTGATGTACAACTTGGCGGAGTTCCACTTGTGTTCTGATCAGCACCTGCAGCAATAGCCGTTGAAGGCACTCCAAGATCTGTTCCGTCAAGAGTGATTGATGTAACAGTAACTTTCTTTGTGGATGTGTTCCTCAAAATAAAGTTAGCATCAGCACCGCTTATACTGTATTCAAGTATCCCAACAGGGGATGTTGACTGCCAGTAAGCTTTACTCTGTGACTCAGTAATTCCTGCCGATAAACCAGGGAACCAACCCATTACTCCAACAACAACCAATGCAATTACAATGATTATTGCAAGAATGATGAGATATTCAGTAGTACCTTGTCCTTTTTTTCCAAACATTCCATTTCACCTCCTATTCCTAAAGATATTGTATCATCTAAAGCATTTTTACTTTTTAAACCTTCTGTTTCCTTGAAAATATTTTATGTTTGTTAAAAGCTCAAGAATTGTGAAAATACTGTTCTTGCAATAAAAAACACGATAACTGTAGCAATAAAAATCAAAGGGAAATTAATCAATCCAAGTTTTGCCTTTCCTTTGTTAAGAACGCCGATGAAAAGGGATGAAAGCAAAGCATTTATGAAGAAAAGAAGCAGTGCAGCCATTTCCATGAATTCAGGGGTAATGTTCAGTTGCGATGATAAAAAACCAACAGGGCTTCCAGAACTGTCAAAACTGCTTTGTGCCTGAATGTTTGTTACCATAACAAGAAATTGCACTGAAATTGCCATCAGAAGCGGAGTTCCGATTACAACAACAAAAGCCACAAAAAGAACATACATTTTTGTTGTAGCAAGCAACTCTTTTCTCATTTCCTGAATATCCCTGAGATAATTTGCAGATGTTTCAAGAAGCGCGGACAATTTTCCGCCTGATCTTAATGATTGGCCGAAAAAAGAAACAGTTTCCTCTAATTGTGAACTCTTTATCCTGTTTTTTAAATTCAAAAGTGCTTCAGTAAAACTCTGCGTTCCAAGAGCCTTTGCAGTGGCGACTTTTATTTCTTCGCTCAGTGGTCCGAATTCTTTTCTGGCCGCAGCCCTGAAAGCGGCAAAAGGAGTCATGCCTGCACTCACATTACTTGAAACAAGCATGAGAAAATCAGGCAGCACAGATTCCACAATCGCAGTTCTGCTCTCAATTTTATAATAAATGTGTAAATACAAAAGTGCGGTTGTTATTCCTGCCATTGCCATTGAAAGAACAATCGAAACAAACAAAGGTTCCGTAAAAATCAGAATTGCAAAATCGCCAATAATTATATTGGCTGTTTTTTCAAAATTAAAAAAACCAAATGTTTTGCCGATAGTCCAAGGCAAAAGAAAACCGATTACTCCGAGAAGCCCGATAAGAAAAATTCTTTTACCGAGCCAAATATCAAAATCAACTCTATGCCCTGAATAAGTAAGTGCATTGTAAACCGCACTTTTCTTTTTTTTCTCAGGAATAAAATCCGAAAGGCTCCTATAAAATCGGTCAAAAAAAGTCATACATACACCTTAGGAACCCTTGTTTTGACAAAGCCAATAAGCATAACCTGCATTGCTCCTGCAAAAAGAATGAACAGTATAATCGTTTCAGGTCCAACTGAAGCGCCAGCCATTGCTGAAAGAATAACCAAAAAAGTGATTCCAATTGTAGGTATTGCCGCGGCAAGCATCAAATAAAGAAGAATCCACATGTTGAGCTCTGCAGCATAATTCTTTATTGCCCTAAGCTGCAGTCTATTAAGTAACTGCACTACTGTTTCAAGCGAGCCCTTAAGTGAAGCCCCGCTCCTTAATGCAGTAATCAGTTGCCAAATTATTTTTTTCATATATTCGCTGTTGGTTTTTACCGCAAGTTTCTCAAGCGCCCTTGCCTCACTCTCACCAGAATTAATATCCTTTACAACTTTTCCGAATTCACCCGAAACATTTCCATAATTTGATTTGCTCACATTTGACATTGCATCAAATAATGAAACTCCGCTGCTCACCTGAATAAGCATGCTGTTAAGTGCAAATAATAAACTTTGATCAATTCCTGAAGAATATTTTTGTGCAATGATTTTCGGGTATACTAAATGCAATGCAAAAAAAACAATGAAAAAAATCAATCCGAATAAAGTTGCAATAATTGAATTATCCGCAAGAATCTCACCATCCCTCATGAAAAAAAGCGCGTAGAAAAAAGAGAAAAAAAGTATTCCATAAATTGCCGCAGAAAAAAATGATGCAGTAAGATATCTTTCAGCGCTTGTATCCACATTTGCCTTGTAAAGATCGTACTTTAAATTATAAAAAACCCTTGAAAGCCTTTCTCCAATCCAAATGAATTTCCTGTTCATCTTGTTTATTCTTTCCAGAGAAAAAAGCATGAATTTTATCTGCAATTAATCCACCTTGAAAAGTTCCTTCGGGTCGAGTTTCTTCTTTGCCGCCTTTACAACCAAATCAGGCTGTGAGTAAAACAAATTCATAAGATTACCAACCTGGTCAATGTCATTCTGATTAGTTTCAGACATCCAGTTCAGTATCCTGGCTCGTTCCTCCAGTTCCTTTGTAATCTCAGTTTCTGTCATTCCTGTATTAAGGTTGAGATTTCTCACAAACTTTGAAGCAGGATTGGTTGTTTCCCACTCATCTTCCCGGGGAAGCCACTTGAAAATAGTATTCGAGTTAAGCTGTTGATCACCAACACCTGTATCGATTTCCGCAATTTCAAATGTCCTTCTCACATTATGCTTCCTGTCCCTGTGCTGAACAAGAATAAGATCAATTGCCTCAACCTCAAGCGGGGGAATGCTAATAGGCTCCTCTATAAGTCGCCTTAGAGCCTGGTTTGAGCTGTTTGCGTGTAGTGTGCTGTAAACACTGTGCCCTGTATGCATTGCTTCAAACAAAACCTCTGCTTCAGTATGTCTCCTAATTTCACCAACAATAATTCTGTCAGGCCTCATTCTCAAACTTGACTGCATAAGGTCAAGCATTGTAACTTCTCCCTTGCTTTCCTGATTCGGATTCCTTGTTGTAAGCGGCACCCAATTATCATGCAAATACTTCGGCAAAAAAAGTTCCCGTACATCCTCAATGGAAATAATCCTGTGGTAATTTGGCATGAACGCCGAAAGCGCATTAAGCGTGCTTGTTTTTCCAGAAGCCGTTCCGCCCGCAATAATAATGTTCATTTCATACTGCATTGCAAGCCAAAGCACAGACGCCATTTCAACATTCATTGTGTGGCTCTTTCCAATAAAGTCAATTATTGTCCAAGGTCTTCTTGCAAAGCGCCTGATTGTTAAAGTATTTCCAAATGAACTGATTGGATGCAGTGTCGCATTAACCCTATCCCCTGATAATAAATGTGCATCAAGAATTGGGCTAAGTGTTGTAATGTCCCTTCCGACTTTTCTTGCAATTTGGCTTGCATAATTATAAATCGCATCCTCTGATTCAAGCTTCATATTAGTTTTCAGCCAACCATGCTTCCTATGGTAAACAACAACAGGTGTTTTGCTGCTGTTGATGGTTATTTCCTCAAGGAAATTATCTTCCATCATTAACTCAAGTTTTCCAAGCCCATACATGCTATGCAGCATAATTCCTGCAAGCATATTCATGCTTTCAGTATCTAGTGAACCAAAATATTTTTCGAGTTCCTTTTTAGAAACATCAAAAAAAGCAGTTTTCAATTTCTGACTCTGGTCTTTATCAGTAATATCAGTTCCATCAAAAGGAATTTTATCCACAATCTGCTCCTTGATTTCATCCATGAATGCGGAAGTATAAGAATTTATTTTTGGGGCATCAAGGAAATACAAAGGTCTTTCCTCGCCCTTTTGTTTAATGATTTTGATTTTTACAGGAACAAAATCAACCACGTAACTATACTCTTCAACAATTTCTCCTGTTGCCTCTTTAGCTTCCAGTTGAGGCAATTCAGTTTGAAGTGAAATCCACGGGCTTGAAGTCATAAGTTCAGGATAATGAACATCAACAATTCCATGCTTTTCAAGCGCAAGTGCAATGTTCTCTACTGATTCAATTTTCATCCCGAATTTTTCTGAAATTTCCTTAAAATTAACTTTTTTTGATTTGCCAATAGACTGAATTATTTTCTCAACAGGGGTTTCAATAATGCTTGATTTTACGACTATTTTTCCTGCCGAATTTGCTTTTGCCTTATTTTCCTCAACCTGCTTCTTGTCCACTGATTTCACCTATAATACTTTGCTTTTTCATTAATAAATTGTTGGTTATGACAAACCATGAGAGTCTTTGGGTCTTCAGCACGGTTTGTCAGGTAGCAGACCCAAAAACACAAGGAACTTACCTAAATTACTTTATGGGTTTGCTATAGTCATGATTTTCCCAAAATAATGCTCTTTGAAATTTCCATGCCCTTTTGGCTATAACTTACATTGCCATCATACCACCAGCTTAATTCAGCTGATCCTGAAACACTTGTTGCGCCAATATCGGCAGAAGCAATTACTCCTGGAGCATTAATGCTGTTAATCAGCCTTATTGCATTTGTATCATTGCCAATGGCACCAATAGTTATGTAGAATGATTCGCCTGTTGTTGCATTGTAATCCCAGCTGTAAGTGTTTTCAATCGAAGAATCAAGTTTCCCTGAATAGGTTACAGTATTTGATGCATTCAAATCAGTAAAATACAGGTTCACATTGATGTCGCCTGTGGCATCCTGCCAGGTCCAAGCATTAGCACCAACACTTGAACCGCTTATATAAACATTAATATCAATTGCAACAAATCCAGTGTCTCCATTAGGCATATACACCTGAACCGTAGAATCCGTAATGTAATTGTAATCATATTGCATTCCGTTCGAAAAAACCAGTTCACTTATTCCATCAGTAAGATTTGAAACCCCGACATTTATATCCGCATTCTGTGCGGAAGCATAATTGCCAACAGCAAAAGCGGCATAATTGTTCAACTCATTGTTGTTGATATCTGCAGGAATTTTAGTGCGGAATGAAAATCGGGTAAATTGTTCTCCTCTGTTTACATCAACGCTTGTGCCGAGTATTGCATTTATATCTGAAATAACATCTTCCGCAACAAAACCCGCCTTTTCAATTGAAAAATTTTCCCCGATATGCGCCTCATCAACTGCATTAAGATTGTAAACAAACATTGCAGAAGCAAGAATCGTGGCAGTTATTATCAAAGTGCTTATGCTAAAAATAAATCCGCGTTTCATTAATTCACCTTGTACCATGCAGTTAACCTTGCAACATAAATATCTACAGTTCCATTATTTGCCACAATAAAAGCCCTGCTGATTGTTGTGGATTCGCTGAAATTTTTCTCGCAGTTTGGCCTCACCACGGAAAGCTGCGCATTGTTCAAATCACTGCCTTCATAAATTCCCAGATCGGTGCAAATGGATTTCGGCAATTTGTTCATGAAAACCCTGAGCTGATTAACCCTGTTATTCTCAACCGCCCAGTTCAGCTCACCGTTTTTTTCAAGCACCGTAACAAGGTCCATTGTGGTTTCCTTCAAAGTAAGATTTGATTTCTCCTCATAACTCACCTGTCCGAAATAATAAGCGCTTATTGAAATTACACTAAGCACGATAAACACTGCCATTAGCGCATCAATTGAAATCACAACTCCTTTTCTCATTCCTCAAACACCTTCATGCGCACAACAACATTTTTTCCATTGTAAAAAGCAAATCTATTCACTGCAGTAATATTATTACTATCGCCAGAATCAAGACCGAACTTCGCAAGCTTCTGATTATTTTGCAAATTAATTACTGTAATCTCAACATCGTACTTTGCAAGTCCCAGAATATCCTTTACATCAGAATAGCGGGTTGCATTCAAATCCAGAAACCTTTGTAATTTCGCCGAATCAATTTCATTCCTGGATTTTGCAATTCCGATTCCAAACACATTATTTAAATCACTTTGATTTTCCCAATTGCCCGGATTACCTTCAGTGTAAATAACTGAGTTAGCAGCATGCATTGCCGCCTCGGTTCTAAAATTATCTTTTTCCAAAAATTCCAATCTGTTAGAGCTTTCATTAGCAAAAACAATAATCAAAGTAAGTATCATTAAGAAAATTGTTCCAGCAACAATCAAATCAACTGAAAAAATCTGACCCTTTTCTTTTCTATTTTTAACCATATCAATTCACCTATGCTGGATTGTAACCTGTTGTTGTGTAAGTGCTTGCGTCGCTGAATTCGAAAGTAATTGTGTATGTTTCTGTTTCATTATCCATGTTGGCTGAAGGAGAACCGCCTTCCCATCTAATCCAGTTATTTGATGTAAAAGATTCTTCTGGCAAAATGGTGAAATCAGTAACATCATTCCATTCTCCCGAAACACTTGCAACAGAATTCCTTTGCACATTGTTAATTGTTATTACATCAACATCTGTATCGCCATCAGTATCGCCTGCCCATGAAACTTTAATTCTTGTTACTGTAATTGTAGTTCCATTTGATATATTGTTAATAGTCCAGAAGGGTGCTGTTTCAGCAAGTGTACAATATCTTCCTGAAGGGCTTCCTGTTGAAAGGCAAGTGAATATGGCAGAATTCCATGCCTGTGAAAAGCAGGCTGCTTGTGTAGGGCATTCATTGCTGACAACCGCATCATAATAGAAAACAATTCTGCCATTGCTATTTATTATTGGAAATTCCTCTCCCGCAACAAACACATTTTGATCAACAGCGCTTGTCACAAGTGGCGCATCAACAAAATTATCCTCCCAGTTAACCCTTACAACATTTCCAGCAAAGCTAATATTATAATCAAATTCTTTTCCCAAAAGAATATTTTTATCAGCGCCTTCACCAGCAACATAAATCTCATTAACCATTCTCGCAACTTTATTCGCAATGACTTTTGCTTCTGCAGTTTTTTTTGTAAAACCAAAAGTCGAATTCTGCTCATTAAAAATGAACATTGAAAAAAGCAGAATCGAAGCAAGAACCCCTGCAATCACCATGAACTCTACCGAAACCTGCCCTTTTTTCATCAAAAATCCCTTAGTCAATTGTCAAATCTAGGTTATCAAAATAAATTGTAATGTCCTCGTTGTTAGCATTCCAGCTTCCAAGTTTGCCTCCAAATTCTGCATAATATGTTCCTGCTCCAGTAATTAGTGAAGTTACATCAATGCTTTCGCTTCCGCTGCCCGCAATGCCGTTTATTGCATCATAATAAATTTCATTTGATGAATCCAACCCGGAATCAAGGTTTGACCCAAGATAGGTCATTCCGCTTGAATCGCCAAACCTTACTTTAATCCAGCCGGCTTCTCCCGTATCAACTCCTGAATCTATCATGCCCCAATTAAAAATAAGGCTGGCTGTCTGCCCGGCTACTATAGCGGAATATTGCTCAGAGTTAATTTCAAATTCCACTCCATATGCCGCATTTGCGTTTGTGCCTGAAGTGTCGCACGGACCATAATCCCCAAGCCTTATTTCAAGCCTGTTGTCCCCGCCAACAACCGAATCGCTGGTTGAATTGTCATCGTTCGGATCCGCATTGAACTCATAACAATCAGTGCCGTTAACATACACGTCGCTTTTCCAATCCCACCCATCAAGGTCTCCGTCTATTCCGAATGTATTTGCCGTGCTGTTAATGTCATTGCTAAAATTTATTGGCTGAGGATCATCAGCAAAAATGCCCCACAAATCAACCTGGTAGCGCAAAGGCCATAAGTTAGTCAGATATGTTGATGCATCCGTAAAAGTGAATAATATTTGAAAATTTTCAAATTCATCATTCACATTCGGGCTAATCCTGAATTCGTTTTGCGTATAAGAAGTTGTTGCAGCCAATGTGGCATCGCTTGTAAGCGTAACTTCTTGTCCATCAGTTGCGGATCCTGTCCAGTAAGTTGAATCATTAATGAACCTTAACCGATTAAGGGTTGAGGAATCAAGGTCAGTTTTGCTCCACTCGTTGATGGTAACTTTAGCTATTGCGATTGCCGATCCGGCAGTATTTTCAATTGTCCACTCGCCTATCTTTGAGTTTGAAACAAATGAAGCGGTGCTCCAATCAAAGACAAAGCTGTCAGACATTCCCTGTATAACAGTTATGTTCAAATTCAGCGCATCGGAATTTAAAGAGTCATCCTCGGCAGTTATTGTTCCGGTATAGCTTCCTTGGCTCTGTGCTCCGGGAACAGTTACAATGAAAGCCTTCATAGTGCATTGTCCGGCGTCCAGGCTTGAAATTGTTGAAATGGCTCCAATCCAGCTACTTATTGTTCCTGAGTTGGCGAATGCAATATTGGTCATTGTCGCACCTGAGTTATTGCAGACCTGCAAAGAATTACTGTCCATGCCTCCAGAGACAAGACTGACTGAATAAGTTGGAGGAAAAATAATCAATTCTCCGGACGGTTCTGAAGGCTCGGTCTGAACCTCTATGTTTACAGGGACGCTGATGTTGTCATCTCCTGTAATGTAAGTTGCGCCAAAACCAATGCTCCCGATATAATTAGTTTCAGGTGCGGATGATGAAGCAAAGCTCAGTGTTACATTCTGGTCCTGTCCTGAGTTAAGTGCGAATGTGGAAGGGCTCATCATGAGGGTTATTTCGGGGTGGCTCCATGAAGTGACTCCGTTTACAGTGACGTTTTCCGAACCATTGTTTGTTACAATTATACTTTCTTGCTCTGAATCAGTTGGAGTCATTAGAACATAAATGCTTGTTTTGTCCACTGAAAGATTTTCCGCTCCGACCGCAACATAATTTTCATAAGCCGTTAACCAGATTTCATGACCGCCACTTGTGGCAGGAATTGTTCCGCTCAAAGTTACATCCGCAAGAGCCTGAAAATCCGTGCCATAAAGATTAAGCACAAAAGTATTTCCATTTACTCCAGATGCCGATTCCTCTGTTCCGTCAGGCACAACATAGTAAATTTTTTTTCTCGCACCAAGACCCTGCCTATAAACATCATTTGCCGCATCCCTTAAAGTATTAACCGAAAGCTGTGCGGTTTCTTCTCCCTTTTTCTTGTTCAAATCAGTTACCGATTCACTACTCAGCGAAAGAACACCAATAAGAATTACCATAGAAACAGCTAGTATAATAAGTAATTCTGCAGATGCCTGGCCCTTCTTGAACATTCGCTTAAATATAGTTTTATGTAGTTAAAAGACTTTCTTACTGTTAGAAATTTGTGAAAACTTCAACATCGCTGTAAATGACAATCCCGGTTTCTTCAAACTGTATTGCAAGCAAATTATCCGTGTGTTTTGTTCCGCGCATTTTCAGGATTTCCATGCTATGAACCCTTTCATCAGTCTGCTTTTGTTTTGCATAATAAATTGCAACAACTGCATCAGTGAAATAAGCAATGTTACCTTCCGCTTCCTCAAGAACTTTTGGAGGAGTTTCAGAAATTATTATTGAAGTGCAACCCCATTTTTTCAATGATGAAAGCAAATCAACCACGCTTTCTCTTTTTTGGTACTCATCCCTGAATAACAAACTGTATGCGGTTATGGAATCAAGTACAGCCCTTTTTGCACCCATTGCCTTTATCGCATCTCTTATCGGACCACCGCCTTCTTTCACAAGTTTTTCAACCTGATGCGGTTTATATTCAAGCACTTTGAATAACCCTTCCTTCTCAAGTTTTTCAAGTTGGAAATCAAATCCAAGCGTATGTTTCATTACTGAATCTCGTGTTTCTTCAAAAGTAATGTAAATTCCAGGCTCTTTATAATCCATTGCGCCATGAGCCAAAAACTGTATTCCAAGAATTGTTTTTCCTGAGCCAGCAGAACCAACAACAAGAATATTGGAGCCCTGCTCAAAACCGCCTTCAATCAAAGGGTCAAGGCCTTCAACTCCAGTATGCATTCGTTCAATATCTTTTTCACCTAATTTTTTTTCAGAAAATTTTTTCTCCTCTGCCGATATTTCTTTTTTAAAATTCTTTTTCAGATTTTCCCTTAACTTTTTTTGCAAATCATCAAATATAAGCTCTTTTTTGTCGACTGGTTTTGCTTTTTTTCCTGCTTTTGTTTTATTGCTTATTGCAGCCTCTACTTTTGCAGGATCAAAACCACTTTCGCTTTCGATTTCCTCAGCAACTACCTTTTCAGGTTCTTTTGGCTCAGACTCGGAAATTTCATTTTTTTCCCGCTTTTGCTGAATTTCTGTTTCTGCAGGTTCAGAAATAGGTTCAGTTTCTTTTGGTTCAGTGGATTCTTTTTTCTTTTTCTTTTCTGCTTTTTCGCTCTTTTCAGAGTCTCTTTTGGATATTGTGCTTTTCTTTCCGCCGATTAAACCGCTGAAATCAACTTTTGCCATTCAAATATTACTGATTTAAGATTTAAAAGCACTTACCTCAGCAGCATATTGCTTCGGGTAAGATTTAATAATAAGAAAACGGTTGATTATTCATCATGAATAATATTCAAAAGCAGATTTTTTCAGCAATAATGTTCTACCTTGGAGGCTCATTATTACTTTCACTTTCAGCTCTAAGCTTCATTCAAGGCATTATTTTCCACCTCGATGGATCAAATCCTCTATTAATAATACCTTATTATTTCTCCTCTGCACTTGCACTTATTTCCGCGCTTTTGGTTTTCTCAAGGGCAACAACATTGCTCAAAGCAGTATGGTTCTGAAAACCAAATCTTCTTTTCCTCTAATTTTTCCCTCAAATTACCTGTCTGATTTAAATTTCTTTTGCAACACTTTTGAGTGTTACAAAACTTTTAGGATTGGTGAGTAAAATTGAGTGAAACATTGGTTGCTGAAACGTTAGTCCAGCTTATAGTAATACTTTTTGCCGCAAAACTTACAGGAATGATTTTCAGCCATTTCAAGCAATCAAAGGTTCTTGGGGAGCTTCTTGCAGGTCTTTTGTTAGGTCCAAGTCTTCTTAATGTGCTTAACCTTCACAGCGAACCAATAATTTTCCTCGCAGAATTAGGCGTAATAATGTTACTTTTTGAAGTGGGTCTTGAATCCAAGTTTGATGAACTAATGAAATCAGGTTTCAGTGCGCTCATGGTTGCAATCATCGGTGTTGCAATACCTGTGCTCCTTGCATTGCCGTACCTTTTTAGTATAGGACTCGACTTCAATGTAGCATTTTTTATAGGTGCAACTTTAACCGCAACAAGTGTTGGGCTTACAATGAGGGTTCTTGCGGAAATGAACAAAATCCAAAGCCTTGAAGGAAAAATAATTTTGGGCGCGGCAGTAATTGATGACATTTTAGGACTCATAGTTCTTTCAATACTCACCGACATGGTAAACACTGGCAGTATTGAACCATTCAATATCGCAAAAATAATTGGTTTATCGGTCTTGTTTTTGGGCATAATGATTGTTGCAGGAAAACTCCTTGAGGAAAAAATTTTCAACTTGGTGAAAAAACTTAAGGTAGAACGAACATTCATTGTAATGGCATTCGTGTTCGCAATCTCAATGTCTTACATTGCGGCAGGAATCGGTCTTGCAACAATTGTTGGTGCGTTTGCAGCTGGTCTTGTTCTTGAAAGGGAAGAAAATGAAACGCCCATTAGGAAAAGAACTCATATTCTTGTTGAGTTATTTGCCCCGATTTTCTTTGCAACTGCAGGAGCCGCAGTAAACGTGTTTGCTGTAATTACACCTGAAATAATTCCAATGGTTGTTATACTAACAATAATTGCAATTGTTTCAAAAGTGGTTGCAGGTCTAGGTGCCTGGAACACAAAAGCATCAAAGCTTGCAGTCGGAGTTGGAATGATTCCAAGAGGCGAAGTTGGTTTGATATTTGCCAGCTTTGGTTTGCAGAAAGGTCTTGTTGGTAATGATATTTACTCCGCATTGGTTCTTGTAATAATGATTACAACATTCCTAACTCCGCCATTGCTCCAAAAAGCAATGGACAGAATCTATTCTGCATCAAAATATTTCGAGAAGCAGGAAGAAGATGATGTTGCGGCAATTCAGGAAATGTAAAAAGTTTCCTGTGTAATCTTTTTTTAAAAAATTAGTTCTTTTTTTTTAATTAGTTTTTTTTATTATCTTCCAGAATAATTAGGGCTTTCTTCTGTAATTGTAACATCATGTGGATGCGATTCTTTCAAACCTGCAGGGCTTATCCTAATCATTTTGCTTTTTTTCATTAATTGTGAAATGTCCGCACAGCCAGCCAAACCCATTCCTGATCTTAAGCCGCCAGTAAGCTGGTAAATTATTTCTGAAACACTTCCCTTGTAAGGAACAACTCCTTCAATTCCCTCCGGGACAAACTTTTTTTCCTCTTCAACATCAGCCTGAAAATACCTGTCCTTAGAACCCTGCATCATCGCGCCAACAGAACCCATTCCTCTATATTGCTTGAATTTTCTGTTGTTCAAATAAACTGTTTTTCCAGGTGTTTCTTCACATCCCGCAAAAATCGATCCAAGCATAACTGCGCTTGCTCCAGCTGAAATTGCTTTTGTAATATCTCCGCTGTACTTGATTCCGCCGTCAGCAATAATTGGCACGTTACCAGCGGATTTTGCCGTTTCCATAATTGCGCTTATCTGCGGTACACCAATTCCTGCAATTATTCTTGTAGTGCAAATGCTTCCAGGACCAATACCGACTTTTAATGCATCAGCACCTGCATTGATAAGTGCTTTTGCCGCACTTGCAGTTGCAATGTTTCCTGCAATAATTTCAATATCAAAAGTTTTTTTATAACGTCTTACAGCATCAATAACATTTTTTGAATGCCCATGGGATGTATCAACAACAATAACATCAACTTCCTGCTTAATCAATTCCTTTACTCTTTTATCATCTTTTGGGCCGACCGCGGCACCAACAATAAGCCTTCCTTTATCATCCTTAATCGCATTCGGGTATTTTGTTTTGTTCTGAATATCTGTAATTGTAATTAACCCTGTGAGTTTTCCTTCTTTATCCACTATTGGTAATTTTTCAATTTTATTTTTGTGCAAAATTTCCTTTGCCCTTGCATAAGAAACTCTTTTCGCCTCAGTAATAAGTTTTTTCTTTGGAGTCATAATCTGGGAAATCTTTTTGCTTGGATCATCCTCAAACAAAAGATCCCTGTTTGTAACCAAACCAACAAGTTTTCCATTATCTACAACAGGAAAACTATTTATGCCATATTCTCTCCTCAACGCATTAAGTGTAATAAGTCTGTCATTTGAAGAAACAGTAATCGGATTACTAATAATCCAGAATTCAGCACGCTTTACTTTCTCAACTTCACCGGCCTGAACATCAGCAGGAATGTTTTTGTGAATAATTCCCATTCCACCTTCCCTTGCAAGTGCAATTGCTGTTGCATGCTCTGTAACAGTATCCATTGCCGCACTCAGAATCGGAATATTAAGCGACAATTTTGGGGTTATTTTTGTTTTCAGAGAAACATTACGCGGAAGCACATTAGATGCATCCGGAAGAATAAGCACGTCATCAAAAGTCAAAGCAATATCCTTTGATATCTTACCTTTACCCATATAATAATACGCCTCTGTTACTTTAAAAAAGTTGCGTTTATCCGGTTATTGTCTGCCGTGCTTTTTTGCCACTAATAAATGGATGTTGTTATTCGGTTCGTCGGGGTCGGTTCTGGTTTTTTCGCTTGTAACAATAGTCATGCCTTCTCCAGCAAGAATTTTTGCAATCTGTTCCGGTTTGGGAGGATTTGTTTTGTAATCTGGCCTATAAATGAGCACCATGCCACCATTTGCCCCTAATTTTGAAACAAGGTTTTTTAATGCATCTTCAGGTTGCTTTACATGGTGAAATGCCTCATTCGAAATCACGACATCAGCCGATCCTTTCATAATGGGCGAATTTTCAAATGTGCCATTGAGGTTTTTCATTTTTGATGCGCGCCGAAGTCCCAGAATATTAATTGCAATTTTTTTTGTAACCTCCCTCATGCCCTTAAGTGGTTCAATTCCTATCATACTCCCTATCTGCGGGAATTCCTTCAACAAAAATGCTTCATGGTGCATGAATCCGGCACCATAACTGACTATTTTTGCTCCCGGTTGAATCTTAAGCGCCCGTAACCCTCTTACCATGGCCGTGTGGTCGATAATATTGTCTTCAGGGCCGTAAATTTTTCCATAATTTTTAATCATGTAGGAGAACCTTTTGGTTTCCATTTCCCTGTCTGCGGACATCCTTCTTAAAGTTTCCCTGATTTTAGGGTCAAGCCGATGGTAATGATCAACATATTCCTCAAAAGTCATTTTCCAGCTTGGTTTAAACCAAAGCAAAAATTGTCTGAACCTGCTTGGGTTTTGACCGATTCTTTTTACCTGTTTGGCTTTATGTTTAACAGTCGGTTTGTGCATTAATTTCACCATTAGCTATTAATATATAATTAATTATTTTGGAATATAAAAACATTGCTTATGAAGAATCCTTTTATATAGATTAATTTCATTATATAATGAATTATAGCAGGATAGTAGGGGGATTTGATTTGCTGGAAGGATATCTGACATTACTTGAGGAAGCGGCTACAAACGAAACAGTTGTTGCTCTCGCAATCCTTGTTTTTGGAGTAATATTCGCAAAAGTAATTGGAGTTGCTTTAAGCAAAATTAATGACAAATTAAAATTAGTTACTGTAGCATCATTAAAATCCCTTGCACAGGTTCTTGAATTAATGATATTTCTCATATTTGCCATAATCGCACTCGGTGTATTGGGAGTTCAGTTTGCACGCGATGTTCTTGTAAAGGTTCTTGATGTCGTGCCAAATTTGCTAATAATAGTGCTCCTTTTATTGCTTGGTTATGTTATAGTAAACCTTGTAATCGATATTCTGAAAAGTTTCTTCATAAGAATCGGAAAACAGGATTACCTCACAGAATTCGGCGTATCACAGCAAATGATAAACAACGTTTTCTTTGTTCTCAAAATATTCCTGTACATTGTGCTCCTTAGTGTAACTCTCAATTACTATGCGAGACCTGTGCCGTTTGTTGACAGCATTATAACAGGGGTTGTTTTCACATTCGTGTTTTTTACAGGCGCACTAATAGCCTACTCTTTCAGGGACTATGTTGCAAACATGTTCCTTGCAAGGCACATTGAAAAGCAGGTTCTGAAACCAGGCCAAAAAATACTTCTAGATGGCCTTGAAGGGGAAGTACTTTCAGTGAACAACCATGGTGTTGTAATAGAATCAAGCACAGGCTATAATGTCATAATTCCAAATTCCACTTTAATGACAAAAGAAATACAAGTTAAAAGAGTCCGAAGCAATATCGGTAAAATTGAAAAACTCATGAATAATTTTACGCCGCAATTGCCAAGCCATTGTGGGCCTGCAAGTGCTGTAATGATGCTCCAGTTTTTCGGTTATAATGTTTCTCAGGAAGAACTTGCAAAGGAAGCAAAAACAAAAGTTCCTGGCGGCACAGAACCAAACGATTTAATTAATGCAGTGAAAAAATTCACTAACAATGAACTAAGAGGAAAGCTTGTTCGCTTTGATGAAATCTTTGACCTTGCTGAGGAAGTAAAAGCATGGATTGCCGAAGGTGCACTAATAATTCTTTGGTACAAAAAACCAGTGCTTTTCCCGAACAACGACAGCAAATCTGGACACTATGTTCTTGGCGTCGGAGTTGAAGGAGAAGAACTCATAATAATGGATCCAAGCAATGAAACTGCAGGCGTTTACATGGTAAACAACAGGGTTCTTGAGGATGCAATGGACCAATATGACATTTCAAGAGGCTATATAATATTCGCCAAGAAAGGAACATCGGCCTTCTGGCGTCTCAATGAAGGGCTCATTTACAGCAATGTTGCATCTTACAAAAACCTTTCAAAATCCTTTGAGAGGTACCTCAAAAGGCAGTTCAGGCAAAGAAATCTTATAAATGAAATAATTTCCGAACATCTGCTTTCTTCTGTAAAAGAGGAAAAGGTAAAGCACGTGTGGAAACCTGATTTAACCGCATCAAAAAACAAGCAGGAAAAGGACAAAAGTGATGCTGTGAAAAAATCAGAGTCTAAAGAGGAAGGCAGTAAAAAATAATTTTTGATTTTGGAGTGTAATGCACAATGGATGTTGCAATCATAGCGGAACAGCAGGACGAACAACTCAAAAAGCTACAGGCAGCATTCAAAGAAAAATCCCTTACTGCAGAATTCATTGAGGTGGGTTCGCTTGGAATATTCGTGGAAAAAAACGTTTCAATGATTTACCATGAAAGCAGGCCATTCAGTGAATATGATTCGGTTTTTATTGATCTGCCTCTTGAATTCACCCTTTTTGCGGAACCATTCCTCAGTGAACTTGTGGATGCGGGAATTTATTGCCCAATGAAACCAAATTCATTTTACGTGCTTTCAAACAAACCTTTCCTTTACTCAACATTAAGCATGAAAAAAGTAAAAATAACAAAAACTGATATTCTCGCTGACAAAGAAACCGTGGATTCATCACTTGAAGATTTTGCATATCCGCTTATAGTAAAAACGTTTTTAGGTTTAAAAAAAACAAATTCCGTGTTAATTGAATCTGAAAGGTCATTGAGATCGTTCATAAAAAGCATTTCAGTTAGTTTTGATGCAATAACAATTCAGGAATACATTGAGGGTGATGTCGACCAGAGTATTGTAATAGGGGATGATGTTTACACAATCAAAAGAAAATGGGTTGAAAAGGAGCTTGCGCATTCAAAAAAACCACTCAATACAAAACTCGCTGACCACGATAAAGAAACTGCAATAAAAGCTGTGAGAGTAGCCGGCCTTGATATCGGTGTTGTAAAAATGATTCAGGGCAAAGTAATAGGTGTCAGAAAAAAACTTGATTTGGATTTATTTTCTGATGCCCTAAGTATCAACATGTATCATAAAATTGCAGTCCATTATGCGGAAAAAGTTCATGGCGGTAAAGTATGAATATCTGCATCCTAAGCGGCGGTTCAGGGGATGATGTAAGAACCCTTATAATAGAAGAAGCAAAGAAAAAATTCGATTCCGTGCTTTACGTTCACCTTAGCAAAATAAGAATTCTATGCCGGGAAGACGGTCCGAAGATTTTTTACAAAAACAAGGATCTTTCGGACTTTGATATTGTATGGGTAAGAGCATTCGGAGAAGACTTTGTTCTGGCTGAACTTGTTTTAGATGTTCTTGAAAACTCAGATACTTATGTTCAGAGCACGGCAGAAGCCTTCCAGGTTTGCAGCCACAAATTTTATACTGTAAAACTTGCAGGTGCAATAGGAATCCCTGTTCCTGATTCCTCCTTAATGATTACTCCTGAGGTTGCAACAAAAATAGTAAAAAGAACAGGTTTTCCTGCAGTTGTAAAACTTTTAAGCGGATTCGGAGGAAAAGGAGTAATGCTCATAAATTCGGAGGAGGAGTTCAAACCAATACTTGAGACCCTTAGGGTCTTTGATGAATTCATATCCGCACAGGAATACCTTCCAGCAGAAGCAACAGATTATCGTGCACTTGTTGTCGGAAAAGAGGTCATAGGAATAAGAAGAAAAGGCGGCACTGGAGAATGGCGTGCAAATGTAAGCACGGGCGGAAGCGCAGAATTCATTGAACTTGATGAAAACATCCAGAAAATGGCGCTAAGTGCCGCCGAACTTCTCGGTGCGGACATTTGCAGTGTCGATTTCCTAATGACTAAAGAAGGTTCTAAAATGGTTGAAATTAATTTTACTCCTGGAATGATAAAAAAATTCTTTGGAAACAAAATTGCGGATAAATTACTTTCATTTATGAAAAACAAATTGGAAAAAATGCAGAACGAAAATAATGAAAAAGAAAAGCCAAAAAAAGAAAAAAGCGATGTGCAATGAAAACACTCATTACAATTCCACACCACTCAACAAGCATTCCAAAAAAATATTTGGCTGATTTTTTACTTACTGAAAAACATATGAATAGGCACCTTGACTTTGGCACTGAAAAAATATTCGAGCTTAAAGGATTTGACGTAATTAAGGCAGATGCCTCGCGCTTTGTAGTGGATTTAAATCGCCAGCGTGATGATATTCGCGAAGGCCAGGGCGTTATAATTACTGAAACATGGGACGGCGAACCTGTTTTGAAAGAATCCCTTTCCAGCGAAAAAATTGAGCATCGCCTCAAGAATTATTATGATCCTTTTTACACAAAACTTGATTCTTTCCTAGCCAAATCCACGAAACCCCTTTTTGTTCTTGATGGGCATTCAATGGACTCCAAAGGTAGTTTAGTTGCGGGAGATTCTGGCAATGAAAGACCTGAAATAGATCTTGCAACAGGCAGAGGCACATGTCCAGAATACCTTGTTAAAATATTTGAGGATGCCTTTTCAAATGCTGGTTTTGAATGTGCAAGAAACAATCCTTATTCAGGAGAAAGGGCAAAAATAATCCATTACTGTACTGCACATGAAAATGTTCATGCTCTTGAATTGGAGGTAAATAAAAAAGTGTATATGGATGAAAAAACATTCAAATTCAGAAAAGAAAACCTCGCAAGGCTCAAAAGTGCGCTTACAAATGCTTTAAATAAAATTCAGCAGTTATAATATTCATGGATTATGCAATAAAAGTTCTTTCAAAACTTGTTTCTTTTAATACTGATTCTTCTCAAAAATCAAATTACCTTGAATGTGCTGCATATATTGCTTCAGAGGGAAAAAAACTCGGGCTTAAAGTAACAAAAATAAATTTCAAAGGCAAAGACGGAAAACCAAGACCTAATGTTCTGCTTGAATGGAATGTCAATGCACAAGAAACAGCAATGCTTCTAACCCACTTTGATGTTGTTCCTGCAGGAAAAGGCTGGTCGACAAATCCGTTTGTTCTGACAAAAAAAGGAAATTATTATTATGGCCGAGGAACAAATGACGATAAAGGCGCAATCGCATCCTGTTTTGCCGCAATTCATGAAATGAAAAAAAGTAATGCAATTCCGTCAAAAAATGTAAAAATTCTTGTTGTATGCGATGAAGAAGTAGGTGGAGAGGAAGGCGTCGGACTTGTAATAAAAAATAAATCCTCTCTTATTGAGGCTGATTTTTGTGTTGCAATAGACGGTACGCTTGAGGACTTTTCAATAGGCTGTTCGGGGATTATTCGCGGAGACATAATATTTTCAGGAAAAGGTGGGCACGCTGCATATGATTTCAAAACAGGAAACCTTCTTGAAAAAACAATCCTGTTTGCGAACGGCCTTTCGGATTACAAAAATATCCGCAAGAAAAAAAAGTCAATTATAGGGGCGCCTGAAAATCCGGTTTCTGACAAAATGTTCGGCCGCTTTAACATCACAAAATTCAATGCAGGAACACAATACAATGTTCTTCCTGCAGAAGCAACAATCGGTTTTGATTTAAGGCTTCTTCCCGAAGAAAACGGGAAAAAAGTTGCTTTGGATTTCACGTCATTTGTGAAAAAGAAATCTACACAGTTTGGTCTTATTCCAAAATTTAATTATACTATAACTGAAGGATACTATACACTTGAAAAGAAATTCACTCCAATAATAAAAAAGGCTGCTGAGAAAGCAGTTGGAAAAAAACTAAAATCGGTTTCTGAATTTGGTGGAACAGATTCCAGATTCATAAGCCTTCTTGGAACGCCCGCATATACTTTTGGCCCAGGGGGAAGTGGGTTACACTCAAACAAAGAAAGGATTTCCTTTGCCGACATAAAAAAAACGGCCAAATTTATTAAATTTATACTAAGCTGATTCGACAAGACCTGAAACGGCCTTTTCTATTTTTCTTCTTGGCATGAAATAAAAAAGTTTCTCTAACTGATAAACTTTCCGTTCTTTTCAATTAGTTTATTGTCTGCTTTAATAGTTCCGCCTTTTCGCAAATCCTTAATCATGTCCCAATGCAAGGCGCTTTGGTTAGTTCCTTTTGCTTGCTTGAAACTATCTCCCAATGCAAAATGACAAGTTCCACCAATTTTTTCATCAAATAAAATGTTTTTCACAAATTTTTGTATTCCAAAATTTGTTCCAATGCCCATTTCACCAAGCATGTTGCTTCCCTTATCCATTGCAATCATTTTTTTCAAATAATCCTCGTTTTTTGTAGCCAAAGCTTTCATAACTTTACCGTCCTTGAATTCAAGTTCAACATCTGTAACTTCCCTGCCGCCATAAATAGCCGGAAACTCATATTTAATGTAACCATTTACGCTTTCTTCAATCGGGCTGGTAAATACCTCGCCTGAAGGCATGTTAAAAAGTCCATAACTCAAGAGCCATTTTCTTCCTTCGACACTCATGCTGATGTCAGTATCATTGCCTTTTACATGCATTACTTTTGCCTTGCCGATTTTTTTAATTATTTTTTCCTGAAACTTTTTTTGTTTATCCCAATCCTGGATTACTGCACCATAAACAAAATCCTCAAACTCATTTAATGACATGTCAGCTTCCTGTGCCAAAGCATTTGTCGGGTATTCAAAAATCACCCATTTTTTCCCCAATCTGATATCTCTGATCGGTTTCATTACTTTCATTCTTGCACCTGATTTTTCAGGCGGCACTGAAGTCAAATGCCTTGTATTTTCATCTCCGCCGATATACATGAATGCATCTGTTTTTTTCGAAAGATATTCTTCATGCTTTGGAAAATTCAATATCTGGTTTTTGCTCGCGTACTTGTAGAAATAATAATTTGCCTTTTCCGGCGCAAGCCTCAGAATCGGGTGCGCGCCTTTCTGCAATATTTGCTTGTAAAGCTCCAACGCTAATGGTTCCGCCAGAGTGGATCCGATTATTTGGATTATTTCACCTTTCTTCACTCTTGCTGAATGGTTAACCAATATTTCTGCACTTTTTTTTATTCTTTCATCAGTCATGCAAAAATTAGGGGAAATGGATTTTTAAAATCAACTAATGCGTTAAAAATTGATTAATTTATTTAATGGATTTTTTTCACTTTTTCTTTTATGATGGTGCTCTTGTACTTTGCCTCGTTGTAAGGGTACATTCTTTTTATTTCTGCTTTCAGGCCACGTTTTGAGAGTTCCTTTTCAACATTTTCAATCGGGATTTTCTGATCATACCCTAATGCAACAAAATCAGGTCTTACAACCTCAATGCTTTTCATCATGTCATCCTCAAATCCGACCATGGCCTCATCAACTATTTCAAGCGCCTCAACCAATTCTTTTCTATGCTCCTGATCATTCACCGGCCTTTTCCCCTTAAGCCTCTCCACATTCTTATCGGTTGCAACAACAACAACCAAATGATTGCCAAGCGCTTTTGCCTGTTTCAGATAGCTAAGATGCCCAGGGTGCAGAATATCAAATGTTCCAAATGCAAGTACTTTTGCCATACTAAAGTTGCCTATAAAACCTTTATATTGTTGATTCGGGGTTCATTTGTTATGGCTAAACACCAATTTAAGAAAATGAAACGCTATTGGGATGAAGCACACTCCGCAAGGCAGAATTCTCCACCATATCGACAAATATCGGGTGATTTGCATTGGGCTACACAAATGCTTTCTTGTGTAAAAGGCAAACTCCTTGATATCGGTTCAGGCAGATCAATGGTTACTGCAAATCTTACTAGGAAAGGTCTTACAGTTTTTTCTGTTGATTCATCAAAAACAAATCCAGTTTATCAAAAAGCGGAAAACCACAGGGTTATTGGAAAAGCAGAGCGGCTTCCTTTTGCTTCAGGTTCATTTGATCATGTGCTGATGTCTTATGTGTTTTCTTATACTAAAAAAAGAGCTGCTGTTCGTGAAATGTTAAGGGTTCTGAAGCCCGGTGGCAAAGCAGTTCTTCTTGTACATCACCCGCAATCAGCATATGCAATAGGGGTTGAAAGAAAAATAAACGCAATTGCAAAGCATCAGGAAATTCTCAGAAAAATTCTGAAACCTGGGTATGCATCAGAAGAAGAATTTGAACGCGATCTTAATGCTTTTGAACAGCGCGTTCAGTCATACCGTCCAGGAAAAGTTCTTGAGGTTGAAAATATAAAACTTAAAAAAAGAATTTTCAAAATCCATCCAAAAACAGGCGGTGTTGGAATAAGACTTAAACTAAAAGAGCTTCAAATAGGGCAGGCTGAATTCAGATCTTTCCTTGCCCATATAAAAGCATCATTCAAAAATATTGATGAGGCAACAGAATTTTTTGAAAAACATGGCTTTACAGTAACCGCATCAGATCTTATAAAAGATGGCAATAAAATATACGCTTATGGCCTTGTTCTGCAAAAGCCTGAGTAATGCTAATTCTTTAAAACCCTTTTTCACTTGTATTTGTCTGATTATAATGGATTTAGAATCAAGAATTGATATTATCCAAGAAGTTGGCGAGGAAATCATTACAGAAGAAGACCTCAGATCTTTGCTACAGACAAAACAAACACCTGTTGCCTATGATGGTTTTGAGCCATCTGGAAAAATCCACATTGCGCAGGGAATGCTAAGAACAATTAATGTAAATAAAATGGCAAAAGCCGGTTGCAAATTCAAAATGTGGGTTGCTGACTGGCACGCTTGGGCAAATAATAAACTTGGTGGCGATTTATCCAAAATCCAAAAAGCAGGAGAATACATGGTAGAGGTATGGAAAGCAACAGGAATGGATTTGAATAAAGTAGAATTTTTGTGGGCTTCTGATGTAATGGGTAATCGTGCCTATTGGGATAAAGTAATGAAAATTGCAATCAACACAAGTTTGAAACGAATTCTAAGATGTACACAGATAATGGGTAGAAGTGAAACAGATGTTTTGCAAAGCTCCCAGATTTTTTATCCTTGCATGCAGGCAGCTGACATTTTCCATTTAGATGTGGATATTGCACAGCTTGGCATGGACCAGAGGAAAGTAAACATGCTTGCTCGTGAGATTGCTCCAAAGTTAGGGTTTCAAAAACCCGTGGCAGTACACCACCACATGCTCCTTGGTTTGACTCAGATAAATACAAATGCTTCCGGCGTTGACAGGGCAATTGAAATGAAAATGTCCAAGTCAAAACCAAATTCCGCAATCTTTATGACTGATTCTTCTGATGCTGTAAATAAAAAAATGAATAAGGCATTCTGCCCTGAAAAAATTGTTGAGGATAACCCTGTTCTTGAATATTGTAAATACCTTATTTTTGAATCAGTAAAAGAATTCAAAGTTGAAAGACCTGAGAAATTCGGCGGCAATGTTGAATATGCCTCATACACAGATCTTGAATCAGATTTTGTTTCAGGAAAACTTCATCCAATGGATTTGAAAAACGCAACAGCAACACACATTAATGAGCTTCTTCAGCCAGTAAGAAATCACTTTGAAAAAAACGCGAAAGCCAAAAAGATTCTTGAAGAAATTAATTCATTTTAATGCTTAAAAAGCAATCCAGAATCTTTAAATACTCCTTTTGTGTTTAGTATAATGGTTCAAAATGTTTGGTTTGAAGAATATTGTTGCAAAACAATACAA
>Ga0210019_1000610_pt1 | contig 44549 bp, 53 predicted proteins | sample CryGeyCG2114_020_2_FD_183969 | JGI IMG/M metagenome (GOLD analysis project Ga0210019, IMG submission 183969) | Groundwater microbial communities from aquifer - Crystal Geyser CG11_big_fil_rev_8/21/14_0.20 (SPAdes) (version 2) | ecosystem: Environmental > Aquatic > Deep subsurface > Groundwater ...
ACGTTAAACGACGAGGATTGAACGCACGACTTAAACGCGTGTCCACCTCAACACGGCATTGGCAGATCTCACTGAAAAAGCGTACCATAATTGGTACGCTTTGCATTATACGGACACTGCATATCTGGTTACAGCTTTATACAAAAGCCTCCACCCATATTTGCCTCCGCTACGCTACGACAAACATCAGATATGCCGAAACGTTATGGCGAAGGAGCGTAGCGATTTCGCCATAACGGCCGGCGGCTTCGCATCCTGTCGTGCTCGTCGCTTCGCGACATCGCACAACAGTCGGCTATGCGACGCTACGCTCCATTCCATCATCGCCTTGAGCCTTTTCGGCTCATGCCTAAGCGAACAAACAAAAGAACCCAGCTTGGCCGAGTTCTTTTTATATTACAAATTCTAAATTTTAGATTCCTGCAAGCGTATGTAATACGCCCCTACATTTTATCCAATCTCGTAATTCCTCATGGTAATCTGCGATTCAGTCTGCTTAATCATATCAATAACAACTGATACCAAGATAATAACTGACGATCCACCAACAACAAGATTTGGACTTCCGGTAACTCCTTGAACAATAATCGGCAAAATCGCAATTGTTGAAAGAAATGCTGCCCCACCAAGAACAATTCTGTTTCTCATCCATTCCAAATACTTTTGAGTTTGCTCACCCGGTCTTACTCCAGGAATAAATCCACCTTGCTTTTGCAGGTTTTCTGCAGCTTGGTCTGGTTTAAATACGACCGAGGCATAAAAGAATGTGAAAACAAATACCAAGGCAAAATAAATTATTCCGTAATACAATTGATTTGCAAAAAAAGTAATTACCCACTGAGCAGCTGAAGCAATAAAAGCAGTTTTTGCTTCTAAAAAGAATTGAGCTAAAAGCGGAGGAAACACAATAATTGAAATAGCAAAAATAATTGGAATCATTCCTCCTAAACTAACTCTTATTGGTAAGTGCGATGAAACCTTTTGACTGACACCGCCTCGAACTCCACGAGCATACTGAACCGGTATATTTCTCTGTCCTTCGTTTATAAGCACTACTGCCAGAATTGTCACTACAGTCAAAATGATAAACAAAACTACATCAAACAATTGTGCGCTGGTATAAGTTGCCGCAACCTGTTGAATAAAGCTTGGGAAACCAGCAATAATACCAGCCAAAATCAAAATTGAAATTCCATTTCCAACATTTCGTTCTGAAATTAGTTCACCTAACCACATCAAGAAAATAGTACCTGCCATCATCGAAACAAGTCCAAGTATCAATGCAAAACCGGAAAGATTGAACGAACCAGAAAGTCCACCCTGTTGGTTAATAAGAGTTAAAATTCCATAACCTTGGATAAGTGCCAAAGGTGCGGCTGCGTAGCGTGTCCATCTATTTAATTTTTCTCTACCTTGTTGTTCTTTCTGCATATCTTCCACCTGTGGGAAAATCATTCCTAACAATTGAACAATAATTGAAGCTGTAATGTAGGGCGCAACACCAAGTGCTACAACTGAAAAATTCTCAAGCGTTCCGCCAGAGAATACATTCAGAAGTCCTAAAAATTGGTTTGAGTTTAAAAAGTCAGCAAGCCCAGCCGGATCAATACCGGGAACAGTGATATGAGCCGCAACTCGAAAAATTGTAACAACCAATAAAATGAATAACAAGCTGTTCCTCAATTCTTTAATTTTCCAAACACGACTTATTGTGTCCCACATAAGTTAGGCTTTAAAACTACCGCCTGCTTTTGTAATTTTTTCGATTGCTGATTTTGAAGCAGTGCATCCTTGTACAACTATAGCATGATCAATATCTCCTTGACCAAGAATTTTTGCTCCGTTTAGTGGATTTGAAATTAATTCTTTCTTTTTCAAACTTTTTGGTGTAACAACTTCGTCTTTTCCAAATACCAAAGCTAAATCTTTAATATTAACTGTTTCGATTTCCGGATTTAGAGATTTAAATCCACGCAACTTTGGAGTTGCCAGCAATGTTCTTTTTAAAGCCATGCGTTTAAATCCACTAGTTCCTGAACGTGCTTTCTGACCTTTTTGTCCACGACCGGCAGTTGTTCCTGTAGTTGAACCATAACCACGACCTAGCCGCTTAGCAGATTTCTTAAGGCCTTTTGATTTTTTTAAATTGTGCAATGAGATTGACATATTGAAATTATTGCGGGGCTAGGTTTTAGGGGTCATGTCACTAATTACCTCACTCGCCTCTTTTTCCTTACCCTCTTTGACTTTACCCTTTTTGCCTTTATCTTCCATTTCGTTATCTTGTTCTCTTAATGATTTTAAAGCGGCAAAAGTTGCTGTTGCATTATTGATCTTGTTATTTGTTCCGAGAATTTTTGATACTGCATTCGGAACGCCACCAAGCTCAAGCACCATTCGGATTGCTCCTCCTGATTTGAGTCCAGTTCCTTCTGGAGCAGGTTTCAAAATGATTTGAGCAGCACCGTATTTTTGTCTAACTTCGTGAGGTATAGTTCCGTCTATAACAGGAATCGAAATCATGTTCTTTTTTGCCTGTCTAAACGCCTTTTCAACAGCCATGGCAACATCAGCGCCTTTAGCAACCCCCATTCCAGCACGGCCTTTTCGGTCACCAATAATCAAACAAGCACGGAACCGCATGCGTTTTCCACCTTTTGTAACACGAGTAACTCGAGCTAATTCCAAAATTTTCTGCTCAAACTCACGCGGTTCGCGTTCAGGTTTACGACGCTTTCCTTTTGGCTTACGGATTCCGCCTTTGTTTCTGGCCTTATAATTATTTGATTGTGCTTTTTGATCTTCCATATTTAGAATTCAAGTCCTTCATTACGAGCCGCCTCAGCTAATGCCTTAACACGACCATGAAAAAGGTATGGGCCTCGGTCAAATACTACTTTAGTAACTCCAGCTTCTTTAGCTTTTTTTCCAATTTCTGTACCAACTAGTGCAGCAATATCAGTTTTCGTCTTACCTTTTAAGTCTAATTTAATATCAAAAGCAGAAGCAATGGTGACTCCTTTTTGATCATCAATAATCTGAGCACTAATATGCTTTAAAGATCGAGAAACAGAAAGTCTTGGGCGCTCTGCAGTGTCACGAATATGACTGCGCGTTCTTTTTGCGCGCCTTATCTTTTTTTCTAATTTCTTTTTCATTTCTTTGCTCATACAACCTATTTTTCGCCTTTAGCAGATTTACCTGCTTTTCTTCTTAGAATCTCTTCTTTATATTTAAATCCTTTTCCTTTATAAGGTTCTGGTTTTTTCAGTGATCTTATTTCTGATGCAGTTTGACCAACAACCTGTTTATTTATTCCATCTATTATCAATGTATTCCCTTCAATCTTTGCCTCAATACCATCAGCTAATTGATATTCAATTGCATGAGAAAACCCAAGTCTCATTACGACCATCGAACCTTTAACTTCCATTTTAAATCCAACTCCATTAAGTTCAAGAATTTTCTGCCATCCTTCTGATACTCCGTGAACCATGTTTGCAATCAAGGCCCTGGTGGTTCCCCAAATAGCACTATCTTGGTCATTATCTTTTACTGTCACTTGAGCTGCATCTCCCTTATCGGTTGATTCAGTTTCAACAATTACTTGGCTTGATAACTCTTGAGTCAATTCTCCTTTTGGTCCTTTGGCAACCAAAACTCCGTCATTCACCTGAATGGTTACGCCAGTTGGTAACTGAATCAATTTTTTTCCTATTCGTGACATATTAGAATACTTCGCAAATAACTTCTCCGCCCAGTCTGCGCTTGCGGGCATCGTTATTTGTCATTAATCCGTTTGGTGTAGAAACTATCGCCACCCCAACGCCAGATAAAACCTTCTGTAATTCATTTGACTTTGTATAAACTCGGCGACCCGGTTTACTGATCCGTTTGATAGAGCTGATAACTGACTGTCCGTCATCATACTTCAATTGGATTCTTAAAGTTGCGCGTGGGCTTTCGCCTACTTTTTCAACTGCAAGAACATACCCTTCTTTTTCCAACACCTTTGCAAGTGCAAATTTGATGTTAGAGAGAGGCATCTCAACAAACTGCTTCTTTACTACTGAAGCATTGCGAATACGAGTTAACATGTCTGATATTGGATCTGTAATCATACTACCAACTTGCTTTTCTAATTCCTGGGACTTCTCCCTTATTTGCTAATTCACGGAAACAAATACGACAAAGTCCGAATGCACGCATGTAATATCTGTTTCGTCCGCATTTCCAACAACGATTCACGCTTCTTGACATGAATTTCGGATTTCTCTTTGATTTAACTATTTGGTTCTGTGTAGCCATAATTTATTTCTTAAATGGAAATCCTAACGCTTTGAACAATGCCAATCCCTCTTCTTGATTTCGTGCAGTTGTTTTAATATTTACTTGCAAACCATGAAGCGATTCGACTTCGTTTGCACTGATTTCTGGGAAAGCGATATGTTCCTTGAATCCAAAATTGAAATTACCACCTTGATCTACTGCCGCAATCGGTATTCCGCGGAAATCGCGAATACGTGGAAAAGTAACATCAACTAGTTTTGTTAAAAAGTCCCACATACGGCCGCCTCGAATCGTCACCATTGCACCGACAACCATACCTTCACGAATTTTGAATCCGGCTTCTGATTTACGAGCCTTTGTACTAACTGGTCGTTGACCTGAAATTCTAACCAAAGTCTCAAGAACAACATCAGCCAATTTTGAATCACCTCTAGTGTTTATTCCAATGTTAATGGTTACCTTTTCGATTTTTGGCACCTTTAACTCGTGAGTATATTTATACTCTTCCTGTAGTGCCGGGACGGCAACATTTTTATATTGTTCTTTCAACCTAGACATATTTATTCAAGATCTTCTGATCCGCTTTTAGTTTTCAAAACGCGAACCTTTAGCTTTTTACCATCTTTATCAATGTATTTGTAACCAACTCGTCCTTCGCCGGTCTTACCAATAACTTTAACATTTGAAGAATCAATTGGTGCTGTAAACTCAACCCTCTGTCCAGGCTGACTTCCACGCTTTTTTAAATGCTTAAAAGATTTGTTAACTCCTTCAACTACGACTTTATTTAGATCAGGAAAAACCTGTAAAACCTTTCCGGTCTTACTTTTATCTTTTCCAGCGATAATCTTTACATTGTCTCCTGTTTTGATCTTCATATATTTATAGTACTTCAGGTGCCAAAGAAACTATTTTGTTAAATCCAGCTTCCTTTAATTCTCTTGGCACTGGTCCAAAAATTCGTGTTCCTTTTGGTTCTTTGTTTTCCTTATCAATAATCACACCTGCGTTTTCATCAAATCTAATGTATGAACCGTCTTTTCGTCTAATTTCTTTATTTGTCCTAACGATTACAACATGTACCACATCACTCTTCTTAACATTACTATGTGGAACTGCTTCTTTGATAACAGCTGTCACAACATCGCCAATTCTGGCATACCTCTTCTGATAGCCACCGAGTACGCGAATAACTTGGAGCTTCTTAGCACCAGTGTTATCAGCTGACTTCATCATTGATCTATGTTGCAACATATTATTTAGCAGTTACTATTCTCCATCTCTTTGATTTTGAGATTGGACGTGTTTCTTCAATAACAACCTTATCACCAACTTTTGCTTCATTATTTTCATCATGAGCAGAATATTTTGTACTTTTAACAAGCCGTTTTAAGTACTTGCTGTCAGTGATTGACCTATCAACTCGAACCACAACAGATTTGTCCATCTTGTCAGATACGACAACTCCGCTTAATCGACGTCTTGATTTTAATTCCTTTGAGTCCATATACTAATTGCTTTCAGTCTGTGATTTTAGTTTGTTTATCTTAGTCAAAAGTCTAGAAATATTTTGACGTGCTTCGCGAACTTGTCTAACCTGTTTTAGTTGGTTTACAGACAACTTCAAGCGCAATTCAAACAATTTCTGTTGCTCTTCTTGAAGCATCTTTGACAATTCGTTTGCTTTTTTGTTTTCTAAGTCTTTAAATTCCATATACTAATTTCGAGTAACAAACTTAGTTTTCATAGGAAGCTTGTGAGCTGCAAGTCGGAACGCTTCTCTTGCTTGTTCTTCCGTAACACCATCAATTTCAAACATAACTGTACCGGCACGAACAGGAGTCATGTAATAATCAACCGCACCTTTTCCTTTTCCCATCGGTGATTCAGCTCCGTGAGCTGTAATTGGGTGATCCGGGAATATTCTTATCCAAATTTTTCCGCCACGCTTAACATATCTTGTCATTGCTCGACGCGCTGACTCAATTTGTCGTGACGTTGTCCATGACTCAGTAATCGCCTTTAAACCATAAGAACCGAAATCTACTTGCGTTTTCTGGGTTGCAAGTCGGTCTCCTTTAGTGCGGCGCTTGTGCCACTTTCTGTATTTCATTTTCTTCGGAAGAAGCATACTGATTCTTATTGATTGTTACTTCGTAATTCAGATTGTTCCATTTTGGCTGATTTGTCGTCAGCATCAAATACTTCACCTCTGTAAATCCAAACCTTTACACCAATAACTCCATAAGTCGTATTTGCCCGAAGTCGAGCAAAATTGATGTCGGCTCTTAGGTTATGCAGTGGGATACTACCCTGGTGAACTACCTCTTTTCTTGCAATGTCAGCTCCATTTAATCTTCCGCCAACTTGGATTTTAACTCCTTTTGCACCTGCTTTCATTACTCGCTCAACCGCCATTTTCATTGATCGTCTAAAAGGCATTCGCTTTTCAATTTCCTGAGCAATTTGCTGTCCTACAACTTGAGCTGAAAGAGAAGGCTTTGAAATTTCCTGAACATTAATCAAAATATTTACTCTTTGCCCACGATAAAGTTCTTTCAAAATCTTGTTTTTTAGCTCTTCAATTCCCGCACCAGATCGTCCAATTATAAACCCTGGCCTAGCAGAATGAATTGTGATGGTTATTTTATTAGCATTTCTGTCAATTTCAATTTCATCCACGCTAGCTTCTTTAAGCGTCTTTTTAATAAACTCTCTGATTCGAGTATCTTCTTCCAAGAATTTGATGTAGTTCTCTCTGTTACCAAACCACTTTGAATTCCAAGAATAAATAGTCGACAGTCGGAATAGTTTTGGATGAATCTTCTGTCCCATAATTACTTTTTATCTTCTGGCTCAACAGCCTTTGATTTCTTAATTTTTGGCTTTAATGCCTTTTCCTTAATTTTTACTTCATCTCTTACAATCTTTTTCTTATCGACCTTAGGTCCAACTGCAATTGTGATATGTGACATCTTCTTGCGGACTAGACCAGCACGACCATGAGCTCGTGGTTGATATCTCTTAATAGTTGGTCCACCATCAACAAAGGCTTCGGTTACCACAAAATCAGAAATATCTAGATCAAAGTTATTTTGAGCATTTGCAATAGCCGAATTTAAAACTTTTAGTACTGACTCTGCGGCTACTTTTTGTAAAAACATGAGTTGTCGTCTTGCTTGCTCAACCGGCAAACCACGCACAAGATCCACAACAAGACGAGTCTTTCGTGGTGCAATGCGAATAAATTTTGCTGTTGCCTTTACATTCATATTTATTTCTTAACTGGTTCAGCGGTAGTTGTTTTTCCGCCGTGTCTGATAAATTTACGAGTTGGAGCAAACTCCCCAAGCTTATGGCCAACCATGTTTTCAACAACTTTCACATCAACAAACGATCGTCCGTTGTGAACAGAAAACCAATACCCTACCATTTGTGGAGTTATAGTTGATGAGCGTGACCAAGTCTTGATTGCCTTTCCACGAGGTTGTGAATTGTCAATCTTCTTCTGTAAACTTTGGTCAACGAATGGACCTTTTTTTAAGCTTCTAGCCATACCTTATTTTTTCTTGCTCTTACGTCGAGATAGAATAAATTTATTTGATGTTTTATTTCTCCTGGTCTTAACACCCAATGCTGGTTTACCTTGTGGAGTCTTTGGATGCTTAAGTCCGATTGAGTTACGAGCTTCTCCTCCTCCGTGTGGGTGATCAACTGGGTTCATAACCTTACCCCTTACTGTTGGTCTAATGCTTCTCATTCGAGTTCTTCCAGCCTTACCCCATCTGATTAATCTCCAATCTGGATTTGAGACATCCCCGATTGACGCCATACACTCTTTTGAAACCATTCGAGTTTCTCCAGATGGCATCTTTACAGTTGCCCAATCGCCTTCAACTGCAAGCAACATTGCTGAAGTACCAGCACCGCGTACTAATTGTCCGCCACGACCAGGCTGAAGTTCAATGTTATAAACAGACATTCCGAGCGGTACAAGATGCAATGGAAAACGGTTTCCAATCTGTGGCTCACCTTTTTGATTTGAAGTTGCGATCTGCATTCCAACTTTTAATCCCTTTGGAGCTAACACGTATCTTTTTTCACCGTCAGCATAGGCAACCAAAGCAATTCGAGCGCCACGGTTTGGGTCGTACTCAATAGTTTTTACTGTTGCCGGGATATCAATTTTCTCAAACTTCCAGTCAATAATTCGAGTATGTCTTTTAACTCCACCACCTTTGTGGCGAACAGCAATTTTTCCACCAGATCGTCCAGCTCTTTGTTTTTTGCTCTGGACAAGAGGTTTAAATGGGCTTTTTACTGTAACATCTTCAAAAGTTTGAACGCTTGAATTGCGTCTTCCGGCAGTAGTTGGTTTGTATACTCTAATTCCCATATTTAGACTCCGTCAAAGATATCAATGCTTTTTCCCTTTGGTAGGGTGATCATTGCTTTTTTAGTATCAATTCGTTTTCCTTCTTTTCTTCCAAAGTTTGTTCTTTTTCCAGTTGAATTGATGATGTTAACTTTTTCTGGTGTTACACCATAAACTGCACGAATCTCGTTTCTTACTTCGATTCGATTAGCTTTGGTTGAAACATTAAAAACAATTACATTTTTATCAGACATTTGAGCAGTCTTTTCTGTTACAACTGGGCCCAAAAGAATTTTTGATCCTCGAGCCGCTACTGACTTCTCACTCTTTTTCGCTGGCTTTTTCTTGTCAGATTCGGATTTCTTTTCAATAACTTCTTTTTTAGGATCAACCTTAACATCAGCTACCTGTTTTGCGCTCTTATCTTCTTCTGTAATTTTTTTCTTAAACAACGCCATATTACAAGTATGTTTCCTTAATAGCTTCTATTGCTGCTTTTGATGCAATCACGTAGTCGTAACGTGCCAAATCTTTCACATTTATGCTTTGCGCAGGTAAAATACCAGTCTTCTTCAAATTTCTTGCAGCTAATTTAATATCTTGATTATCTTTTGCTGAAATAATAACAGCAGAAGAATCGCTACCTGGTAAGTTGTTTCTCATCTTTGAGACAAATTTTGTTTTGGCCTCAGGAAATGCCAAATCTTCAACAACAACAAGTTTATTTGAAATAACTTTATCTGACAAAACCATAGCCATAGCTTTTCGTTTTGCCTTCTTGTTCATTTTTTTTCCAAATTGACGGAACAAGTTTGGTCCAAATGTAACTCCTCCGCCTATCCAAATCGGAGATCTGCTCGAACCATGTCGTGCGCGGCCAGTACCTTTTTGCTTCCATGGCTTTTTTCCTCCTCCACGAACCTCACTCCTATCTTTTGTGTTTGCAATGACAATTCGTGAATTTGCTTCTTGATTAATAATGGCTTCGTGTACTAATTCCGGATTTACCGTTACAGCAAAAAGCTTATCAGGCAATTCGTAATCACCTGTCTTTGTACCATCAATTTTATATAGTATTACTTTCGCCATATATTTCCATCAGTAGCCACAATTGACACATAGCTACCACGACTTCCGGGTACCGCACCCTTAATCGCAATTATGTTTTGCTTTGAATCAACTTTTACTACTTCTAAATTCTTTACTGTAACTTGAGACCCTCCCATTCTACCGCCCATTCTTACACCCTTGAAAACCCTTTGCGGTCCAGTTGATCCAATAGATCCGGGCATTCGCAACTGATCTTTGTGTCCATGTGTAGCAGGGCTTCCGTGGAATCCATGTCTTTTAACAACTCCCTGAAATCCTTTTCCTTTTGAAACACCGGTAACATTCACCATGTCCCCGACTTCAAACACGCCGACATCAATCTTTGTTCCTCTTTCAAAATCCTCGTCAGTTTTAACCTCTTTTACAAAGGAGAATTGACCAAGCTCTTTCCAATCTTCTTTTTGAGCTTTAGCGATGTGCTTTTTGTCTCCAAATCCAATTACCGCTGTTTTTTGATCGTTTGTTTCACGAACAGCAGTTACTACGCAAGGACCTGCTTCAATCAAAGTTACCGGTACAACAGTACCGTCTTCTTGGAAGACCTGAGTCATTTCGATTTTTTTACCTAGAATGAGTTTCATATTGCTATCTGATTTAAAAACCAGAAGTCGTTTTGCGTCAAAATAGACGTATAACGGCTTCTAGCCCTTAAGAAAATCCACTTGAGGGGGTTTATTTTATTGCGAATGTGTGTCCTTTCAATTCCCTGTTGAAGCTACAAGAAGGTTTTCCTATGGATCTTTCTTCTTGGTTCACCTAGAGAACTTTTATTATTTACTAACTAACTACTTTTAACTCATTACATTTTGATCTCTACATCGACTCCAGCTGGAAGATTAAGTGTCATCAACGAATCAACGGTCCCTTCACTTGGACTTAGAATATCAATAAGTCTTTTATGAATTCGCATTTCGTATTGATCGCGAGCAGTCTTATGAACAAATGTTGATCTGTTAACTGTGTAGCGACGCATTTCAGTTGGTAATGGTACCGGTCCTAAAATCATCGCTCCACTGCGCTGAGCAGTTTTAATTATTGTCTCACACGCAGAATCAATCAATTTGTGATCATATGCACGGATCTTTATCCTAATGCGTTGTTTTGTTTCTTTTGCAGCTTCGGCCATAAGGTACGATAGTTCAAATCAAGTAGGGAAAGACCTTTCGACCTTTCCCTACTTTCATTATTCAATAATTTTAGTTACAGATCCTGCACCAACAGTTCTACCACCCTCTCGGATAGCAAAACGCATAGTTTCTTCCATAGCAACTGGTTTTCCTAGCTCAATATCAACATTGACAGTGTCGCCAGGCATAACCATTTCTACACCTTCTCCAAGTGAAATTACATCACCGGTTACATCAGTTGTTCTGATATAGAATTGTGGCTTGTAACCCTTGAAAAATGGTTTGTGTCGTCCACCCTCTTCTTTGGTCAAAGCGTAAATCTGAGCAGTGAATTTCTTATGTGGAGTAACTGATCCTGGTTTTGCGAGTACCATTCCGCGTTCAATTTCATCTTTCTTAACACCACGCAAAAGAATACCAGCATTGTCTCCAGCCATACCCTTATCAAGCTGTTTGTTAAACATCTCAATTCCAGTTACAACTGTTTTTGTAGTATCTCGAAGACCAATCAATGAAACTTCATCACCAATATTAACTATGCCGCGTTCGATACGACCGGTAACAACTGTTCCTCGTCCTTCAATTGAGAAAACATCCTCAATTGGCATCAAAAATGGCTTTTCAACATCTCGAACAGGCACTGGAATGTATTCATCAAGAGCCTTTACCAAGTCCCTAATCGGCTGCTCAGCATCACCACCATCTTCTATAGCCTTAAGAGCGGAACCACGAATAATAGGAGTTTCATCTCCTGGATATTCATACTGCTTCAATAAATCTCGGATTTCTTCTTCAACAAGGTCAATAAGCTCTGGGTCATCAACCATGTCAACTTTATTCAAAAATACTACAATTGTTGGCACTCCAACCTGTCTTGCAAGCAAGATGTGCTCTCGTGTTTGAGGCATTGGGCCGTCTGCAGCAGAAACTACCAAAATTGCACCGTCCATTTGGGCAGCACCGGTGATCATGTTTTTAACATAGTCAGCGTGTCCAGGACAATCAACGTGAGCATAATGACGAGCATCTGACTCGTACTCAACGTGTGAAGTTGCAATAGTGATACCACGCTCTCTTTCTTCTGGAGCGTTATCGATTTGATCAAATGCTTTAGTTTGACCTGCAGGTGAAAAAAGCTTTGACAAAGCAGCAGTAAGCGTTGTTTTACCATGGTCAACGTGACCAATTGTACCAACATTTACATTTGGCTTTGATCTATTAAACTGTTCTGCCATATTGATAGTTATTGTGTGGCTTTATAGCCTTATATTATTACTTTTTGAGACAGTTCTGACTTTATATTCAAGCGGGACGAGTATACCAAAACCTTCTAATTTACGCAAGTCCCAGGCTGTTAACAAGCTAAATTGATAATTTTTGACTAACATTCGCATTTTTAATACTATTCTATTGGCTCTAGATAAAACTGCTCTTCTGCACCGTTTCCATCAATATTTTCAACATCATCTACTGGTTCTGGAGTGATTTCACCCTCGAATATCTCATCCTCTGGAATAGCTTCCTCGTAATCTACTGGAATTTGACTAATACTATGGCCATGAAGCGCTGGTTCGTCCATCTCGCCCGAGTACCAATCGTCTTCCCCACAACAATCAAATTCATCTGGATCAAAGTCAGCGGCCAAGCTTTCGTATTGATCAATTGACATTAGAACCACCGGTTCTTCACCTTCGGAATCAGTTACAATAAGTGGCGAATTTGTTCGTTTAGCTAAATCTATCAGTCTTTTGAAGTTTTGGTTAAGCATAGAGTGCAATGATTAATTATTAGCGATTAGTGATTCTATTAAACTTGGTCAACTGACTCTTGTCACTAGCCACTCTTATATACCCGCATCTTATCGCAATTAGAAATGTGGTCAAGACGCAAATGACATCCTCCCCGGGCTTAAGCCCGGGGAGGATGTCATTTTAACTCTTTATCTTATCTAGCGCTTCCGCCGCGTTTTTCAATAATATCTTTAGCAACATTATTTGGCACTTCTTTATACTCATTAAATTCCATAGTGTAGCTAGCTCGTCCTTGAGTCATTGATCGCAAGCTGGTTGCATAACCAAACATTTCAGCTAAAGGTACGATTGCGCGAACTGTTTTAATGTCACCGCGTTCTCCCATCTCTTGAATTTGACCGCGCTTTGCGTTCAAATCTCCTACCACAGTTCCCATTGATTCTTCCGGGGTTACAACCTCGACTTTCATAGTTGGTTCAAGCAAAACTGGTTTTGCTTTTTGAGCAGCCGCTCTAAAAGCCATTGAACCTGCCATCTTAAAGGCTGCCTCGTTTGAGTCAACATCGTGATATGAACCGTCATATACTGTTGCCTGAACATTAATTAATGGATATCCGGCTACAATACCGCGGTCCATTGCTTCACGAGCACCCTTTTCGATCGGATTAATATACTCTTTTGGAATCGCTCCACCTTTAATCGCATCAATGAATGCAAAGTTTGGAATCTCGCCATCTTCATCAGCCTCGGTAATTGGCGCGATTCGCAACCAACAATGTCCGTATTGACCACGACCTCCGGATTGTTTGATGTATTTTCCTTCGCCCTCAGCTTCTTCTCTGATTGTTTCACGATAACTAACCTGAGGTTTACCAACGTTTACCTCAACGCCAAACTCGCGCTTCATTCTGTCGACCAAAATTTCAAGATGTAATTCTCCCATTCCTGAAATAATAGTTTGCATTGTTTCTTCATCAGTTCTGACTCTGAAAGTTGGGTCTTCTTCTGCCAATTTTTGAAGAGCAATACTCATTTTTTCTTGATCAGCTTTCGTCTTTGGCTCAAGCGCTTGACTAATAACTGGCTCTGGGAATGTAATTGATTCCAAAACAATTGGTTTTTCAGCATCACAAAGTGTATTTCCGGTTGTTGTGTTTTTAAGTCCCACGGCAGCTACGATTTCGCCTGAGAAAACTTCGTTAACATCTTCTCGGGCATTGGCATGCATTCGAACAATTCTTGAAATTCGTTCTTTTTCTCCAGTAGTTGTGTTGAGCACATAACTTCCAGCTTTTAAATTTCCTGAATACACTCGCAAGAAAGCTAAACGACCAATAAATGGATCGGTTGCGATTTTGAAAGCCAAAGCAGAAAATGGCGCTGAATCATCAGCCGATCGAGTGATTATAGTTTCCTTATCATCTGGATCAAATCCTTCCATTGGCGGAACATCAAGTGGGGATGGGAGATAATCAACAACTCCATCTATCATCATCTGGACTCCTTTGTTTTTTAAAGCCGATCCACAAAGAACTGGGAAAATTTTTGATTTGATTGTTGCTTGACGCAAAATTCTTTTTAGATCTTCAAATGAAGGCTCTTCTCCATTAAAGTATTTCTCCATTGCAACTTCGTCGTTTTCAACAATAGCTTCTATTAAAGAAGCGCGCCATTTCTTTGCTTCTTCAAGATACTCTGCAGGGATATCAACTTCTTCAACAATTTTTCCTTGCTCATCGCGATAATAAAAAGCTCTCATTTTAAGCAAATCAATAATTCCTTCAAACTTATCTTCTTTACCGATTGGCAACTGAATAGGGTGAGCGTTTTTAGTTAGACGAGCCCTGATCGAGGCCAAGTCTTTCATAAAATCTGCTCCTGTTCTGTCTAGTTTATTGATAAAACAAATCCGTGGAACATGATATTTATCAGCCTGGTGCCAAACAGTTTCAGACTGTGGTTCAACACCAGCAACACCATCAAAAACCGTTACTCCGCCATCCAAAACTCGAAGAGATCGTTCAACCTCAACTGTAAAGTCAACGTGGCCCGGAGTGTCAATAATGTTAATTCTGTGATTATTCCAAAAACAAGTAGTTGCGGCTGATGTGATAGTGATTCCACGCTCACGCTCCTGTTCCATCCAATCCATTTCTGCTTCACCTTCATGCACCTCACCAATTTTGTGCTTTTTACCGGTGTAAAACAGAATGCGCTCTGTTACGGTAGTTTTTCCAGCATCAATATGAGCGATGATTCCGATGTTGCGTGTTTTATCTAATGAATATTCTCGGGGCATATTTGTTTAGCTTATAGCTGTTGGCTTTTAGCGCGATAGCTTTTAAACTTTATTAAGCAAAATGAGCAAAGGCGCGGCCTGCCGGTCGTAGCTCATTTTAATAATTATTTTGCGAAATGAGCGAAAGCCCGGTTTGCTTCTGCCATTCGCTGTACATCTTGTCGTTTCTTAACTGCATCACCTTCACCGTTTGCAGCTAACATTATTTCACCAGCCAATCTTTCAGCCATTGGTTTACCTTTTTTACCACGCGCTGCAATTAGCAACCATCTGTAAGCAAGTGCATGTTTTCTTGCCCCACGAACTGGTGTTGGAATTTGATAGTTAGCTCCACCAACGCGTCTTGATCTAACTTCGATAGCTGGAGTGATATTTTTTAAAGCAAGATCAAAAACATCCATTGGATCTTGTTTTGTTTTATCTGAAATGATAACAAAGCAATCGTAAACTATTTTTTCTGCAGTTGTTTTCTTACCATCCTGCATCACATAATTGATTAGCTTTGAAACTAAAACATTTCCGAATTTTGAATCCGGAACGATTATTCTTATTGGGGCTTGCTTTCCGCGCATAATTTTTAGATTAATTCTCGTTTACTTCCTGCCGCGCTGACAGTACTCGAGATTTTATTATTGTTTATTTTTTTGGTTTCTTTGTTCCGTATCTTGATCGTCCTTTAGTTCGCCCATCAACACCGGTAGTGTCATAGCGACCGCGAACAACAGTGTAGCGAACACCAGGCAAGTCTTTAATTTTTCCACCACGAATCATTACGATTGAGTGTTCCTGTAAGTTATGACCTTCTCCTGGAATATAGGAAATTACCTCCTGTCCATTTGAAAGACGAACACGAGCAACTTTTCGAAGAGCTGAGTTCGGCTTTTTAGGTGTAGTTGTGTAAACGCGTACACAAACTCCTCGTTTAAATGGAGCTCCGCGTCGAAGAGTTGTTTTTTTTCGATGTAAAGAATCCAAAGTAAACTGCATTGCAGGAGCTTTGGACTTAGTTGATTTTGCTTTGCGTCCTTTTCGGACCAATTGGTTTACTGTAGGCATAATAAATACGCGAGTAATCTATCACAACCCTCAAAAATCGTCAATTATTTAGAATACCTGCATCAAAACTGCCGTACAGCTCTCCCCTACCAAAGCATCACAAGTCATATAGGCTGGGGTACTGATAAATGAGAAAACACTGATTGAAGTAAAAATTGAGATTAAAATAAGAAACATTAATGCCCTTGGTCCATAAGTAGCAATGGCGTTTCTAATCTTTTGATGCTCTGGCTTTACTAGCAATGCGTCTAGCAATTTTGAACCATCAAGTGGATGGATTGGGATGATATTAAAAAAGAGTAAAAATAAATTGATTATCACCAAAAGAATCAAAAAGAATGACAAAAGATTCAAGTCTCCAATGACGCCGGCGGTTGAAAGTCCACGCAAAACAATTGCAGCCAATGTAGCAACGATTAAATTCGATGCCGGGCCAGCCAATGCGATTTTAACTGAATCCCATTTTGGGTCTTGAAGATTGTAAGGATTAAACGGAACTGGTTTTGCCCAACCAAATCCTAAAAGCAAAAGCGGAATAACTCCGATTGGATCAATATGCGCCAATGGATTTAAGGTTAAGCGCCCCATTTGCTCGGCTGTATGATCGCCTAATCTATCTCCTGCCCAGGCATGAGCGAATTCGTGGACAGTAATGGAAATCAAAATCACAGCCAGCCAAGCCAGCGCCATTATTGGAGCTTGGGTGATTAATTCGAGAAACATGAAAAGCTGTTAGCTGTTAGCTTATAGCTGTTAGAAAACCCTAAAAGCTAAGAGCTAGTAGCTAAAAGCTGAGACTACTCAACCCTTATATCCGCCCCGATTGAAGCCAGTTTACCATAAAGATCTTCATAGCCTCGTTCCAAATGTTCAACGCCGTCGATTTCTGAAGTTCCTTCAGCGGCCAAAGCGGCAGCCACATAAGCTAGCCCGGCGCGAATATCTGGAACAGTCATTTTTGTCGCCTTTAACTTTGAAGGACCCTTAATAACTGCCGAATGTTTAAAGTTTTGATCTTTGAATCGACATGGCAACTCTCCCAAGCAATTATTAAAAAGACTAATATCAGCGCCCATTTCGTTTAAAACCTTTGTATAACCAAATCTTTCTTGATAAACAGTTTCGTGTACCACTGAAGTGCCATCGGCCAGGGTCAAAACTACTACAAACGGTTGTTGCCAGTCAGTGGCAAACCCCGGATGCGGTTCAGTTTCAAGTTGCAAACCCTTATATTTGCCAGATCCTTTAAACAAAATCCCGTCTTCTGAAACTTCATATTCCCCACCGGCCATTCGAATTGCATTTAAAAAAGTGATCATTGAGCTGTGGCCTGCACCTTCGCAAAATATTTCACCACGAGTTGCAAGCGCGATACAAGCATACGAGGCTGCTTCCAATCTGTCTGGCAAAATTGTGTGAATACAGCCATGTAATTTTTCAACTCCAATAATTTCAATATCGCGACCGGCTCCACGCTCAATAATCGCTCCCATTTTTTGCAGCATCATTATAAGTGAGATGATTTCCGGCTCAATGGCGGCATTTTTAATCACTGTTCTGCCCTTTGCCAAAACAGCGGCATACAAAATTGTTTCTGTTGCGCCAACTGAAGGATAAGGCAATTCGATTAGCGCGCCTGTCAGTCCGTTTGGCGCGCTCATCTTATAACAATCCTCTTGATCTTCAACTTTTGCTCCCATTTTTTTAAGAGCCTCGACATGAAAATCAACCGGCCGTGGTCCAATTCTGTCCCCTTCCGGTAGCGGAACTTCAGCTTCGCCAACCCGATGCAACAGCGGCGCCACTGCCAAAATCGACAAGCGATTTTTTCTTGATAATTTTTTTACTGAAGAGGCATCAACTCTTTCCGACCTAAGCGTAAGCGTATGATCATGCAAAGAAGTTTTTGCGCCAACCATTTCAATTATCTCTCTGGCAATTTCCGATTCTTTTTGAAGTGGGACATTATGAAGTATCACTTCTTCGTCTGTAAGAAGCGAAGTAATAATCATTTTTGAAGCCGCGTTTTTCGCGCCAACAATTTTGACTGTCCCGGAAAGTGGCTTTCCGCCTGTGACGAATAGTTTTTCCATACTTGATTATTCTACCTATCTCAAACAAAAAACACCAGGTCACTGATGATTTTGGTGCTCCAGGCGGGAGATCGGAACTGGTCCTCTGCCACATGTGGGCAATGTTATTCAGATCGCGGTTGTGTGAGCCTTAGCCCAGACACCGTGTCCACATAACAGACGACCGCTGGATCCCCGCTTGCGTCCACTTGGAAACAGCTAGACTGCGTAATCTCGCAGATGATGGTTGAAGATTGGATCCTTTCAATGAAAATTAGCCAATTTCGATACAACCGCCATGAAGCACTTATATTATCCCCTGCACAAAAACATATGGCAAATAGAAAGAGTGGATTTTGTCCACTCTTTTTCCACAGTCTTTACACTATGGTTTTCATCCAAAAATGTATGGATCTGTCAGCTTGTTGTAGCTAAATACTTCCCCGTCATTAAAGAAACGACTAATTTCAATCTGAGCGTTTTCCGGTGAATCAGAGGCGTGGATTATGTTTCCGGCAACATCCATAGAAAAATCAGCTCTAATTGTGCCCGCATCTGCCTCGCGAGGATTGGTTGAACCAACAACTTTTCTAACTTCGTTTACAACATCATTCCCTTCCAAAACAACAGCAACTACTGGTGTTTCCATCATAAACTTAACCAAACTATCATAAAACGGTTTACCAATATGGTGAGCGTAATGATCAGCCAAAATCGTTTCGTCTAAGCTTAAAAGCTTAAGCCCAACAAGCTTTAATCCCTTTCGCTCAAAACGACCAATAACCTGGCCGATTAGCTCTCTTTGAACTCCATCCGGCTTAATAAGGACTAATGTTCTTTGAATGTCTGCCATATAAATATTATGATATTTGAGGCAATATTAGCAGAAAGATATTAATGAGTCAAAAATCACAATTCAAAACTTGTTACCTTATAACCCTCTTTATCTAGCAAAATATGTATATCGCCTTGAGTATCAGTCCTAAAAATTTGTGAGCCAATTAAACGAAGACGGTCGAGTGTAACCGGACTCGGATGGTTATATGAATTGTTAATACCTACTGAAATTATTGAATATTCTGGAGTTATTGATTCCAAAAATAAAGAACCGGTGGCCGAGCTGCTACCATGATGACCAACTTTTAAAATATCAATATCGCCAATTTCTGTTAATTGATTTTCCTGTTCAAAACCAATGTCACCCGTTAGCAATATTCGAGTTCCGTTATAAACTAAAATCGCAACTAATGAATCGTCATTTGGATCTTCAAAAATTTGATTTTCGACAGATACTTCAGGCCAAACTATTTCCAAGGTGGCGCCGGCGCCAAGATTATAAATTGCGCCGGCGCCCACAACTTCGACTTCGCCAAGTTTTTCAAAATATTCAAATACATCAGAATCATATTCCTGTCCGCTCACCCAAACTTCTTTAACTTGGTATCTTTGCAAAACTGAAACCAAACCAGTCACATGGTCAGCGTGTGGATGAGTATTAATTATCAAATCAAGCTTTCTATCCCAAAACGGTAAAACACTTGTTAGCTTTTCAACTACCTCACTTGTTGGTCCGCCGTCAACTAAAACCTGAGCATTAGGCGCATCAATAAAAATCGAATCGCCTTGTCCAATATCAAAAACCCAAACTGAAATCCGCTCGTCTGAAAATAAAGTTCCGGAAACAAAACCTTGAGCGCAGACAAAAATCGCCATCAGCCAAAACAGAGCTAAACAAAGGCGTAGTATTTTTTTCCAATCAATTTCCATAATATATAAACGCTAGTAATCCAAATTATTGTGACGACCACCGATATACACACTGGAATATTGGAAATAAACAGCGGTAAATCTGACACTGTTTTAATCACCCAAAGCATGACTGACAGAATCGCCCAAGCCGGTCCGCTAACAATCGCCGCTATCTGAACATTTAAAAAACTTGTCGCAACTGCCAGCGCCCCTAACCCCATCACATATGGAATAAACGGCAAAATTAAAAGATTTGTAATTATGCTTGCAAATGAAAAACTTTTAAAACTTAAAAGAATCACTGGCAATGCCATAAATGTAGCTGACAGTGTGGCCGAAATTGATGAGCGAATTTCAAAAGTCTTTGGGATAAATTTCAACTTCTTGTCGATTACCGGCGCAAGATAAATCAGCGCGATGGTTGAAAACATTGATAAGCGAAAGCCAACATCAAAAATCATCAACGGATTTTCAAGCAACATCAGACTGGCCGTGATCAATAAAACATTTACCATGGTTGAGCTTCGACCCAAATATCTTGAAAGCAAAACTAAAATCCCCATTACGCCGGCGCGAACCACAGCCGCGTCGGCTCCGGCTAAAATTACATAGCAAACAACCGAGGCGACCATTAAAGAAATTGCGCGCGATCTTTTAATGCCAAATGAAGCCAATAAGCCTGTCATTAAATACACAACTACAAAAACATTGTAGCCGGAGGCCGCCACAATATGAGTTGTTCCGGTTCGTAAAAACTTTTCTTGCCATTCATCGGTAAATCTTTGTTCACCAAGCAACAATCCGGCCAGCAATGAGCCGTGAGGTTCACCGAAAGTTTTATCCAGATGAGAGATAAATAACGCGCGCGATCTTAAAATTATATCTTTAATCTGATTTGCTTTTCCTGAATCTAATTTAAGTGGAACGCTATTTACAAAACAGGTGGCGTAAACTTTTTTTGCAGCTAGATATCTGTCGTAACGAAATTCCTCAAAAGGTTCTGGTTTTTCGAGCAGACAACGGGTTGATATTAGATCACCATAAGACAACGGCGGATAAAGTGGGGCAAAGATTATAATTCGATCTTTTATTTCAGCGTCATCAATTAATAAGTAATAGACAATAATTTTCTGACGCGTTTCAGAGTAATCAATATCAACAATTGTTCCAGATATTCGAACACTTTGACCATAAAAATCCGATACTTTAGATTGATGATCAAAAGTAAGCGCCAGCAGAATTGTTAGAAATAAAAAACTTACACAAACAACTCGGAGAACTCGACTGGGTGTGATTTTAAACATATAAAAAATCTGCAGTAAACTAAAACTCCCTTCCCCGAAAGCAGGGAGGGAGTTTTGTCTTCGCTATTTAATACATCATGGTTGTAGAGCTCGGTCAAGAGCTGGGGTGGACAACTAGACAACAAAGTTAATTAATTTGCCTTTTACATAAATAACTTTCTTAGGTTCTCCTTCAACAAACTTAGCCACATTTACTTGTTTCATTGCACTCTCAACCGCATCGGCTTGAGAGATGTTTAGTGGAACCACGATAGTTGCACGCAATTTTCCGTTTACTTGAACGGCGATGGTAACAGTGTCATCTACAGTTAAACTTTCATCGTATTTAGGCCAGGAATGAGTTTCTAGTAAATCCTGAGCTCCAAGCTTGAAAGCCATTTCATTGGCAACATGTGGTGCAAATGGGCAAAGGATTCTCGCAAATTCCATTAAGCTCTTTTCTGAAATTTGCCCATCTGAGTTTACTTCGTTTACAAAAATCATCATCTGCGACACAGCCGTATTGAACCTAAATCCTTCAATATCTTCGGTAACTTTCTTAATTGTTTTATGCAGTGCGCGTGTAACTGACTCTGGCTCACTGCCTCCTATGAGTGGCACAAGTTTCATCACTTTATCCAAAAACCTTCGCACCCCGATTAAACCATTTGTGTTCCAAGGCACCGGCTCTTCAAATGGACCAATAAACATTTCGTAAACTCGAAGTGAGTCAGCACCAAATTCACCAATTATCTCGTCCGGATTAACAACATTGCCCAGTGACTTACTCATCTTTCTGCCGTCTTCGGCCAAAATCAAACCGTGTGAATGACGACGAGCGTATGGCTCACTCGTTGGGACGTGCCCGCGATCAAATAGAAACTTGTGCCAGAAACGAGAATAGAGCAGATGGAGTGTAACGTGTTCCATCCCCCCATTGTAAAGGTCCACCGGTGTCCAGTACTTGAGCTTGTCCGTGTCCGCAAACGCTTTATTGTTGTGCGGGTCGGTATAACGCAAGAAATACCAACTCGATCCCGCCCAGTTGGGCATGGTGTCTGTCTCCCGCCTTGCTGGTCCGCCACATTTTGGACAAGTTGTATTAACCCAATCTGTGATTGTTGAAAGTGGCGACTCCCCATCGTCTGTTGGCTCATACTTATCGACTTCTGGTAATACAACTGGAAGATCAGAAACTGGCACCGGCACCCAACCGCAATTATCACAATTGATAAGCGGAATCGGCTCACCCCAATATCGCTGACGACTGAACACCCAATCGCGAAGTTTGTAGTTAATCGCTCGCTTCCCTTTTCCATTTTCCTCAAGCCAAGTTATCATTTTATCTTTGGCTTCAGCGGTCGAAAGTCCGTTGAGAAAGTCGGAATTAATAGCAACGCCAACCTCGGTATGAATAAGAATCTCCCCGTAAAAACTATTTTTCGCCAACCACAAGTACACGTTCTCCGGCTTTTCTCTTGGCGCCTCATCGTTAAATAATATCCCATACTTATCAATCAAATCATTGGTTTCAGCGTTGAGCTCCATTTCTTCTAATCGACCATCCTTGTGTTTGAAGACAAAATAGAAACCATTGGAAGTGCTGAACTCGTTCCAAAACCCTGGCTGCATTTTTTCACGAATAAACTCCTTATAAGCATTAATTCGATCAAACGGGATCAAAATCTTGTAAAAACCATCATCTGTTTTTTCAACAATTGTAATTCCTAGTTTTTTTATTTCTGATTCGTCTACTCCCATCACAAAACTTCTGCTCTGATCCTGGTCTTTGATTACTACTGGCTTAACCGGCAAATCAAACTTCTTGGCAAACTCAAAATCCCTTTCATCATGCGCCGGGACAGCCATAATCGCCCCAGTGCCATAGCCCATCATTACATAGTCGGCTACCCAAATTGGAATCTTTTCGTTGCTGGCCGGATTGATGGCATAAGCACCCGTGAACACGCCGGTTTTTTCTTTGGTGGCATCGCCACGCTCGATGTCTGATTTTTTTCGCGCCGTAGCAACATACTTTTCAACTTCAGACTTCTGCTCTTCAGTCGTGATCTTTTTCACAAGTTCATGCTCCGGTGCAAGTACCATATAGGTTGCGCCAAACAAAGTGTCGGGGCGAGTTGTAAAAACTTTCAGTTTGTTGGATGTTGAATGTTGAATGTTGGATGACTCGATTTCAAAATCAACCTCCGCCCCTTCGGATTTTCCAATCCAATCCTGCTGTTGCTTTTTGATTTTTGGTAGATAGTCGACTGTGTCGAGGTCTGTCAAAAGTCTGTCCGCATACTTGGTGATCGCAATCATCCACTGCTCCTTATCGCGTTTTTCAACTGGTCCATGACAGCGCTCGCAAGTTCCGTCTACAACTTCTTCATTTGCCAAACCAATCTTACAACTCAAACACCAATTAATCGGCATCTTCTTTTTATAAGCCAAACCGGCGCGGAAAAATTCCAAAAACATCCACTGGGTCCATTTGTAATACTGCGGATCGGTAGTGTTGATTTCCCGCGACCAATCAAAACTCAATCCTAAAGATTTGAGCTGACGACGAAAAGTATCAGTATTTTCGCGAGTTACATCTTGGGGTTTACGACCGGTTTTGATAGCATAATTTTCTGTTGGCAGACCAAAAGCATCCCAGCCGATTGGATACAAGACATTGTACCCTTCCATTCGCCTTTTACGCGCCACCACATCGAGTGCTGTGTAACTGCGCGGATGCCCCATATGCAAGCCGTCGCCCGAAGGGTATGGGAATTCAATCAGACAATAATATTTTGGTTTATCTGATTCATCTTCGGCCTTAAAGGCGCCTTCGTCTTCCCAGCGCTTTTGCCATTTTTTGTCGATGTCTTTGTGGTCGTACATAGTAAATGAATATTAGCTGAAATTTGGGTTGGGTGCAATGTTTGGGGATAGGATGTTGGAAGTTGGATGTTGGATGTTGGACGTAGGGACACGGCATGCCGTGTCCAATCGAATTGGATGTACGAAATTGATTACCGTAGGGGCGGACCCATGTGTCCGCCCGTTAAGAATTGAGATTGCTTCACTTTACTCACAATCGTTCCCTCCCTCATTTCCACACCGGCCGTAGTGCCGGTGCCTAACGAAAGTCGCTGGGCCCCGGAACCCGCCTTCGCCCTTCGGGCTTCGGACGGGCAGGCAGGTCCGGGGTGGAGACACAAAGAGATTCTTCGTCGGCCTATCGGCCTCCTCTGAATGGGGAGAGGAAATCGTAGGGGCGGTTCATGTGCTCGGACAAAACAAATACCCGACCACCTGTTAACAGTGATCGGGCAGACGATGACGCCTCGTTGGCGTCGATCAGTCGGGGTCGGTTTCCTGACGAAGGATCTCGATCTTGTGCTCCTCGATGAAATCCCTCATGCCGAGACGGAGGCCGAGCTCGTCGAGAGCCTCTTTCGTTTGCTTGAAACTCGACCGACCGAAGTTCTTCAGCTTGAGAATCTCGTCTTCGCCCAGCTCGCAGACCCTCCAGAGCGGAATCTCGTCGATTCGCATGCCATCAAAATGATCCTCGATTCTGTTTGCAGCACGCACCGAGGGCTCGAGGACTGAAACCGGCTTGCGCAGGTTCAGGATCATGACTTCGACCGGGAAATCCTCGGTCTTGCGCGTCGAGGGCGGAACCGACTTGCCAATGTCGGCCACGGCATCCGGTGAGCTCAAGAACATGAGCCGCCCGAGAAGCGACGCCTGCGCCTCCGTCGGCTCTTCGATCTCGATCTCGATCTTGACCTTCGAGCCCTGAACGAGTTCGGTGAGTCGGGGATCATTGAAATCGCTGATCTCGACTTCAACGACCACGGGTTGGTTGCGATGGGTGTTGGCCTTCACACGCACACGGATCTTGTCAGACATCTTCGCTCCAGGTTGAGATTGTCGTCCCCCAAAACGAAAAACGACCCCTCACACTAGCAAGAAGTCGCTTTTTTGTCAATCAATTAATTTTAGGACTCAATCCCCCCTTCGGTCGGGAAACCCGCCTCTTTCCAACCCATCACTCCACCCTCAAGCCGGCCGACCCTTTGATAACCATCAGCCTCCAATGTCTCGGCCGCTTTTGTCCCTTTTCCCAGCTCATCAAACTCACCGTAAACCACAACCACCATATCCTTATCTTTCAAATATTCCTGATAACCATTATCAAACTGCTCAACCGGAACGTTAACTGCGCCCGGAATGTGAGAATGTTCATATTTATCCGGCTCTTGAAGATCAACAATGCAACAAGGAGTTTCTTGGTCCATTTCCTCTTTTAATTTTTGGGGGGTGATGATTTGCATATGTTAGTAGATAATAGCTTATAGCGGGATAGCTATTAGCTGTTAGGATGAGCATCAGACAAGCGCTCAAGCGCGAGAGTAAATGCGCCGCGACGCAAATCAGTTGAATATTTTTCCTTGCGCTCCCAAACAGCACTGGCGGCCTCGCGCATCGTTGTCTTTAGTCTATCATCAACTTTGGTTTCACTCCAATGCTCGCCTTTCATATTCTGATCCCACTCAAAATAACTTACGGTCACGCCACCCGAGTTGGCTAAAATGTCAGGGATAACATTAATGCCCCGACCAAACAAAATGTCATCTGCTTCCGGTGTGGTTGGGCCGTTGGCTAGTTCCATAATCGCCTTAGCTTTGATGTTACTGGCGTTAGCTTCGGTAATTTGATTTTCAAGAGCCGCTGGAATTAACACATCACACTCAAGCTCTAACATTTCTTCATTTGTCAGATTTTGAGCGCCGCTGAAATCCTGAACGCTCCGCGTTGCATCTTTGTGAGCTCCAAGCGCGCTGATATCAAGTCCCTCCGGGTTGAAAATTGCGCCTTTTGAATCTGAAGTGGCAATCACCTTCCAGCCTTTGGCAAATAAAATCTCGGTCATAATCCTGCCAGCGTTTCCAAAACCTTGAACAATTACTTTTTTGTCCTCGCTTCCGAGTCCAAGCTTTTCGACTAGCGCTTCCAAAACATAAAATCCGCCAGTTGCTGTCGCAGTTCCCCGCCCCTCACTGCCACCGTTGGCAATCGGCTTGCCGGTTACCACAGCCGGGCTACCAAATTCGTCGGCAATCCAAGCCATCTCTTGGGGAGTGGTGTTAACGTCTGGCGCTGGTACATCAATTTCCGGTCCGATTAATGATTTCATGGCACGGGTCCAACCGCGAGTAATTTTTTCAAGCTCAGCCTCACTATATTCTTTTGGATTAAAAGTCACGCCGCCCTTACTACCTCCCATTGGAATGCCGGCCACTGCACACTTGAATGTCATCCAAGTGGCCAGTGCTTTCACCTCAAAAATATCAACATTTTGATGATAGCGGATTCCCCCTTTAAACGGTCCGCGCCAGTTATTGTGTTGCACGCGAAAGCCCTCCAAAATTTGTAACTCACCATTGTCACGAACAAAAGGAATGGCAACGCGCACTTCGCGCATTGGTACACTTAACTCATCGAGCACTTCTTGATTGATGCTAGCCAAACTCGCTGCTCGTCGGATTTGGTTTAAGGCATTTTCGAATGGGTTGTTCATATTTATTAATTATCGCAGGGGTTAGGGGCTATTTATTCTTTTGCCGACAAATAACGCTCGGCGTCTAGTGCAGCTATACACCCTGACCCTGCGGCTGTGATTGCTTGCCGATAAAACGGATCAATCACATCGCCACAGGCAAAAACGCCTTCGATATTTGTTTTTGTAGTATTGGGTTTCACTTTAATGTAGCCCTTGTGGTCAAGCTCTAGCAATCCTTCAAAAATTTTCGTGTTTGGTTTATGACCAATTGAGGCAAAATAACCTTCAGCTTCAAGCTCCGACTCTTCACCGGTTTGATTATTTTTAATCTTGACTAGCTCTAACTTTTCTTGCCCAATCAATTCAATCGCTTCAGTGTTCCACAACACTTTGATTTTTGGATTATTGAGCGCCCGCTCTTGCATTGGTTTAGAAGCTTTAAATTCATCTCGCCTAACTAAGATCGTTATTTCAGACGCAAACCTTGTTAAAAACGTTGCTTCCTCAAGCGCGGCGTCTCCTCCTCCCACAACCACAACTTTTTTGTCGCGAAAGAAAAATCCGTCGCAAGTCGCACAAGCAGAAACTCCCTTGCCTTTTAGTTTTTCTTCACCTGGAACACCCAGCCACATTGCCGAAGCGCCGGTCGCAATAATTATCGAATCAGTTTGAAATTCTTTGTCCGATGTTTTTACAACAAACGGTTTGCTTGAAAAATCAACTTCAGTCACAGTGTCAGCTAAAATTTCTGTCCCAAACTTAACTGCTTGTTTTTTTAAATTTTCAATAAGATCTGGCCCCATAATTCCCTCAGGCTCACCCGGCCAATTTTCAACCTCGGTCGTTGTCATAAGCTGTCCGCCTGGCTCAGATCCGGATATCAAAAGAGGTTTTAGCTCTGCTCTAGCCGTGTAAATTCCGGCCGTGTACCCAGCCGGCCCCGAGCCAATAATTATAGTTTTTCGTATTTCCATAACTAAGTAAATTAGTTAATTTTACTTCCTCCGATTTTCAAATTTAAGTGTACTCCTATCGAAATATTTCGTACACCCCCCAGGGGGGTATATTTAAATTGTTAAATCAAAGGACGAGCCCTACGACTCGTCCTTTTGCCACTCTTAACTCCTCATAACTGGGGAGATTAAATTAATAATTCTATCTCGAATACTTGATCACCTGAATACTTTTACCCCAGATGTCCTTCCATTTTTTCTTTTAACATCTCTTTGCTCATCGATCCCGAGAACTGTTCTACTGCTTGCCCACCTTTGAAGATAATAAAAGTTGGGATTGAAAGAATATTGAATTGCCTAGCTAAGTCCGGGTTTTCATCAACATTAACTTTTCCAATAATCACTCCTTCCATTTCGCCAGCTAATTCCTCAACAATCGGTGACATTACCTTGCATGGCCCGCACCAACTTGCCCAAAAATCAACTAGCACCGGTTCTTTAGCTTGTAAAACTGTTGAGTCAAAATTATCGGTTGTGAGTTCCATAAAAAGATTATAGGTTATAGATAATAGAGGGAATAGCAGGATAACTGATAGCTATCGAGCGCTGGGATTGTAGCACAAACAAAAAAGAGGGGCAAAGCCCTCTTTCTCGATATTACCCATATTACTCGTGTCGCCCTTTTTACCCTTCTACTTCGCACCAGCTACATTCAAAACGCGGGCGTGTTCTTCTTCTTTATAAATTTCCAAAATATCACCTACTTCAATTTTTGCCTTACCGACAAACTCCATTCCGCATTGATTGCCTTGTTCAACAAACTTAACATCCATTTTTCCTTCTTGAAGTGAACCAATTTTTCCTTCAGCGATAATTTTATCTTCCCGCATAACCCGAGCTGTGGCTCCAAGTTCTACCCTTCCTTTGTTAACCTGGCCTCCAACAATCATTCCCTTTGGTGACTTTTGAAAAACCGCCAAAATGCTGATTGAACCAAGTTCTGTGTAAATCAATTCTGCCGGAATCAGTACTCGCAACTTTTCAACTACTTCTTCAAACAGTTTGTAAATAACATTGTACTGAAAAACGTCCACTCCTTTATCGCGAGCTAAAACCGAGGCTGCAGTAGATGGCTTAACATTGAAAGCAATCAACATTGCGCCAGTAGCGTCTGCGTTTAAAATGTCAGATTCAGTAATATAGCCCAGCCCCTTTGAGACGATCTTCACACCAACATAAGGACTGTCGATTTTTTCCATCATTCCCAAAATAGCTTCTAGCGATCCAAGCACATCAGCTCGAACAATAAGGTTAAGCATTACTTTTTGAGTTCTTTCTGATGATCCTGATTCCTCGCCATTGTCAGCTGATTTAGTCTTACGAACAGTCATTTCGTCAACGCTTGATTTTCGATTTGGCTGAGACTTAAGTTTTTCCAAATCTTTTGGATTCTCCGGCACTTCTAAAATATCTCCAATAGCCGGCGCTACTTTAAAGCCTAAAATTTTAACCGGAGTTGATGGTGGTGCAACTTTTACATCCTTTCCATCCCAAGTTCTCATGGCTCTTACCTTTCCGTACAAAGCTCCCCGTAGACCCAACGAATCTCCAACCTTTAAAGTTCCTGATTGAACCAATACAGTTGCAACCGGCCCTTCGGCTTTATCAACATTTGACTCAATGATTGTTCCAAGTGCTAAGCGGTCAGGATCAGCAATAATATGATCCTTTTCCATATCAGCCACCAGCAAAATCATATCAAGCAAATCATCAATATTTGTTCCTTGCTTAGCAGAAACTGGCACCATAATTGTCTTTCCTCCCCAATCTTCCGGAATAAGTCCGGCTTCGGCTGAAAGTTGATTTTTTACTTTTTCAATATTGGCGTTGTCTTTGTCGATTTTATTGATAGCCACTACAAACGGAATTTTAGCCGCTTTGATAATATCGATGGCTTCGCGAGTCTGAGGCTGAACGCCATCGTCGGCCGCTACAACTAAAATTGCAATGTCAGCTACTTTAGCGCCACGAGAACGCATCACTGTAAAAGCTTCGTGACCCGGAGTATCAATAAATGATAACTCATGCTCTTTGCGACGAACTTGGTAGGCACCAATATGCTGAGTGATTCCACCGTGCTCTGTATCAATAACATTTGTATTTCGGATTGAGTCTAGAATTCTTGTTTTACCGTGGTCAACATGCCCCATTACCACAATCACCGGAGCGCGTGGTTGCATGTTTTTACTTTCATGCATCTCCAAAGCTTTTTCTAATTTTTCCAAACCTTCCAAGTCGTGATCTTCAATAGTTACCTCTTCTTCTGACTCGGCGATATAACCTAAGTCTTCAGCAACAATTGAAGCACTTTCAAAATCGATTCTTTCATTAAGTGACGCCAAAATTCCAGCCCGCATTAATTCCTGCATTACTTTGGCGATCGGCAAATTTAATTTTTCTGCAAAATCACGAACACTGATAGATGATGGTAATAATATCTTTTCAGCCGTTCCCTCTTGAACCTTTAATTTAAGATCAGCTCTAGCTTTCTGCTCAGCTCGTTTCTTATCTAAAAATTGACGCTTTTTATACTGACGCCATGAATATTCGATTCTACCGGCATCTCTATCTGGAATTTTGATAGCTTTAGCTCCAATGTCAAAACCAAGCTCCGGCAATTTTGCCCGTAGCTCATCTGTAGAAACTCGTAATTTTCGAGCGAGTTCTGAAATGTTCATGGCCCGAGAATACCGCAGAAGCGAGTTTTGGTCAATGAAATAGTTACCATTATGGACTTCCGGCCCCTATTGCCCCTTTCACCCCTACTCTATTTCTTTTACAAACCACAGCAACCTAATTGGCAAATCACCGTGCGGAGAATTTGCGCCGATTTCCAGAACATCATCTTCAAATAAAAAGTAATAACCAGTTTTATCCTCTGTATATCCGCCATCCAGATCTGTTGGCAAAGCCTCAATATAATCTGGAACTAAATATGAGCTAACATCAACACACTGCGTGCAAGCACCAACCGAGACTTCTTTCTCATAAACCTGGAAAGCAATCTCCCAAAACACTTCTGGATCATTTTCTTCTAGCTCCAGCATCGCTTCCATATAATCACGCACGCCGTCTGCTAGCACCTCGTCTTGCTCAAACTCAAACTTTTGCACAGGATTGGCAAACATCGCCACAATAAGCATCGCGGTAAACACAATTACTACTGCGCCAATGACATCGATATTTGTATAGCCGTAATGGTATCGCATATGTTACTCTCCTAGTATATGTTAAACACGACCGATCCACAATCAGGTTTTATTCTTATCGACAAGCCGGCGAGGATTACCAGCCACGATGTTGTTGATGTTTTGCGCAGACTGACAGGCATTAAAAAAATTGGTCACGCTGGTACGCTTGATCCATTTGCCACCGGACTTTTGATTATAGCCATTGGTCGTGAGACCACCAGAGAGATTTCAAAGTTTGTTGGAATGGACAAAACCTACGAAGCGCAAATTGTGCTTGGTGCAACCACTGTAAGTTTGGATACAGAAACCGAGGTGATTTTTAATCGCGTAGGGGCGTATGGTCATACGCCCCTACGGCGCGATGAAATCGAAAACGCGATGAAAAAACTCACCGGCGAGATCGATCAAATACCACCAATGCACTCCGCCATCAAAGTCGGGGGTAAACGATTGTACAAGTCAGCCCGTAAAGGTGAAGAAGTCCGGGTTGAGCCTCGTAAAATTAGAGTCAAAGAATTCACCATGATCGAACCCAAAATTCCGCAGGTCTCCGGGAGACCTGTTGAGCAAAAAACACAAATCATAAGCGCACATATTAAATGCTCCTCTGGAACTTATGTCCGAGCCTTAGCTCGTGATCTAGCAGCAGAGCTTGGGACTGTTGGCTATCTGCGCAATTTAAAGCGAACCTCAATTGGAAAATTTGAGCTTCAAAATGCCATCAAACTAAAGGATCTGACAGCTAATAATTGGCAGATATTGGTAAAATCCTTAAAAGAAATGGCAATTGACGAAAAAGCAATATAATGATACCTTTGGTGTGTCATTCATTAAAATAACTGTTCAGAATGGCGACAGGTACAGATTCCGGATATGATTGTTACAATAAACAAAACTCGTGCAAAGTGCTCTGCGACTCAAATCAAAGAAACTTTACGAAATTCCGTGACAACCTAATCACAAAACTAAGGTAGTAATACCTGTCTGTTTTCATTTCTGAACTCCAATAAACTATGCCAACGCTATATTTAGCTGTGCTCATAGGATTTGGGGGTCTTTTTATAGGAGTTCTTCTGGGAATAATTATCCGAAAGATACTTGTAAAAGGCAAAGTCAAATCCGCTGAAGCCCGCGCCGAGAAAATCCTTAAAGATGCCAAAGAAAAAGAACAAGAAGTCCTAATCAGCGCTAAAGAAAAAGCTCTTAAAACATTAGAAGAGAGTAAAAGAGAAACAGAGGAAGACCGCCGAGAAATCCGCAGTGCCCAGCAAAGATTAGAAGCCAGGGAAAACAAATTTGATAAAAAATTACTTGAGCTTGAAGACACTAAAACAAAACTAGAACAACAAAAAGCTGATGTTCTCAAGGTCCGTGACGACATTGAAGCAATTCGAGAAGAACAAAAAACCAAACTTCAACAAGTAGCTGGGCTGTCAAAAGACCAAGCTCGAGAAGAACTTTTTAAAGCTGTTGAAGAAAACAGCAAAGAAGTGTTGCTTAACCGAATTCACAAACTCGAACAAGACGGCGAAGAAGAGCTAGATAAAAAAGCACAAAAAATGCTTTCGCTTGCCATTCAAAGATTTGCCTCAAGCCATGTGGTTGATACCACCACAACTTTGGTTGAACTTCCAAACGACGAAATGAAAGGAAGAATTATTGGTAAAGAAGGTCGAAACATTAAAACTTTAGAAAGGCTAACCGGTTGTGAGTTGATTATCGACGACACTCCAGAGATGATTACCATCAGCGGGTTTTCACCTGTTCGTCGGCAAGTTGCTAAGCGATCATTGGAAATGTTAATCAAAGACGGTCGTATTCAACCAGCTAGAATTGAAGACGCTGTTAACCAAGCTAAAAAAGAATTAGCCAAAGAAATGAAAAAAGCTGGCGAAGATGCTCTTTACGAGCTTGGAATTCCAGTTTCATCAATTGATCCAAAGCTAGTTTCTATTTTAGGAAGACTAAAATTCAGAACCAGCTATGGCCAAAATGTTTTGCAACACTCAATTGAAGTTGCCAGAATTTCCGGAATGCTGGCTGACGAATTGGGGGCCGACGCTTTTGAATGTAAAAAAGGTGGACTTTTTCACGACATTGGAAAAGCAGTTGACCACGATATGCAAGGCGCTCACCCTCAAATTGGTTATAACATCATGAAAAAATTCGGCTTCCCAGAAGAAATGTGTTACCAATCAGTTGCCCATCACGAAGATAAACCAAAAACTCTTTCCGGCGTAATTGTTAAAGCAGCCGACGCAATCAGCGGCGCTCGCCCTGGGGCTAGACGAAGTACAATTGAAGAGTACATTACTCGTCTACAAAACCTGGAAGATACTGCCATGGGATTTGAAGGAGTTGAAAAAGCCTATGCCATTCAAGCCGGTCGCGAAGTGCGAGTATTTGTTGAGCCTGGACAAATTGATGACTACGGCGCTCACGAACTGGCAAAAAATATTGCCAAAAAGATTGAAAGCGAATTAACATATCCGGGTGAAGTAAAAGTAACAGTGATTCGAGAAACCAGGACAATGGAATACGCAAGGTAGATTATTAGAAATTAGACCAATAGAGCTACAGATCTCGAATTCTATCAGTCTACTGGTCTAAACTTCTACAATCTAAAACTGCTTGATTTAATTCCTAACATTAGATAAAATATCGAACATCAAACCTTCCTATGAATAAAGCAACTCTTGCACTTAAAATAGCAGAACAGCTAAGTATTACTAAAAAAGAAGCTGAAGATTTTATTGCCATTTTTCAAGATGTGATAATTGACGCTCTTAAGAAAAATGATGAGGTGACCATTGCCGGGTTCGGAACCTTTTCATCAAGAGTTCGTCATGCCCGCAAAGGCGTTAACCCGCGTAAGCCAAATGAGATTATTGATGTACCGGCAGTTAAGGTGCCAAAGTTCAAAGCAGGAAAAAAGTTAAAAGATGAGCTTAAAGGAAGCGCCTCGTCAACTTCTGCTGAATAAGATCAAGAGAAAAAACACTGTCAGGATGGCGGTGTTTTTTGGTGTTTTTTTGTTAAGTAAACGACCGCCGACCTGAGGGTCGGTGGTCGTTTACTTAACAGATCGTATAGGACCAATGGGACCTATGCCTGAGCCCAGTCTTCAACCTTTGCTTTAATGTCACCCAATCCCACCATTTCCATTTCAGTGCTAGCGCGTTCCTTCCATTCAACTGAATCTTGATCTAATGTTTTATCAGATACAACCAATCGCAATGGGATTCCAATCAAATCAGAATCAGCAAACTTAGCGCCTGCCGAAACATCGGCTCGGTCATCCCACAAAACCTCAACTCTAGATTTTGTCAGTTCCTTATAAATCCTCTCAGCCTCACCATCAATCTTCTTTTGGTCAGTCTTTGAACTTAAAGAAATTAAATGAACTGCAAACGGTGCCACACTCTTTGGCCAAATGATTCCTCGGTCGTCGTGCATCACTTCAACAATTGACCCCATCACTCGACTTGGACCTATTCCGTAACTTCCCATGATAATTTCGGTTTGATGATCATTTTCATCTGGCACTTTAAAGTCAATCGCATTTGAAAATCTAGACTCAAGCGGAAAAATATTTCCAACCTCAATTGTCTTTTTGATTTCGTACTTATCCGTATTATCCCAATCCGCCTCCTCTACCACTTCTTTGTTTGAAGCCTCCCCGGTTTCTTTATCAATATAAATTGTATCCTCTCCTGCTTCAGTTTCTACCTGGAATTCGTGACTAAACTTCTTAGTAAAATCTCCACCGCTCGCCTTGGTAACAATCGCCTGCAAACCGCATCTTTCGTAAACTTTTAAATAAGCCCCTTTGGCAACTTCGTAAAATTCATCAAAACCTTCCTGAGTTAAATGAAAGCTGTAAAGATCTTTCATGTTAAACTCGCGCCCTCGCAGTATTCCGGACTTTGCCCTAAGTTCATTTCTAAACTTGTCACTTATTTGATAAACCAAAACCGGAAAATCTTTATATGACTGAGCAAACTGTTTTATAAGTGGTGTTACAATATCTTCGGCAGTGGCTGCAAGCGCATACTCTTTATTCCCCGCTCCTTCAAGCCGAAATAAAACATCAATGCTATCCCAGCGCCCGGTGTCTTCCCAAACTTTTTTTGGAGTAAGTCCCGGCATTAAAATCTCTTGTCCGCCGATAGCGTCTATTTCTTCTCGAACAATATTTTGAATTTTGCGCAAAACACGAAGCCCAAGCGGTAAATAGGTATAAACTCCGGCTGTAAGCTGATCTACAAATCCGGCCTGCACTAAATACTTAGCATTTGCTGATTCTGCGTCAGCTGGTGCCTCTTTTGAGGTTCGCGTAAAAAGCTGTGATTGTTTCATAATAGTAGAAAGATTATCGTTTTCTGATCAAAATTGCAAACCAAGTGGCAATCGGCACAGTCAGAATCAAAGCTGATGTTCCAGCCAAAGTTCTGATTATTTCTTCAGCCACAAATTCTTCATTTAAAAATCTTGTGATGGAAATCGTGTCATTCATCATAAAAATCAGAAAAAGCGGGAGTGCCACGCCAACATATGCCAACACCAGCGTATTTATAACCGAAGCTATGTGATGCCGGCCAACATTCATTGCCCGTTTAAACAATTCTTTTTTATCCAAACTCGGATCAGCCGAGCCAATTTCAAAAACGGTTTCCTGTTGAGTAATGGCAATATCATCCAAAACACCAACCGCTCCTAAAATTATACCGACCAACAAAATACCTTTCGGAATTATCAAACCGCTCGCACCGGCAAACAACATGACCGCATCTTCAGTCGCCAGTCCGGTCAAACTTCCAAGCGAGACAAACAGATAAGAAAAAATCAAAACAAAAACCAAGCCAACGACCGTACTTAAAAAAGCAATAAAGGTCGCCTTTCTAAAACCGTGAGTTAAGTGCATATTAACTCCCAAAATAACCACCGCGCCCAAGATAACTATTAGAACAGGATCAGCTCCAGCAATAATCTTTGGAAAAACCCAGCCAAATAAAATTGCGATCGTGACCATTAATCCAACTAGAGCAAATAATCCTCCCCGTCTGCCAATAGCAATGGCTAAAATCGCAAAAATTATAAAAATCCACCACAGACCGGCCAAGCGATTAACATCACCAAAATAAATCTGCTCCGTGTTGTCACTAAATTCTATAATTTGCAGATACACCTTATCCCCTGCTTTTAAATTATAATCATAGCCATCTGTTTTTGTTGATGACAACAGAGCTTCGTATTCATTGCCTGAAAAATCTTGAGCAATAATTTGTTGATCATTGATTACCTCAATAACCACTGCCTCAATTTCACTGGTTGCTTGCGCACCCACAAAAGCCGGTAAGGCGAAAAGTATCAGTAAAATTGGAATCAATTTTTTCATAGCTTCATTATTCTATCAATCAATTGCTCCTTTGATAAGAACTCAAAACTGATGTAGGATAAAATCACTATGAACAAATTCATAAAAATCCTGATTTTAATAGCGGTTTTGGTTGGACTAGGTCTCCTATTTTGGCAGATACCATCTAATCAAAAAGTTGAATCTGAAGCCAAAGTAGCAGCGACAATTTTTCCAATTTATGACATCACTAAAAACATTGTTGGCAATGAAATGGATGTCGCCTTAATTCTTCCACCTGGTGCTAGCCCTCACACTTACGAGCCTACTCCGTCTGATGTTCAATCACTTTCCAATGTTGAAGTGGTCTACGCTGTTAGCTATGAATTTGATGGCTGGGCAAACAGCATTGCTCAAAGCAATGATGCCAAGATCGTTCTGCTTGATAGCTCAATTGAACTTATGTTGTCACACGACACTGACAAAATAGATGACGCTGATCCACATTACTGGCTAACAATTGCTAATGCTCAACAGATAGCGATGACAATTACAATTGATTTATCAAGACGATACCCGGAGTCGGCCAATAACTTTGCTAAAAATTTATCCGACTATTCACAGGAACTGGCAGCCACCGATGAGCAAATCAGATCCGTACTTGATTCTGTGCCCAACAAAAACCTAATCACAATGCATAATGCGTGGTATTATTTTGCACAAGAATACGGATTAAATGTTGCCGGCGCTTTTGAACCAACTGCCGGCCGCGAGCCGACACCTCAGTATTTAATCGAACTGATTGATGCAATTAAATCAGCTGAGGTAAAGACACTTTATTCCGAGCCGCAGCTTGATAACGCGCCCCTTGAATCATTCATAAAAGACAACAATTTAACTTTGGCGATTCTTGATCCAATCGGTGGAGTCGAAGGCCGACAGTCCTACATTCAACTAATGCTCTACAATGCCCAAACAATCGCGCAAAACCAATAAAGCAGCAATAGATGTTCATCATCTAAGTGTTTCCTATGGCGAAAATAAAGTTCTTGATAATATTTCTTTTCAAATTCCAGTTGGAAATGTTGCGGCCATAATCGGACCAAACGGATCCGGTAAAACAACTCTTTTGAAAGCTATTCTTGGTCTAATTGATGTTGACCAAGGATCAATTTCCGTATTTGGGAACAAACTGAAAAAACAACGCGACCTCATTGGTTATGTTCCGCAAAAATTTGAATTTGATTTAAACTTCCCGATTACGGTCGAAGAGTTTATGGGACTAGCCCGCAAAAAAAACCAACCGGCTCTAGTGATCGAAGAAAAAATAAAAGAAGTTGGTTTAACACCGATGATTTTACAAAAACAACTTGGCGAACTTTCGGGCGGACAATTACAACGAATACTTATTGCTGAAGCGCTATTTAATGAACCAAAAATTTTGATTTTAGATGAGCCGGCAGCTGGTATTGATATTGCTGGGGAAAAAATGTTCCACGATATTATTGATCATATTAACAAAGACCATGATACTACAGTTTTGATCGTTTCCCATGACATGGCTTTTGTTTCCAAGGTGGTCGATCAGGTAATCTGCATCAATAAAACTTTAATTTGTTCTGACGCACCAAAAATTGCCATGACAGAAAAGAACTTAAAAAAGGTTTTCGAAGATGTAAATCTCTCCCATCACGAACATTAAGTGCATTAGATATGATCACAGATATTCTCTTCTATTCTTTTATGCAACGCGCCATTATCGCCGGTTTGATTTTGGGAATTCTTTTAGCTAGCCTGGGAGTAATTGCTACACTTCGTAAAATGTCTTTTTTTGGCGAAGGCGTTGCCCATGCATCACTGGCCGGGATCGCAGTTGCCATGCTAGCAGATGTAGCGCCACTGCCAATTGCAATTATTTGGTCAGTATTGGTTGCTCTAATCATTTACTGGCTAGAGCGCTCAACAAAACTTCATTCTGACACAGTCATTGGAATTTTATTCACTGCCAGCATGGCTTTTGGTGTAATTTTGATGAGCCAAACTGCAGGATACCAACCAGAACTTATCTCGTTCTTGTTTGGAAGTATTCTGGCGATAAGATCTATCGATCTTTATATCATTGGTGGCCTGGCGCTTATTATTATGCTTTGGTTTGTGCCGTCTATAAAACAGCTCACATATCTTTCTTTAAGCGAGGAATCAGCAACTGTCAGTGGGATCAAAACAAAAACTCAAACTCTACTGTTTTATATTGCGCTTTCAATTGCAACTGTACTGGGCGTTAAAATTTTAGGAATAATTCTTGTTTCTGCCCTTTTGATTTTGCCGGCAGCAACAGGCAGACTGCTTTCTAAATCATTTAAATCATATTTTACAGTTTCAATTATTATTTCTGAAATTACAATATTGCTTGGTCTTTTTCTCTCATATATAAAAGACCTCCCATCGGGAGCGTCTATCGTACTGGTTGGAACTGCCTTTTTTCTTTTAGCCTCTCTACTTGGTAAGGCAAAAACTTAGATAAAAAACCTTAGAAAGTAACCAACCAAGCAGAGAACTCCAACCGCTAAAACTATAAGTGCCAGGTTTACAGCACTTTTTGCGTCATTGTCATCGCGCGTAAAAGTAAACAGCATGAAGAGTGCAAATCCCTCTAAAATCATGAGAGGGACGACTGTTAGCACTATTCCTGAAAGTAATAAAATTGACATATTGAAAGTATAAATTAAATCATTGACGAAAGCAACGAATTAAGCTATTATTTCGGCGCAATCGCAAGATGCGGCGTTAGCTCAGCTGGATAGAGCGTCTGGCTTCGGACCAGAAGGCCGGGGGTTCGAATCCCTCACGCCGCACCACTGAGCTTAGCTCGGTTGTTACTCGGTGAAGCCAAAGCTCAGCTTTGGCTAAAACAACATTATCTAAAGCTAAGCGAGGTGAACAGTCGAGCTCAGCTCGACAAAAACATGCACGTGCCGGTAGCTCAGCGGTAGAGCAGGAGACTCTTAATCTCTTGGTCGTGGGTTCGATCCCCACCCGGCGCACCAGAAAGGAAAAGTCAAAGAGTTTTGGTTCGCCTCGCTTCGATCGGCGATTAATTTGTATTCAATTTTGGGGGTAAAAACGAATTCACGATTTCGCAAAATATGGTTCGAGCCGATGTTTTTCTCCGGGTTATTTTGCGGTTTTGAGCGGTGCGGCTCCGCCGCCTTTCCGAATTTTTGCGGGGGGCTTCCTCGCCGCCGCAGGCGACGAAATGCGTTCGGACTAATTCAAGAATACTGCACCAATAAAACCGTTCGGTTCTTCCGAGCGGTTTTATTGTTTCAAAATTCGGGTGGGGATCGAACCCTCCTTCGTTCCTATGGAACTTCGGATGGGCAAGCGGGTTGGCAGCAAGGTGTGAACATGTGTGAGCTATCGAATCACTGATCCAAATTACCATCCTTGCTCCTCGAGCGCATTCTTAGCCGCATCAATTTGAGCTTCTTGCTTACTCGTTCCCTCTCCTTCAGCAATCAAATTTTTACCCAAATAGGCGCCAACTCTAAACTTCTTATTGTGATCTGGTCCGGATTCTTCTAGCACCTTATAGCTTGGAGTGAGCGACATTTTTGATTGTGATTCTTCCTGAAACAAACTTTTAGGATCAATGTACAATTTCTTTTTTAAAATCCCCGGCAAAGTTGCTATAACATATTCTGTTACGAACCTTTTTGCTTCTTCCCAACCAAAGTCTAAATAAATCGCACCAATAATCGCCTCCATTGCGTTGGCTAAAATATAATTCCTAGCCTTAGTATTATTATCTTTTGACTCTCCTTTTGATAGGTAAAGATAATCTTCAATCTCCAAAGACTTTCCAATCAAGGCCAAGTTTTGACCATTAACTAAAGCGGCTCGAAAATTTGTTAATTCTCCTTCTGGATTTTCAAAATTCTCAAACAAATATTCTGTTACTACAAGTTCAAGCACAGCATCACCTAAAAATTCTAAACGCTCGTTTTGCCCTAGGGGAAAATCTGAATGTTCATTTAGATAAGACCGATGTACTACAGCCTGTTCCAAATGACTATCCTTTAATAATTTTACTTTGATCTTTTTAGCAAGATCTTTAATGGGTTTTCTTTTTATCATAGTTATTATTAGAAATTAGAGACTTAGACCACTAGATTGATAGAATTTGAGATCTACTACTCTATTGGTCTAATTTCTAAAAGTCTACTTATCTTCATTGTTTTCTTTAGCTTTGTCAATTTCTTTAATGTCTCCGCTTTCGATCATGTCTTTATAAATTGCGCCTAGTACTCCATTTATAAATTTACCAGAAGCGTCACCGGAAAATGCTTTTCCTAACTCAATAGCTTCATTTATTGATACCTTGGCTGGAATTTTTTTATCATATTTGAGTTCGTATGCGCCAAGTCGCAAAATATTCCTGTCAGTGTTTGTCATTTCACCGATATTCCACTCAGGCGCAAAGCGCTCGAGCAATTCATCTATTTCTTGTATATGATCTGCTACTCCCATGACTTGGGATTTCAAATATCCGGCATCATCAAAACCAGGAGCAAACTCCTCTTTTACATACTCAATCATTTCTGGTAGTCGGCTACTGTCCTGCTTATTAAAATCCCATTCAAATAAGCATTGCATAGCCATTGTGCGGGCGAGGTGACGATTCGACATAATAAATAATTTCGTAGGGGCCTGCCCATGTGCTTGCCCAAATCGTTTCGGGCGACCACATGGGGTCGCCCCTACAGCGTATATAATATCATCAAAAACCCAAAGCAAAAAGCAGACTATGCGTCTGCCTTAACTGTTTTTGCTTTTTTTGTTGGTTTCTTGGCAAGTGTCTTCTCGACTGCTTCCATCCCACCTTTTACCTGTCTGCCTCTGTATGATCCGCATGATTTACAAGCGTGATGTGGCAAGATTGGGTCACTGCACTTTGGACATTCCGCTACAGCGGTCTTTGTCAAAGCGTGATGAGATCGGCGTCGTCTTACACGAGACCTTGAATTTCTAAATGCTGGTACTGACATAATAATTTATAATTGGGGTAAATGGGTAATATGGGTTAAAAGTGCTTATTACTCTTTTTGCCCTTATAACCCTTGTTACTTTATTCAACGCTCGAAAGTGTAGCTTATTTGGTAAAATTGGTCAAGAATTCGGGATTTTAACCCAAACCACCGCCTGATGAGCGGTGGTGGTTGGACTCAAGCTGGTGGACTCGACCGGATTTGAACCGGCAATTCCCGGGTGACTAGCCAGGTGCAGTTACCAATTACTGCCACGAGCCCGAGTCTTTGCTCGAGATATTTAAAACAAAATACCCCCAATTCAAATAAATGAATGGGAGTTGATTTTGCGTCACCCGAGATTAGCTCGTGAACACGAACCGCACCTGGTCTATTTACATTTCACCACATCCAGAGCAATTGCTCAAGAGTGGTTGTGCACAATTGCCCCACCCGCGGGTGGGTGGTAAGATTGGGATGTGAAATAAGTTCGTATAAAATCACCATCTGATTATTTATATGAAATGTTTTCACATAGAAACGAGTTATATGAAATATGCTTTTCTTTTTACGGCTAACGCCTTACACTTTTCTATAATGAACAAATTTTATTTTTAATTTTTTAAGGGGGGGGTATATGGTGTTTCCTCCGCTACGCTACGGAAACGATTTATTTATAATTTTTTCTAGGGTATAATCAACATACTATGCAAAAACCATTTTACGAAAAACCGAGATTTAAACTATACCAAGCAGATTGTTTGGAGCTTTTAAATTCTTTACCTGAAAACTCGGTAGATATGGTTTTTGCAGATCCACCTTATTTTTTATCTAGTGGCAGTTTTACTTGCCAAAATGGGAAAATGGTTAGCGTAAAAAAGGGAGATTGGGACTTAACTAACGGAACAAAAAAGAACTTTGAATTTCACAATGAATGGATAAAGGCATGTCGGAGAATTTTAAAACAAAATGGAACAATTTGGATCAGCGGAACATATCACTCAATTTATCAATGCGGTTTTGCTTTGGAAATAAATAAATATCATTTTCTAAATGATATTGCTTGGTTTAAGCCAAACGCTTCTCCAAATTTGTCATGCCGATTTTTCACAGCCAGTCATGAAACTTTGCTTTGGGCGAGAAAAGAAAAAAAAGGCAAACATACTTTTAATTATGATCTAATGAAAAATGGCGACTGGCCAGAAGATCAAATGAAAAAGCCCAGCTTGCAAATGAGATCTGTTTGGTCAATCAACACGCCAAAACCGATTGAAAAGAAATTTGGCAAACACCCAACTCAAAAATCTTTTGATCTACTTAAAAGAATCGTTTTAGCAAGCACAAACAAAGGCGATGTAATTTTAGATCCTTTTACTGGAAGCTCAACAACGGGGCTTGCGGCTTATCTTTATGGTAGAAATTTTATTGGCATAGACACTGAAAAACAATATCTTGATTTATCTATCAAAAGATTTGAAGAACTGGACAAGAATTTAAAAAATAAACTTTCTAAAAAATAGTATGAAAATAGTTACTAGAACAACCGCAATAAATAATTTAAAAAAGCATATTGGAAAAGATCTGCGAGAACTTGCTTTGCAATATGGCATTACAACTTACGAAACAGGAAAACAAAACAAGGGATGGAAAGGTTTAGTTTTGGAAAGATTGGCAGGATTGGAAAACAATGTTTCAAAAGCTCCAAATGGTCTTTCTTATGAGCTAAAATCAGTTAGCTTTCATGAAGTAAAAAACGAACTTACACCAAAAGAAACAATGGCAATCACGATGATTAACCCAGAAGAACTAAAACAGCATTCATTTTTTGAAAGTCATTGTTGGGCAAAACTAAAATCAATCGTGTTTTGTGCTGTTATGTGGCACGGTCAAAATTCTGAAAGTGCCGAGTTATTAAAAGTTGCCAGTTTAGATTTTGCCGAAGACGACGATCTTATCAAAGAGATAAAAGCTGACTATGATTTTATACGAGAAAAACTTATCAAACATGGTTTTGAAAGTTTGACTGGAAAAGACGGAAAATGGATACAGGCGAGAACAAAAGGAACTGGGGGAATAAATCCTATAACTGGAAAACGCCGACCAATTACTCGTGCATTTTATGCAAGAACAAGTTTAGTTAAAAAGATTTTTGAAATAGCTAGTTAAAAGATATGAAGTTAGACAGAATATTTATCGGAATTGTGTTTATAATTTTTGCGACAATTTTTGTTAGCAAGGAAGCATATATTTATGCAATTTTACTTTTATTATCACTTTTAATTTTAGCTAAATTAGATGTGTTAACTGATTTTGTTTTCAATTTTAAAGATGGCATCAAAGCAAAATTTGAAACACCAAAGGAAAAAATTGAAGAGAATATAAAAGAAAATAATCAGCAAGTTACAAAACAAAATTTTCTTGAATTTAAAAAAATTGAATCTCAAATTCTTGAGAATCAACAAAAAAAGTATAATGCTGAGATGAAAACACTTGTTCATTTTATGTATGGACAGCCAGATAAACCAGAATTTATGTACACTCCCGACGGAAGTTTGCAAACAAATGAAGCATTATACTTTTTTGAAGTTAAATATATTTTAAAACCCGAATTTACAAAAAATATCGTTGAACAAACAACTAAATACCTTAAAACAGTTTATGATAAATTTTCTCCAAGTATGGGTAGCGATAAAAAATTAATTATTAAACTAATTCTCGCTAGTGGGCAAGATATTGATACTTCAAAATTTAGCGTACCAACTGGTATTGAATTAGAATTTATTAAGATATAATAAGGAGTCTTGGCTTCGGGGCATTCACCCCCAGCCCCTCTGCCCCTACGCCAAGACAAAAATAAAATTTGTTCATTACAGAAAAGTGGTCTCGCTTAGGCGAGACAAAAAGAAAAGCATACATCATATAACAAGTTGTATCTGGTTACGGCTTTTTACAAAAGCCTCCACCCAAATTGCTTCGCAACTTCAGATACAACTAACGTTATACGCAATTCAAAAAATATTTTTCTAACGGAGAATAAGGAATGATAGGCTTTCGAAGGGGAATAAATTTGATTTTTTCTTTAATTATAGAGGGGGGTAATATGGTGTTTTCTCCGCTATCGCTCCGAAAACGAATTTTAATTGGAAAAAAGCAAGAAGTTTTATATACTTAAATTAGTTTGGGGAATGTCTAACTTCTGCCACCAAATTCCGTTAGAAGCTTGTAGAGTCGTTTGCTCTGTTCATGACGGGTGAGGTGACGGAAGTTGTAACGCCACACGTGTTCACCGA
>Ga0210019_1000614_pt1 | contig 44207 bp, 44 predicted proteins | sample CryGeyCG2114_020_2_FD_183969 | JGI IMG/M metagenome (GOLD analysis project Ga0210019, IMG submission 183969) | Groundwater microbial communities from aquifer - Crystal Geyser CG11_big_fil_rev_8/21/14_0.20 (SPAdes) (version 2) | ecosystem: Environmental > Aquatic > Deep subsurface > Groundwater ...
CGACGGCGGAAAAGGGCTCGTCGAGAAGCAGCACCGCCGGTTCGCGGGCAAGAGCGCGCGCGACCGCCACTCGCTGCTGCTGGCCACCGGAAAGCTCCGCCGGGCGCCGGCCCTCCAGTCCTCCCAGATGCACAAGATCGAGCAGGGCGTGCGCCCGGCGCGGTCGGTCGGTCGGTCGGACATGGCCCATGGCGGCCATCAGATTGCCGGCCGCCGTCATGTGCGGAAACAGGGCGTAGTTCTGAAACACCAGACCGACCGCGCGGCGATGGGGCGGCCTGTAATGTCCTTCGGCGGCGGAGAACCACAGGTCGCCGTTGACGCGGACGATGCCGCCATGGGGGCGGTATGTGCCGGCAATGGACCTGAGGATGGTCGATTTGCCGCTGCCCGACGGACCGACCAGGGCGAGAACCTCTCCCGGCGCACAGAAAAACGAGGCCGCAAGCGGGATCGGCGCGTCCTGTCGCAGATCGACGAAGATGCCTTTGGACGCGGTCATCCGAGCTTCCTGCCGATCCTGCGCGAAAAGGCGAAGGTCAGGGCGATCGCAGCGAGCGAGATGGCGAGCAGCAGCGTCGACATTTCCGCTGCCGCCGCGTTATCGAAGGCCTGTACGCGGTCGTAGATGGCGATGGCGACCGTGCGGGTCTCGCCGGGGATGGAGCCGCCCACCATCAGGACGATGCCGAACTCGCCCAGCGTATGGGCGAAGGACAGCACCATGGCCGTCAGGATTCCCGGCCACGCCAGGGGCAGGTCGACCCGCAGCAGGCTCCGCCAGGGCGACATGCCGCAACAGGCGGCGGCCTCCCGGACCTCCGGCGGGATGGCCTCGAACCCCCTCTGCATGGGTTGGACGGCGAAAGGCAGGTTGAAGATGATCGACGCCAGCAAAAGGCCGTCGAAGGTGAAGACCAGGGGCTTGCCGAAGGCTGCTTGCCAGAACTGGCCGACGGGCGAGGCCGCGCCGAAGGCGACGAGCAGATAATAGCCGAACACGGTCGGCGGCAGCACCAGGGGCAGGGCGATCAGCGCCTCGACCAATCCCTTGCCGGGAAAATCGCGGTACGCGAGCCAACGCCCGAGCGCGATGCCGACCGGCAGCAGAACGACCACGGTGAGTCCGGCGAGGCGCAGGGAAAGCCAGAGTGCCGTCCAGTCCATGGCACGCGCCCCTTTCGCTCAGTTCGCGTCGACCGGCGGGACGAAGCCGAACCGGCGGAGGATTGCGCGGGAGGCGGGTTCCTTGACATAGGCAAAGAAGCGTTCCGCGACCGGTCCGGCGTTCTTCAGGAGCACCATGCGCTGACGCAGGGGCGAATGCCATTCCTCGGGGATCAGGGCGTATGTTCCACGCGCAACCAATTGCGGCGACAGGGCGAGCGAATAGGCGACGATGCCGCCCTGCGTATTGGCGGAGGTCGCGAACTGGGCTGCCTGGCTGACGTTTTCGCCGAGTACCAGCTTGGCCCGGACGGCCTCCCACAATCCACGATGGCGCAAGGCTTCCTCCGCCCGCTTGCCGTAGGGCGCGTGTTCGGGGTTGGCGATGGCGAAACGGGATATTCCGCCTGCGGCGAGCGCCGCCGCGAGGCTGTCGAGCGACCCGTCCGGCCGCAGGGGCGAGCCGTGCCGCGCGATCACGGCGATGCGGCCGACGGCGTAGAGCGTTCCCTCGTCGCGTGTGAAGCCGTCCCGCGCGAGGTCCAGGACATACCGTTCGTCCGCCGACAGGAACATCTGGAAGGGCGCGCCCTGGCGGATCTGCCGCGCGAAATTGCCCGACGAGCCCATGGAAAGCGTCACGTCCTGTCCCGTCTCCCGCTTGAACGCGGCGGCGACCTCGGCGAGGGCGAACTGAAGGTCCGAAGCCCCCGCGATTATCGGGGAGTCCGCCCGCGCCGGTGCGAAAAGGGCGGCGGAAACCGCCGCCAGCGCCAGGGCTCCGCGGCGCAGGCGAATCAGAAATCCGGGCGCGTCGATCATGCGGAACCTACCGATAGGACAAATAGAACATATCGGAAAATATCGGCGGACCCACCGCTTGGCAAGCGGAACCGCCTATTCCGCTTGCCTGGGAACGAGCTTCCGCATGGCGATCAGGTCGCTGGCGATGGCCTTGGCGGTCTTGGCCTCCATCTTGCGGTACTGATCCAGGACCTTCCTACCCAGGTCGGTCAGTTCAGCCCCGCCCCGCGTGCTGCCGCCGCGCGAGGTCAGGACCAGGGGCGTTCCGAACTGTTCGTTCAAGGCTTCGATCAGGCCCCAGGCCTTCTTGTAGCTCATGCCGAGCATGCGCCCGGCGGCGGCGATGGAGCCCGTTTCGCCCACACCCTCCAACAGGTCCGCCTTGCCCGGTCCGATGGCGATATCGGGAGCCAGAACGATGCGAAGCCGCGCCCCCGTTTGCTGATTTCCTGCCTTCATGGATGCATTTTATCCCCTCGTCGGCAGGCGGTCAGGTTAATTCGCCGCTCGGCCCTGGGCCGCGCGAAATACCTGGGGTAGGATGCCGCCCCTCTTAACCTTTTGCCCAACGACAAACGGAATCTATAACCATGACCGCCCCCGCTGACGACCAGGGTGCCGTGCGCCTGTCCCGCAACGGCTCCGTCGCCCACCTGATCTTCGATCGGCCCCAGGCCCGCAACGCCATGACCTGGGCCATGTACGACGGGCTCGCCGCCGCCTGCGACGGGATCATGGACGACCCGTCCGTGCGCGTCGCCGTGTTCCGGGGAGCCGGGGGCAAGGCCTTCGTCGCCGGCACGGACATCGCCCAGTTCCTGGAATTCAAGTCGGGCGACGACGGGCTGGCCTACGAGGACAAGGTCGAAACCTATATCGCACGGGTCGAACGCCTGCCCATGCCGACCCTCTGCGTGGTCGAGGGCTGGGCCGTCGGCGGCGGCATGGCCATCGCCAACGCCTGCGATTTCCGCATCGCCACGGCCGGGGCGCGCTTCGGCGTGCCCATCGCCCGCACGCTGGGCAACTGCCTGTCTGCGCAGAACCTGCGGGCGCTCACGGAAACGCTCGGCATGCCCATGGTCAAGCGCATGCTGATGCTGGCCGAAATGCCCGAGGCCGAGGAACTTCTGGCCCACGGCTACCTGCTGGGCGTGGCCGAGGCCGAGGGCATCGACGCCCTGCAGGACGAGATCGTGGACAAGCTCCTGGGTCACGCGCCGGTCACCATGCGTGTGACCAAGGAGGCCCTGCGGCGCCTGGGCACGGACCTGACCCCCGACGACCGCGACCTGATCCATGCCGCCTACGGCAGCCGTGACTTCAGGCACGGCGTCGAAAGCTTCGTCGCCAAAAAGAAGGCGGAGTGGAAGGGGGAATGACCTCCGTAATCTAGCCGGGGAACCGTACCTTCAGGTCGGCGACCTGTTCCGGCGTCAGGAAGCTGGTCTCCAGTCCGCGCAGCATGAGGTAGAGCTTGGCCGTCTCCTCCAGTTCCTCCGTCGCGTAAACCGCGTCGGCCAGCGACTTTCCGGCGACCACGGGGCCGTGGTTGGCGAGCAGAACCGCGTGGTGGTCCGACGCCATCTCCTTTACCGCCCTGGCCAGGTCGATGCTGCCCGGCGGAAAGAAGGGGACCAGGGGCAGGTCGCCCACCTTCATCGCGTAATAGGCGGTGATGGGCGGCAGCACGTTCCTGGGGTTCACGTCCTTCAGGCAACTTACCGCCACCGAATGGGTCGAATGCAGATGCACGATGGCGCCGGCCGTCGCGCGCTGCTCGTACACCGCCATGTGCAGGAAGGTCTCCACCGTCGGCTTGTCGCCGCCCACGTGATTGCCGTCCTTGTCGAGCCTGGAGATGCGTGCCGGATCGAGGCGGCCCAGGCAGGATCCCGTCGGCGTCATCAGCCAGCCACCGTCCTCCAGCCGTACGCTGATGTTGCCGGTGGATGCATGGGTCAGCCCGCGGTCGAACATGGACTTACCAAGAAGCGCGATCTCGTCGCGCAGTCCGTTCTCCGGGCTCATGCGGCGTCCCTCCGGTCGAGCATGGCGAGCGCCTTTTCGAAGAAATCCTCGGTTCCGAAATTGCCGGATTTCAGGGCCAGCGCCAAAGGTGCGTCGTCGGCGGCGCGCAACGACAGGCTTTCTGTCCAGGGCACGCCGGGGTCGATTTCCGGGCCGATCCGCATGGCGTGAACGCCGAGCGCCTGGACCACCGCACCCGAGGTCTCGCCCCCCGCGACGACGAAGCGCCGCACGCCGCCGTCACGCAGGGTGCGGGCGAGCCGTCCGAAGAAGCGTTCGACCGTGTCGCCCGCCTGGTTGCGGCCCATTTCACCCTGGATTTTCAGCACCATGTCCGGTTCGGCCGTGGAATAGATGAGCTGCGGCCCGGAATTCAGCCCGGCCAGCACCTTGTCGGCCACCGTGCGGGCAGCGTCCGCCACGTCGCCGAGGGCGAGCGGGTCGATCTTGTGGCTGGGCCACAGCTTTCTTGCCCGTGCCACCTGGCCGCGGGTCGCCTGGGAACAGCTTCCGGCGATGATCACGGCGGGACCCGAGACGTTGGGCGTTTGCGCATCGGCCGCAGCCCCCAGCAGGCCCTGGCGGCGGTAGTTCCCGGGCAGGCCCAGCGCGATGCCGGATCCGCCCGTCACCAGCGGATGGTCGGCAACGGCCCGGCCGATGACGGTCAGGTCGGCGTCGTCCAGCGCGTCGACGATGGCGTAGCGATGGCCGCCGTTCTTCAAGGCATCGAAGGCGGCCTTTACGGCGTCCGGTCCCTGGCGCACGATCTTGTGCTCGACCAGGCCGACCAGTTCATCCGTCTGGCGGCTCAGCACGCGCACCAGATTGGCGTCGCGCATGGGCGTCAGGGGATGGTCCTTCAGGCTCGATTCCGACAGCAGCATGTCACCCACGAACAGATAGCCTTTGTAGATGGTCCGTCCCGTGGTCGGGAAGGCGGGGCAGGCGATGGCGAAGTCGGCGTGCAGCGCATCCAGAAGCGCGTCGGCGACCGGGCCGATGTTGCCCATATCCGTGGAATCGAAGGTGGAACAGTACTTGAAGAAGACCTGCTTCGTGCCCAGGCCCCTGAGCCAGGAAAGCGCGGCCAGGGACTCGGTCACGGCCTCGTGCACGGGACAGGTGCGGGATTTCAACGCCACCACCACGGCCTCGGCATCACCCAGGTCCTTAAGGCCGGCGCCCGACGGCACGCCGTTGACCTGAACCGTGCGCATGCCGTTCTTGACCAGGGTGTTGGCAAGGTCGGTGGCGCCGGTGAAATCGTCGGCGATGCATCCCAGAACGATGGCCATGGGTGCGGCGTCTCCTCGTTGATAGCCGGCCCGGGGCGGCGCGGCACCCGTTATATAACGCCTTCTTTCAGGGAGCGCTATGCGGCGGGGCCGAGAAGCGTCAGGAGATCGCGCAGGCGGAACGGCTTCTGGAGCGTGTGATCGGCGCCCAGGCTGGCCGCGTCCCGGAGGTAGAGCGCCTTGGCCGACATGGCGATGACCGGTAACGACGGTTTGGCCGCTTTCGCCTTCATGATGAATTCGATGCCCTCGCCGTCGGCCATGACAATGTCGGTGACGGCCGCGTCCACCGGTTCGCGCCCGATAATATCGAGCGCCGCATGCCCGCCCGACGCGGCCAGCACGCGAAACCCGGCCTCTTCCAGGGTCTCGTGAAGCGCCGCGCGAAGCTCCGCGTCATCCTCTACCACCAAGATCGTCGTCATGGCGCGATTATCGCCGCCCGGTCGCCGGCGACCAAATCACGCCCCATCACATTGCCGTTCATTTGGCGGAAACGGAGAGAGGGTCAGCTTGCGCTGTCCAAGCGGGCGAGGTAACGGGGGTTGCTCTCGGCCAACTCGGCTCGGTTGACGATGCACAGGTGGGCGTGCGTGCCCTTGGGCGCCCGGCCGTCACGGATGGCGCGGACGAGGGTGCGGTTGAGGTCGGCAAGGCTGCCGTCGCCGCCCAGGAGGGCCCTGAGGGAGGCTTCCTCGGCGCGCGCCGGTCCGTCGCCCGCCTCTGCCTGGCGCACCGCGATGGCGCGGGCGTTGCGGATCATGGCGGCCACGTAATTGGCGTTTGCGGCGGCGGGATCGGCCGCCGTTTCCGTGGCGTCGGCGATGGCGGTCAGGGCCGCGCCGCTCGGGTTCTTTCTCATGCCGCGTCTCCGGTCATCGCCAGGATCTCCGCCTCCAGTTCCGGCACCACATGGGCGGTCAGCGCCAGTTCCAGCGACGCCTCCTCGCCCGAGACGTGGCGCCAGGCCTGCTGCAGCGCGATCACGGCCCAGCGCACGTGGGCCATCACTTCCCAATATAACGCGGCGGTGGGGTCGATGTTCCGGCCCGAAGAATCCGCATAGCCCGCCACAAAGGCGTTGCGCGGGCCCAGGCCGCCGGCCTCCTCCTGCCAACGGCCGAAGCGCCAGCACTTGGCGTGGAACCAGCCGATATCCTCCAACGGGTCGGACCAGCCTGCGAATTCCCAATCGAGCGTCGCCGACAACTTCCCGTCATCGATCATCAGGTTGCCCGTGCGATAGTCACGATGGCACAGCGCGACGGGGCCGGGGGCGGGTGCGTGGTCGGCCAGCCAGGCTAGGCCCCATTCCACGGCGGGGTGCGGGTCGGGCAGCGCATCCAGATAGGCGCGGTATTGCGCCACGGCGGCTCGGGCGGGATCGGCGGGCGGCGGTCCCAGGAACTCCAGGTCGGATCTGGGCGGGGTGATGGAGTGAATGCGCGCCAGGTTGGCGCCCAGTTCGCGGACCAGGGCGGCGTTCGGCGCGGCCTTGACCAGGCGCCCGCCCCGGGCCTCGCCGGAGATCCGGTGCATCAGGAAGAAGGGACCGCCCAACACGGTCGCGTCCTCGCACAGCACGCAGGGCGTGGGCACGATGACGCCCGCTTTGTGGGCGGCCTTCAGAAGCGCGAATTCCTCGGCGCGCGAATGGCTGGTGGCGACGGCCGACGCCGCGTCCCGGCGCAGGACTAGGTCGTGGCGCCCCGGCCAGGGGCCGCCTGCGACCTCGATCTCCAGGCGGTGGTTCTCCTGGATCGCGCCGCCGGACAGGCGCTCCGTCGCCAGAATCGTGACCGCCGCCCCGGCCTCGGCGGCAAGCCAGTCCGACAGGCGGGTGGTCTGGTCCAAGGTCAGATTGCCGGCCACGGATCCCCCTCAGCCCCAGTGCCAGTGGTCGAGGCCCTGTTCACGGAAAAGCCCGGCCAGAACCATCTTGTGGACCTCGGAGGCGCCATCGACCAGGCGCGCCTGGCGGGCGTAGCGGTAGATCCATTCCAGGACCGTGTCCTTGGAATAGCCGCGCGCACCGCACAATTGCACGGCCGTGTCGACGCATTTGTGGAGCGTGTCGGCGACCTGGACCTTGGCGGTCGAGACCTCGGCCCGGGCGCGGCTGCCTTGGTCGAGCTGCCAGGCGGCATGCATGGTCAACAGGCGGCCGATCTGGATTTCCTTGGCCGCCTCGCCCAGCAGCAGTTGCACGCTCTCTCGTTCCGCCAGCCGGGTGCCGAAGGCCTTGCGCTCCGAGACGTACTCGTCGGCGATCTCCAAAGACCGCTTGGCCAGGCCCAGCCAGCGCATGCAATGGGTCAGGCGCGCGGTGCCGAGCCTGATCTGCACGCATTTCATGCCCTCGCCGACGCCCATCAGACGGTTTTCGTCGGGGATTTCCAGGCCGTCAAAGGTCAATTCGCAATGGCCGCCGTGCTCTTCGGGACCCATGATCGGGATGCGGCGCTCGATCTTCCATCCGGGCTGGTCCTTGTGGAACAGGAAGGCCGTCAGGTTGCGCCTGGCGTCGTCCGACGTGCGCGCCAGCAGGATGAAGTGCGACGCCACGCCGGCCCCCGTGATGAACCACTTGCGGCCGTGAACGACCCATTTGCCGCCCTTCTTCTCGGCGCGGGTCAGCATCATGCCCGACGGATCGGACCCGCCGCCCGGTGCGGGCTCCGTCATGACGATGGAGGAGCGAACCTTGCCGTCGATGATCGGCTGCAGCCACGTTTCCTTCTGTTCCTCCGTCGCGATCCTGTTGAGGACGAACATGTTGCCGTCGTCGGGGGCGGCGGCGTTGAACACCACGGGACCGAAGATGGAGCGGTTCATCTCCTCGTAACAGGCGGCCATGCCGACCGTGTCGAAGCCGCGCCCGCCGCGCGCCACGGGCATGGACAGCGCCCACAGGCCCTCGGCTTTCGCCTTCGCGCGCAAACCGCCGAGCAGGTCCAGACGGATGTTCTCATGACCGTCGAAGCTGGCCGGATCGGCCTCAAGCGGCAGGATATGGTCGGCCACGAAGCGACGGATAGCCTTGCGGGTTTCGTCCACTTCGGGGGTCAGATTGAAGTCCATGAAGTCGAATCCTTGTCGGTCTGCGGGTGAACGGGGCGCGTTGTCGCGCGGACGGGGCGGGGAGATTATCAGATTTGCCGGAAAACCCGGAAGCGGCGGGAGAAATCCGGCTGTTTCGGGGGCTTGTCAGGGAAGGATCAGGCTGCTGGTGCATTGTGTAAACTGTGCAATTATCAGCGACCCGCGAGGGGGGGGTATCTTCGGCGCCGAGTATGACCGCCATGATATTGAAAGAACAAAAAGAGTCGCGGCGGAATCCTCGTTCCACCGTGCACGGGAAGGTGGAAGTCGGTCTCGGCGAACCCGACCAGGCGGGGTATCTGCGCGACATGTCCGTCGGCGGCGCGTCGATTGTCTATCCCCAGGGCGTCGAGCCCAAGGACGATCCGGTCAAGGTCGATGACGAAATCCTGCTGGTCGTCCGCGGCCGCGCCCGTATGCCGGGCCGCGTCGTGCGGGTGTTCGACGGTGGGTTCGCGGTGGAATTCGACTGGTCGCTTGAGGTCGACCGAGATCGATTCACCGATTAGAGTGCCGCCCATCGTAAGGGCGGTCTAAGGGCGATGCTGCGCCGGCGCAACGCCGCCGAACCCGACGGTCGCCATGTCGCGCAGCGGCCACGCACCCTCCGCCACCCATTGATGGAACCGCTTGATCCGCAGGTTGAAGGCTGCCGGCTCCTCCAGGTTCAACAGGTGCCCCGACTTCGGCACGACCTCCAGTCCCGCGCCGGGCATGGTGCGTTTCAGCCACAGGTTGATGTCGAGCACCGGTTCATCCTCGTCGCCGACCATGAACAGGACCGGCGTGCTGGACGAGGCCAACTGGTCCCGGAAGGTGTATAGCGACGGCCGGCCGCCGACGATGCGGCGCAGCACGTGCGCGGCACCCTTGACGTCGTGCTCGGCAAGCTCGCGGCGGAACTTGTCCCAGGCGGCCGGATCCTTGCGCTTCAGCTGCAGGCGCGTGGGCCCGTTGGCGAAGTCGTCGGCGGGAAAAGTGCCCGCAGCCTCCATGGCGTCGGCCAGCCGCTGGGCTTCGGTGCGGTATCCGGGATTGTCCTCGGGGTGTGACCCCGATCCGCCCGATGCGGCGGTCAGGGTGAGGACGCGGTCGTGATGACGCAGGGCGAGCATCAGGCCCGTGTAGGCCCCCATGGAGAGCCCCACCACGTGCGCCGTCCCGATCAACAGGTGGTCGAGCACCGCGCGCGCGTCCTCGGCGACGATGTCGTAGGCATAGGCGTCCGGATCGTCCGGAACGCCCGACGGCGCGTAGCCCCTGCATGCCGTCACGACACAGCGGTTGGTGCGGGAAAACGCCTCGACCTGGGGCTGCCAGCTTCGCGGGTCGCCGCCGTATTCATGGAGGAACAGGATAGGCTCGCCGCTTCCCGTGTCTTCGTAGTACAGCGTCGTACCGTCGTCGGCGGTGGTGATGGGCATGACGGATTCCTTTTTCCGATGCGTTTTGGCCCTAAAGCGTATTGACCAGATGGCCGCCGTCGACGGCCACGACCTCGCCGGTCATGAAGTCGGACGCATCCGACGCCAGCAGCAGAAGCGCGCCGTCCAGGTCCCCGGGCTTGCCGAAGCGGCGCTGCGGGATGCGCTTCATCAGGGCTTGGCCGCCCTCGCCTTCGAGGAACTCCCGGTTCAGGTCCGTTTCGATGTATCCCGGCGCGATGGCGTTGACGCGGATGCGGTGTCGCGCCCATTCCAGGGCCAGCGCCTTGGTCATCTGGACCAGACCGGCCTTTGACACGGCATAGGGCAGCACGCCCCCCGCTTGCCGCAATCCCAGGACCGAGGCGACGTTGACGATGACCCCCGGCCTGCCGGCGGCGACCATGTCCCGGGCGGCGCGCTGGGCCACGGTCCAGGCGCCGGTCAGGTTGGTCGCCATCATTCCGTCCCACACGGCGGAGTCGAGATCGATGGCGCGGTCCGTCGAGGCAAGGCCCGCATTGTTGATCAGGAGGGTGACCTGGCCGAAGGCACGGTCCGCCGTCTCGAACGCGTCGGCCACGGAATCGCGGTCGGTCACGTCCATTTCCACGGCCAGCGCCTGTCCGCCCGCGGCGGCGATCGTGTCGACCGTTTCGGCGAGCTTGTCCCGCCGCCGCGCGCAACAGGCGACGGCGGCGCCGTGGGCGGCCAGGACCTGGGCGAAATGGCGGCCCAGGCCCGACGAGGCCCCGGTCACCAGCGCAACCCGGTCGGCCAGCAGATCCTGGCGGAAGGGACTGGTCATGATGCTTTCTCCTGGCTGTCGGCGTTGGCGCGTTCGCGCAGGACGAATTTCTGGATCTTGCCGGTGGAGGTCTTGGGCAGGAGACCGAACACCACGTGACGCGGCGCCTTGTAGTGGGCCATGTTGGCGCGGCACCAGTCGATGATGGCGTCGGCGCCGACGCGGCCTTCCGATCCCGGCTTCAAGGTCACGAAAGCGCAGGGCGTCTCGCCCCACGTGTCGTCGGCCTTGGCGACCACCGCGGCTTCCATCACGTCGGGATGCCTGTAAAGGCATTCCTCGACCTCAAGCGACGAGATGTTTTCGCCCCCCGAGATGATGATGTCCTTCGACCGGTCCTTGATCTCCACATAGCCGTCGGGGTGCAGGACCGCCAGGTCGCCCGTGTGGAACCATCCGCCGCGGAACGCCGCCTCGGTCGCCGCCGGATTCTTCAGGTAGCCCTTCATGACCGTGTTCCCGCGCAGCATGATCTCTCCCATGGTCCGGCCGTCGGCGGGAACGGGCTCCATGGTGTCCGGGTCCATCACGGTCTGGTCGAACACGGAGGGATAGCGCACGCCGGCACGGCTGATCTTCTGCGCCTGGGCGTCCGGGTCCAGGTCGTCCCACGCGTCCTGCCACGCGCAGTAGGTCGAGGGGCCGTAGGATTCCGTGAGCCCGTACAGATGGGTGACGCGAAAGCCCATTTTTTCCATGCCCGATATCACCGCCGAGGGCGGCGCGGCACCGCCGGTGAATACCTGGACTTCCTGTTCGAACGTTCGCTTCACCGCGTCCGGTGCATGGATCAGCATGTTAAGCACGATGGGCGCCCCGCACATGTGGGTCACACCGTGCTCGGCGATCATGGGGAAGATCAGGGCGGGATCGACACGCCGCAGGCACACGTGGGTGCCCGCCGCCGCTGTCACCGACCAGGGATAGCTCCAGCCGTTGCAGTGGAACATGGGCAGCGTCCACAGGTAGCGCGACTGGCGGTCCAGGCGCGAGACCAAGGCCCCCCCCATGGCGGTGACGAAGGCGCCCCTGTGGTGATAGACGACGCCCTTTGGGTTGCCCGTCGTGCCAGAGGTGTAGTTAAGGGAGATCGCCTGCCATTCGTCGGCGGGCGGGGCAATGGGGAAATCCGGGTCGCCCGTCTTCAGAAAGGCCTCGTAATCCATCTCGCCCAGATGTTCGCCGCGCAGGCCACCTTGGGCTTCGGTCAGGGGATCGTCGATATCGATGACGGGGATCGGTCGGCCCAGCCTGGCGAGCGCTTCCTTGACCGCCGGGGCGTGCTCGCGGTCGGTGATCAGCAGCCTGCTTTCCGCATGGTCCAGGATGAAGGCGATGGTCGCCGCATCCAGCCGCGTGTTCAGCGCGTTCAGCACCGCCCCCGCCATGGGAACGCCGAAGTGCGATTCCAGAAGTTCCGGCGTGTTGGCGCCCATGACCGAGACGGCGTCGCCGGCGCCGATGCCGCGCGCGGCGAGCGCTCCGGCAAGCCGCCGGCAGCGCGTCAGCATCTCGCCGTAGGTGATGCGACGCGGACCGTGGACGGCGGCGACCCGGTCCGGATAGACGGACCCCGCCCAGGTCAGGAAGGACAGCGGCGTCTGCGGCTGATGGTTGGCCGGGGTGCGCCCCAGGTCCTTCTCGAAGATGTTGTCCGCCCCGTTCACGGATCGGGTGCTCCCCCGTTTGTTGCCCGTTGCTGGACCAACAGATACCACCGGGTCGCCGCCCCCGCAAAGGGTGCGGCAGATCGCCGTTTCCCGGCGGGCGCGATCCGGGTAATAATGAAATCTCCCTACTCTCTATAAGGCTACCCCCTCTCCATGGAACTCTGGATCCCGATCACCGTTCTGGCGGCGTTCCTTCAGAATGCGCGCTCCGCTTTGCAGAAGCACTTGAAGGGCCGGCTCTCGACCCTCGGTGCCGCCTATGTCCGCTTCCTCTACGCGCTGCCGTTCTCGGCGGTCTATCTGTGGGGACTCCATGAAATCGCCGGCAAGCCGCTGCCCGATTTCAACGACACCTTCCTGATGTACTGCGTCCTGGGCGGGGCCAGCCAGATCATCTTCACGGTGCTGCTGCTCTACCTGTTCCAGTTCCGCAACTTCGCCGTCGGCACCACCTATTCCAAGACCGAGGTGTTCCAGGTCGCCATCCTGGGCTTCCTGATCCTGGGCGACACGGTGACGCTGACCGCCGCCGCCGCCATCGTGCTCGCCGGCTTTGGCGTGGTCGTGCTGTCGGCGGGGCAGTCGCACGTGTCCCTCAAGACCCTCGTCGCCGGGGTCGCCGAGAAACCGACGCTCATCGGGCTGGTCTGCGGCGCCTTCCTGGGCGCTTCGGTGGTGTTCTTCCGGGGGGCGGCCCTGTCGTTGAAGTGGGACGACCTGGCCATGACGGTCGCCTTTACGCTCGCCGTGTCGCTGGTCATCCAGACCATTGCCATGGGCGCCTACATCGCCTGGAAGGAGGCGCCGACGCTGAAGGCCGTATTCGTCCATTGGAAGTGGTCGGCGGCCGTGGGGGCCGTCGGCATGGCCGGCTCCATCGCCTGGTTCCTGGCCTTCACCATGCAGAACGCCGCCTATGTGCGGGCGCTCGGGCAGGTCGAACTCGTCTTCACCTTCATCGCCTCGATCTTCTTCTTCAAGGAGAAGGTGACGCGGCTCGAGGTGATCGGCATCGCGCTGATCGTCGCGGCGATTCTGCTGCTGATTCTCAGCCGGGCGTGACGCGCGTTAGTGGAATTTTTCCACCTTCAGCTTGATCAGCGCCTTGCCCTGTTCGTCGGCGCTGTCCGTCAGGAGCGCGGTGAAGGTCACCTTCGATCCCGCCTTGATCGTCTTCAGGTCGTCGACGCCGATGTTGACGAACAGTTCCGGTCCCGGCGTGCCGTCCATGTCGACCAGCATGCCGGCGGCGGGCGCGTAATCGTCCTCGTGCCACTTGCGGGTTTCGGTGACGGCTCCGGACCATTTCACCAGCTTGTTGTCCAGTCCCTTCAGATAGCCCTTGAAGCTGTCGCCGCCCTTTGCCAGTTCCTGGGCGACCTGATCGAAGGTCAGCTTGCTGGGTTCCTTTTCGCCGCAGGCGACGAGAGTCATCGCGGCGACCACGGCCGGAACGACGAACGACTTGCGCATCCTTACACTCCCCGATTGTCCATGTCCGGCGTTTCGATTCGGCCGGATATCGCGCTGCTAGATAGGCGAGAACGACGACAAAATCCAGCGATTTGGCTGGCTGCATAATGTCACGTGGATCGTGCAGGATAAAAATGTCATATTCAACGGTGCTGCGGCCTGCGAACAGTCAGGCCGCGTTTGTTCAACGATTAAGGGGGGCATGCAATGGCCGGACCTCAGAAAACTGTTTCGAAGAAGCCTGCAGTGAAAAAGCCTGCGGCTAAGGCTGCGACGGCCAAGAAGCCCGCTGCAAAGACGGCCGCCAAATCGGCGGCCAAGAAACCGGCGGTCAAAAAACCGGCGGCCAAGAAACCTGCGGCCAAGAAACCGGCGGCGAAGAAGCCTGCAGCCAAGGCGGCTGCCGCCAAGAAGCCGGCTGCTGCGAAGAAGCCCGCGGCCAAGAAGCCCGCAGCCAAGAAACCCGCAGCCAAGTCGGCGGCGGCGAAGAAGCCTGCCGCGAAGAAGCCTGCCGCCAAAACGGCAGCCGCGAAGAAGCCGGCAGTGAAGAAGGCGGCGGCCAAACCCGCAGCCAGGAAGCCGGCGGCGCGGAAGGCTCCGGCGAAAAAGGCTTAGTCGTGGATTGATCGGGCGCGTCCGGTCCATCCGGATCGGACGCCGCCCCGTCAGTTCCGGGTTCCTGGTTCGCCCGTTTTCGCAAATACGCGTCGTTCGCCCTGCTGCGTCAGGGGTTGCTCCAGTTCAACGTCTCCGCCTTTGATCCGATAGGGCAGGCAGTAGATTACGGATGCGTTTTCCCGGTGGTCGAAGTTGACGGCGATGGCGTCTCGCTCTTCACCCGTTTGCGGGTGCTCGATCCGCACGTCATAGGCGACGGCGGCGGCGCGGTAGGCGCCGGCAGCGGCCTCGTGGGCACAGGTGGCGGTCAGGCGCTCGATGGCGACCACGGGCTCGGCCGCATCCTCGCCGGCCAGATGCAGGACTTCGCCTTGCGTCGTCAGCGCGACCGCAAAGGGCGTCAGCGCGCCCTGCTGCTTCAGGGTGATCTGCGCGACGGCCAGCAGGCTGCCCATGACCTGTTTGATGTCTTCCTGCAGGCTCATCCATTATCTCCCTTCCGGTTTGCGGTTGTCGGTCGGCCATATAGGCACAGCTTGCGTGACCGGGTCAAAGTCCCTGGCCGGACGCCTCGGCTTGGACCGCGGTCAGGGAATGACGGGCAGGGACGTTCCCGCCTTGGCGTTCCAGAACAGCACTCGGGCGATTCCGTCCGCCATATCCAGCATCGACATGGCGCCCGTCGACATCTTGGCGCGGGCCTGTGACTGATGGCCGGCGAGACCTTCCGGCGTCAGTTCCAGGAAATAGCGCAGGATTCCGTTGGACGAGCACACCAGGGCCAAGCCTTCCGGACCCAGGCGCGCTTCCAGTTCCCGGCACAGGTTCTTGACGTTGTCCGCCACCGCCGCAGCGCCCGGCGACCAGGTCGCCGTTTCCGACGGCCAGCGGCTTTCCTTCTCCCAGGCATTCAGTTCGCGCGCCGCCGCCGGGCCGAAGCGGGCGACGATCTCGGTGTCACTCAGCCCGCCCCACGGGCCGTAGTCGATCTCGGTCAGGCGCGGGTCGGTTTCGGCAGCCCCCGCCACACCCAGGCCCATCATCAAAATCTCCGTGTGGCGGCGGGTACGCCGCAGCGGTCCCGTGACGAAGACGTCGGGGCGGATGGCGGCCTCCTTCAGGGATGCCGCCAGGGCGTGCGCCTGGGCCTCGCCCGCCGCAGTCAGGGGCATGTCCTCGTTGGCGCCGACGCGGACCGGCGTCTCGCCGGCCTCGAAGGTGTTGCCGTGGCGGACAAGCAGCAGCTTCATGGGCGGACGGTGCCCGTACCGTCATAGGCGGTAAGCAGTTCGCCCTCGCGCGCGATCAGGTCCTCGGCGGCCGTGAGGTCGTCCGGGCTGTCGACGGACCAGTGGGTGCGGCCTCGGTAGTCAACCGGGATGACGCGGATCGGAATGCCGTTCTCCAGGGCGCGAAGCTGTTCCAGGCCCTCGGTTCTCTCAAGCACGCCCTCGGGCAGCTTGACCAGGCCGGCCAGCGTCTCGCGTCGATATCCGTAGATGCCCACGTGACGGTAGACGGGGGCGCCCGGCCTGCGGCGGAAGGGGATGATCGCCTTGGAGAAATAAAGGGCATTGAAATTGCAGTCGAGCACCACCGTGGTGCCGCTTGCGGGGTTGTCCGTCTTGTGCGCTTCCAGCGCCGCAAGCTGCGCGTCGTCCAGCGCCATCGCGGGCGTGGCGATGCGCACGGCCGGGTCCGCAAAGGCGCCGGCAACGGCGCCGATCACCCAGGGCGGGGTCAGCACCGCATCGCCCTGCAGGTTGATGACGATGTCCGGCGTCTCGGCCATCTGGGCGGCGGCCGCGTGGGCGCGTTCCGTGCCGTTGCGGCAGTCCTCGGGCGTCATCACAACGTAGGCGTCGAAGTCTCGCGCCGCGTCGGCGATGCGTTGGTCGTCCGTGGCGATGTACACGCCGTCCACGCCCTCCGCCGCGCGGGCAAGCGCCCAGACGCGCTGCACCATGGGCACGCCGGCCACCGACGCCAACGGCTTGCCGGGAAAGCGCGTCGATCCCCAGCGCGCGGGGATGACGACGACGGTCTTGGCCATGGGGGGATCCTCCTCGGCTTCTTTTCTATGTCAGGGGGCGCGCGCAAACAACTCCTGTCACCGTTCCCTGCATCGCCGCGTCGGGAAATATAAAATTTTAGGAAAATTTTATTAAAATAAAAAGTAAATATAATAGGAAATTATAGTCAAATAAAAAAATTGCCTGCCACCTAGACTAAAGTAATAATTTCTAAATTGAGGTGAGACAGTGCAGCGGGGGTGGCGGATGAGTATTCTGAAGAATCTTGTCGCCGATGCAGTGGATGAAATCCGCAGCGTCATTTCCAGAAACCTGGATGAACCCCTGAACGTGCTGGACGAGCCCGCCGACAACGGCGGGACGGCGGCATCCGTTGCGCAGACCGCGACGCCGGAATCGGAAGATCCGTCGCCGAGAGAGACGGATGCGGCCACTGACACGGCGGAAGCCACCGCTTCGCCCGCGCGCGAGCAGGCGGCCCTCCAGCCAGCCGATGGCCAGGCGGTCGATACGGCGACCCAGCCGGCGGCGACGCAGTATCCGGCCGAACGGGCCGGAACGGAAGAACAGACGGAATTCGCGCCCGTCACCGTGCTTGGCGCCGATATCGGCGACGACGATGACGCGGAAGACGAAGCGGCGCTCGCTCTTCGCTCATCCAACGAAGAGCCCCGGTCCGGGGACGGCGGTCAGCTCCCCGGCACTGCCCTCCCCGGGCCGGGAACTTTTGACCCGGTCCCCCCTTCGACTCCTGACCCGGCCCCTGGTCCCACCTCCGATCCGGGGGTCGGGTTCATTTTATCGGGCACGACCGATGGGGAGGTGCTGATCGGTGGCGAGTTCGCCGACGTCATCATGGGCGACGGCGGGGCTGATGAGATTTTCGGCGGCGCCGGCGACGACCTTCTGTACGGGGCCTCCGACACTTCCCTGGTCTTTGACGGCGCGGATACGATCACCGGCGGCGGCGGGGACGACGAGATCTACGGCGGCCTTGGCGATGACGTGATTAATGGCGGCGACGGCAACGATGTGATCTTCGGCGAACACAACGACGACACCATCGACGGCGGCGCCGGGAACGACGTGATCGAGGGCGGGTTCGGCGCCGATGTCGTCATGGGCGGCGACGGCGACGACCGGATCACCGGCGGCTACGGCGACGACGTGCTGTCGGGCGGTGCGGGCAACGACCGTCTGGACGGCGCGCGGGACAACGACGTGCTGAACGGCGGTGCGGGCGACGACCTGCTGATCGGCGGAGCCGGAGACGACGTTTACGTGATCGGCGCCGACGCTCCGCCCGGCCATGACGTGATCGAGGATATCGAAGGTTTCGACGAACTTCGGTTCGACGGCATCGATCCCTTCACGGAGGTCGCCACCGTGGTGCGTGACGGGGCGGACCTCGTCTTTTCCTACGTGGTGGGCGGCAGCCTGCGCGTCACCGGGTTCTATGGCGACGGCATGATCGAAAAGATCACCCATCTGGATGCGATCTATTCCACCAATGGCGACGCGGCGACTCCTAAGACCTTTGCCGAGTTCATTGCCGGCAGCGAGGACATGATCCTGGAAGGCGCGGCCGGGGCAGAGGTTCTGGTGGGTGCGGGCGGCAACGACCTGATCTCCGGTGCGGGCGGCAATGACAGCCTGGATGGCCGGGGCGGTGCCGACGTCCTGATGGGCGGTGCCGGCGCCGACAGCATTTCCGGCGGCGACGGCAATGACGTGATCTACGGCGCCAGTGACGCGTCGAACGTGGGTGACCTGGGCGATTGGATTTCCGCGGGCGCCGGCGATGATCAGGTGTGGGGCGGCTCCGGCAATGACGAAATCCACGGCGACGCGGGCGCGGACAGTCTCGAGGGCGGGTCGGGCGACGACGTGATCGACGGCGGCGCGGACGACGATACGATTTCGGGCGGGTTCGGCAACGACGTCCTGACCGGTGGCACGGGCAACGACCGCATCAGCGGCGGCTACGACGACGACATCCTGTTCGGCGGCGACGGCGACGACATATTGCTGGGCGAGCGCGACAACGACATCCTGAACGGCGGCGTCGGCAACGACGACCTGCAGGGCGGGCTGGGGGATGACACCTACGTCATCGACGCGAACTCCCTTGCCGGGCACGATGTGATCTCGGATGTCGGCGGGTTCGACAGCCTGGTGTTCGACGGTGTCGATCCCGTCGACCGGGTGTCGACGGTGGTGCGCGACTGCAACGATCTGGTCATGGACTTCGACGCGGGCGGCAGCCTGCGGATATCCGGGTTCTACGGCGACGGAGCGATCGAGAAGATCGTTCATGATGGCGTAATCTACGCCACCACCGGCGATGCCGCCGTGCCCGTCAGCTTCGCCGACTTCCTTGCGTCGACCGACGACATGATCCTGGAAGGGACGTCCGGTACCGACGATCTTGCAGGCGGCTTCGGCAGCGACCGGATCACAGGGTTCGATGGCGACGACGTGCTATCGGGCGGCGGCGGCAACGACCTGATCATGGGCGGCGGTCACGCGGACATCATCGACGGCGGCGACGGCGACGACGAACTGTGGGGCGCCACGGACGTGTCGATTACCCGCGACGGCGCCGACAGGATCCACGGCGGTGCCGGCAACGACCGCATCTTCGGCGGCCCTGGCGATGACGCCATCTGGGGCGACGATGGCGACGACGAAGCCGACGGCGGCGCCGGCAACGACACGATTTATGGCGGCCTGGGCGCCGACCGCCTGACCGGCGGCTTGGGCATGGACAGCCTCGACGGCGGCGACGGCGACGACGTTCTGGACGGCGGATTCCACGACGATGTCCTGACGGGTGGCGGCGGGCTCGACATCCTGATGGGCGGCCGCGGCAGCGACCGCCTGGACGGTGGGGCCGGCGACGACCGGCTCGTGGGTGGCCTGGACGATGACGTGTTCATCATGCGCCGAGGCGGCGGCAACGACCTGATTACCGATTTCACGGCGCTCAGCGCCGGGGCCGCCTTCGTGGACAAGATCGACTTGTCGGACTTCGGCATCGCCGGGTTCGCAAACCTGGTCAAGAACGAGATTGCGGGGAGCACCGTTCTCGACCTCGGCGGCGGCGACAGCCTGACGTTGGAAGGCGTCGGGGTCGCCGATATTTCCGCCGACGACTTCCAATTCTGAGGATTAACAAGGTCCAGCGAAAGGCCCGACCATGACCCGCTCCCCGTATCCCGTATCCCAAGACGCTTCCTGTGCGCCTGCCGTCGTCCAGGCGATGCGCCGCCACGCGCGGGGCGTGTTGCCGCACCTGGCGGCATTCTCTTTTGCCATCAACCTGCTCGCCCTGGCGCTGCCGCTGTTCGTGCTGCAGGTCTTCGACCGCGTGCTGACCAGCCACAGCATGGCGACCCTGTGGGCGTTGGCCGGGGGATGCCTGCTGGCGCTTTCCGTCATGGCGGCGCTCGACGTCGTGCGCGGACGTGTCCTGGCCCGCGCCGGACAGGGGCTCGAACGCGACCTGGCGCCCGAGATCGTCGCTGCGGGGCGCGCCGACGCGCTGTCCGACCTGGCGCGCCTTCGGGCATTCGTCGTCGGCCCGGCCATGGCGGCCCTCCTCGACCTTCCCTGGACACCGGTGTTCGTCGCCGTCGCCTTCGTGGTGCATCCCATGATCGGCTGGATCGCGTTGGGCGGGGCGGCATTGCTGCTGACCCTCGCCTGGGCCGCGGAACTTCATTTGCGCGGCCCGCATCTGACCGCCGGCCCGGCGGAAGCCGAGGCCGCGCACCTGGCCGCCGCCGCGCAAGGCCCCCGAGGGACGGCGCCCGCACGTTCGGCCCCGGCCCTCGCCGGGAAATGGCGGCAGGTTCAGGAACCGGCCTGGCGGGCGCGCCTGCTGCAGGCCGACCGCAGCGGCCTTTATGCCGCCGCGGCCCGCTTTGCGCGCCTGAGCCTCCAGGTCGGCGTCATCGTCGCGGCGGCAGTGCTCGCCACGGGCGGGGAGATCACCGCAGGCGGGATGATTGCGGCCCTGGTCCTGCTGGCCCGCGCATTGTCCCCCTATGAGCGGGCCCAGGACCTGTGGCGCGGCATGACCGCCGCGCGTGTCAGCCTGGCCCGCCTGGCGGCGCTGCCCGCCGTCATCGAAGCGCGCCGGCCCTTCCTGCTGGCCCCCCAAGAGGACGTGATGCTCGACCTGCGAAACGTCGCCCGCGCACCTGCGGGCGCGGACGAGCCGCTGTTCGCCGGTGTCCGCTTCAAGGCCCGCGCCGGCGACCTGATCGGCGTGACCGGTCCGTCGGGGGCGGGCAAGTCGGCGATGCTCTCCCTCATCTCCGGGCGGGAGACTCCGGATCGGGGCCGCATCCTCCTGAACGGCCACGAAGTCCGGGGGCCGGACGGCCGGGTGCTTGACGTCCCCATCGGCTACCTGCCCCAGGCCCCCGGGCTGCTGCCGGGTACGGTGGCGGAGAACATCGCGGGGTTCGCTGACGCGGACATGGCCGCCGTTGTCGCCGCGGCGCGCCTTGTCGACGCCGACCACGACATTCGCGCCCTGGCGCATGGTTACGACACCCGCGTCGGCCCGGGTGGCCAGGACCTGCCGGCGGGCCTCGCGCAGCGCATCGCCCTTGCCCGCGCGCTGTTCGGACGGCCCAGGGTGCTGCTGCTGGATGAGCCCTACACCCATCTGGACAACGCCGGCGTCGGGGCTTTGATCGCCGGCCTTGACGAACTCCGGCACGAGGGCTCCCTCGTCATTGTGGTCAGCCAGCGCCCCAGCGTTCTCGCCCACTGCACGCGGGTGCTGCTGATGGACGGCGGGCGCGCGCGCATGATCGATCGTCGGCGCAAGGCCGACCTCCGGGTGCTGACCAACGAGTCGCCCGCCGCCGAGACCGCCCCGGCGGTCGTGGCACCCATCGCCCGCAGATCCCGCAAGAACGTCGGAGCCTAAAAATGTACGCGAAGCTTCACGCCCTTCTGACTTCTGCCCGTCGCCGCGCCGAGTTCCTGGCCCGCCGGATCACCGGTCACCTTCCCCGTCGTCGCGCGCCGCGGGACGCGAGACCCTTGGACAGGCAGATCACCCGCCTGCACCGCCTCGGCTGGGCCCTGATCCTGGTGTTCCTGGTCGGTGGCGGTCTGTGGGCGGCGACGGCGCGGCTCGAAGGAGCCGCCATCGCGCTCGGCACCGTGGGCGTGGAAAGCAACCGCAAGTCCGTCGCCCATCTGGAAGGCGGGATCGTTCGCGACATCCTGGTGTCCGAGGGCGACCACGTGGTCAGGGGCCAGCCCCTGGTCCGCCTCGACGACACCATGGCGCGGGCGACGCTGGACCTTCTGTCGGCGCGGCGCGACGGCCTGCTTGCCAAGCGGGCGCGGCTGATCGCCGAACGGGGCGACGAAACGGCAATCGCATTCCCCGCCGAACTTCTGGACCGGGCGCGGGACGCCTCGGTGGCCGAGCTGATGGCGGGCGAGACGCGCGTTCTCACATCGCGCCGCGAGAACCTGGAACGTCAGGACGCGGTTCTCACGGAGCGCCTGGCCAAGCACGAGCAGGAGATCACGGGCCTGAAGGCCAAGCTGGCGGCGGCCAAGGAAAGCCTGGTCCTGCTCCGCGAAGAGCGGGAGATGATGGAGTCCCTGTTCAAGAAGGGGTTGATGACCAAGGACCGCCTTCTTGCCATCAAGCGGCGCGCCGTGCAGGCGAAAGGCGAAATCGGCGACATTCAGGCCCGCATCGCCCGCGCCGGCGAGGCCAAGGGCGAGATCGAGATGCAGCGCGTGCTCAACCGCGACACCCAAGCCAAGCAGGTCGTGCAGGACCTCCAGGATACCCAGGAACGTCTGGCCGAGGTGCGCGAGAAGGTGCGCGCCGCCCGCGACATCCTGGCCCGCACCGACATCCGCGCACCGGCATCGGGTTTGGTCGTGGGGCTCAAGGTGCATACGACGGGCGGCATCATCAAGCCGGGCCAGCCCGTGCTCGACCTGGTGCCCGACGCCGACCGCACAGTGGTGGAGCTTCGCATCGATCCCAAGGACGTTGGTGCGGTCTATCCCGGCATGGCGGCGCGCGTGCGCCTGACGGCTTTCAATGCCCGTACCACGCCCATGCTTGCCGGGCGGGTTACCCGTGTGTCCGCCGATCGCATGATAGATCCCCAGACCGGAGCGGCCTACTTCTCCGGCAGGGTCGTGCCTGACGCGCCCGGTCTTCCCCAGTTGCGCCCGGGCATGCAGGCCGAGGTGTTCCTGGTGACGACGGAACGCACGGTGCTCGACTACCTGCTCGATCCACTGGTGCGGGCCGTCGACCGGGCCGGTCGCGAACTGTAGGGGCGGGGGCCGGTCGAAAAGGACAACCCCTGAACAAGATGTGAAATGGCGCGAAACCGGGCATGGGTGCCCGGGGTGGACGCCGTCCGTTCCTGCGGGTAATGGTTGATCGTTGCCATGCAAGAGGAGCGGTACGCCATGACCGAAACCAAGCGGGCCCTAATCGTCGGTGCCGGACCGGGGCTTAGCGCCGCCGTGGCGCGGCGGCTCGCGGCCGACGGCTGGCAGGTCTGCCTCAGCGCCCGGAACACGGTGAAGTTGGACAGCCTGTGCACGGAGATCGGCGCGACGGCCCATGCCTGCGACGCCACGGACCCGGATCAGGTCGCGGGCCTGTTCACCCGGATGGATGAGTCGGGCGGGGCACCGCGTTTCGTGCTTTACAACCCGTCGCGGCGGGTACACGGCCCGATCACGGAACTGGAACCGGCGGAAGTCCGTGAGGCCATGGAAATTTCAGCCTTCGGCGGCTTCCTGGTCGCCCAGCAGGCCGCCCGCCGCATGCTGGCCGCCGGGCAGGGTGCGATCTTTTTCACCGGTGCGTCCGCCAGCGTGAAGGGCTATCCCCGGTCGTCCAGTTTCGCCATGGGCAAGTTCGCGCTGCGCGGCCTGGCGCAGAGCCTGGCCCGCGAACTGCATCCGCAAGGCATCCATGTCGCCCATTTCGTGATCGACGGCGGGATCGCGGCCGAGCACCGGGAGGGCCGCCAGAACACCCAAGACACGCCCGACAGGTGGCTGGATCCCGACGCCATCGCCGAAACCTATATGGCGATTCTGAGCCAGCATCGCTCGGCCTGGACCTGGGAAGTCGAGGTTCGGCCCTGGGTCGAGACTTTCTAGGCCCGGGGAGTGGCCGATACCGGTACCCTGTTCGGACGGGCCGAGGCGGCCTGGCGCGCGGGCAAGGCCGACACCGCCCGGTCGCTGGCGGACCAGGTGTTGACTGTCGATCCCGCCCATGCCGGGGCGCTGATGATCCTGACCAACCTGTGCTTCGCCGCCGGCGACGTGGCGGGCGCCAAGCCGTTCCTGGAACGTCTGTCGCGCCTGATGCCGGACGACGTGATGATCCTGGGCAACCTGGGGCGCGCCCTTCTGGCGGCGGAGGATCTGAGCCCGGCGGCGGCGGCTTTTGCGGCGGCCCTGGAGCGGGAGCCCGCCAACGCCCGCGCCCTCGATGGCCTCGGCATCGTCCGGCACCGGGAAGGGAAGTATGCGGCGGCGGCGGACCTGCACCGGCGCGCCGCGGCGGTCGATCCCGGTTTCGCCGCCGCCTGGTGTAACCTGGGGATTGCGCTGACGGACCTGGGCCGTTACGGGGACGCGGCGGCGGCGCTCGACCGCGCGCTTGCCCTCGATCCCAGGGACGCGCGCGCACGGTTCAATCGGGCGATCCTGCACCTGATGGCGGGCGATCTCGCCGCCGGTTGGCCGCTGTACGAGGCGCGCCTGGCCTTCCTGGCCCAGCCCGCGCCGTCGGGACGGCGCTGGCTGGGGGAGGCTTTGGCAGGCGAGAAGGTACTGCTGACGCCGGAGCAGGGCTTCGGCGACGTCATCCAGTTCGCGCGCTTCGCCCCCCGGGTGAAGGAGCGGGGCGGCACGCCCGTGCTGGCGGCACCCCGGCCGCTGAAATCCCTGCTGGCGGCCCAAGACTGGGACTTCGAGGTCGCAGACGCCGAGACGCCCCCTGAAACGCCCCTGTGGTGTCCGTTGATGAGCCTGGGCGCCGTCCTCAACCTGCAACCGGACGACATCGCCGGCGGCGCCTACCTGCACGCGGCCGGGACTGCGCACCGGGACGGCGGAGAGCTTCGGGTCGGCCTTGCCTGGTCCGGCAATCCGATCCACCGGCGGGACCGCGCGCGCAGCCTGCGCCTTGCGGACCTGGCGCCGGTGCTGGACCTTCCCGATGTACGGTTCGTCAACCTGCAGGTGGGGCTGCGGCCCTGGGATGGCGAGGAAATGGCCCGTCGTCCGAACCTGTTCGCCGAGATTCCCCGGCTGGCGGATTTCGCCGATACGGCGGCGGTCGTGGCCGGCCTCGACCTCGTGATCTCCGCCGATACAGCGGTCCTGCACCTGGCCGCGGCCATGGACCGGCCGACCTGGGGTCTCATTCCCTTCGTGCCGGACTGGCGCTGGGGCCGGGACGGAGAACGCACACCCTGGTATGACGGTCTACGCCTTTACCGGCAGGCCGCGCCGGGTGGTTGGGCGGGCGTCGCGGCGCGGGTCGCGGTGGACCTCGCCCGCCTTGGGAAGGATTAGGGGACGGCGGCGCGTCCGGCGCAGTCGGGGCAACGCCCGGTCATTTCCACCCGCACGTCGTCGACGGCGAAGCCCTGGTCGCGGGCGCGGCCGGCCAGGTGATTTTCGCAGGACTCGAGATGAACCTCGAGCGTCCGCCCGCAGTCCGTGCAGATGAGGAATCCGGCGGCGTGGTCGTGCGGGCCGTGGCCGCAATGGACGAAGGCGTTCAGGCTTTCGATGCGGTGGACCAAACCGAGGGCGATCAGCTTGTCGAGCGCGCGGTAGATGGTCAGCGGCGCCTTCATGCCGGCCTTGCGAATGGCCGGAAGGCCCAGCACGTCATAGGCCGTGAGCGGCCGGCCGGCACCCTTCAGCGCCGCCAGCACGGCCTGCTGATTGCGGGTCAGCTTCTTGGGATCCGCATCGACGTCAGCCATGCCCTGCCTCCTTCGGTTTCCAGGATGTCAGTCCGGCCAGGAACAGGACCAGCGCCGCGACGACGATGGTCGGGCCCGCCGGCGTGTCGGCGGCGACGGCTGCGCCCAATCCGCTCACCACCGATACTGCTCCGATCACGGCGGCGATCGCGGCCATGGTTTCCGGCGTGTGGGACAGGCGCCGGGCGGCTGCGGCGGGAATGATCAGAAGGGCGGTGATCAACAGAACGCCGACGATCTTCATGGCGATGGCGACCACGCCCGCCAGCAGCAGCATGAAGATCAGGCGTTGGCGCGCCGGGTTCAAGCCCTCGGCGGCGGCCACGTCGGGCGCCACCGTGGCGGCCAGCAGCGGGCGCCAGATATGCACCAGGACGCCCAGGATCACGCCTCCGCCGCCCCAGATCAAGGCGATGTCGCCTATATTCACGGCCAGGATGTCGCCGAACAGGTAGCCGAACAGGTCGAGACGCAGTCCGGACATGAACCCCATGACGACCAGGCCCACGGCCAACGCCGAATGGGACAGCAGACCCAGCAGCGTGTCCGTGGCCAGGCCGCCGCGCCGTTCAAGTGCGAGGAGGGCGAGCGCCACCACCACCGCAACCGTGAACACGCCGAGCGTCGCGTCGATGTCGAAAGCGATGGCTACCGCCGCACCCAACAGGGCCGAATGGGCCATGGTATCGCCGAAATAGGCCATGCGGCGCCACACGACGAAACAGCCCAGGGGGGCGGCGACCAGGGCGACGCCGATCCCCGCCAGGGCTGCGCGAAGTAGGAAATCACTGACCATCGGCCGCTCCCGCCGGGTCGTTGGGAAGGTCGGGGCCGAGGCCGTGCCCATGTTCGTGATCGAGGCGGCAGATGGCGCCGTCGCCGTGGGTATGTGCCGCCGGATTACGGCTTTCAAGGGGAATGACCGTACCGTCGGGGCCGTGGGTGTGGTTGTGATGGTGCTGGTAGACGGCCAGCGCTTCGACGGCGCGGGGGCCGAACAGACGGCGGTATTCCGGGTCGGCGGCGACGGATTGCGGAGTGCCGGCGCAGCACACGTGACGGTTCAGGCACAGCACGCGGTCCGTATCGGCCATGACGAAATGCAGGTCGTGGGAGATCAGCAGGATGCCGCAGCGCAACTCGTCGCGGATGTCGCGGATCAGCTCGTAGAGTGTCACCTCGCCCGCGAAGTCGACTCCCTGGACCGGTTCGTCCAGGATCAGCAGGTCCGGGCGGCGCAGGATCGCGCGGGCCATCAGGGTGCGCTGGAACTCGCCGCCCGACAGGCGTTGCACCGCGGCATCGCCAAGGTGGCCGACCCCGGCGCGCTCCAACGCGCGGGCGATGTCGGCGTCGTCGGCCGGGCCGGTCATGGTCATCAGGCGCTTGACGGTGAAGGGCAGGGTGTCGTCGATGGTCAGGCGCTGTGGCACGTAGCCGATGCGGAGGCCCGCCGCCCGTTCGATCCTGCCGGCGTCGGGGCGGATCAGGCCCAGAACGACCTTGGCGGTCGTCGTCTTGCCGCTGCCGTTGGGGCCGATCAGGGTCACGATCTTGCCGGGATGGATGGTCAGATCGACGCCGCGCACCAGCCAATCGCCGCTGCGTCGCACGCCGACGCCCGTGGCGCGGAACAGCGCGCCGTCCGCTTGGCCGGGGGCTGCGCCGTGATCAATTGCGCGGGTCGGCTGGGTCATGCTGTCAGGTTCCTGTTTACTTGCGCGTGCGGGATCGTGTAAGCCATTCTCGATTTTAAATGTTATATCATAACATTGTCCGACCAATTGCGGAAGATAGCCCAATGAACTCCCCTGTCAATGTTTGCAACACCCCCCTGCGTACCGTCCTCGCCGCGCTGATCCTGACGGCTGCGATACTGGGTCCGGCAGGCCGGGCCGGGGCGGACGTCCGGGTGACCGCCTCAATCGCGCCGGTGCATTCCCTGGCCGCACAGGTGATGTCGGGGGCCGGAGCGCCGCGCCTCCTGATTCCCGGCGGCGTGTCGCCCCATGGATTCGCATTGACACCGTCGCAGGCGCGCCTGCTGTCGGAGACCCAGGTTCTGATCTGGATTGGCCCGGGGCTGGAAGCCGCCCTCGCCAAGCCGATCGCCAATCTGGCCGAAGGGGCGCAGGTGGTCGCGCTATCGGCGACGCCCGGCCTTGTCCGCCGCGCGATCCGCCGCCTGGACGACGGCCATGGCCACGACGCGAAGCGCGGTCACGACCACGGCGCGGGGTCGGAGGACGCCCATTACTGGCTGGACCCCGAGAACGCAAAGACGATGATCACCGCCATCGCCGAGGTCCTGGTCGCCGCCGATCCGGCGCGCAAGGACCTGTATGACCGCAACGCCGCCGCGGCACGGAGGCGGATCGACGCCCTGACGGCCGATTTCAAGGGCCGCCTGGCGCCGCTCGCGGGTCGGCCCTTCGTCGTCTTCCACGATGCCTTCCAGTACCTGGAGCGGCGGTTCGGACTGGCCGCGGTCGGCATCCTCTCCGCGGATCCGGACCGGCCGGCGGGGGTCCGTCATGTCGCGGACCTGCGGGCGCGCATCCGCCGGCTGAACGTCACCTGTCTGTTCACGGAGCCGCAGTTTCCGTCGCGCCTTGCCACCGCCTTGATCGAGGGCACGGCGACGCGGATCGGCATCCTGGACCCGCTCGGCAGCGGTCTCGCGCCCGGCCCGGACCTCTATGGGAAGATGATGACCGCCAATTTACGTGCCTTCGAGGCCTGTCTCGGCGGGAATCCCTAGTCCACGGCCCACCGCGAAATCGGACCCGATTTCAGTTTGGCGCCGGCGCCACCTGCTTTATGCTGAACTTCGGCGCCGCCGGTCCACTGGAAATACTCGTAAAGTCGGCGAATGAACCGGCCAGGCCGCGGGGGCGCTCTTGAGGGCAGCACGAAGGGTGAGCTGCCATGCCGTCAAGTTTGTTGACGCGCGTCATTGGGGTGTTCCGCGTCCTTCCCGCCGTCTTGTTGATCGTGGGAGGGGTGGTCCTGTCATTGCCGCAGCCGGCAAGCGCCGAGGAATTCGCGACCATTCGCTTGCGGCCCCAGATAATGCCGTTCGTCACCCCCGACAACAAGGCCGTGAAGCGGATCGTCAACTTCTTCATGACCGTGACCAAGGAGTCGGTGCGCGAGGTCTGTGCCAGCCAGGCCGAAATAAAAAGCATCTATCTGGTCAATACCTACAACCGCCAGCTTGCCGACGCCAAATGGCGGTACGACATGATGAACCTGGCGAGTGACTTGTACAGGTCGCTCGAGCCCCTGTTTGGGCGCAAAAAACTGGTCGCCGTGCATCTGTCCCTGGGACGTTCCGAAAACGACCGCCCAACCAACCAGATCCAGAAGCGCCTGGAGGAATTGGAAGATTGCACCACCGTCCGGTCTCTGCCCGGCGATACCGTGACGGCGCGCTACAGCGACACACAGTCGGCGCCCGTGCGCTCGCTCGCGACGGATGCGGCGAAAGCGACGGAAACGGTCCGACAGGCGGTCGTCTCAACCGCGGAAGAGGCGCACAAACCCTTCGAGACGCATCCGCAGATGCGCGAGGATACGAAGCCCGAACTCAATCTCGCCAAGACCGAAATCAAGGCGCCGCCCCTGAAGGGCAAGGCGGGGCCTTGCAACTTCGAGATTTCCGATTTGTGGCAGCCCGCCTGGGTGGAGATCGACAGCGAGCGCTTTCGCATCGCGCGTGCCTTCACCAACGACGCGGACGCCAACGGCAAGGTCGACGACGTGTCCTTCGTCCTCAAGCGAGGGGACGACTCCGAATTGACCGCCAGCTACCTGAATCTGCACGGCGGCGGGCGCGGCGCGGAGATTCGCGGGCTGACCCTGGCCGATCCGCTGGCGATCTTCCGCCTGTGTCCCGGCAGCCACGATTTCCCCCTACCCGGTGCCGTCATTCAGACCGCATCTTCCGTGGAACGGCCCGACCTGGCGGCTGAGGTCGCAGCGCGCATCAAGGGAGAGACTCCGGCCCCGGTGGAGGAGCCGGATGCGGTTGATTTCTGGCGCTGGATCGCGGCCGTCGTCGCGATCGTGTCCGTTCTTCTGGCCGTCGCCGTGCTGGTCGTGTTCTACCTGATGACGCGCGGCGATCGCCGGGGCAACCGCGACCGCCGGCGGAAGAAGCGCCGCAAGGGCGATCGCCGCCGTCGGGACGCCGGGCCCAAGGGGGCGGAACGGCGTTCGGGGGCCGATCGCCGCGAAGACGACGACCGGCGCACGAACGATCCGCGCCGTCAGGGAATCGACCGGCGCGGGACCGCCGGCGACTAACCCCGGCCCTACCCGATCCGCGAGGAAATCCCGCCGTCCACGGGCAGCAGCACGCCCGTGATGTACTGCGCCTCGTCCGAAGCCAGGAACAGGGCCGCATTGGCGACGTCCCAGGCCGTTCCCATGCGGCCGCGAAGGGGCACCTGGGCGTTGCGTTCGTCGCGCACCACCTGGCGGTCGATGCCGCGCTCCCGGGCGCGCCTCTCAATGGCCATGGGCGTGTCCATCAGGCCCGGGATGATGACGTTGGCGCGGATGCCGTAGGGAGCGTTCTCCATGGCCAGCATGTGGGTCATGGTGTTGATGGCGCCCTTGGACGTCTTGTAGGCGATGGTGCCGCGCGAACACAGCGACGATGTCGATGAGATGTTGATGATGACGCCCGATTTCTGGTCGCGCATCATCGGCAGGGCGTGCTTGCAGGTCATGAACATGGATTTGAGGTTGAGCGTGAACAGTTCGTCCCACATCTCGGCTTCGAGCTCGGTCGTCGCCTTGTCGCCGCGCGAGCGGCCCACGTTGTTGTGCAGGATGTCGAGCCGGCCGTAACGTTCGAAGCAGGTGCGCGCGATATTGCGGCAGTCGTCCTCGACCGTCACGTCGGCGCGCAGGGTCGATCCTTTGCCGCCTTCGGCTTCGATCATCTTCAGCGTGTCGGCGGCGCTGGGTTCGTCATAGTCGACCACCAACACCGTGGCGCCTTCCTGGGCGAAGCGGATGGCGGTGGCGCGGCCGTTGCCGATGGTCTCGCCGGCCTGCTGTCCGCCGCCGACGACAACGGCGATCTTGTCTTTCAGTCTCATGCTTGCGTTCATGGGGGTGGATGCTCCCGGGCGGTAATTTTTGTATACAATGCCGGGAGTATAGACAGCCTCAAGCGGGATGGTCGATGGCGAAGGTTTTCTCGAGGCCGCGCTGTCCGGTGGGCGTCACCCGAATCACGCGGCTGTCCTTGACCCGCGTGATCCACCCCAGGTCGAACAGGTGGTCGGCCAGTCCCTTGCCAAGAGAGCCCGCGATATGATGGCGGCGTTCGCTCCAATCCAGGCAGGGGCGGCAGAAACATCGCTTACGCGCGTCCAGCGCGTCCACATCGATCCCGAAGCCGGCCAACAGCGCGCGGCCCTTGTCTGTGACCATGCCGCCATCGGCGGACAAGTCGACAGCACCCTGCCGGGCCAGCGCGTCGGCCAGTGAAACTCCCAGCACCCCCGCCAGATGGTCGTAGCAGCTTCGCGCCAGGCGCATCTCCTTGTCGATGCGGCTTTCCGGGCGGATGCGCCGGGGCGCGTCGACGGCGCAGACCACCTGCATGCTTTCCAGCATGTTGGCCACGGTACGCGAGGCCAGGCGGAAATAGTGGTGGCGGCCCTGTTTCTCCATGGCAAGCAGGCCGGCCGCCTGCAGCTTGGCCAGGTGGCCGCTCGCCGTCTGCGGGGTGATCCGGGCGCACCAGGCAAGCTCGCCTGCCGTCAGGGCCCGGCCGTCGAGCAGCGCCGTCAGCATCTGCGCCCGCGCCACGTCGCCGACCAGGCTGCCGACTTCCGCCAGGTTCATGGCATTCACCGTCGTCATGGGAAGATCATAGCCCGTCTTGGGCGATCCCTACATCCGTTCACGCTTCGGCGGCGGCCGAAACGTGCCGTCCCACTGAATGCCGCCATCGGTCCGAGGCTTCGTCCACCACCGAAACGATTCCCCGTGAATGTACCCATCAGGGCTGACACTGTACCACCGGTGGCCACGGCAAAGGGAATGTCCGGCAATGTTTGATGGAGATTCGGGGCACTTCGATCCGGCGGCCGCCGTACGGTTCCCACGGCGGCGGCCATGGCGCGTCAGGCTGGCGAGCTGGCTGCGGCTGTGTCGCAACCGGGCCCGCCAGCGGCGGGCGCTAAGCAGCTTGGATACGCGTATGCTGGCTGATATCGGCGTCAGTCACGCGGAAGCGGCGCGGGAATGCACCAAGCCGTTCTGGCGATGACGTGGCCGCTTGCGCCCGGTCCGCCAGGCGGTTTCTAATACGCGCTGGGGCGACCAATCGACTTGGGGAAACATCCACATGACCGACCACAAGGGCGGCTGTCACTGCGGCAACATCACCGTCACCTTCACCACCGACAAGGACCCGGCCGAGATCGTGCCGCGAGCGTGCCAGTGCTCGTTCTGCCGCAAGCATTCGGCCCGCGCGTTGTCCGACAACGCCGGGCATGTCCACATTCACGTGAAGGACGCGGACCAGCTGGGGCGTTACCGCTTCGGCCTCGAGGTTGGCGATTACGTTTTCTGCAAGACCTGCGGGGTCTACGTCTCCGCCTTCATGGAGGACGACGAACGCGCCTGGGCCAACGTCATGGCCAGCGCCATGGCTGACCACGACGTCTGGCCCCCCGCACAGCCGATCCATTACGGCGGGGAGGACGAGGCCGGCAAACGCGAACGCCGCCGCCACAGGTGGGCGCCGGCGTCGATGACGGTAGGATAATCCGACGAAGCTGCCTGATCAGCCCTTCGGCGCGAACGAGATCATCGTCCGGACCTCGATGCTTTCGCGAGGGGGCGTGTCCGGGGTGGCGCTCGGGTTCTCGAAGCCCGTGTGCCCGGTGTAGCGGGCGCGCCCGTCCGTCGCCGTGTCGAAGCATTTCAGAAGCAGGACCTCGTTTCCGCCCATGTCCGGATACCAGTACCATTCCTGGTCGTCCGAATGGGCGTTCTGATAGATCTCGCCGAGCCGGTCCTGATAAACAAGGTCCGTGGCGATGTAGTCTTCGGTCCGCATGGTGCGGGCGTCGGCCATGGCGACCGGCGTGCGCTCGGCGCTTTCGCCGATGGAGCGCCACACGTTCACCATGGCGAAGCGGTGGCCCAGGAAGCGGTCGGCGTCAGCCGCCTCCATCACGTCGCGCACGCGCTTGGGTCCCGATTTCTCGGTATAGTCGTTGTGCGCGATCAGCACCGGCAGGCGCTTGGCCGTGGCGGCGCGCTTGCCGTCGTCCTGCACCCGCACGGTGTGGTCGAAGATGTGGACGTCCGTGGCTCCGGTCGTGCGCTTCAGGAATTCGATGATCTCCGGGTAGTAGACGGCCTCGATCCGGGCGTCGTCATAGAAGTCTGCCATCGCCGTCGGCATGTCCGCCAGTTCGAAACCCTGGACGTCCAGGCTGGCCGGCGGCGTCAACGCGCGGGCGTCCCGCAGCTGCACGGTCACGGCCGCGAACTCGCCCGTGCGCTGGTTGGGCTGGGCATGGTTCGCGGACATCATGACCTGCGGCTTGGCGTCTTGGCCGGGCGCCATGAAGTTAATGGGTGCCAGGACCGTGCGGCCGGGGTTGGCTTGGGCGTCGGCGGCGGCGTCAGGCATGGGGTGTCTCCTCTGCGAATTGCATTCCGCGAATCTGCGGGCTCGGCCGCCGATTGGCAAGGGGGCAGGGGGAAAGATACCTGTTCCATATTGGAAAAGGCATATGATTAAAGCTTCATATCTATTCCAAATGGGCGATTATTCCGCCGCTTGAGGTCTCGTCTCCGGCCTCTCGGTCGTATCCACGTGCTCGGCTTCGCGCATCTCGCGGTCCAGGCGCACGCCTGCGTGGGCCCGGGTGGGCGCCAGCGGCGCCAGCAGGGAATAGATCACCGGGATCAGCACCAGGGTGAATACGGTGGCGATCCCCAGGCCGCCGAAAACGACCCAGCCGATGGCGACGCGCGCCTCGGCTCCGGCGCCGGACGCCAGGATCAGCGGCAGGGCGCCCAGGACCGTGGACAGCATGGTCATCATCACGGGGCGCAGGCGGATGGTCGCCGACTGGCGGATCGCCTGGGCCACGCCGAGGCCGCGGTCGCGGAGCTGGTCGGCGAATTCGACCACCAGGATGCCGTTCTTGGCCATCAGGCCGACCAGCATGACCAGGCCGATCTGGCTGTAGATGTTGATCGTGCCGCCGGACAGCTTGAGCGCGAACACCGCCGCCGCCAGCCCGAACGGCACGGTCAGGATGATCACCAGGGCGCTGAGCAGGCTTTCGAACTGGGCGGCGAGAACCAGCAACACGACCAGCACGGCGAAGGCGAAGGTGATGGCGACCTCGTTGGTGGTTTCCTGCAGCGTGGCCGCCTCGTTGATGAAGCGCAGCCCGATGCCGGGGGGCAGCATGTCGTCGGCGATCGCCTGAATGCCGTCGATGGCTTCCTGCAGGGACAACTCGGGGGGCAGGGCCGCCTGGATCTCAACCGCGCGCTTCTGGCCGGAACGGTCCAGTTCGGCGGCCGTACCGACCTCTTCCAGGGTTACGAAGGACGACAGCGGCACCAGCTGGTTGCGCGGCGTGGGAATGTAGAGGTTGAACAGGTCCGTGGGGTCGTTGATGGCGCCGGCGGCGGATTCCAGCATCACCGGAATGGACCGGTCGTTGACGTTCAATTCCGTGACTTCGAAGCCGCCGACCATGGCGCGCAGGGTGTCGACGATGCTCTCTACGTTGACGCCCAGATCCTCGGCCCGGCGGCGGTCCACCTTGATCGACAACTGGGGCTGGGTTTGCTGGAACTCGACCTCGGGGTCGTCCAGCTTGGGCAAGCGTTCGCGGATGGCCGTCAGGAAATCGAAGGCCGCGGCCGAAATTTCATTGTACCTGGTTCCGGTGAGGACGAATTCGATGCTGCCGCCGGCGCGCCGCAGGTTCAGGCTGTTCGGCGTGCGGATGCGCGCCGTGGCGCCGGGGATCGCCTGCAGGCGTTTGTTGATGGAGCGGGCAATCTCCTGCTGCGAGCGCGTGCGCTGATCCCAGGGGACCAGCGGGGCGATCAGGTAGACACGGTTGATGTCCCAGCGCCCGACGATGGCGAATACGTTCTCCGCCTCGCCCTTGTCGACCAGGGTCCGCAGGATGGCTTCTGCCTGGATCGACTGGCGGTCCATGTAATCCAGGCTTACACCGTCGGGCCCCTGCATCATGACGATGACGGCGCCGCGGTCCTCGCGCGGCAGCAGTTCGGTCTTGATGGTGGGATAGACCAACAGCGCCGTCGCCGCGATCATGGCGGTGCCGCCCAGGATCAGCAGGCGTGCATTCAGGGTGAATTCCAGCATCTTCGCGTAGCCAGCGTTGATGTGCCGGCCGACCGCGATCAGGACGGCAGGCGGCCGGGTCGGCCCCTCGGGCCCCCGGTCCGGCAGGCGCGAGGCCAACATGGGCACCAGCGACAGGGCGACGAAGGAGGAAATCGCCACGGCAACCGCCAGCACGAAACCGAACTCGGTGAACATCTTGCCCGCCGTGGACGGCAGGAAGGCGATGGGCAGGAACACGGAAATCAGGGTCGCCGTGGTCGCCAGGACGGCGAAGAATACCTGGCGCGTGCCGTTGACGGCTGCGGCATAGGACTTCATGCCGAGGAGGCGGTGCCGCTGGACGTTTTCCAGCACGACGATGGCGTCGTCCACGATCATGCCCGTGGCAAGGACCAAGGCCAGCAGCGTCAGGATGTTGATGGAGAAACCTATCAGGTAGATCGCCCCCACGGTGCCCATGATGGCGATGGGGATGGCGATCGTTGGGATCGTCGTCGGCCGCAGTCCCCCCATGAACATGAAAATCACGGCGAAGACCACGCCCACCGCGATCAGCAGGCTGTTGACGACCTCGCGCACGGATGAGCGGATGAAGCGCGCGTCGTCGGATATCTTGACCAGGCGGACCTCCTTCATGCGCTTGTTCAGGCGGTCGACGACCTTGTTCACGTTGTCCGAGATGGTGATGGTATTGGACTGGGCCCGGCGCACGATGCCCATGCCCACGACCTTGGTGCCGTTCAGCACGGAATAGCTGAGGGCGTCCTTCGGCCCGTAGAAGGCCTGACCCACGTCGCCCAGACGCACGTCCTTGCGCAGTTCCAGGTCCTCCACCTTGGCTGGTTCCCACACGGACGCGTCGGCCCGCACCAGGAGAAGCTGGTCATCGGATTTGAAGCTGCCGGCGGGAACGTCCAGCCGCGTCGTGCGCAGGACCTTGGCGACGTCGTCGATGCTGAGGCCGTATCGCGCCAGCTTCATGGGATCAACCACGATTCGCAGGACCTGTTCCTGGTCGCCGAACAGATCGACGGTTGCCACGCCCTGGATGGCCAGGAACTCGGGAGAGATCTCGTCCTCGGCGATCCGGGTGAGTGTCTCCTGGGTCAGGGTGTCGGACACCAGGGCAAGGCGGATGATCGGGCTCGCGTCGGCGTCGGCCTTGACGATGGTGATCTCGTCGACGCCGTCCGGCAGGCGGCGCCGGATCCCGGCGACGGCCTCGCGGATGTCGTTGGCCGCCACGTCCAGGTCCACGTTGGGCGAGAACTCGGCGCGCACGCGGCATTCATTCTCCTCGCTGGCGGCCTCGATGCGCTTGACGCCGGAGACGCGCGCGACGGCGCCCTCGATGACGCTGGTGACCTCGGCGTCCATGGTTTCCGGCGAGGCGCCGTCGAAGAACGCGCGCACGGTGACCACCGGACGATCCACGTCGGGCAGTTCGCGGACCTCGACGCCCATGACCGCCGCCAAGCCGGCGATCACGATCAGCAGGTTCAGGACCACCACCAGGGTCGGCCGGCGGACCGAAAGGGACGGCAGGTCGCTGAACCGGCTCATCTAAGGCGTCGCCTTCGTTTTCATCGGCTTCTCGGCGCCGGCCGCACCGGCCATGGATGTGTCGTAGGGCACGGCCTGGATGCGCTGTCCCGGGCGCAGGCCCTGCACGCCCTCGACGACGATCAGGTCGTCCGCGTTCAGCGGCCCGTCGACCAGGATCCGGCCGCGGTCGCGGCGGACGATCTTCACGAACACCTTCTCCGCCGTCTCCACGGTCATGTCGCCTTTGGTTTCCCGCGCCACGCGCCACACGTAGGCGCCGTCGCGGCTCCACAGAACGGCGACTTCGCGCGCGGCCGGATAGGTCTTGCCGGTGAAGGAGAGTTCGACCTCGAACGAGGTGCCGGGGCGGATCAGGTCGTCCGTGTTGGAGATGGTCGCCTTGGCCCGAAGGGTGCGGGTCGTGGGGTCGATGCGGCTGCCCAGTTGCGAGACCGTGCCTTCAAGCCGCAGGTCCGGCATGGTCCAGGGCCGCACGGTCACGGGGTCGTCGACCTTCAGGCGTCCGGCGTATTCCTCGGGGACCTCGAATTCAACGTGGATTTCCGATCTGTCGTCCAGGGTCGTGATGCGGGTGGTCGGCGATACCCGGTCGCCGCGGTCGATGTCCGTCAGGCCGACGATGCCGTTGAAGGGCGCGTAGACGATACGGTCATCCAGGTCCTGCTCCGCCTGGGCCAGGTGCAGGGTCGCCGCCTCAAGCGCCGCCTGAGCCGTTTCCACACGCGCCTGGGACGCGGTGCCAGACGGCGCAAGCTGTTCCAGGCGCTTCAACTGGCGGCTCGTCTCCGTCACCTCGACCTTGGCCAGACGAACGGCGATCTTCTGATGGGCGTCGTCCAGGCGCAGAAGGATCTGGCCTTTGTGGACCCGGGCCTGGCTTTGGAATGATACGGCGACGACCTCGCCCGCGACCTTCGGAAAGATGGCCGCCGACCGGCGCGCCTCGCCGGTGCCGACGGCGCGCACGACGACCTTGTCGGGAGAGGCGGGCGCCGCCTCGACGAGCACGCGGGTGGCCGCGCCGGCGGCGCGCGGGGGCGTCTTCGATTGGGCGCCACCCTCGATTCCGCTCGTCACGAACCATCCGGTGCCGAGAAGGACGGCAAGGCCGGCGAGGATGGCGATCTGGGAACGCAGGGTCATGTCGGTGCTCTCAATCGGGTCCGTGACGCCGCAATGGCCGGTCAAAGGCAGCTTGCCGCCAATTCCGCACGAATCCCTGACACGGGCCCCCAACATAGACGGCCTTGCAGGGGGCCGTTCCGAACTTACCAAGTTTCATGGCGCGGGCGGCTGGAATTTTGTAACAACATGTCGCGCCGCCGCCTCGTTTGACAACACGGCGCCGCGCCGCAGCCGCAGGCCACAAAGGATGCCGAATGTTCGTCGTTACCGTCACTTTCGTCATAAAACCCCAGCATATCGCGGAATTCCAGGCGGCGATGATCGAAAACGCCCGTACCTCGGTGGAGATCGAGCCAAGCTGCCGCCGCTTCGACGTGTGCCGCGACCCGAAAAACCCCTCCGTTACATTTCTATACGAAATTTATGACGACGCGGAGGCCTTCGAGGCCCACAAGGCGACTTCTCACTTCAAATCCTTCGACGCCCTGGGCGCTTCCTGGATCGCGTCGAAGGAGGTGAAGACCTGGATCCTGAGCGGCTGACCACCCCGCCGCGCGGCCCGCCGCATGGATCACGGCGGGCAATGCGGAAGTCCGAAAAAACAGACAAATACACTCAAAATCATCGAAATTTATTGAACATAAGAATATTCATTGTTAAGCGGGAGACGGACATTTCAACTTCGGCGTGAACATCGAATTCGGGGAGGGGGCATGCCGCCTATTGGACGCGGGGGTGACGGAAGTCCGTCGTCGCCTGGCCTGGGGGCCGTGAAAAGCCTTAGGATCAAGCGGGTTTTCGACTATTGGATCGCCTTGCGCCGTGAGCGGATGTACCCCGCGTGGACCGACGTCAAGTTGATGGACATTTACGACGTTGCGCCCTTTCTGGCAGTCCTGGACGTGGAAGCGGTCGGCGGGCAAGCCCGCACCGCGCGGTTCAGTTTCCGCTTCTGCGGCACTTGGCTGGTCGAGGGGCGTAGCAATCTGGCGCCAGCGGATCCCACCGGCCGTTTCCTTGACGACATCGCCTGGCCTTTCAACCCAAGGCCCCTGCTGGCGGCCTGCGACAGGGTCCTGGAGGGGCGTAGACCGGCATTGCTGGCCGTCGGTGACGTTGACGAGAGCGTCTATCATCAGCGCGAACGGGCCTTCTTTCCCTTGGGGCCCAAGGACGACAGGGTGACCCAAATCCTCGTCTGCGTGGATGAAGTCGGCGCCGACTGATCCCGCCATTGCCTGCGCCCGTGGCGACGCCGGTGTTTTCAAGGTGCCCCCGGGCGGGATAGAAAGGGATCCTGAACGCTTCAACGAGGAACCGCCCGCGTCATGACCGACCAGCCCGCCGCCCCGTCCAACGAACCAACCATTGATGCCGACGAAATCCTTGCCGGCATTTTGGAGTGGGTCGCAATCGAAAGCCCGTCCCACGACGGCGCCGCCGTCAACCGTGTGGCCGACCACGTGGAACGCGGACATGCGGCGCTAGGCGCCAGGATCGAGCGCACGCCGGGCCGCGACGGGTTCGGCGACATTCTGGTGACGCGCACGCCCTGGGGCGGGAACGGACCGGGAATTCTCGTCCTGTCCCACCTGGATACGGTCCATCCCGCCGGCACCATCGACAACGAATTGAAGGTGCGTCGCGAAGGCGACAAGGTCTACGGCCCCGGCATCTACGACATGAAGTCCGGCGCCTATATCGCCCAGCATGCCTTCCGCCATCTGGTTCGCGCCGGCAAGGAGACGCCGCTGCCGATCACCTTCATGTACGTCCCGGAAGAGGAAATCGGCAGCCCCACGTCGCGCCAGATGATCGTCGAGGAGGCGAAAAGGAACAAATACGTCCTGGTCACGGAACCGGCTCGCGAGGGGGGCAAGGTCGTGACTGCGCGCAATGGCCGTCTGAAGTATGACATCACCGTCACCGGCCGGCCGTCCCACGCGGGCGTGCGGCACATGGACGGGCGCAGTGCGATCAGAGAGATGGCCCACCAGATACTGTTCCTCGAAGGCCTGACCGATTACGACCGCGCCATAACCTGTTCCGTCGGGACGATCAACGGCGGCACCCTGACCAACGTGGTGCCCGCGAAATGCTCCATCACTGTCGATCTGCGCGTCCCCGACATGGCGGCGGCCGAGGAAATCATGGCCAAGGTCGAGGGTATGACCCCGGTCGACCCCGACTGCACGCTGCACATCGAAGGCGGCGTGGACCGCCCTCCCTACGACAAGTTCGAAGGCATCGAAAAGCTGTTCAGCCACGCCAAGGGCCTGGCGGCGGAAATCGGCTTCGACCTTCAGGATCTGAAGACCGGCGGCGGGTCCGACGGCAATTTTACCGGCGCCCTGGGTATTCCGACCCTCGACGGCCTGGGCGCCGACGGCCACGGGGCCCATTCCCATGACGAATTCATCTACTATTCGTCCCTGGTGGAACGCTGCCGCCTGATGATCCGGCTGTTCGAGACCTTGGAGTAGCCATGATACGGCGCGCGGCGGCCCTGGCGGCGGTTCTCCTGCTGGCGGCAGTGAGGCCGGCGGCGGGCGCCGACGCGGCCAAGGGCCGGGCGCTCGCTGAAAAGCACTGTTCGCGTTGCCACGTCGTGGGCGACTTCAATCCGCACGGCGGGATCGGCTCGACCCCGTCGCTGCAATGGATCAAGAAGCTGCCCGACTGGCGCGACCGGTTTCAGACCTTCTATGTGCGACGCCCGCACCTGGCGTTCGTCAAGGTCAGGGGCTTGGAACCGCCGACCAAACTGCCGCCCTACGCCACCCCCTTCGAGATCGAGCCGAGCGACGCCGACGACATCTTCGCCTTCATCAAGACGCTGCCTGTGCCCACCGGCAATTCGGACATCACTCCGATCGAAGGCAGGTGACGGAAAGTTTCACTCCCAATCGGCCTTGGACAGGGATGCAATGAGGTCGTGCACGGCCCGCCGCTTGCGCGCGTTGCCGATGCCGTAATAGGCGGTCACCAGTTCCGTGGTCTCGCTGGATCCCATGACGTCCGTGGAATCCCTCGGATCCTCGGCGAAGGTCATGTCCAGGTCGAAATTCTCCTGGGTCATGCGGATGTTCGCCGGCATGCCGTCGAAGAAATAGGCGACAGGGACATCCAGGATCTGGCTTAACTGGAACAGTCGGCTTGCCCCGATACGGTTGGCGCCGCGTTCGTATTTCTGGATTTGCTGGAACGTCAGGCCCAGAGAGTCCCCCAACTCTCCTTGACTCATCCCTTTCAACTTCCTCTGTTCGCGAACCCGACCGCCGACATGGATGTCCACGGGATGCGGTACACCCGGCGGCATGCGGTTCGGATGCGATTTGTTGAATGTCTTGGGCATGTACGGTTTCAACCTCCGTTGGTGTCATCAGTCTGAATTGTAGGGTTTTTTAGTCTGATTTATGGAGGAATTCAGGGCAGAGCTAACCCCTTGAATCCGTGGATAGGTTAGCACACTGCATATCCGGATGTTATCTAGACGAAAGGCCTATAGGTAGCAAAAATAAGCGCGCAAGCATGCGGCGTGCAGTGTGAGGAAACATCTTTAAGTTGTGTTTGAAAATTAGTCTGATTCGAAATTCGAAAGGCCGCGGGTGCGCGGTTCAGTCGTCCTCGCCGTGGCGCTCCACGGGGGCGTTGCCGGAATAGGGGATCTCCTCATCAACCACGTCCCAGATGGTGCGCGCCGTGGGCACATCCTGTTCCTCGGCGATATGGGCCACCAGGCCGGCGGCCCGCGAAATCACCGCGAAGCCGCGCATGATCTCGGGCGCGATGCCGATTTCCGACAGCACCGCCGCCGTGGCCCCCGTGGCGTTGATGGTCAGGTGCTTGCCGTAGGCGGCGTCCACCTCCCTGCTTAAGGCGAGCAGCGCGTCGATATAGGTGCCCTTGACGCCCTGGGCCCGGGCGATCTCGAACAGCTTGGGCGAACGCGGATCGTCCGGCCGGTGCAGATGATGGCCGAATCCCGGCAGGTGCTTGCGGTTCTCGCGGAAATCCTTGGCGACGCGCGCGGACGCCGCGTCGACGCCTGCCGGGTCGGAGGTGATCTCGCGCAAGAGCTTGGCGCAGTTCTCCATGGTGCCGACGAACTGCGAGCCAACGTTCAGCAGGCCCGCCGCCACGGCGGCCTGCAGAGCCTCGGGCGCAGAGTGATAGGTCAGGCGCGTGGCGATGGCGCTGGGCGTCATGCCGTGCTCCATCAGGGTGATCAGCACGGCGTCGATGATGGCGACGTCCGCCGGCGACGGCTCGCGCCCCAGTATGTGGCGGATCATGGCCTCGGTGAAGGTCATCTTGCCCATCATCTCCGTGACCAGGTTCTGGTCACGGAAGTACAGGTCCGTCAGGGTATGGGTCGCCAGTTTTTGCGTCGGTTTGTCTTTCTCGGCCATCGGATCATGCCTCCTGGAACAGGGCCTTGGCCTCGCGCCGCAGCACCTTGCCGACGGGGCTGCGCGGCAGGTCGTCGACGAAATGCACGCGCTTTGGCGCCTTGATCGAGTCGAGGCGGGACTTCACGTACTGAATGATCTCGTCCTCGGTGGGCGTCTGGCCGTTGTGGACCTCGACCGCGGCCTGCACGGATTCGCCCCACTTGTCGTCGGGCAGGCCGAACACGACGCATTCCCTGACTGCCGGGTGCTGACCCAGGATGGTCTCAACGTCCGACGGAAACACGTTGAAGCCGCCGGTCACGATCATGTCGCGGATGCGGTCCTTGATGTAGATGAAGCCGTCTTCCTCGATCGCGGCCACGTCGCCGGTATACAGCCAGCCGTCCTTGATGGTATCGGCGGTGGCTTCCGGCATGTCCAGGTAGCCCTTCATGACGAGGTCCGAGCGGATGACGATCTCGCCCGCCTGGCCCGCCGGCAGGAAATTGCCCTCGCCATCGACCACCCGCACCTCGCAGCGGTCGGTGGCGCGGCCGCAGGAGGCCAGGCGGTGGTCGTCGCCGAGCCAGTCGCGCGCCCGCATGACCGTGGCGATCTGCGGCACCTCGGTCTGGCCGTAGCAGGTCTCAAGCGCGTTGTTGAAAAGCGGCAGGCCGCGCTTGATCTCGGCCGGGCGCATGGCGGCCCCACCGATGATGACATGCTTCAGGCAGGTGAAATCGCGTTTCGACAGATCCTCCTCGGCCATCATCATGTAGATCACCGTGGGGGGCAGAAACACGGTGGTGACGCGATCCTTCTCGATCGCCTCGACAATCGACGCCGGGCGCGACGGCTGCGGCATGAAGACCTGCATGCCGCCCTGAGCCAGGATGGGGACCAGCAAGGTTCCCGTGCCGTGGGTCATGGGGGCGGCCAGCAGGTTGCGGTCGTCCCGGTCCAGCTCGAACGAGCGGATCATCAGGTCGATACAGGCGTGCCACACGCGGTACGTCTGCTGCACGCCCTTGGGCCGTCCGGACGAGCCGCCGGTAAACTTGAGGGCCTGGATGTCGTCGGGCCCCAGATCGAAGCGTTCCGGCCGCCGCCCGGCGAAATCGGCCATCAGGCCCGCCACGTTGGCGTCCCCGCCGCAGGCGTGTTTCGATCCGCCGAGCGGCCGGCCGCGCACCACGGTGGCGGCACCCGGGTCGAAGCGGTCCATGCAGTCCGCGTCGACGACGATGATCGAAGGTTTCGTCGCCTCGACCATGCGCGACAGCTCCTCGGCCCCGTTACGCGGGTTGAGGGGCACCCAGGTCTTGCCGGCGGTCAGGGTCGCAAGAAAGGCCAGCAGGTGCTCGACCGTGTTGTAGCCGCACACGCCGACGCGGCTCTGCGGGCTGGGGTCGATCTCCTGGAAGGCGGCGGCCAGCGCGTTGACACGCTCCGCCAACTCGCCGTGGGAGAGCGTCCAATCGCCGTCCTTCAGGGCGATGCGGTCGGGGGCCTCGGCGGCGGCGCGGAAAAAGCGGTCGATGGGCAGGTCCATGGCGGGGGCTTCGCGTTCGTCTGCGGGAATGGCGGGGGTGGAAAGGTGGATCAGTCCTGGGGCGTCATGTCGCGCCTGTAGCGCTTCCAGCGCTCTACGTAGTGGGGCGGGATGAAAGCGAGCATCTCCTTCTGGGAGTCGGTCACTTCTTTGACGACCTTGCCCGGAATGCCCATGACAAGGGAATTGTCGGGGATTTCCTTGCCCTCGCCGATCAGGGCCTTGCCGCCGATGATGCAGTTGCGGCCGATCTTGGCGCCGTTCAGGACCACCGCGCCGATGCCGATCATGGTGCCGTCGCCGATGGTGCATCCGTGCAGCATGGCCATGTGGCCGATCGTGCAGTGGTCGCCGATGGTCAGCGGAAAACCCGGGTCGGCGTGCAGGACGCTGCCGTCCTGGATCTGCGTGCCTTCGCCGATGGTGATGATGTCGTTGTCGCCGCGCACGGTGGCGCCGAACCAGACGCTGGCGTCCTTCTTCAGGACCACGTTACCGATCACGGCGGCGTTGGGGGCGATCCAGTAGTTGTCGCCGTCGGTCCGGACCCGCAGGTCGCCCAGGGAATATTTCATGGCTGTCTCCCGATCCGCTACCAGATGGCTATAGCGCTCCGTCCGGTCCAGGGCAATTGCGTTCCGCCGCCGATGGCGTAATCTGGGCCTTTCCCGACCCTTTTTCGGAGATCGATGATCCATGCCCGGTACCAAACGACCGAACCGTAAGCCCAAGAAGAAGCG
>Ga0210019_1000621_pt1 | contig 43872 bp, 47 predicted proteins | sample CryGeyCG2114_020_2_FD_183969 | JGI IMG/M metagenome (GOLD analysis project Ga0210019, IMG submission 183969) | Groundwater microbial communities from aquifer - Crystal Geyser CG11_big_fil_rev_8/21/14_0.20 (SPAdes) (version 2) | ecosystem: Environmental > Aquatic > Deep subsurface > Groundwater ...
TATTATTCATTTTCTTTCGGCCTTAAAGTCGGAAATAAAATCACTTCTTTTATATTTCTTTTGTCAGTTAACAAAGAAGTTAAGCGATCTATGCCCATGCCAAAACCAGCGCATGGCGGCATGCCATGGGAGAGCGCTTCTATGAAATCATCATCAATAGGATGAGCTTCTTCATCGCCTGCCAGAGCTGATTCTTGCTGTTCATTGAATCGCGCGCGCTGGTCAATGGGATCATTTAATTCAGAAAACGCATTCACTAATTCTATTCCTCCGCCAAGAACAAGCTGAAACCGCTCAACATATCGGAAATCATCCTCTTTCTTTTTTGCTAAAGGAGATAATTCAATTGGATGATCAATCATAAAAGTTGGCTGAACAATATTTTTGCGCACAAATTCTTTATATAGCTCATCGCAAATTTTTCCGCGATTATCTTTTGGCCCCACATCTTTCAAGCCAAGTTCTTCTGCTTTTTTATAGATAGACCGCTGATCAGGATATGCTTCAATATCAATTCCAGCCGCATCAATCAACGCCTGCCTAAATGTAACGCGCTTAAACGGCTTTTTGAATTTAATTTTCTTTCCTTCATACTCAATTTCATTTTTGCCAGTTACTTCTTTTACAATGTAGATGATAAGATCCTCGGTAAAATCCATTAACTGATCATAATCAGCGTACGCCATATAAAACTCCACTTGCGTGAATTCTGGATTATGGGACCAGTCCATGCCTTCATTTCTGAAACAACGGGAAACTTCATACACTCTTTCATATCCTCCAACAATCAAGCGTTTAAGATAAAGCTCAGGCGCGATGCGCAAAAATAAATCCATATCCAAAGCATTATGATGCGTTGAAAATGGCTTTGCCAGCGCGCCTCCAGCGAGTGGCTGCAAAATCGGGGTCTCAACTTCCAAAAATCCAGCATCATCTAAAAATTTGCGCACTGAGGAGAGGATTACAGCGCGCGCCACAAATATATCGCGCACTTGCGGGTTCGCGATTAAGTCAAGATAACGCTTGCGGAAGCGGGCTTCAATATCTTGCAATCCATGCCATTTCTCAGGCAAAGGCAAAAGAGCTTTTGAAAGTATTGCCCATTCTTTTACCAATAGAGTATTCTCTCCGCGCTTTGTTTTAAAAATTTTTCCTGAAACTTGGACAAAGTCCCCTACATCAATAAAGTCATGAAAAGCATCATATAATTTTTCTCCAAGCTCGTCTTTTTTTAGATAAATCTGGAACGCGCCAGTTCCATCTTCTATATGGCAGAAGGTTGAACCTCCGTGTCCGCGTATTGAGCGCACTCTTCCTACAATGATTGCCTTTCCTTTGCTTTTGAGTTCAGCGATCACATGAGTCCTCGCGCTTGCTGAAGGAAATGGATTTATTCCTGATTTATATATTTTTTCAAGGCGCTCAGACCTTGCTAGAGTTTCGTCTTGATAGATATTTTCTTGGTTTTGTTCTTTTGGCATAGTGCTCTTATTATACCGCGAAAACATCTATTTTGGCAATAACAAAAAGGTGAGACCTTTTCAAAAGGTCTCACCTTTGTATATAATATTATATTAAATCCCTGCTGGCTTAATATCAATGATTTTCCAATTCTTTTCTCCTTTTGGAGTTTTCACTACTGCTTGTTCCCCTTTTCTTTTGCCTAACAATGATTTGCCTATTGGGGATTGGTTTGAAATTCTGCCTTCTGAAGGGCTTGCTTCGTTTGAGCCAACAATAATATAATCGCTTTTTTCTCCATCTTTTTCCACGGTAACCTTGTCCCCTATCTGCACTACTGAAGGATCAGATTTTTCTGATGAAACGATTTCAGCGTTTTTCATTATATATTCCAGCTCTAAAATCCTGCCTTCTGAAAATGATTGCTCTTCGCGCGCGTCCGCGTATTCCGCGTTCTCGGATAAATCTCCATAGTCCTTTGCAAGCTTTATGCGCTCCGCGATTTGCGGTCTGCGCACTTTTTTTAAATGCTCTAATTCTTGCTGAATTTTTTTGTATCCTTCTTCAGTAAGATATTGTGTCTGGTCAGACATATTTTTAAAACCTGCTTTTGGCAGGCATGTTAATAACAACCTATTTATAATACTAAAAAATAAAAATCTGTCAAATTTTATCAGAATTATTAAACCACCATTCAAAAATCTTTTTCGCGATTGGAGTGGCGGATAAATCTCCACCTTCTCCTTCTTCCACTAGAATAGTAACAACAATCTCAGGATCTCGATACGGCGCGTACCCAGTAAACCAGGCATGAGGCAATTTTTCACTTGAAAACTGGGCAGTTCCGGTTTTGCCGGCCGCTTCAACAGGCAGAGCAGACAAAGAACGAACAGTCCCATATTCAACCGCGGCTCGCAATCCTTGCTGAATTACATTGATATTATATGGATCAATAAAATCCTTATTCAGCACCACTGGCTCAATCTTGCGGCCGTGTTCATAATCACGACCCACTTTATCCACAATCATTGGAGCATACAAAGTACCGCCATTTGCAATCACAGCCGTATAATTCGCAACCTGCAAAGGCGTAACAAGAATATCTCCTTGACCAATAGCTAAATGATAAGTATCCCCTAAATACCATCTCTCGCCCTTTGTTTCCTCTTTCCATTGCTCACTTGGCAAAAATCCTTCTGCTTCAGAAGGAAGATCAATCTGTGTTTTTTGCGCTAATCCGAACGCACGCCCATATTCAATAATCCTATCCAATCCAAGGCCTTCAATATTCCCATATCCACCGCCCACTGTATAAAAATAAGTGTTCACTGATTCAGCCAAAGCATGAATAATATTTGTCTGGCCATGTCCCCCATATTTCCAATCTGGAAACCAATATCCATTCACATCAATTCCTCCGCTTGAGAACACTGTATCATATCTGCCCATAATCCCCTGTTCCAAGCTCGCTGATCCAATTACCAGCTTTATGGTAGAGCCAGATGGATATTCTCCGGCAATTGACCGATTAAATAATGGTTCGCGCGAATCTTCTAATAATTCCTTATACGCCGATGAGCTAATGCCTCGGCTGAATGCTTCATTGTCAAACCCAGGGAAACTTACTAAAGCGCGCACACTCCCGTCGCGCGGATCCAGAACAATAGCGCTAGCCCCAGGTGATTCCTTTTCTTCAGTCATTTCCTTAAGCGCTTGATAAATAAATTCTTGCAGATTTGAATCAATATTAAGATATAGATTATCTCCAATTGTTGGCTCTTTTCGTTCAAGCTCTCGCATAGGCTGATTCTTAGAATCAACTTCAACAAGCTGGATTCCAAGCGAACCGCGCAAATCATCTTGATACTGCTTTTCTAGGCCGATCTTTCCAACATGTTCAGACAATAAATAATCATTTTTAGAAAAATAATCATAATCCTTGTCTGAAATTTTTCCAGTATATCCCAAAACATGGGACAATGATTCATGAATTTCATAAGTTCTGCGCTGAACTGGCTCAAGCAGAATTCCTGGCCAGGACTCAACATTCCGAGCTATGGCTACAGCTTGAACTTGAGAAATCCCGCGTATCATTTCAACTTGCTCATTTGAAGTGCGCGGTATGCCAGAAAAGGCCTCTACTAAATCAAAATGTTCAATTCCAAGAGTTTTTGACAATACAGAAAAAATTTCATCTTCTTCTGTTTGCGTTTTCGGAAGATCAGATGGAATAACAAACAAAGCGAAATCAGGCACATTGTACGCCAAACGATTGCCATTTAAATCAAAAATCACGCCCCTGGCAGGAACAATAGGAATGCTCTGGATTCGGTTGCCCTCGGCAGCGCCATAATATTGAGCTCCTTGAACAATCTGCAAATAATATAACCTGCTCGCGATAATCGCGAAAATAAATAAAGAGCACGCGGAAAATATTTTCATCCTAAACGTACTTTTCCAAACTTGCTTTGTTTTTTTCCTGTATGAATCAGCAATAACAATATCCCCGTCAACTTCCCCGGAAAAAACATTTAAGCGCGCGTCTTTTATATTCGCGCTTTTTTGATGAATGAAAAACGGATCAATCATATTATTTTATAAAAAATAATTTTCCAAACATATTAGCGCTGAATCTAGCGAATACAATAAAACATAAAACAAAAACGCATGAAAGAATAGCGCTTTTGAAAGCCAATGACGCTGAAAACAAAGATACAAAATCAGCGGAAAATTGTGTAAAAATATTTATTCCTATATATTCAAAAATGCTTAACACTAGAATATAAGAAACAGAAGACAAGAATATAACCGCTAAAAGAGCGACATTTGAAACATTGCTGAATATTGCTGTGGCATAGCGCAAAATTAAATAAATAACAAAATGAGCAATTATAAACGTGCCAAATGGAGTTATAGGAGAGAGAAAGTCAAGAAAAAAACCATATGTTATTGACATAAATATGGCGTCATTATACCGCCTATGCGCGGATAGAAAAATAATAATTAAAAATCCAACATTAAAATACATGCTTGATGAAGATCTTGCAAGAAAAAAATCAACAAGCATTGCCGCAAGCGCAACAAAAAATATGGTAATGCGCATATTATTCTATATTATTCGGAATAATAACACCAACGTTTGAAAGATTATGAATAGAGAAAAAAGGAGAAAGCGACGCGCGCTTGAACAATTCTCCTTCAGTATACTTAACCGAAGCAACAGTTCCAATAAGAAGTCCTTGCGGAGTATTTTCCTCAAGCAAAGAAGTAACAACAACATATTCTTGATCAATAACCGCGTCCTGTGGAATTAAATCCATTTCAAGGCCTATGCCCTGCTTTCCGCGCACAATTGCCTGCACATTATTATTGGAAGCAAGCGAAGACGCGACCGCGCTTGATGAATCAGTAACAACAAGCACAGCGGAAAAATCTTTTTTTGCTTGGATAACTTTTCCAACAAACACAGCATGATCAGTAATAACCGCGTATCCTTCTTTTATGCCGTCACTCTCGCCTTTATTAAGAATAACAATCCGTTTGCCAGCGCTTAAATGCGAAGATATTACCCGCGTCTTTATTATTGTCGCGCCAAAAAGATTAGAAAGCTGTTCAAAACTTTGTTCGCTTTCTTCGCTTCCTGCTCCTAGTTCATTTAATTTGAAATTTAAATCCGCTATTGCCTCTTGCTGAGAAGCAATCTGAAAAGACAATGAATTCGCCTTAAAAAGGGCAGTAAAAAAATTATTTATTGGCTTTCCAGCGGTATATAAAATGCTACCCATAAAAAGCATTGGTTTTCTCGCGAAAGAAAAAGCATCCGCAAGAGCGGTTGTGTTATACAGCACAATGAATAAAATCAAGAAAACTGCTGCTATCTGTTTTTTGTAGCGAGCTATGAAACGCATGAATATTTTTTTGGCGCCTTTTGCTCTTTAGCGCTAATTATTTTATTGTGATATTTCCCAATGACTCTACTTCTTTAAGCAAAGCATTATCTTCAAGCAATATGCCAGTTCCGCGCACAACTGTTGTTAAAGGATCATCAACAATGTTTATTGGCATTTGAAGCTCTTTTTTAACTATCGCGTCTATGCCGCGCAAAAGAGACCCTCCTCCTGAAAGCAGAATTCCGCTTTCATATAAATCAGCCATAAGCTCTGAAGGCGCGTTCTCAACCGTGGTCCTTATTGCGTCAACAATTGCCTTTAGCGGGCGCTTTATTGCTTCCCGAACTTGCGCGTCTGTAATATTGAATTCTTTAGGCAAGCCAGTGAGCATGTTTCTTCCTCTTGCTTTCATTTCAGATGGGTCTTCTTGATTAAGCGCTGATCCAATTTTTATTTTTATCTCTTCTGCTGTTTTCGCGCCAATAATCACATTAAAATTTTCCCGCACAAATTCCCGTATAGCGCTGTCAAATTCATCTCCTCCAATTTTTAATGATTTTGACGCCACGATTCCAGAAAGAGATATAACAGCGATTGATGTTTTTCCTCCACCGATTTCAACTACCATTCTGCCGTATGAATCTTGAAGATTCAAGCGCGCTCCAACCGCTGAGGCGATTGGCTCGTCAATTAACCTAACTTCCCTTGCTCCAGCGTTTGCCACAGCGTCTTGAACAGCTTTTCTCTCAACTTCTGTAATATCCAAAGGAATGCTTACGATAGTGCGAGGCCTAGGGGCGATAGTAAAGCTTCCGCGGTGGATTTTTTCTATAAAATGCTTTATTAATTTTTCAGAAATCTCAAAATCAGAAATCACGCCATTAACAATAGGAGCGCTTACAGCGATATGCGCCGGAGTTTTGCCCATCATTTTTTTAGCGTCTATTCCAACAGCCACAAGCTGGTCTGTCCTGGTATTCAAAGCCGCGATTGATGGCTCATTTATGACAATTCCCTTGTCGCGGACATAGAATAATGTATTTGACGTGCCAAGATCTATTCCAATATCATTGGAAAATCTGCCAAAAATATTCTTAAACATATTGGATTATCCTACCACGCTTTGCCATATTCGTCCACCAAACCGCATAATATCGCGATAGGTGATAAAAATAGCAAACAGCATAAACAGGATAAATCCAACTCTGTGGAACCATTCTTCAACTTCTTTTTTTGATGGTTTGCGACGCACAGCTTCAACTGCCAAAAAAATGAGCCGACCTCCGTCTAAAGCTGGAAAAGGAAGAATATTGAAGATTGCCAGATTAAACGAAAGCAACGCAGTGAAGATAAGCACCCTGTCAAAGCCAAGGTCTACCATGTCATTGGTCGCGACTGCTATAGCGACTGGGCCTCCAACTCCGCCTAAACCCTGGCCTATGAACGCGCCTTTGATGATTTTCGCGACAGCAACAGTAATGCGCTCCATATAGCCATATGCTGATTTCGATCCTTGTATCACTGCTTTATGAATTGGATATCGCACATTTCCGACTCTAGCTAAGGCCACGCCTATGATTTTATTATCTGGGGATATATTTTCAATAATTTCAGGCGCGACATCAACCTCGCTTTCTTGTTTGTCCCGAATATATGTTACAAGCACTGCGCCTTGGGCGCGGCTTATAATGTCCTGAAACTGTTCAATAGTTTGTATATTTTCTTGATTAGCGCTTTTAATTTCATCTCCTGCTAAAAGGCCTGCTTTATCAGCTGGAGAATCAACAATAATCTCGCTAATCGCGATATGCTCAGAGAGAATATATTTTTGTGGCACGCTTGAATCCAGCTCAACTGGGGCGCTTATAGCGAACAGCACTACAAAAATAAGCCATCCAGCTATTATATTCATGGTAACTCCGGCAACCAAAGCCAAAGCGCGTATATAAACTGGTTTGGCGCTGAAGCTATTTGGCTCATCCGCGTGAGCCCCATCTTCGCCTTTAATTTTGACGTATCCGCCTAAAGGAATTAAATTCAGGCAATATTCTGTTCCATTTACTTTTTTCTTGAAAATAGTCGGCGGAAATCCAAGCCCGAATTCTGTGACTTCCATTTTGCTTTTTTTAGCAACAATAAAATGTCCAAATTCATGAACTAAAACCAAAAATCCTACAATAAGAATAAAAGCGATGATTGTTAAAAACATATTTTAGATAGTAGTTATTTCTTTTTCTTTTTTTTCTGCTTCTTGTTCAAGAGCGCTTATTGCTTCTTTCGTGTCTTGCTCCATGTCTTTGAGCTGGCGCTTGGCCTGATCTTCAGAAAGCGATCCTTGTTTTTCTTGGGATTCTATTTTCTTTTTTTCTTCTTCTCTTGCTTTGCGCATGGACACTCGGGCTTTTTCTAGCTTTTCATTCAAGGTCTTTACCATAGCGCAACGGTTCTCTTCAGTCATCTCAGGAACACTTACGCGAATTATGTTTCCATCCAAAGCAACTGAGACATTTTTACCAGACGATAGAATCCCCTTTTCTATATCTTTAATAAGGCCCTTATCCCATGCTTCAACAACAAGCATGCGCGCGTCCTGAACTGAAATGCTCGCTATTTGCGAAAGAGGCTGCTTTGCTCCATATGCTTCAACTAAAACATCAGAAATCAAATCCACATGCGCTCTTCCTATTCTGAATGTTTTTATTTCGTCTTTAAAATAATCTTTAATTTTTCGCGTTGATTCTTTAAATGACATATTTTTTATTGCTTTAATTTATATCTGCTTACGCCCATGTAAAGCGTGTGAGCTGAGTTAGGGTCAATATATAGCTCGCTTGCTGATCTGGCTGTTGGCAATGGCCGAGGAATCCAATTAAATCCTCCATCAATTGAATAATAGAATGTTGATTGCGTGCCATAGAAAATTTCCATTGGATCTTTTGGATTAACTGCCAAGGACTCTATGCTTGGATTATCTTTGCCTGAAATCAAGGGCAAGCTTGTCCAATCTTTTCCAAAATTCAAGCTTCTATATAATCCAGTGCTTGAAGCATATACAATTCCAGATGGTATGAGCTTGTAATCTTTCGGCTCTCCAGCAATATCAAATAGTTCCCAATTTTTTCCTGTGTCATCTGATTTTGCAAGCCCTTTTCCTGGAACAATGGCATATATAATTCTTTGAATTCCGTTAGCATCTGCCTGATTTGGGTTAAACTGCATATCTGTGAGAATTATGTCTTTTAATTCAGTATATATGCGCCAAGAAATTCCGCTGTCTTCTGAAATAAGAATGGTATTTTTCGTGGTCGCGGCATATAAAATGTTTGAATTATTTGGATTCAAAATAAGGCCTGTTATAATAGTGGATGGATCATCGCTTATGTATGTTGAACGCCAATGCACGCCCTCATCCTGAGAAATGGCTATGTTTGATCCTACTGCCGCGTAAACTCTGCGAGTATTATTTGGATCTATGGCAATGTCGTTTACCGCGGTATTCTGGAATATCAAATCCCAGTTATAGCCGCTGTTCCAGCTTACCCAAAGCCCATTCTTTTCTGATATTAAAAATATTTTTCTCTCATCTTTTGGCGAAAAAATAATTTTTTTGATGTCAAGATTGCCAATTGTCTTTTTTGCGACTCTATCAAAATAAATATTTACTCTTTGCTCCCATGTTTCTCCATTGTTCTGAGATACCCATATTCCTCCGTCAGAAGAATTGTTAATTGTTGTTGGAGTGCACGCGGCTCCTAAAAGCGCGATTGCTGATAAGATGATTAAAATTTTTGTTTTTCGCATAAAATTTTTCTAAATTGAAATAATTAAATTTTCAGCAACTAATTGCCAATTTTGAGATTTTGGATGGGCTAATTTTTCAAGCAAATAGCGCGTAGATGATGCTACTTGTTTTGACTTGGTGTTTATAACGCGCGCTCTTAACGCGGGCACTGCGTGTTTCAGCCAATCATGAATTCCATCTTTATGGATTTTTTCTTGGGTCCATATTCGCATGCGTTCCGAAATGTCATTCGTGTTCAGGATATTCTGTAGCGCGATATTATCCTCGATATTATTCTGTTGGACTGATCCGCTGAAATACAAGGCCTGTACGCGCGAATAAATAGTTGGCAAAATTTGGTCTTTATGGTTGATGATTAAAAAAATGTATGTGTTTTTTGCTGGTTCTTCTAAAAATTTCAAGAACGCGTTCTGGGCTTGGGTATTCATTGTATCTGCTTGCGTGATGATAAGCGCTTTTTTATCTGACGCGATAGGGCTCAAGGAAAGCCATGATCGCGCCTGTCTTATCGCGTCTATTGAGATAGCGTTTTTTTCTGGATGCGGGTGGATTATATTAATGTCTGGGCACGCGCGCATGTCTGATATGCTTGGAGCGATAAACGCGCTTAAAAACTGCTCCAAAGTTTGCATGCGTCCCACGTTATTCGCGCCTATTAACGCGTACGCGTGCGCAAGGGTTTCGTTCTTCGCGCAAATGTTGAGATAGTTAAGGATGGATTGATGCGCTCTAGTTTCTTGCATGGATTTATTATACTAGAGATTGGGCATATGAGTCAATAAAAAGAAAAAGGTGTCAGGAGTCGTTTTTATATTTTAACGATTACTGGCACCTTTATTGGCTTTGACTACTTGACTGCTGCGATAGTAATCAGAGGCTGTGGGCAATATCTCAATGTATTGCCAAAAACAATATCAAAAATCTCGTCTGCTTGTCCCCATGAAACCACGCCTGACACATTGAAGCACACCCTGCCATTTGAGCAATCTTCTGTAGCTCCTATGGTTCCATGTAGCTGCAGAAGCCGAAGAATCTGCTCATCATCATAGAGCAACACTGTAAATTTATCTTGCATCTCTCCACCGCCTTTCTTGAAAGAAAAAATGGATGAAAGAAACTATTATTAAAGATCTATAAATAAAAAATGCCCAAGCCATATTTTGGCTAGGGTTGTCTTGAGAATGAACGTATTCAATCAACTCAAAATCCTACCTAGCCGTCTGGCTAAGGAGTAGGACCAACATAATGCTATTGATTTGAGTAGGTTTCATACTTATTCAGAGTATAATCTTCCCTAAAAAATATGTCAAGGAATTATCCACAACATCACACAACTCCATGAACGGTGATGCGCCAATATTTTTCATGGTGCGGATACCAATTATTGACCTTGATGGTGTGGACGAAATATCGTTCAGCCAAGGATCAACAAGATTTGAAATCACATTGAGGTAGCATCTTGCTTCAACCCATCCCAAAAAGCCCAACCAAAAAATCGGTTGGGTTTTCTTTTTGTTGTGTCAAATTAAAAAGGTACCAGACACTGGAGGAAAAGTGTCAGGTACCTTTTTATTATCTTTTAACTCGTAGCTAAAATGCTTCGCTTATAACTTTCAAGATTTTCCAAAGCAACGCCAGTTCCTTTGGCAACGCACAAGAGCGCTTCATCAGCAGTGTAAGCAGGCACGCCAGTTGCTTGCGCGATCAAGCGATCCATATTCCGCAATAAAGATGATCCACCGGAGAGAACAATTCCCTTATCAATTACATCAGCTGAAAGTTCAGGAGGAGTGTTTTGTAAAACTAATTTAACCGCGGAAATAATTCCTTCTAACTCAGCTTGAATCGCTTCTGTAACATCATCAGAACCCACAGTCACGGTTCTAGGAAGGCCAGATATCATGTCTCTACCGCGCACTTCCATGGTCATTTTTTTCTGAAGATATAAAGCAGAACCAATGCTGATTTTAATTTCCTCTGAAGTGCGCTCGCCTATGGCTAGATTATATTTCCTGCGCACATGCTCTAAAATCGCGCTATCAAATCTGTTTCCTCCAATTCGCACTGATGTATTTGCCACAATTCCGCCCAAAGAAATAACTGCCATTTCGCTTGTGCCTCCGCCTAAATCAATAATCATATGCCCGCTCGCGCTTCCGATTGGAATATTCGCGCCAATAGCCGCGGCAATCGGTTCTTTGATAATATAAGCTGCTTTCGCGCCTCCAGCGATTGTGGCGTCAATTACTGCCCTTCTTTCAGTTGAAGTAATTCCAGCTGGAACCGCTACCATAACTTCTGGCCTGAAAAACCTAACATTGCCGATTGCTTTGTTAATGAAATATTTCAGCATTGCCTCAGTTGTTTTGTAATCCGCGATAACGCCTTCGCGCAAAGGGCGTGATGCCACAATCGTGTCCGGGGTTCTGCCAAGCATCTCTTTTGCCTCATCCCCAACTGCCAGAATTTCTCGGTCATTCAAAGAAACCGCCACAACTGACGGTTCATTTATCACAATTCCTTTTCCTGGAACATGCACCAAAGTATTGGCAGTTCCAAGGTCAATTCCGATTTTTTTTATAAACATAGGGGGAAAAATTCAAAATCCAAATATTAAATGACAAAGAAAATCCAAAACTCAAAACATTTTGTCTTTCTTTCGTCTACTCATCTTAAAGCAAAGACCTGCTTGCGTCAAGACAAAATAAAACCGCCTTCTAATTCTCTCCTTTGTTTTAGAAGGCGGACCTCTTTTTATTGGTTAATTGTAAGCTCACTCATTGTATCACTGCCCAAGCAACCATGCAAAATGTGGATAAAAATGTTGTTCTTGTATTAAAAACATGCTATAATCATATAGCTTATGGAAAATAATTATTTAGACAATCCAGTCACAAAACGTGAATTTAAAGAACTAGAATTTGATTTTCAGGAATTCATGAAATTTGTTAAAGATACGGTTGCTACTAGTAAAGAAATGAGCGAATATTTCGAACTTGTAATAAAAAAAGATAAGGAGAATACGGAAAAAATACTTTCCAGTAGCGATGGGTTATCTAAAAAATTAGATACATTTCTAACAGAAAAAGTAGCGCTTGGCGGACGAATTAATGATCAGGATGAAGAAATTGAAACAATAAAACACCGCGTCAGTAATGTTGAAGTGCGCGTTGGAATTGAACCAATGCTTGCTTAAATTATTTTTGTTTTATTATGATTTCCCTGTCAACAGAAAGATCCCATTCTCCAGCAACTTGGGTGCTGGATTTTTTATCTAACACATCATCAGGATAAACAAAATCAACTTTATACGGCAATGTAATATCTAAATTCAAATCATGCGCGATAGTTCCTGATTGCTTTTGGACATACAAAGAATAACCATCTGCCAGAATACGCGATTTCAAATCCTTTGGCAAAATATATGTGAAAGACAAGGTCTCTGTATCAAGCGGCTCAATGGAAATGAATGTGCCAAACACGGTTTTTCCATGCTCATTCCCAATCGCGATTTCCTCTTCATTGCCTTGGGCTTTCACAAACCGCGAGCCCTGGGGCACGTACACGCGCGCGTAAGTGCGATATCTAGTTGTTTTCCAATCAAAATCAGCAGTGTGCTCATATGTGATTGATGCAGTTGCTTGCAAATCGCCATTATCCGCGACTTTCAAAGTATAATCAATAGTGCGCTTTATTGCTGGATCAGATTTTAATGACCCAAGATTAGCGTCCACAATCTGCAGATAATCACCTTGGTACGAAATAATCCTGCCGTCCCAATTTAAATTTTGGACAATACGCTGTACATTGGCATCCTCAAACCAGAACATCATTTGCCTTTGGTCAATTGACTCAAACGCGATTGGCGCCAAAGCGCGCATCTGATCCACGGATAAGGTAAATAATTTTTCCTTCAACTGCTGGGCAACATCATCAATTATTTGTTTGCGATTATAAATAGTAATCCCCTCTTCTTGGAATCCTTTTTCAACATGATATGCCAGAGTATCAATCAGATTATCAGAAGTAAATATTTTGTCATCAACATATACTGGCCCTAAGACCTGCATTAAATTTTCAACAACAGTTGGTGTTAAAGCAATTACCCCATCAAAATGCTTTTCCGTTCCGCGCTCGTCTTTGTAGAATTGAATCGCGTTTTGGGCTGATGAAGGAAAATCCGGATCCCAGTTTGAATCCCTAAAAAACCATTGCGCTTGCTTGATATATTTTTGCATGTGCGCGGGTGGAACTTTTGTGTTGTATGCTTTGGCTGGCTCGTCGAGATTGTACACATTATCCGTGGTAAAAGAAACCACTTGCGCGTTGCGGATTTTTAGAATGCCATATGTGCCGATAAATCCGCCAGTAGGCCGAAGTTCTGTGTTGTTCTGCAAAAGCAAAAGATAGGTTTTTTGATTAGGATATCCTAAAACGCTTGGCGCGATTGCTATCCAAGGTTGAACTTGGGCGAATAATTCCTGAGCTTGCGTGAGTTTTGATCCTACACGGTTGATTTGGGAATTGATGAGCGGAATTTTAGTTTCTTGCTGGGCTTGGCTCAAAAATTGTAAAGACAAGATGGTTTGATTGTTTACTTTCTCCCAAAGAGATCCTGATTCAGACAATGCTTTGAGTAGTTCGCGCTTTTGCGCTTCAGTTAATTCACTGAATGAATCAAATGAAATTTCGTTTATAACTGGAACGTCTTTTATCCAATTAACTGTTTGAATTCCAGAGGCAATTGAAATTCTGCTTGCTGTTATAATATCTTGAGCCGCGTTTGCTTCAGAGGAAATTCCAGGCAATAATGTAAAAGGATATAATCGATTAATTGAATATTCAATCTCTGTGGCGTTTGAATCAATGGTACGCAAAATTTTATCAGTGTTTTCCCAATTTTTATCTAGCACTGCTTGCTTAAGTCCTGGAATCATGGATTCTACATTGCGCGCAATCCTATACGCGTTGACTACTTGATACCCATAAAAATAAAGCAAAAAAAGCGCGACCAATCCAGTTGCCCAGGCAATGTGGTTTTTTTTAGGGATAATGGCATAAATATTAAGCTTATTGAGCCAATCCCCACTTTTTAAAATACTTAATCGCGGAAAAGACATGTATCCAAGATAATTTATTAAATATTGTTTTATGGAATTTATCAGCGCTAGAACGAGCGTGATAATGCACAATCTCTACATCTGCAATATACCATACTTCCCACCCCTTTTGCCAGAACCTGCGGCAAAAGTCAGTGTCTTCCATGAACATGAAATATTGCTCATCCATTAGGCCTACCTGATCAATCGCGCTTTTGCGGACTATCATGCAAGAGCCCTGCACCCAGTCAACAACGCGATTGTCTTTATGGTCCCAATCTTGCATTAAGTATTTACTGATCGCGCGCTTTGCGAATTTTAGGCGCGCTAAAGGCGTTCGGCGATATAGTAAAACCAAAGGGTCTGGAAATTGGTAGCAAAAATATTGCAAAGAAAAATCAGGATGCAATAGTCGCGGACCTGCTATGCCTGCTTTTGGATGCGAATCCATAAAGCTAACCATGCGCGCCAGAGCATTGTCCCAAATTAAAATATCAGAATTGATGATAAGCGCGTATTTGCCTTTGCTGGATTTGATGCCAAGATTATTGCCAGCTGAAAATCCTATGTTCGCGCCTGCTTCTATTAAGCGAACCTGATCAAACCGCGGCATGAGTTTTTGCTTGATATATTCCGCGCTTCCATCAGTTGACGCGTTGTCAACAATAATGATTTCATATTCAATACCGCCCTTGTCCGGAGCTGGAGTATTTTCAATAATACCTTTTACGCACGGCAAAAGGAAATCTTTGGTATTGTAGTTTACGATGATGATTGAGAGGTCCATAAAATTTTATATGCTTTCGAATTTTGTGTTTCAAAAATCGCGATATAAATAAATTTTAACAACTCATACGCGATGATAAACGGCACGCGCCACCAATCGCGCCAATCAAGATTTTTTTTAAGCATTAAAAGATGGTTGCGGATTGATAAAAATTTGATGCGATCAGATTTATTCCTGCGATCTCCTTCTTTAATCTGACGCCCATGGTATGCAATTGCTTTAGTAGCTATCTTTGCTTTGAATCCTGCGTTATGCAATCGCCAGGCCAAGTCAGCGTCTTCTTTATATGAATGAAATCTTTCGTCAAATATTCCATTTTGATCTTTTACGCTTTTTAGCGCAGAAAGACGATATAGAACGCAAGCTCCGGTTATGCCAAAAACATCTGTTTTAGGGCTCAAATTTGCGTTTTGAGGGCAGTTTTGCCCAATATCCACTATTTGCCCGTTTATGCGCATTTTCAGGCCTAAACTATCTATTACGCCATATCTATATATTTCCCCCCCTGTATTCAGGGGGGGATTAAGGGGGGGTTCTGGCAACTGCTGATATAGCACCCCGCCAACAGAAGCAATTGAGCTCTCTGACTCTATCATATCCACTGTTTCACGCAAGAAATTCTCCTGTAATTCTGTATCAGGATTTAAGATAAGAACATAAGGAGCTTTGCACATTTCAAACCCTTGATTATGGCCTGCTGCAAATCCCCTGTTCTCGCGGTTAATCGTCATCCCCTCGGAATACTCGGGGCAGGCTCTGAGCGAAGCGAGCGCGCCAAAGGCGCGCGAGCGGAGTCGAAGGATCTCGTCTTTAGTTCCATCTTCTGACGCGTTATCAATAATTACCACTTCAAAATCTACTCCTTCCTGTTTTTCAATTCCAGTAAAAAGCCGCTCAAGATGCTTGCTTGAATTCCAGGTGACAATTTGGATTTGGACTTTTGGATGCATATATCCATACTACACGATTTTTATAAAAAAAACAGCCCAACGCGTTGTTGTTCGCGCTGAGCTTATTTATATTATTTTTGCCAACCTACAAATACGGACTCCGTTTAAAATACTTCCGTTCTACCAAACTAATGCACACAATTACAATCCCTATACCCAAAGGATGGTTCAGATACGGGCTTACGCCGTGCGCCAGAGCTACCGCGATCAAACCAACGCACAATCCAGCTAAAGCGTATTTTTTGATTTTGCCGGAAGGGATGCGCTTGATGCTATCATATCCAATTCTGCAAATTCTATAGAGCAAATACAAATATGCCAATACGCCAATAAGGCCAAGCTTAAGCCAAATTTCCAGCCACCCAAGTTCAAACGAAGTTGTAGAATATTTTCCATCAGGATATTTTTCCAGTACGCGCGGATCTTGGGATGTATAGGTCACGCTAGTTCCGAATCCAGAGCCAACCACAGGATGCTTGGCAATAGCGCCAAGCAAAGGAATCATCTGCGCATATCTGGATGACACCGCTGCCTCGCCTGTGAATTTGCTCGCTCGCTGGCGGAGCAAATCAGCGCTTGTAGCGCCTTTGCCAATCGGGAACGACGCAACTCCTAGAGTCAATCCTATGCTTGCTAATATCATAAGGCATGAAAAACCAACAAACACGAAAAACTTATTAACTCGTCTTTTGCGCAATCGCCGGACAAAATAGATAGAAAACAATAATACAAACGCGATTATTCCAGCAAGCCAAAAGCTTCTTGAAAAACTCATAATAATGGCGGACAATGGCAAAATAAGTAAAGACAAAATCACTCCCACACGGATCAGAGTTGTGTTTCTTGACATGCGCGCATCACGGTATTCAACCGGATTTATTTTTTCTTCTTCGTCTTCTGCTGAATGATTATACACGCTTGATTTATAAATAAACGGTATAATATTTTTTAGGGATATTGCCAAATATAAAAACAGTAAAAATAAAATCCAAATATGGGACTGCATGAACACGCGGGAGAGCAGAACGTTCGGATCTATATTTGTGATTTCAGCGAGCCGGGTCGCGCGCAACCAAGAATACAAAGTGTCCTGCAGATTAAAAAATTCATGACTGAAGATATAGAACAACGCGATTGTTTTTAGTGAAAGAAATATAACTGCCGCGGAAAAGACATAATGGAGCCGTTCAACCACTCTTCTTGACCGCAACACTCCATACACTGGAAATATCAAAGCAAAATAAAAATAATTATTTACGTCCGAAAATATCGCTCCAAGCGAATTTCCACGGATTAATCCGAACACAATTGCCCAGATAATAGTTATCCACAGCAAGAAAACCGGATATTTAAGTTTTGATCGCAAGAAAGATATTTCCCGATTTGATAGCGCTTGCGCTAACCAAACCAGCATAACAATTATCCAAATTGCCATTCGGATTGATATGTTTGATCCATCTGGCTCAAGCACAAACATCTTGCCTAATGACCCCACAATCAATTCCGCGATCCCTATAAACACGCCCCATTCCAAGCGATACACTGTGATAATAATAATCGCGATTGCCACTAAACCAAAAATCCAAGGGCTTGTGCCTGGATTTGCATAGGCGATAAATGATAACACTTCTGATGCTAGAATTGCCAACAACGCGCTAATAAATATTTTTTGATTGCTTCCCATGCTGTTATGATACACATCTGAGAAATTTAGGCAAATTGTTAATTTTGCCGCAAAAAATCTGCTAACTATTTCATAAAATAGAGCAAAGCGCTTTTGAAAAACCATTTTTGCTTGCGCCAAGTATCTGCTTTGACGAATGATTGGCCTCCATGATGAATAATTCGCGCGCCAGGATAATATGCGACATTCCATCCTGCCTGTTTTGCTCTCCGACAAAAGTCAACTTCTTCAAACCAAATAAAAAATTTTTCATCCAAAAGGCCTATCTGATCAAATACTTTTCTGCGCACCAAAAAGAACGCGCCCATGACTTGATCAACTTCATAAAGTCCCCTCTCCCTGAAAGGGAGAGGGTTAGAGTGAGGGTTGGATTCCATATAATCAAAATCTTTCGCAAGATATTTATTTAATAAAGACGGGAACAATTTGTGTAGTTTTAAAAGTATCACTATAATATCCCGCACGCGCGGAAAAGCGCGAACTGATGGCTGGATTGTTTTATCTGAATTTAATAACTGACATCCAAGCACTCCGATTGTTTTGTCTGACCCCATTTTAGCGACGCATGAGGACAGCGCGTCTTCAATAAATTCCGTGTCAGGATTCAAAAGCAAAACATACTCCCCTTTTGCTTGCGCGATTCCCTGATTGTTTGCTTTGGCGAAACCAAAATTTTCGCGGTTAATCGTCATCCTGAGCGAACCATGAACCCTAGGTATTCCGAGTGGTTCATGGGAAGCGAAGGATCTCGTCATTTCACGCAACATTTGATCAGTGCCATCCGCGGACGCGTTATCAACCACTATCACCTCAAACGCAAAATCCGGCGCAAACCTAAAAATCGACTCAAGAGATTTCTTAAGCAGATTCTTTGATTTCCAGCTTACGATAATAATTGATAACTTCATAAATTATGTTTCTGTTTTATTATTCTTACCGCGTCTTTATATTTCGCGTCAAATCCAGAAAAAAATGACGGCAGCCATTTGCTGATTGTACCTCCTGATTTTACTGTAAATAATATTTCATTAATCCACTTGCCTTCATATCCGTTCAACAGCATAGTAAGCCACAAATCCCAATCCTGCAACCTTTTAAGACTAGGATCAAATCCTGGGAAATGCTCTCGCCGAATTAATGATGTAGTGTGGATGTAGGGCATTTGCTTTAGGCGATTCGCGCTGAACTCCCAAAGCTTGAATTTTTTCCATCCGAATTTGAATGATGAATACGCGTATGACGCGTTTGGATTTTCATCTAAAACACGATTCATCTTCTCAAGCATATCTTCGCGCATAACAACATCCGCGTCACAGAAAATGACATATTCTCCTGTTGATTCTTTGAATCCACGATTGCGCGCGCTTGGCGCGCCTTGATTTTCCTGATGAATCACACGGCCGCGCACTAAACGGTCGGCGACCCCTATTAAGGGTCGCCGACCGTTTCGTGGGCCATTTAGCAATTCGTCATCCAATTCTGAAGAAGTAATATCAGTTGAGCCGTCATTTACGACAATCACTTCAACTCCGCATTCTTTCCCCTCCTTTACTAAGAGCCTGTCCCGAGTATTCCGAGGGAAGGGGGTAAGGGGGTGGTTCTGATTTTTTATAGATTCCAAACATTCCAACAATTTTTTATGCTGGTTATATAAAGGAATTATTATTGAAATTTTTATTGGCATTTTATCTGCTTAATAACAGCATTTGCAATTTCATTGATATCATCCGGCTCAATCAAAACCCCATTATCACTAATTGCTTCTGGCACGCCACCAGTGCGCGATCCGATGACTGGCTTTCCAAACGCTTGCGCTTCTTTATAAACAATTCCATATCCTTCAAAATCATCTGGATCATTCTTTGGGGTTAGTATAAAACAATCGCAGGCGCTTAGCCAGCTGTATTTTTCTTCATCCGAAATTGCGCCAACGAATATAATGTTCGGATTATTCTTCGCAATCGCACGCAGATGAGACGCTTCTTCCCCATTCCCTATCACAACATATGTTAAATCCGGAATTTCCTTCCACACATCCGGCAAAGCGCGGATAACTAAGTCAATTCCTTTTCGTTTTACCAGCCGACTGATTGTAAGAAGAATTTTTTTATTTTCTAGATTATATTTTTCTCGCAAGGATTTACCAATGCTTTCATAGTGTCCGCGAGACCCTCCCTTAATCCCCCTCCCTCGGAATACTCGGGACAGGCTCTGAATACAGGAGGGGAAATTTACGCTCGTATATTTCACGAGCGCTACTGAAACAGGAATAGAATAATATGCCAACAACTTGGCTGTTGCGTTGCTGTTCACGATAATTTCATCCGCGTTTAATAGTATACGACGCACTAAGAACGATTTCCAAAATGACCTGCGCGGACGCACCAAATCTAATCCATGCAAATACACGCGATACGGAATCTTAAATAATTTTTTGTAAACTAAAGCAATATATCCGACAGGCAGAATATGCGACACCCAAATTGCGTCGCACTGCCCTGTCAGCGGTGTCAGCGGTCCACGACCCCTACCAAGGGTCGCCGACCGTTTAGCGGACTGAAAGCATTTACGCACATGAAATATCAAAGGCAACCAATTCGGCCAAAGCGACATTTCATAATCCCGCGCTCGCATAACAATCACAGAATTTTGCGCATCCTCAAAACCACGCACTTCCTGTTCCAAGTACTTCCCAACTCCGCCGATGTCTGGCGGATATTCATAAGTTATAAGCAATGGCTTTTTCATACCTTTACAAAATCATAGCCCTGTATTAGATTAAAAGCAACTAGCGAGGGGATGCACATTTACATCAAAAAGGAGAAGCAAAATGGGACACCCAAAAACAGTGCAAGGATTTATTTCAATGGAGGAGCTTGCCATCACTCTAGCGGATTTGGATTATAGCGCATTGCAAGATCTTTTTGCGACGCTTGCAGACGAAATTCGCGAAAATGCCAAGGAAGATGAAATAAAAGATAGGTATAATTTAGCTTATGCATTAAATGAGGCGGCTGGTATGCTTTATCTGGCGGCTGAAGAAATGTCTTTTGCCGCGTCAATGCAGCCGTCAAGCGCAAAGGAGGCGGCAATGACATGAAAAAACTGCTGGCCGGCCTTTTGGCAGTGAGCATTATTACCTGCCGTTTTCCGGAGATTTTCTTTCTGATTCCCTCAAGTATAGCGCTTGGATTACTGCGTGAGAGGATCATGCTCATCCGGGAAACTCATAAAAGAAAATAAGATGTTCATCAAGCGAATTTTACAGAAAGGAGAACAGCTCATTCAATGAAATCCTCATGATTCTTTCTCCCGCCCAAAAGCAAGACGCGCCGCGCGCACTAAGCGGAGCGTCTTTTTTTATCCGCACAAAAAACGGTGTCAGGAGTCGTTTTGACCGCAAAAAGACTCCTGACACCGTTTTTTAAGACCGCATCACTCCCACAAGCCAATCCCAATCTCTTTTTCGCCAGACCCGCAAAATTAGGAGCAAAGCAAAATATACAAATCCAGCAACTGGAATCACAATCAAAAATGAGTATTCATCTCTGATCCACCAAACAGCAACGCCCATAATAGCCGAAGACGCAATCAGTTTTATCAATGTGATAACTGTTTTCGCATCAAATATTTTTAAAATTTTTCGCGCGCTAAGCCAGCCCAAGAACACAATCAAAACGCTTCCAACTAAAGCAGTGTACACAGCTCCCATAAATCCATACAAAGGAATCAAAATCAGGTTCAGCGCGATAAACACAATTAACTGAATACCGCGATTGACAGTGTTTCTGCGCTCATTACCAGTGGCATTAAGCAAAGATCCAAACGGATATTCAATATACAAAAACACCACAGCCCAGATTAAAATCTGCAAACCGCGGATTGAGGCGCTAAATTCCGGCCAAACGCGCAAAACAATTGGTTCCGCAAGAAGATTAATTCCCACAGCAATGGGAAGCGATATAGTAAGCAGGATCAAGAGCGTGCGCGTAAACACGTTTTGCAGGCGATCACGCGCGAATTTCGCGTAATTGCTCATAGCCGGATACACGCTAGCTGTAATTGCCAGCGCAATGAACGGAAAAGTGAACACCACTTTTGCCGGAATCGCGAACAAGCCAACTGCTTCATTTCCAGCTATGTTTTTTATTAAGATAGAATCAATAGTGTTGTATGCCTTAATGAACCCGGCAGCCAGAAAGAACGGAAGCGCGCGCGCGAACCAGATTTTCGCCACTGCTTTATCAAAATATAATTTAAAAGATATGTTCGTTTTTTTGGCAATCAAGATTGATGAGAAGATAATATGGAACAAACTACCAATGAAGATAACCATCAACAAAAATCGCAAATCATTTGTCCGCGCGATAACGATTAAGCCAGTTGTGAAAACAATGGTCTGGAAAATCGCAGTGCCGATTGATTCATACAGCAAATTTTGTCTTGATCTGAAAACCGTGTAAAAGAACGCGGTAAACGCGTCCATTATCATAATAACTGATGTAATAGCAAGCAAAGTCCGCAATTGCGAATCATATCCCAAGGCAAATGCTATAGCATGCAGAACTATAATAGCAAACACTGCGAGCATAAGGCGAATTGTAAAAAATGTCTGAAAATGGCGTTTCTGATCTTTTTCATCATCCTGGCTAAAAGTCCTAATTGCCATTGGAACAAATCCAAAATCAACCACTAATTGGAAAAACGCGGCAAAGCTTAAAGCGAAAATATACGCGCCTAATTTTTCAGGCCCAAGAGCGCGCGCAACAATGCTAAAATACGTGAAAGACAAAATCTTCTGATAGATAAGCGCTACAGTATAAACCGCGCTTGAGCGGACTACTTGGGTTGGATGATGCGCATTCATAAATATATTATTGCATATTTACAAAAAAAAGTCGCCCACCGATTCGGAGGGCGACTTTTAAAATCAATATTATCTCTTAGACCATTGTGGTGCTCTGCGCGCCCGTTTAAGGCCTGGCTTTTTTCTTTCTTTCACTCTTCTATCAACAGTCACAAATCCAGCAGCACGCAACTGCGGCTTCAAATCCGCGTCATGGCTGATTAAAGCGCGAGCGATTGCCAAGCGCACTGATTCTGCTTGGCCTTTTTTTCCTCCTCCAGCAGCGCGCGCGTTAATATCTGTGGAATCTAATTTGCCTAATTTTTCCAAAGATGCCTTAGCAATCTCAATCAAATCAGGACGAGCGAAATAATCTTTTAATTCAAGCTTGTTTATTAAAAACTTGCCCGTGCCTTTGGCATATAATTGAACAGTAGCGGACGATGATTTTCTTCGCCCAACTCCGCGTACGTATTTGCGTCCTTCAAATGGATTTTTCCCTAATTTGTCCTGTTTTTCTTCTGGCATATTATTTAACCTCTAAACGTTTAATCATTTTAGCGCGTAATTTATTCTTAGGAAGCATTCCCAATACTGCTTTTCTTAAAACTTCTTTTGGCCTTCGCTCAAATAAAGAGCCCAAAGTTTCTGATTTTAATTTTCCTGGCCTTGTTGTTGGCCTGTAATACATTTTCTGGTCCATTTTATTGCCAGTAAATTTAATTTTTTCAAAATTTTCAATTATAACAAAATCACCATCATCTTTATATGGAACATAGCTTGGCTTGTGCTTTCCCATCAATAGAAAAGCTGCCTTTGTGGCTAATCTGCCTAATGAAATATTCGCGGCATCTAATTTATGCGTTTTTCTATCCATATTAATCAACTAAAGAAATAATTGCTTTTTCTCCGCTATCGCCTTTTCTTATTCCAGAGCGCTGGATTCTAGTATACCCGCCTTTTCGATCCTTGTATTTAGGGCCCAGAACTTCAAATAATTTTTTAACCGCGTTTTTATGGGTTAACTTATTATCCGCGCTTCTTCGCGCAGCCACAGTATCATTTCCTGCTTTAGTAATAAGCTTTTCAGCGTATGGGCGCAATGCTTTTGCTTTGGCAATTGTGGTTTCAATTTTTTCGTATAAGAAAAAAGACGTTGCTAACTGGGCAATCAATTCCTTTCTATGAGTCAAAGTTCTGCCTAAATGAATTTTCTCTTTTCTGTGGCGCATAGTTATTCTGCTTTTTCTTCTTCTTTGGCTAAATCTTCTACTGATTGAACATCTTCCTCTCCTTCTGAAACAACTTCTTCCTCTTCGCTAGAAGAAGGCATAGCGTCAAACTCGCTCATAAGAGTAAAATGAGAAGCTAAAATTTTTGAGGACTCTTTGAGCGCGTCAGAAACGCTAACACCTCCGTTTGTCTCAACTCGCATGGTTATTTTATCAAAATCAGTCCTATCCCCAACGCGCACGCTGTCAACTTGGTACGCTACCTGTCGAATCGGCGTAAAAATAGAATCAATTGAAATAGCGTTTACTTCAAGATCAATGTCTTCGCGTGATTCAACTGTTTCATATCCTCTGCCTGGCTTTATCCAGAGAGTCATTTCTACTGAAGCTGCCTTGTCAGTCAAGGTCATGATTTTTTGGTCAGGACTCACGATTTCAACATCAGAATTCTTTTCAATATCCCCGGCAGTCAATTCTTTTTCTCCATTAGCTTTTAACGTAAGCTGAACAACTTCATCAGAATGGCTCTTTATATTTACTTGCTTTAAATTCAAAGAAATATCAACAACATCTTCTTTTACATAGTCAATGCTTGTGAATTCATGTGTCGCGCCTTTTATTTTGAAAGCGAAAATCGCGGCCCCCGGCAATGAAGAAAGCATGCATCTGCGTAAAGAGTTCGCGATTGTTGGCCCATATCCCGGATAAAGAGGAGAGATAGTTACTATGCCAGCATTTGGATCTTTTTCATCTGGCTCTACTTGTATATTTTTTGGAAGAGGAATTGATTCCATATTTTTACTTCTAATTATTTTATCTTGAATAAAATTCAACGATTCTGCGGACATCAATAAGCATTTTCGGCTCAGCAATATCAGGGTTTGCCACGACTTTTGCTTCAGTGCCGCTCAAAGTAAGCCAAGAAGGAACTCTTCGATCAATGGCGTGGATCTTTTCCTGAAACTTAGGATCTTGCGCGATTCTTTGAATAACTGAAATAGAATCGCCTTGTTTTACTAAAATTGAAGGTGTTTTTGCTTTTGTTCCATTTATTATAATATGTCCATGGCTTACCATTTGGCGAGCCGCTGGCCGAGTTTTCGCGAATCCAAGCCGATACACAGAATTATCAAGCCTGCTTTCCAAAAGTGAAAGTATAACGTCACCGGTTTGTCCTCCAGCTCGCAATGCTTTTTTGTAATAATTTCTAAATTGGCGCTCCAAAATGCCGTACACGCGCTTTGCTTTCTGCTTTTCGCGCAACTGCGCGCCATAGTTTGAAAGCTTTGATCTGCTCATTTTCGGGCCATGCGCGCCTGGGCGATAAGCTTTCCTGATCAAAGGAGATTTGGCTGTTCCTGCTTTATCCAAATCAGGATGTAAATCCATGCCTTCTCTTCTGGATCGTTTGAATTTTGGTGTTAAATCACGCGCCATATTATACTCTCCTTGGTTTAGATGGACGAGGTCCATTGTGAGGAACCGCGGTTCTGTCCTTAATTGATTGAATTTGAAGCCCAAGCCCTGAAAGACCTCTTATTGCCGCGTCCCGGCCCATTCCAACTCCTTTAACTATAACATCAACTTGATTAAGTCCTGATTGCTTCACAAAATCAGCTAAATCGCGAACAACAATTCCAGCCGCGTATGGGGTTGATTTTTTAGGTCCTTTAAATCCAAGCTTTCCAGCTGATGCCCAAGCAAAAACATTTCCTTTAGTATCAGCAATGCTCACAATAGTATTATTATATGTTGCTGTAACATGGGCTATCCCTTGTTTTAGGGAAACTTTCTGCTTTTTCTTGCGCTTTTTTGAAACGCCGGCCCTAGCTTTAGCGGAGGATAGTGCTGATTTTCCTGATTTTGCAGATTTTTCTGGCTTTGGTTCAGCAATACTTGGTTGTATTTCTTGGTCACTCATATATTATTATGTCTTTTGCGCGGCTCCTTTCTTTCCGCTGGTTGCTGTTTTTCGGACATTTCCGCGCACTGTGCGGGAATTTGTCTTTGTTCTTTGTCCGCGAACTGGCAAATGCTTGGCATGGCGCAATCCTCTATACGCGCCTACTTCGCGCAAGCGCTTTATGTTAGAGTGTATTTGGCGCGCTAAATCGCCTTCCAAAGACATGCCTTCTTTATCAATAATATTTCGAATTTTATTTACTTCTTCTTCTGTCAAATCTTTGGCGCGTTTTGATTCATCAATTCCTGCTGATGCCAAAATTCTTTTGCTTTGAGAATTGCCAATTCCCTTAACATAGGTTAAGGCGATTATGGTTCTTTTGTTGTCTGGAATGTTTATTCCTGAAATGCGTGCTGACATAATGGGTTATCCTTGTCTTTGTTTATGCTTCGGATTTTTGCAGATTACAACTACGCGTCCTTTTCGGCGTATTGTTTTGCAGTCTCTGCACATTGGTTTTACCGAAGCTCTTACTTTCATAATCAAAATTAATATCTATATGTTATGCGCCCTTTGGTGGTGTCATATGGGCTCATTTCAACTTTTACATTATCAAATGGAAGAATTCGTATTTTATGCATTCTCATTCTTCCTGAAAGGTGCGCCAAAATTTCGTGTCCGTTTTCTAATTCAATTTTGAATGTCGCGTTTGGCAGAAGCTCTAAGACCTTGCCATCTACTTCTATAAATCCTTTTTTATTAACGCTGAAACCTTCGGGCTCGCCGCCTTTTTGTTTTTCATTGTCTTGAGATATATTGTTTGATAGGTTGTTATTTTCTTGCATGAATAAAGCAAATTCAATTACTTTAAGAGTATTTCCTCTTAAAATAATCGCAAATATTACTCAATTTTTGTGCATTTTTTATGCGTATATTGAATATGGGTATATTACGGTAATTTTGATTTCGTGTCAATAGCTATGTTTTGACAATATTTCTAGCCACCTTATCTACATCCCCTGCTCCCATGATGATGACTACATCTTCTGGCTTTATTTTTTGCTTGAGGAGTTGTTCTGCAGATGCGAGGTTTAGGGCGTAGAAAACATGATCTGCGGATAATCCACGAGATGCTTCGCTTCGCTCAGAGCCTGCCCCGAGTATTCCGAGGGGATGACGAGATAATATTGCCTCTACCAAATCTTTAGATGACACGCTTTGGTCGTCAGATTGTTCGCGACCAGCAACGTCATAAATTTCAGAAATTATTACTTCATCTGCTTTCTCAAACGCCCCAACAAAATCATTAAACAATTTTTTTGTGCGGTTATGGTGATGCGGCTGGAACAGAACTAGGATGCGATGGAATGGATACCAGCCCCGCGCCGCTTCAAGAGTCGCGCCAATTCCAGCTGGATGGTGCGCGTAATCAGACACAATCAACGCGCTGTTTATCTCCCCTACCATCTCAAACCTGCGCCAAGTGCCTTTGAATTTTTCCAAGGCCTTGATAATCTTTTTGCGTTTTGCGCCTGCCAAATCAGCAGCCAAAGCAGACGCGATCGCGTTCTGCGCGTTGAACATGCCTGGCACATTCATCTTTACCAAGCCCCAATCTTGTTTATCATCAACAATATTAAAATCATTGCTTCCTGTCCAAGAATCAACGCCTGAGCAAGTGGTCATTCCAATGGCGCGCGTATTTGTGTTTCCTTTAATGCCGAACTTGCGCAATTTATTCTGGTTCGCGGACAATGTTTGTGAATTTTTATCATCCCGATTCAAAACAATAAATCCATTATCCGGGACTTTATCAATCCACTTTTGGAAATGCGCGATTATATCATCCAAGTCCTTATAAAAATCAAGATGATCCTCCGCGATGTTGGTGATAACCGCGATATATGGCGTGTAGTTAAGCATCTTGGCTTTGTATTCATCTGCCTCAATCACGAGCCATTCGGATTTTCCAATTCTGATATTTGAATCCCATTGCAATACGCGCGTTCCAACAACTACGGTTGGATCAAATCCTGCTTCCTCTAGCATAAGGCCTATCATAGTTGTGGTGGTTGATTTTCCATTTGTGCCTGAAATGGCTATTACTTTTTTGTCTTTGCTAAATTCTCCCCAAAATTGTGAACCGCTTAATTGTTTTATTCCACGATCTTGCGCCTGAATTCGGAGAGCGTCATTCTCTGGCACTGCTTCTGAAAACACAAGAAGATCCACGCCTTGCGGAAGTTTCGCGTTTTTGTCCGCGATTACAACTTCAGCGCCAAGCTTCATAATTTCGCGAGTGATGTCGCTTTCAACCAAATCAAATCCGCTCACCTTGATTTTGTGATGCAAAAAAAGTTTGGCTATAGCAGACATGCTAATCCCGCCAATACCGATAAGGTAAATATGTTTGTAGTTATTTAGATTCATACTCCGATATTATTTCAATCATCTGTTCTCTTCCGCCTTTTTTCATTAATCCAGATATAGCCCGGCTCAACCGAGTGCGCTCGTCTTGGGAATGTAGCAGATTTACAATATCCCGCGCAACATGGCTATCCAATTTATCCTGGCGATAGACAATACCAGCATGCGCCTCCTCAACAAAAAACGCGTTATCTTCCTGGTGCGTTCCAGGCAATGGAATAATCACAGCCACTTTCCCCAAAAAGCTCAATTCAGTAATAATTGATATTCCAGCGCGGGAAATCACCATATCAGCCAGAGCAAGCGCATGGAACATATCCCCTCCTAAAAATTCTATTTGATGATAATTTTCATGCTTGATGTTTGGGCTTGATTTATCCTTGCCCGTAAGATGCAGTATCTGGAATTGCGCGCACAAAGCGCCTAGATTTTTCCATACCCATTCATTCAGCGCTTTTGAGCCGGACGATCCTCCAGTGATAAGAATGATTGGCTGATCCGAACGAAAGCCAAACTTCTCGCGCGCGATATCCGCGTTCGCTCCGAGCAAAGCGTCCCGAACAGGGTTGCCTATCCATTCGGTTTTTTCCTTTGGGTAATCGCTCAAAGATTTTTCAAAACTTACTGTGATTTTACTGGCGCACCAGGAACAAAGTTTATTTGACAAAGTAGGCCTGATATCCTGCTGATGAATAATAATTTTCTTGCGGAAGACCCACCCAGCCCAAATAACAGGCACGCTCACAAACGAGCCAGCTCCGATGATAACATCTGGCTTTACTGTGCTAATGACAAGAAGCGAGCGCAAAAACGCGATTATCAAAAAAAATGGATCTAAAATTGTTTTAAAAGAAAAATACCTGCGCAATTTCGCGGTTGGAACCCATTCATACTGAATCTTCATTGATTCAATAACTTTTCGCTCAACACCAGTACGAGTGCCAACCCAAAACCAATCCCAATTCTTGTTGGTTTTTTTTGCTTGCTCATAAATTGCAATCAGCGGGCTCACGCTCCCAAGCGTTCCTCCGCCGGTAAGAAGTATTTTCATGTTTTATAGTTAAGGAATTGTGCAGTGTTCAGCTTTTTGAACGAGAATGATGGAACCCTTCGGAGTGAGAAAAATGAACACACTAGAATTCCTTATTTTTTGGACACATTCAGCAAAATTCCAATACTTGCCATAGTAATAATAAGCGAACTTCTGCCATAGCTCATCAAAGGCAAAGTAAGACCAGTCAAAGGCAGGATAGAAAGCATTGCCCCAATATTCACGAAAGCTTGAGTGCAAATCCATATTCCAATTCCAATCGCTACCAATCTGCCGAATGAATCATCAGCGCGTTGTGAAATTTTTATACTACGCCAAAAAAACCATAAAAACAAGCATACCAGCCCAACGCTGAACACAAACCCCATTTCCTCGGCAATAACCGCGAATAAAGAGTCCCCAACTACTTCAGGCAGATACAAAAATTTCTGGCGCGAATGCCCAAGCCCAAGTCCAGTAAAACCGCCTGAACCAACTGCTAAAAGAGCTTGCTTTATATGGTACCCAGCGCCTTGAGGATCCAAAGATGGATTAATAAACACAGTAAAGCGAGCCATTCGGTAAGGCGCTGCCTTTATAGCAAAAATAAGCCCAGCGCTGCCCGCGATTATCAATGCAAGCACATGGCTCAAGCGAGCCCCGCCTAAAAAATACATAACCATTCCTATGGCGCAAATTATGATAAGCGTGCCTAAATCTGGCTCAAGAATTATTAAAATAGCAAGAACAGCAAGCACGCTCACGAATGGAACAAATCCGCCTTTTAAACTTCCAACTATATGTGGCCCGCGCTCTGAAAGCCAGGCAGACATGTATAGAATCAAAGTTAATTTAACTAATTCAGACGGCTGAAACGCGAAAAATCCCAAATTCAACCATCGCTGGGCGCCTTGGCCAGACACGGCAAATCCAGGAATTAAAACCAAAATCAAAAGCACGAAGCTTCCCAAAAGCAAAATCAATGACCATTGCTCCCATGCGTGATAATCAATTTTATATGCCACATATCCGGCAATCGCGCCGATTATCAAGGCAATCAACTGGCGCTTTACATAAAACAAGCTGTCATCCCACCACTCAAGCCCAACTGCCACGGACGCGCTATAAAGCATGATAAGCCCGAATATCAAAATAATTCCGCTTATGATGAATAGAGGTTTGTCAAATGTTTGTTTTGATTCTTTTCGGTGCATCATATAGTTCCATCGTCATTCTGAACCCGCCAAAGGCGGGTGAAGAATCTCGTGAATTACGCTTAAGCATTTTCAACGAGATCCTTCGGCGCGAATACCCATCAGGATGACAACGATTTTACTGCCTTTACAAAATCATCTCCTCTTTCAAACTCATGATTCCAAAGATTAAAGCTGGCCGCACTCGGAGAAAATAAAACAATATCGCCTTTTTTTGTGGTTTCCAAAATTTTGCGGACAAGCACACCAATGTCATTATGCTTATCTGACAATCCGCGCGTTTTCCCGAATTCGCGCTTCATTTTTTCGCTTGCTTCTCCGGTTAAAAGATATACTGACTTGCACGTTTTTTTGACTAAACGCGCCCACTCTTTATACTCAAGGCCTTTGTCCGCGCCTCCGGCAATGAGGATGATATTTTTCTTTCTACCTTTTGCGCTAAATCGATCCAATGCCGCGATCCCTGCTTGCGGAGTTGTTGATGTTGTATCATTAATATATTTCACCCCGCGTATGTTGGCGATTAACTCTTGCCTGCCTGATAACACTGGCGGATTTTTTAGAACTTTTTTGATATCTGAATTTTTAACTCCCACTATTTTCGCAACCGTAATCGCGGCAAGCGCGTTCTGAAGATTATGCGCGCCTTCCAAAGAAATATCTTTGACTGATGCCACAACAAGATCTTTTATTCGCGGCAGGTTCGCTTTCAGCGGACTTGTCGCTTTGCGTTTTGTTCGTTGCAGGTTCGCACAATTCGCAATGCTTCTAAACATAATCTTCCCTGCTTTCACGAACGCGCCCACTGCTTTATGATCTTTTTTAGAAAATAATAAAGTGCGCGAGCATACTTCTTTTTGCCAATCACGCGCGATTTTATCTTCATCATTTAATACAATAAAATGATCTTCTTTTTGATGCTTAAAAATTTCTTTTTTAGAGCAATAATACAAAGCCAAATTTTTATACCTATTAAGATGATCAGGATACAAATTCGTAACAACCGCGATATGAGGCGCGGCCCGGACAATATTAAGCCCTTCTAATTGCCAGCTTGAAAGTTCTAGGACAACAAGATCGTCCTGTTTCGCGCGATCAACAACATCTAACATAAACGCGGTTTTGATATTTCCTGCTAAAATAGTGCGCCGGATTGTTTTCTCGCACATTGCCGCGATCAAAGAAGCAGTGGTTGACTTGCCTCTTGTTCCTGTGACCGCGATTATTGGAGCGCGACATCTATCAAAAAACAAGCTTGCCTCGTTATACACAGGTTTATTTAGACGCCGAGCAAGCTGTAGATATTTTGATTCTTTTGGAACGCCCGGGTTGTAGACGATATAGTCGGCCCATTTGATGTCTTGTTCCCGGTGCTTGCCTATGACATATTTGACTCCTTTCAAACCGGCCAACGCATCCAAAGACGGACGCAGAATTTTTTCAGAACGCAAATCAGAAATCACTAGCTTTGCGCTGTTTTTATGAAGCCACCGGGCAGTTGCTACGCCTCCGCCGTGCAAACCAAGGCCCAGGAGAAGGATTTTTTTGTGGTTGATGGTGATCATTGATTTTATAAATAATTCAAGGCATTTATTTTCCATTCCCTTATCAGGTACGCGCATCGTTGGGCCGGCTTTTTTTATCCACTATTTTTCGGCATATTATGCCCCTTAAACCCTTCATGCCCCCTGACGGGTTTACCAAAAAACCCTTAATGATTTAAATGACATCCACATCCTGCACCTTGACATCTGTTTTATATATGTTATACTTTTAGTAGAAAACAAGCTATCAATAAGGCCTAGATACGTCTGCCTCACCAAAGCGTGAGGCTACTCCCCGGCATGCGCCGGGGTGAGAATCAGACCCTAGGCAGAAAGCTTGTTTTCTTTTTGTATTAATTTTTTAATAATACGATAAAAAGAATCATCTTTATTATTATATTTTTGAAAAATAGCCCATGCAACTGCGTCAGCAAGCTCCAACTGGCGACATTCTATTTCAGACCTATGGCTTACAGAAAGAAAATTTCCACTACCTACAACTTGGCTCATCTCTTTTGATATAAATTCACGAATATGCGGTGAAGTATATCTTTTATGAATCACCAGATCAAGCCTTGGATAAATATCTAAAGCATTTTCAGCTGTTTCAGCAATCAAACGCGCGTATAATTTATTCTTTCCTTCTTTAAAATTATCTTTTTTCTTATCCCATATACCAGCTATAATTCCAGAATTTGTCTTTGCTATTTCTTCCAACACTATTTTTACAAATCCTCTATTTTCTTTGCTGGCTTTAAAAATAGAGTGCATTTTAAATTTTCCTCGAGCCTTTTGTCTTGCATTTTTTATTATTCTGCTTAACTCATTTGGATTACCAACGATAACCGCGGAAATAATAAAATAATTACCTGTATTTGTTTTCTTTTCCAGGATACCAGACTCGTCAAGAAAACCATAGTGTAATTTTGTCTGTATTGTCTTCATTAAAACAAATTAATATTACAACGAACTATCAATCAAAAACAAAATCACGCCCAAAACAGCGCACACGCCGGCGATTACCCAGAAGCGCATTACGATTTTCGGCTCGCTCCAGCCAATTGCTTCAAAGTGATGGTGGATCGGAGAAGATAAAAATACTTTCTTTCCATTGCGCAATTTTTTGGACGCCTGCTGAATAATAAACGACAAGGCCTCAATCACGAATAAAAAACAAACCACCGGCAAAAACAAAGCAGTATTGGTCATCATGGCAACAATGCCGAGCGTCACGCCCAAGCCCATGGCCCCAGTATCGCCCATGAAAAACCGCGCAGGCGTAATATTAAACCACAAAAAGGCCAAAAGAGCGCCTGAGATCACGCCGCAGAAAGTAGCTAAATCATATCTGCCAGACACGAACGCCATAATTCCAAACGCGCCGAACGCGGCCAGCAACAGTCCCCCTGCCAGTCCATCCAAACCGTCAGTTTCATTTACGGAAAAACTAGTGCCAACAATGATAAAAATAAAAATCGGAATATACCAGAACCCAATCTCAAAATTACCAACAAACGGAATATGCAATAAATCCCAATCCAGCTTATAAAAAAACCACCAAGCCCCAACCGCGGCAATCACGCTGTATATTGCCAAACGATGCCAAATCCGCATGCCACCTTTAAAAATTCCTTTTCCGCGAATATTAAGCCAATCATCAGCCAAGCCAACTAAAGATGACGCGATAAGCGCGCCCAAAGGAAGCAGTGTCTCTCCCCTATCTAGAAAATTAAATCTAGATAATTCTGATTCAGGAAAAAACTTATCCACATAAAAAAACACTAAAGCAATCACTAATACTGATAACCAGATCAAAATGCCTCCCATAGTAGGAGTGCCAGATTTATGCGCGTGCAGTTTTGCCATCACTGGCGCTAGAGTGGCAGAGCGAATGGATTTACCCATCTTGTATTTATACAAAAAATGAGTAAGCACTGGCGTTAGCACAAACGCCAAAACAAATGAAAGCGCGGTTAAAATAAAAATTTTTATTACTGGAAATAAAGAAATATAATCCATAATCCATTTTAAAGGTGAGACCTTTTGAAAAGGTCTCACCTTTTTTGTTTAATTTAAGAAAGCTCTTTAAGCGTTGTTAATATTAATGACGAAAGCAAGCAAGCTTGCATTAAAAAAGTCAAGCTAACCAGAATCACCTTCCAAAGCTTGCTATCTTCTAAAACATATCGAGCCACCGCGAGATTTAATATCAAAATAACAGTTCCAAGCAAAGGAAATAAAAACAAATCATGCCTTGGCCCGAACCTATCCAAGCCAAAATAAACCGTATAATGCAAAGACACGAAATCTTGGGAAACTCCAAATCTCCAAATAGAAAAAAACCACAACAAAACAGCAATTAGAATATTAGCGCTAATAAGCGCTGAATAAGCATAATTTTCTATGCGCTTTTGTCTAAACATGTGTATATGATACAATATTTTTACTTTTTAGTCCATGCGCGTTTGAGTGTCATTGCCAGGGAGGGTATTCCGGATCGTCCCTTGCGCTAGAGAGCAAATTTTTGTTATAATATACATATCCACAAAAATACAAAAACAAATGCTTTCAGACAATAAAATAAAACAAGCAATTGAACAAAATAATCTGTTAGATGCTGAACGCATAAAACAGTTTGAAACAAAAGCTGCGGAAAAAAATCAGCCATTGGATGAATTTTTGATTGGGAACAATATCATCACAGAAGAAATTCTTTACAGCAGCGTTGCAATGATGGACAATGTGCCATTCATAAATTTAAAGGACAAAACAATCCCAAAAGATGTCCTTTTTTTAATTCCAGAGCCAATCTCAAGCGCGTATCATATTATAGCGTTTGAAAAAACAAGCGAATGCGTCTCAGTTGCCATGGTAGATTCAGAAGACATACAAACCATTGAATTTATAAAAAGAAAAGTAAGCTTGCCTATAAAAGTATATGTAGCAACTCCAACTGGCATTTCTGAAGCAGGAAAAGCATATCATCAAAGCTTGGAAAAAGAGCTTGAGTCAATCAATAAAAAAACAGGTATAAATGTAGAATCCCAAATTGCTAATAAAAAACTAGGGCAAAATGGAGAAAAATCAAGCATAGATCTAGAGGAAGCAGCCAAAGACATGCCAGTTATCCGAGTAGTGGACACGCTTTTGGAATACGCGATTTTTGAAAGCGCGTCTGACATACATATTGAGCCAAATGAAAAATCAGTAAGCGTGAGATTCAGGACAGATGGAATTTTAAGAGAAGTAATGACTCTGCCCAAAAAACTGCAAGACGGCATTTTAGCGCGCGTAAAAATACTTGCTAATCTAAAATTAGACGAACACCGGCTTCCTCAAGACGGAAGATTTAAAATTGAAACAAAGGACTACAGAATATCGTTCCGTGTATCAATTATACCAGTATTTGATGGTGAAAAATTGGTTATGCGCTTGCTGGATGAAGGCAAAAAAATACTTAATCTTGAAGAGCTTGGATTAAATAAAGCGGCTCTTGAAATCCTTAAAATAAATTTATCAAAGCCAAATGGCATGATTTTAGTAACTGGACCAACTGGAAGCGGAAAAACAACAACTTTGTACACAATGATGAATATACTTAATACGCCAAAAGTGAATATTTCAACTATTGAAGACCCAATTGAATACCGAATGCCTAGAGTGAACCAATCCCAAGCAAATTCAAAAATCGACTTCACCTTCGCCAAGGGCTTGCGCGCTCTTCTCAGGCAAGACCCTGATATTATTATGGTTGGAGAAATTAGAGACAAAGAAACCGCGTCTATTGCCATAAACTCGGCAATGACTGGGCATTTAGTTTTATCCACTTTGCACACGAATGACGCCGCAACCACTCTTCCTCGGCTTTTGGATATGGGAATTGAGCCGTTTCTTGTTTCTTCAACCGTTAATATAATTATAGCGCAAAGGCTTGTGCGCAAAATCTGCAAACACTGCATGGCCAGCTACAGAATGAATGATCAAGAAGCAGCTCAATTGGAAAAAGAGCATGGAATTAACATTAAAGAACTTAGCGCGTCGCTTTCGCGTGCTGAAAAAGGAGCACAAGATGAAAAAGGCATTTCAGGCACGCTATTCTTCAAAGGAAAAGGATGCACAAAATGCGCGAGCCAAGGATACAAAGGAAGAATCGGTATTTATGAAATAATCAACATGACAGACGAAATAAAGCATTTAGTGGCGCAAAGAGGAACTGCTGGAGATATTTTCACTAAAGCGCGAGAGCAAGGCATGATGACAATGATGGAAGATGGATTTTTAAAAGCAAAAGCAGGAGTCACCACTATTGAAGAAATATTGCGCGTGACCAAAGAATAAATATGGATGAAAAAACAACAAATAATTCTAGCGAGGATAATCCATATACATCGTTTGAAGAACTGGAAAGGAAAATTTTGTATCCAAAAAGCATAAATCAAAAATTCGATTTATGGATAGATCCAGTGCGCCCCATATCAGACGAAGAAAAAATCTTTTTTATACAAAACTTAAGCATTATGCTTAAAAGCGGATTATCTGCTTCCCGCTCTTTCCGAGCGCTAACGCTTCAGGCCGCGAATCCAAAATTCAAAAGAGTTCTCGCGAAAGTCACTAGAAGCGTTGAAAAAGGCCTTCCAATCGCGCAATCAATGTCAGAACATCCAAAAGTTTTCTCTCATATTTTTATAAGCATGATACAAGCAGGAGAGCAATCAGGAAAGCTAGAAAAAGTATTAACAGAGCTTTCCACTCAAATGAAAAGAAGCCATGATTTGAAAAGCAAAGTAAAAGGCGCGCTAATGTACCCTATGGCAATATTAATATCAATGGTCGCCATAGGATCTGGAATGATTATATTCGTTATACCAAAATTAACAGCTGTTTTCTCTGAAATGAACGCCGAGCTTCCTGTTCCAACGAAAATCCTTATTGCTGTAAGCAATGGAGCGAATAAATACGCGCTTATTATTGTTCCAATTATAATTATTTCCATAGGACTTTTAGTATATGTCACTCGCAAAGGAAAGGGCCAAAAAATATGGCATAAAATAATACTTTTAATGCCTGTTGTTGGCTCAATAGCAATAAAAATAAACTTAGCAAAAATAGCCAGAACTTTAAGCTCTCTTTTGGCAACTGACATGCCAATCGTGATCTCTCTTAAGCTCACTGCCAATACAATAAAAAACGCCCTATACCGCGAATCTCTTATGATTATGTCTATAAATGTTGAGCAAGGAAAAACAATGGCAAGCCAAATGCCTCAATTTAAAAAACTTTATCCTCCGGTCGCGCACCAAATGGTTCAAGTTGGGGAAGAAACCGGAGAAATTTCAAATATTCTTGCGCAATTAGCTGAGTTTTACGAAGAAGATGTAAGCAATACAATGAATTCGCTTCCTTCGCTTATTGAGCCGATTTTAATAGTGACTCTTGGAGCAGCTGTGGGAGCAATGGCAATCGCGGTTATTATGCCTATGTTCTCTTTGGCAAATGCTGTATAGAAATGAAAAAAAATAAAAATAAATCAAAAGCAATTACATTGATTGAAATTATGGTTGTTATAGCCATACTTGGAATTATCGCGTCAATTACAGCTGGATTTATAAAATATTATCAGCCAAACATCCAGCTAACAACTGAAATAAGAAAAATACGCTCAGACATAAACGAAGCAAGAGAGAGAACCATATCAGAACAAATAGAATATATTATAGTGTTTAACAAAGAAAACAATCAATATTCCATGTTTCGCTCTGACAACGCTGAAAATCCGATTTTTTCGCATATTCTTAACTCAGAAATTTCATTCTTGGAAATAAACGGATTTACCCAAGACACTGTTGGATTTAATAAATCCGGAGCCACGATTGAGAGCGGATATATTATCTTACAAAATTCGCGTGAGCAGCAAAAAACAATAACCATAAACCCTTCAGGATATGTTTATACCCAATAAGCTCATCTCTAATAAAGACGGCATTACATTAATTGAAATACTTATAACTATTTCCGTTCTTTCAATCGGCATTCTTGGTCTTTTACAAGCATTCCCTTATGCCATGAAAGCGCAAAGAACCATAGAATTGCAAACAATTGGAAACCATTTAGCCCAAGAAAAATTTGAAGAACTCTTTTCTTTAAGCTATGACCAAATATCTGTTGGAGTGATTGAGGATAACCAAAGAGCAAGCTCTGATCAATCAAATCCATTATATCATTTTACTAGAACCACGATTATTGAGCTTGTTGATGAAAATATGCTCCAGAGCCAGAGCGATATTGGATTTAAAAAAATAACTACAACTGTTTACTGGCCAAAACCGCTTGATAACGAGAACAATAATATCTCGCTTATCACTCTGATAAGCAAATTATAATATGAAAAAAGAAAAATCAGATTATAAAGGATTCACGCTTTTTGAAGCATTAATAGCAATTACTGTTGGCGTAACTTTGCTTGGACTTTTGTTGTCAATATACGTGTTATCCATAAAATCAATGGTTTCAGGCCAAGACAGGTCTGAAATCACTCAGGACTCGCGCATTATAATAGAGCGCCTTACAAGGGACATAAGGCAGGCGCGTGCTATAGCAACTATTCTTCCGATTGATACCAGGGATCCAGAAAATCCAGCTCCAAGCGAAATTGAAATCCAAGACGGACATATTGACGCGCTCCAATACATAAAATATTATGTTTCAGGAGATGAGCTTAGACGCGAAATAGCTGAATATTATTTCCCGTCAGATTCAGAAATTTTAGTTCCTATTGACGCTGAAGATGATTTTGGTAATCCAGCCCAAAAAAATATAATATCTGACAACGCGGTCGCGAGCCACATAGAGTCAATTATATATTATGGAAACAACCCCATATACATAGATTTAACCCTAAAAAAAGCGCAAACAATTCATTCAACAAGAACCACTGTTTATGGAAGAAATTTATAACAATCAATCAAAAAAAGGTTTTTTACTTATCGCGTCTCTTTTTGTATTGTCCACAATGATAATTATAGTGAGCTTTTATTTATCCGCGGTTTTACAGGAAATAAGAATATCAAATATTGTTGATGCATCGCCTCAAGCGTATTACTTGGCTGAAGCAGGAATTCAAGAAGCATTTTGGAAGCTTCAGAACGATTCAGCTTATAAAAGCAGTTTTGAGAACTCTAGCGATTGGAGCGCGACTTTTACTCGAAATGATTCTATTGTTCCCAATGGATCATACACAGTAACTATTCAAAATATGGCTCAAGCGCACGCGCTTATCACAGCAACAAGCACAATAAGCGTGCGTGACGCGCAATCCCAAAGAGTGCTTAAAGCAGACGCGTTCAAGGCGCTTAATGAAAGCCCAGTAGACGATGTTGCTCTTTTTTCAAACGGAAATATAAGTAGCATTGGAAGCAAAATTCAAGTTATAGGAGGAGGATTGTTTACTAATAATAATCTTGACTTAAAATTCTTCAGCGATTGGGAAGTGGAGCAAGACGCGAGCGCTGTGGAAAACATTCAAGTGGGAGTGTCTTCTTCTTTAAACGCTTTATCAGAGCATGATAAAAACTCTCCGCCAATTCCAAGCGAAATACAAACCCCGCAAATTGATTTTGACTCAGATGACATGACTTCGCTTAAGTCGCGCGCTGACTCGATTTACACAAAGCAAGAATTCATGAATCTGCTTGAAGATTTTCCAGTTATAGAGCTTGATGGAATTATTTATGTTACCGGCGATGTAAGCATAAAAAAAGGCCATTCCCTTACTGTGAACGGAACATTGGTTGCTGATGGATCTATTAGCGTTGCTAATGGCTTCAGCAACGAAGAATCCCCTGCTAACTTGTATGTTTACAAGCAAGAAGGCATTGCCTCCGGAGTTATAAGCAAAAAAAACATTACTTTTGGCGGATTTAATGCTAATATATACATAGAAGGGCTTGTGTATTCTGGCGGATCTTTGCGAATTCAAGACGGCATATTCCAAAACGTAAGCGTTGCAATAGAAGGAGGCCTTATTGCTCAAGACATTAACGCCTTAGTGTCATGGAATCCTATTACAATAACTTTAAACCAAGCAAATATTAATGAAGCACTCGGAACTGCCCTATTTTCCCAAGTATTATTCATAAACCATTGGGAAGAAGAATATTAAGCATTATTTGATTTTTTGAAATATTTTGTTATGCCTTTTTTAAGCAACACATTTGATTCCATTGGAATCGACATAGGAGACAGGTCTATAAAAGCCGCGTACATAAAAAAACACGGAAAAGATTTCGAGCTTTTAAGCTTTGGCTCAATAGAAATTAATCCAGGCATTTTTGACAAAGGTAATATACTTAAGCCAGATCAAGCGAGCAGCGCAATCAGGCAGCTTGTATCTTCCATGGGCCCTAAAAAAATAAAAACAAAATACGCGCATGTGTGCTTACCTGAAACACAGACATTCATAAAATTGCTCAACATAGAAGCTGAAAACGAAGAAGAAGCAAAAGCAAAAGCAAGGGAAGAGCTTCCTAATCATGTGCCAATTGACATACAAAAATCATATGTTGATTCCAGAATTGTGGAAAAAATAGAAGCAAGCGAAGAGAAAATGCTCTGCAAAATTCTCTCTGGCGCGTGTCCGCAAAAAATATCAAACGATTATGCTGATCTTATTTCTATATCCGGGTTAATTCCAGTATCATTGCAAATAGAAGCAGAAGCTATTGTGAACGCTCTTATGCCAAAAGAGCTCCAGCAAAACAGTGTTCCAACCGCGATTATCGACATAGGAGCTGGCAGATCAAGTTTTATTTTATTTGACAACAACGCGATACAATTCAGCGTAAGCATGCCTTTATCAAGCAATGAAATAACTGTTGATATAGCGCGGACAATGCAATTCACTTATGAACAAGCTGAAAAATCAAAACGAATATGCGGATTTGACCCAAGCAGATGCGAAAAGCAAATTATAGACATACTTTTCAAGTCAGTCGCGACTTTGGCTGAAAACATAATAAAAAATAATAATTTTTATCTTGAGCATTTCAGTGGAGCAAAGCCAATTGCCGCGATTATTCTTTGCGGCGGAGGCGCGTATCTTCCTGGGCTTCCAAGAGAGCTTGGAGCGCGATTGAAAAATATGAGCGTTAAATTGGGAAACCCGCTCATAAATATCGCGAAAAAAAGAAAAAAAATAATAAAAAAATTAAAAACAGAGCCAAATTCTTTTGATTCTAATAATGAAAATCTTGACTCCTACAACATTCCAAAAGAATTCAGCCAAAAGCACGAAATGTCCTATGCTACGGCAATCGGGCTCGCGCTCTCTAATGTATTATGAACGCACTTAACCTAATACCTCTTGCCTTTAAAAAAAATCTTGATAGAGAAAGAATGTTTTTGCTATTGCACGGAATAATAGGCCTTATTGTGGTAATTATCGCGTTCAACACCATAATGCTTACAACTGCTCGGTTCGTGCTTATTTCGCATTATAATAAGCTGAAAAACAATACTTACTTGGTTAACTCCGGGCTTATTAACATACAAAATGATGTTGTTAATATTAATAAAAAAATAAGCGACGCTGAAAAAATACAATCTGACTTTACTAAATTAAGCCACTTGATCTCAGACGCGCAAAATTTAATTCCTAATGGAATAATAGTTGATTTCATGTATATAGACATGAAAGAAAGCGCTCTAAGATTCAGCGGGGTCTCAAACAGCAGAGAAACGCTTCTGCAATTCAAAAATAATCTGGAAACAGCGTCTTTTATAAAAAAGCTTGATTCCCCGCTTTCTAATTTCTTGGATAAAGAAGATATTAATTTTAGATTTTTGGCTGACTTGCAGAAGAATATATACAATAAATAATTATGTTCAATTTTCTTAAAAACAGGTACACTATTTCATCTATCGCGTTCGGGCTTATTCTTGTGGCGCTTATTGTTCTGCTTGTAATTCCGGCTGTAAAAGAAATATCAGTAATCAACGCGCAAGTATATGAAGAGCGAGCTCGGCTTGAAATGCTTTATACCAAAGGCCAAGTTAAAAAGGAAGTACACAAAAAATATTCAAGCATTGAAGCCAATGCTGGATTTTTAGATGATATTTTTGAGCAAGAAAGCCATGAACTTGAATATATATCAAAAATAGAGCAAATCGCTGAAGCGAATAATATATCTATTGCAATGGCAACTGGCGCGCGAAAAAGAACTCCTCAGCAAAGATTTTCAGAGCTTGAGTTCACTTTTACTCTTACTGGGGATTGGGAAAATATTCTTTCTTGGATAGAAAAGGTTGAAAATATGCCAGTATACACTAATATGCGCGAAATAACTGTTTCAACGCACGCGGATAAAAATAATGAAAATATTCGGCAAGCAACAGCTGTTATTTCAGCGGCCACATATTGGAATCTGCCGAATTAATAATATAAAAATATGCGTTTTAATCTAATAAATAAATTTCAAATGAATAATCGGCCTCTTCTTTTGGCAAGGACTGGCATTCTTGTTTTTGTGCTTATAAGCGCGATGTTTCTTTTATTATTTTTATATAAGTCATTTTACCAGACAATTGTGTACGCGAATGAGGTTATTATTCTTAAGCAAGAGGTTGCTTTGGAGGATATTGATTTGAATGAATTTAATCGCATTTTTGAAACTCATGAATATAAGATTACTCCGATTTTAGGAAAAAATATCCCTGATCCGTTTTATACTGAAAATTATATAGCCCCAAAAGAAGATGAAACAGCAGAAATTCCAACTCAATAAATTCGCTTGGCATAATTTGTCAGATAATAGCGACGAAGAAATCCGGTATTTGCGGGATAATTTTGAGTTTGAATTAGGCCATCTTACTGACTGCGCTAATCCGCCTCTTCGGCCTAAAATTGATTTGGCTGAAAAGTATATTTTTATCGTGCTTTTGTTTCCTGTGTATAATAAAAAGTCCGGAATCGCGTCTATTTCTGAAATTGATATTTTCGCGAATAAAGACATGGTTGTGACTGTGCATAAGGATGAAGTAAATGTTATGCGCGATTTAGCGCAAAAAATGGAAAATGAGCCAAGGTTCAAGGAAAAATATCAAAGCAAGGATTGTATTCATTTTCTGCTTGATTTGCTGGAAGAATTGGATGTGAGTTTGTATCCTATGTTGAACCATATTTCCTGGGATATTGATTCTATTGATAATCAGCTGTTTACCGGAAGGGAGCGTGAGTTGATTAATAAGATTCTTAATATTAAGCGTAATATTGTTGCTATTAGAAAAACCATGCGCTCGCAAAAGAATGTTTTAGAAGAGCTTGAAGAATACGCGAAAGATTATTTTGGCTCGCGCTCTATTGGCAAAAGTGAGCAAATGCAGTTTTTGCGGATTATTAATTTGAGTTCTGATCTTTGGGTGCATTTGGAAAACCATATGGCTACTATTGACGCGATTCAGGAGACGAATGAATCTTTGATTGGATTTCGGCTGAATGATATTATGAAGACCTTGACGATTTTTTCCGTGATTGTGTTCCCTCTTACTTTGCTTGCCGCGATTTTTGGAATGAATACGATTGAAGGCATGCCTTTCATGGGCAATTTTGGATTTTGGAAAGTTATGGGGGTTATGCTTATTGGGGTGGTGTTTATGTTCTATTTTTTTAAGAGTAGGAAGTGGGTATAGCGGAGTGGTCGCTCCCAGCGGCCGCTTCGCTGAATATAGCGACTCGGTCGCTCCCAGCGGCAGGTTCGCTCCCACAGCGGACTTGTCGCTTGCTCGGATAGTTAAAATCCCGCGTCTTACAGGTCAAATCCCCAAAATTTGACTTTTTTTATGTTTTGTGGTATGCTTTTGAATTAAAAATCAATATTCTTCTTTGACAATCTACGAAAGGAGGCCTAAAATGGCCGACCAACAGCAAAAACAGCAAAAAGGGAACCAGATTTTTGGGCAGAACTTTATGCAAAAGTTCTGCATCGCGGAATGGGACGATGTTTCAGACCG